>Ga0209601_1000054_pt1 | contig 91732 bp, 81 predicted proteins | sample COGITO_mtgs_1104_4_FD_184796 | JGI IMG/M metagenome (GOLD analysis project Ga0209601, IMG submission 184796) | Pelagic marine microbial communities from North Sea - COGITO_mtgs_110426 (SPAdes) (version 2) | ecosystem: Environmental > Aquatic > Marine > Epipelagic ...
GGAGTACACCCATACCACCCTCTTGAGCCATCGCAATGGCCAATGCTGATTCTGTTACAGTATCCATTGCAGAACTTACAATGGGTGTCTTTAAAGAAATATTTTTTGAAAACTTTGAGACTATTGTTACATCTCTTGGTAAAACTTCAGAAAATCCGGGAACCAATAGTACGTCCTCATAGGTTAGGTATTCCCCGATAATTTTTGGAAGTGGATTGTCCATGGTTACAACTTAGATATAAATTGCATACAAATGTAATGAAAAAGGCCACCCTTCTGTGGATGGCCTTTTTTTAACGTTAACTAAAAGTTAATACATCAAGGTGATAGAACCTCTTTTCTCAATGGGTTCGCCTTGCTTAGAACGATACTTGAGCTGATATATATAAGCACCAGCAGGAGCATATTCCCCAGAGACTTTACCGTCCCAACCTTTTGTTTCATCATTTGTGCCAAAGACTTTATTACCCCAACGGTCATAGATTTCTAATGAATAACTGGATTCCTCTACATACAAGTGAACAGGTTTCCAGGTGCTATTCTCTACATTATCAGACTTTGGATTAAAACTATTTGGAATAAACACTCTAGGATTATGCTCAGCACATGCTTCATTAGATGTACTGTTAAAAGCTAAACCATTGTAGTCTACAAAACCAAGAGGATTGTTCTGCTCTGTAGCGACGATACGATAACAAAATATACCAACATTGTCTCCTTCATCCCTTATATTATCTACATAAAAAGTATCTGTAGTAGCTCCTATTTTAACAAAGCCATTGGCACTAACTCCTATTGATCTATGTATTTCATAGTCTCTAACGCCACCCATATACTCTCGATAAGAGTTCCAACTGAGAACGTTGGTTAAGTTCTCTTTAGATTCTACATCTAAAAGCATATTCGCTCCTACATTTGAAGCGGTATCGATACCACCACAGCTATCCGTAGCTACAAAACGATACTCATATCTATGATTCTGAGGATCTGCAGAAAAATCTGTAAATCTTATTTCTGATGGCTGGATTACGGGTTTTGGGATCATCCCAAGAGATGTATATGCCGCACCAGGGGTCTCTGCTCGCTGAAGATCAAAATGAATAATATCAGCATCCTTGTCAACATAGCAAACCAGTTCAACAGCATTGTCTGGTCGGACTGAAGCCTTGGCCATATATAAAATACGTGACCGCTGAACCGCAAGGCTATTCATGCATATTTCATTGGAAGTACTAAAGTGTGTGATACCAGTATCTACTGCTTGGATATAGAAACAATAGTTCCAACCCCCTATTATTGCTTTGGTATTGAAGGCTGAATCAGTCGCTGTTTTTGTAGCAAACAAGACACCTACTTGGGTAGGGCCTCCTGGAGGCGTTACATCTGCCAGAACCCTGTAAGCTCCCACACCACCAGACCATCCTCTATAAGTATTCCATTTTAAGCGAAGCACTCCTTCACAAGGATCTAAACTTTCCGTTAAAAGAATATTATTATGCCGTGAAACCAGTAGATCACTACTTTGATTGCCACAACTATCCGTGGAGATTACTTTATAAGTTTTGACTGAGTCCAATGGCAAAGCACCGGGTATTGTAAAGGGCATCGCTGTACCATAAGGCACTGTCGCTATTGAGTTCCATCCTGTTGCTGGATCATATTCAAGAAGATCATAATCTACAACGTCACCGTTGGTGTTTCCTGACCACGATATAATTGCCGTACCCGCAACAACAGATACAGAATCAATAACAAGAACATCAGTGTTATAACTATCAGAAAAAGAGCCACTATCAGTAGTAGAATTACATAGTCCTGCAATTCGAATTTGATATTCTAAATCCTGACCGCAAGTATTCACGGTGTCATTGTAAGTTAAAGATGTAGTGGAGTCAATAGCTGTCCAAGAAGAGGCTGGGGCACCAAGAGCCCGTCTCCATATCTGGTACATTGCTGTTGATCCAGAAACATTAGAGTTCCAATCAAGCTGAGCTACAGAGGAATTCGTTGGAGGAATTGGAGTCACGTCTAGCAGCATCATTTGAAGCGTGTCACTATTTACAGACTCATAACCACAAGAGCCAATACATCTGAGATAATAAAGATTATTACCATTTGCAACGGGAGATACAATAGGGTTAGTCGATAAATGATTGTAGGTGGTGGGCAAATACGCACCAAAAATGGTATCTACCGCAGTAAATGGCGTTCCTGGAGCTGTGCCGTGAAAAACTATATATCCTTGGAAGTCTGTTCCAGTATCTGCAGGAGTATCCCAATTAACAACCACTGAGTTGTTCGATGCATCAAAGGCCAAGCAACTATTGCTTAAATCAGGAGCACTCGGCACAGAAGGAACCACATCAATTCTTAGTGTCGCTACACTAACTGCTGGCGCGGGACATGCATCATCCTGCATTTTTAAGGGGAAATAATAAGAGTTTGCTCCTGTTCCGCATGAGCCTTGAGAGGAAATGTGATTACATGCTATTTGCCATGAGAAATCAATATTCAAGGACAGAGGATTTGTAAAAGATGTTGCCGGCGAGACAGGAGTAACAAACGCACAAGGTGGCTCAGCACATGAGTTTGTAATAGTAGAGTTGTGTATTTGAGCACTCCTGGCTGAAAAACTAACATTTTGAAGATTAAATAATGGCGTTAGTTGATTATCAGTAGCTGTCAATCTAAAGTTCACAAGATCTCCGGGGTTGACTGTGGCTTGCCATACTGTATCCGTTCCGTATCCCGAATATTGCTTTGTTGGTACGATAACTAAACCAGCAGTTCCAGGAATGGAATCTAAAGTTAATACTGGCGGAACATTGGGAGTACTCGTTCCAGTTAGCTCGCAGCCCGTTTTAATAACCATTGCTATATCTCTAAAGATCTCTGAAATTTTTTGGCCGCAACGGTATGACTCTACTTTGATACAAGACATGAAAGAGCCACTAACAGTTGGCTCAATAGTGATGAGTCCCGTTGATGGAGTAAATCCTACCGGATTACCCTGATTCGGAAAAGGGCTTGTTACCGAATACGGTGGTGAATAAGTTGTCGTTGCTGTGGCCGAAGACATTGGGTCAGCAAAAGAATAGTAAACTGAATCAAACTCGGGCTCATAAGCATTGTGAGAAAATGTGTAAGGGTAACCTGTGCATATAATTGACTTTGGCTTTTCTGCAAACTGAGGAGAACTATCGTAACAGGTATTCATTGTTAATGGTGAACCAGTTCCCGGAGGTGTATATGGATACATAATAGCTCGAAGCCAATATCCCGATCCTGATCCATAATTCGTTAAGCTACTCGTAGGACGGCAACAGGTCCCCCATGAAAAAACCCAACCCGCAGCTGGTGGTGTTCCATTTAGATTGATCCATCCCGATTCGAAAACATGTTCTTCCATTCGTCCTTCACCTGAGGGTGTTGTACAAGCCAGTTGACCACTATAGCAAGTTGGGGAAACATTGGTGCCTGTACCTACCCTGGTACAAGTCACGGAACCTGCTGGCGAATTTGAAGATAACACAAGAGTTTGCTGATTGAATCCGATTCCACCACATTCTCTGTAAATGATAGCTGTAAACTTGACCTTTCCGGCATTAGGACCTGATTTGGCACACTGCCAAGTTATCTCTCCACCCATTAAATGGGATGCCGATAGGTCATTACCAAAAAATAATAAAAGAGCTAAAACAAGTAATTTTTTCATAATATTTTTATACTTAAAGCAAATGTAGAAAATGAATGAGAGAACCAATCAATTCATTCATTAAAAGGTGCGGAATTGAAGATTAAAGGATATATGTTTTGAGATAGCGAAATATATCACATTATACATTTTTTGAAATCTCTCTACTAATCACCAATTTCTGAATCTCTGAAGTCCCCTCGCCTATCGTACATAATTTAACATCGCGAAAAAATTTTTCTGCGGGATAATCCTTTGTAAATCCGTAACCACCATGAATTTGAATACCTTCTGTGCATGCTCTGACAGCCATCTCGCTGGAATAGTATTTTGCCATAGCAGACTCCTTCGTGACTTTTAACCCCTGATCCTTGAGAGATCCACAGTGCCGGATCATCAGTTCAGCAGCATAGATTTCTGTTTCCATATCGGCCAGCTTAAAACCAATAGCTTGAAAATCAGCTATTTTCTTACCAAATTGCTCACGCTCATGCGAATATTTAATGGCAGCATTAGTCGCACCTTTGGCTATACCTAGAGACAGTGCAGCAATTGATATTCTACCACCATCTAAAATTTTCATGCTTTGAACAAAGCCCTCTCCTACTTCTCCCAGAATATTTGATTCTGGAACTCTACAATTATCAAAGAACAAACAAGCTGTTTCACTTGCTCTCATTCCTAGCTTATTTTCTTTTTTTCCTCCGGTAAAACCGGGAGTGCCTTTCTCAACAACAAATGCGGTCATCCCATGAGAATCACCCTTTTTTCCAGTCCTTACAATAACTACTGCTATATCACCAGATATAGCATGAGTTATAAAATTCTTTGAGCCGTTCAAGATCCAAGAGTCTCCATCTTTAACAGCGGTTGTATTCATACCTCCAGCATCTGAGCCTGTTCCTGTTTCAGTAAGACCCCATGCACCAATCCATTCAGCACTTGCAAGTTTAGGTAGCCATTTAGATTTTTGTTCTTCGTTTCCGAATTGAGCAATATGCTGAGTGCATAAAGAATTGTGCGCGGCAACGGATAAACCAATTGACCCACAAACTTGAGAAATTTCATCGATGATTGTGATATACTCAGCATACCCCATGGATGAACCACCATAAGACTCTGGAACGAGTACACCCATAAAACCCAGCTCACCCATTTTTTTAAATATATCCACAGGGAAGTGTTGGGCTTCATCCCACTCCATAACATTTGATAGAATATGTTTTTTAGCGAAGTCTCTAGCAGATTCTCTGATGAAATCTAATTCGCTACTACTTGATGCGTTTAAATGTCTCAATACTTGTGATTATATGTGATTAATAAATTCTATTTTTTCTGAACCTTATTATCTGCAAGCAGATAAAACTCTTTCCCCTCAGGACAGGTTGCCTCACCTTTTAAATTGAACTCAAGTTTATGTCCATACTCACTCATCCATCCGATTTGCCTTGATGGATTTCCCACTACCAAAGCATAATCAGCAACATTTTTAGTTACCACAGCACCGGCGCCAATAAAAGCGAATTTACCGATGTCATGCCCGCATACGATTGTTGCATTTGCTCCAATAGTGGCTCCCCTACCAATATGTGTTTTTTCATATTGACCGCGTCTTATAATGGCAGATCTTGGATTTGTAACATTAGTAAAGACGCATGATGGTCCAAGAAAAACATCATCATCGCATGAGACCCCAGAATAAATGCTAACATTATTTTGAACCTTAACATTTTTACCTAAAATAACTTCACTAGAGACAAGAACGTTCTGCCCGATATTACAGTTTTCACCAATAGTCGAATTTTTCATGACATGGGAGAAATGCCATATCATAGTGCCATCGCCTATTTTGCAGGGCTCGTCAATTTCAGCTGTAGGATGCGCCTTGAAGGACATGATGTTTTTTATTTAATTTCAAAGGTACCAAGATAGTGAGCAGTTGCTATATGTATATTTGAAATTGATTCCAGTTATTAAGACTTAATTATGGAAAAACCCTTTGTGAAAATAATAATTCTAATTGTTGCCTGTGCTCTATTTTCGAGTAATGTTTTCGCTTGGGGAGCTAAAGGACACAGAATTATTGGAGAAATTGCGCGAAGGCATTTAGATCCAAAAGTTTTGAAAAAGATTGATAAAATCCTTCAAGGAGAGTCGTTAGCAATGTGTTCTACATGGATGGATCATATTAAGTCTAATGATTCATTTGATCACATGTACGCATGGCACTATTGTACTATTGCTGATAATAAAACAACCTATGAAGACGGAACTGAGGAAGCCAAAAATGGTGATGTGATAATTACCATTGAGAGACTGATTAGAGAATTATCATCGAAAAATTTTACGGATGGCGACGAAAGAATGGCTATTCGTATGCTTACTCATCTCATAGGAGATATTCACCAACCCCTTCACGTGGGTAATGGGGAAGATCGTGGGGGCAATGATTTAAAAATTAAATGGTTTGAAAAAAATAGCAACCTACACAGGATTTGGGATTCAGAGATCATAGATTATCAGGACCTATCATATACTGAATATACCAACTGGATTAATCATATTGGTGACGATAATATTGAAATTTACCAGAATTCGAATGTCCGCGAATGGGCATTGGAATCTAAAGAAATAAGAATGACTGGCCTCTACCCTGATGAGAATTCCATTTCTTTGGGATATGATTACAATTACAATCATATCGAGACACTAAACCTTAGACTTTATTTGGCTGGAGTAAGACTTGCTCATGTGTTAACGGCTATTTACAAAAATTGACTTTTCCATGTTGAATCGAAAAACATACTATGGAATTCAATCTTTACTTTTTATTGCAAGAAAGAAAAGTGAAAAGCTGACACCAATAACCGAAATAACAGAGTCATTAAAAATATCAAGGAAATTCCTTGAGAAAATTCTATCTGAACTCCGACATGAAGGTATTGTAAGAAGTAAAAAAGGAAGGTCAGGTGGATATAGTATTAATAAAGACTTAGATTCGATATCCTTGGCAGACATCGTTCGAATCTTAGAAGGACCTATTGCCCTATTACCATGTGCTTCTCATCGTTTTTATGAATCATGTAAAGAGTGTTTAACCCCTGATAAATGTTCTCTTCAAGATGCACTTGTTGGTGTGCGTAACGACACCGTTCATAGTCTTAAGTCAATCAAAATTCAGGACCTTTTGACAAAAGAAATTCTGCTCAAAAAAGATGCTGTAAAAGCCAAGCGACCCACGCCATATCAAGGTTAATTTACTATGAATTGAGACCTATATTTGGGCCATGAATAAAAAGCATTCCAACCCTCCTGTATTTTCTAATATTCTTGAAACCATAGGAAATACTCCAATGATCAAGTTGAACAAGATTGCCAAAGATATTCCAGGTCGCGTTTTAGCTAAAGTAGAATATTTCAATCCTGGACATAGTACAAAAGACAGAATGGCTTTGAAAATGATTGAAGATGCTGAAGTAAACGGGCTATTGAAACCGGGTGGAACTATTATCGAGTGTACTTCCGGCAATACGGGAATGGGATTGGCTTTAGCAGCAATTATAAAAGGCTACAGTTTGATTTGTACCTTGAGTGATAAACAATCCAAAGAAAAAATAGATGTTTTAAAAGCATTGGGTGCAGAAATTCATGTATGTCCTACTAATGTTTCACCTGATCACCCTGAGTCTTATTACTCTGTGGCTAAAAGACTAAATGACGATATTCCCAATAGCTATTTTCCAAACCAGTATGACAACCTAAGTAATAGGCAGGCGCATTATGAATCAACAGGTCCTGAAATATGGGATCAAACTGAAGGTAAAATCACACATTTTGTTGTTGGAGTTGGTACAGGTGGCACCATTTCAGGAGTAGCGAAATATTTAAAAGAGAAAAATCCTAACATTCAGATTTGGGGCATAGATTCTTATGGTTCGGTTTTTAAGAAATTTCACGAGACTGGAGAGTTTGATAAAACAGAAATTTACAGTTACATAACTGAAGGTATTGGAGAAGATATAATCCCTAAAAATGTGGAATTTGATCTTATCGATAAATTTGAAAAAGTTACTGATAAAGATGGAGCTCTTGCTGCACGAGAATTGGCCAGAAAAGAGGGTTTACTTCTGGGATACAGCTGCGGCTCAGCATTCCAAGGACTCAGACAGTTAAAACACCTATTGCCCAAAGAAGCTATTTCTGTAGTGCTATTTCATGACCATGGAAGTCGATATATAAATAAGATTTATAACGATGACTGGATGAACGAGAATAAATTTCTCTAACTATTTTTTTTAGATCAATTAGTATTACATTTGCGGACTTATTAATTAACCGGGTTTCGGACCCTTTTTAAACAATTAAATTATGGCAACAAGAATTCGCCTTCAAAGACACGGTCGCAAAGGCCGCCCAATTTACACCATCGTAGCTGCTGACTCAAGATCAAAAAGAGATGGACGCAACATTGAGAATTTAGGCCAATACAATCCAAATACCAATCCTGCAACGATTCGTCTAGATTTTGATCGTACACTGGATTGGATTATGAAAGGTGCAGTTCCTTCAGATACGGCAAGAGCTATTTTGAAGTACAAAGGTGTAATGATGAAAAAACATTTATTAATTGGAGTTCGTAAAGGAGCCTTGACTCCAGAACAAGCAGAAGATCGTTTTGAAAAATGGATGGTCGATAAAGCTGCGAGTATTGATAAGACGGTAGAATCAATTAATTCCGCTGATAAAAAAGAAAGAGTTGAAAGATTAAAGGCTGAGTCTGCCGTAAAAGATCAAAGAGCAGCTAATATTGCAGCTAAAAATACCCTCGAGCCAGAACCGGTAGCCGAAGAGACTGTTGCAGAAGTAACGTCTGAAGAAGCTGCTTCAGAAGTAAAAGCTGAAGAAGCTGCTCCAGAAGTAAAAGCTGAAGAAGCTGCTCCAGAAGTAAAAGCTGAAGAAGCTGCTCCGGAAGTAAAAGCTGAAGAAGCTGCTCCAGAAGTAAATGCTGAAGAAGCTGCTCCAGAAGTAAAAGCGGAAGAAGCTGCTCCAGAGGAAAAAGCTGAAGAAGCTGCTCCAGAAGTAAAAGCTGAAGAAGCTGCTCCAGAAGTAAAAGCTGAAGAAGCTGCTCCAGAGGAAAAAGCTGAAGAAGCTGCTCCAGAAACAGAATAAACAAATATGGAGGGACACTTCCAACTTGGGTACATTCGAAAGAAGCATGGATTTAAAGGAGATGTTGTCCTACATATAGATTCTGATCATCCAGAGAAGTACAATTCTCTAGATGTCCTTTTTTTAGAAGACTCTGGTTCACCACTCCCATATTTTATTTCCTCCATTCGAAGCCATAAAGAAAATGAGGTCATTATTCGACTAGATGGAATATCCTCTGAACAGGATGCTTCAAAACTTGTAGGCAAGATTATATTCCTGCCAGAAGAAATATTACCTGAGCTCAATTCTGATCAATTTTATTACCATGAAATTATTGGATTCACGGCAGTTGACAGCGCTTTTTCAGGAGAAATGATAATTATAGACGTCCTGGACAGACCGGCCCAATGCATTCTCACCTTAAAGCATCCGGATAAAGAAGAACCTATTCTTATCCCATTAGTTGATGATTTTTGGATCAGTATTGATAAAAAATCAAAACTAATAAAGCTTTGCGCTCCTGCTGAGCTTTACAATCTTTAATCTTCTACTTGATTAACTCTTTCATCAAATCGAACTCCCCATTTTGATAATTCAGAAAGTATAGGCCCATAAAGCTCCTTTTTCATTGGCAAAAGAACTCCACGTGACTTTATCTTATTTAGAGCAACTAGTCTTGTTGCTATTGCTACTGGCAAACCTACAGTAAAAGCCATCGCTGTGTCTTCATTATTTTTCCCTTTCACAACCATTGACGATTCAAGACGGTATTTGGAATTATTCTTTTTAAAGTAAACTCTGTGCCACATAACGAGCATATCAATATCACCTCGACCCATTGCCCACCTCTTTTCCAGCATGTGTTGAAGTATTTTAGCTGGAGTTCCTTTTTCAAGCCCTACTTTCTCATCACTTAATATGTTTATGTCGTTTAACATGTTCATTACCTCGGAATCTTGCGGAATTTGTAGGTAGTGCATAAGTTTCAATTCAACACTATCTGTTGGATGATAAGCCAAAAAACAATTAATGAAACTTCTATGAGTCATATTTGAAACATTATCCATCTCATAAGAATCATCAGTAGCTCCTAGCTTAACAAACACATCCCAAGCACGACAAAACCCAGGCCTTCTCAAAGTTCCTCTAAACATCGTAGGAATTCCCTCTAAGCCATACTCTGATATATATTTCAATGAATCTCTGTTAGCATAACCTTCAAAACGGCCATAACCAGGTATTTTAATAAACTCCGTACGTCTAAACACCTTATTGTAAGGAATGAACTTATATAAACCCTCTTGAATAAACTTGACTGCTGAACCTGCTCCTGCAAGAACGACATTTCTTGGATTCCATGTGAATTTATAATTCCATAACGTTTTAGCACTTTCAGGAGCAAGGATACCTCCAGTAAAGCTTTCATAAGATAGAATTTCAGATTTGTCATCACGTAAACGTTCTATAATTTCCATCGTTGACATATGATCTATACCTGGGTCTACTCCACATTCGTTCATGAATATTAAGTCTTTTTCCTTGACCTTGGCATCTAAAGACTTCATTTCCTCTCCGGCATATGAAGCAGTTACCATATGTTTACTATAATGTATACATCGTTTTGCCACTACAGGATGCATAAAAGCTGGCAACATACTAACAATTATATCTCCTGACTGAATCCATTTATCTAAAATTTGAGAATTTTTAAGATCTTCAGCAACTCCTTTGACATTCTTATATCTATTGCATTTTCTATCTATGGTATTTTTATCTATGTCTACCACTGTTAATGTCCACTTTACATGATCCGAATGAGTTGCTAAATATTCTATTAGGGAAGATGTACTTCGGCCTGCGCCGAGAATAATAATTGATATCACTTTAAATCTGTTGAAAACTGTATAATATGATGTTAATCTGAGACACTAAGGTATTTTAAATTTGCCATAACCTTTGATAAAAATCTCATGTCCTATAACTCTAATAAGAGCATCACTCTTATGTCATGGCTATCTAACCTAGGCTTTGACAAACCTGAAATATCCTATCAATCTGATCATCAATTTCTTACACAAGAAACTCTTAGATTGAATCGTGGAAGACTAACAAACAAAAATGTTTTAACTATTAATACAGGAGTTTTTACTGGAAGATCACCGGAAGATAGGTTTATAGTGAAAGACGCACATACGGAAAATAAAATCTGGTGGGGAGATATAAACAAACCATTTGACTCAAGTGCTTTTTTAAACCTGAAAAAAAAGATTGTCAAATATCTTGATAAAAAGCATCTATATATAAGAGATGCCATCGCCGGAACGGACAAGAGACATCAACTTAAATTGAGAATAGTAAATGAGTTTCCTGAGCACAACTTATTCTCTGGCAATATGTTTATTAATCCGCAAGAAGAATCACTAACAAACTTTAAACCGGAGTGGACAATTCTTCATGCTCCTGAATTCAATGCAGATCCAATAACTGACAGAACTCGTCAAGGAAATTTTGCAATCATAAGTTTTTCTGAAAAAATGATAATCATAGGTGGAACTGGATACACTGGGGAAATAAAAAAAGGGATTTTTTCTGCGCTCAATTTCATCCTTCCCACTGAACATGATACTCTTCCCATGCATTGTTCGGCAAATATTGGAAAAGACGGAAAGACAGCTTTATTCTTTGGACTATCAGGAACTGGAAAAACCACTTTGAGTGCAGACCCATCACGCTTTTTGATTGGTGATGATGAGCATGGGTGGACAGAAGACGGAAGTATATTTAATTTTGAAGGTGGATGCTATGCAAAAGTGATAAATCTATCTGAAGAGAAAGAACCAGATATATATAGAGCAATCAGACCTGGCGCTCTCCTGGAAAATATAAAACTTGATTCTCAAAATAGACCTATTTACAAGGATTCGAGCATCACTCCCAACACTAGAGTTTCATATCCCATAAATCATATTGATAATCTAGCTCTAGGGTTAGGTAATACTCCAAAACACATTTTCTTTTTAACATGTGATGCATATGGAGTCTTACCGCCGATTTCTAAGCTAAATCCAAATCAAGCGGCATACCATTTTATGTCAGGATATACCGCTAAAGTAGCTGGCACAGAAGCAGGTGTTACAGAGCCAAAAGCTGTTTTTTCAGCTTGTTTTGGAGCACCATTTATGCCTTTACATCCTGCTAAATATGCCGAAAGGCTCAAATCGAAAATGCACGGCCAAGAAATAAACGTCTGGTTAATTAATACTGGCTGGAGCGGAGGAAGCTATGGTATCGGATCCAGAATACCTCTCAAGTATACTAGAATAATGATAGAAAACGCGATAAATGGGTCTCTTGAAAATGCAAAACATGTAAAAGACGAAATATTTGGGCTTAGTCGAATTGAAACTATCAGTAATATTCCAGAAAGTATACTAGATCCAAAAAAATCCTGGAAACAGCCTGAAGAGTATGACAGAATTTCCACTAACCTTGCAAAAAAGTTCAATAAAAATTTCGAGCAATTTAAATCTCAATCATCAAAAGATATCTTTTTAGGAGGACCTATTTTAAAGTGAAATCATAATAAATCGTTAGCAAGATTTGCCAACTCTGATCGCTCTCCTTTTTCAAGTGTAATATGAGCATATAATGGCTGACCCCTTAACCTATCTACTATATAAGATAAACCATTCGATTGTTCATCTAAATAGGGTGTATCGATTTGGTGTACATCTCCAGTAAAAATAAACTTGGAATTCTCTCCTGCCCTAGTGATGATTGTCTTAATCTCGTGGGGAGTCAGGTTCTGAGCTTCATCCACGATGAATATAACATTAGATAATGATCTCCCTCTTATATAAGCCAATGGAGTAACGAGTATTTTTTCACTCGCCACCATGTCATCTATTTGTTTATAATTACGATCTCGTTCACTAAATTGATTCTTAATAAATTTTAAATTATCCCAAAGCGGCTGCATATATGGGTTGATTTTTTGCTCTGCATCCCCCGGAAGAAAACCAATATCTCTATTCGAAAGAGGCACTATCGGTCTTGCGAGATAGATTTGCTTAAAGTCACGGCGCTGTTCCAAAGAGCCAGCTAAAGCAAGAAGAGTCTTACCTGTTCCTGCAACACCAGTAAGCGTAACTAATCGAATCGTAGGATTCATGATAGCGTGCAAAGCAAAAGCTTGTTCAGAATTCCTTGGTTTTATACCATAAAAACTATCTTTTTCAACTAACTCCATACTTTTGGATTCTCCATTAAAAAATCCTAAAGCTGAGTTTTTTGTTGATTTCAGTATATAAAATAAGTTAGGTTGTAATTTAAATTTAATATTACTTTTTTCCGCAGGATCAAGAGCCAATAACTTCTTATCATACAGATTCTGAATATGCTTCACCGGAAAATTCTGTAATTCTGATCGTCCAGAAAATCTCGTATTTGACTCTTTCACTCTACCTGTTAAATAATCTTCAGCATGCAAGTTGAGGGCCTTCGCCTTTAGTCTCAAATTAATATCCTTAGTCACCAAAATAACCGGTCTTTTAGGTTCTTTTTCCTGGAGAAAAAGAGCGGCATTTAGAATGCTATGATCATTTTTTCCTTTGCCGTATATCTCTGTTGCATCAACATTTAGACCAGGTGTCGCCATTATCACTCTGAATTTTCCTCGCTTTTCTCCATTGAGACTAATCCAATCTGTTAATTGCTTATTCTCAGCTTTCTTATCCAGCATTCGGATAAACTCTCGAGCCTCAAAGTTTTTGGTATCGCTACCCTTTTTGAACTCATCTAGCTCTTCAAGAACAGGTATTGGTATTGCAACATCATGTTCTTCAAAGTTCATTATTGCATTATGATCATACAATATGACAGAGGTATCTAGAACAAATATTTTCCGTTTGACTTTTAGCATGGATGCCATTCTATAGATTTTAAATCCTTATGAAATTATATCATTAAAGTTGTCATTTCATTCTTCGATGAATATGTTTTTAACATCTCATCGATAGTAACCCTTGCAAAGACTAATTTTACACAATGATTCAAAAATACTTAAGACTGGCTATTGCTATAGGGGTAATCGTGTTTTCAGCCCAGCAATTCATTGATTCGGAAATTGGAAATGGAATTTTTTTGATACTTATCTCCCTCTTTCCAATTTTATTTCATTTTAGAAATGAGAGAATTTTAATGGCACTCTGGCAGGTTAGAAAACAGGATTTTGAAAAAGCAGGGAAACAACTAGATAAAATAAAAAGTCCAGAAAAAACTTTAATAAAAGGTCAGCTAGCTTATTACTATTTCCTCAGGGGGTTAATGAATTCTCAAACAAACCTTACCAAGAGTGAATCTTGGATGAGAAAAGCACTATCCACAGGGCTAAGAATGAAACAAGATCGTGCCTTAGCCAAAATGCAACTTTCGGCAATGGCTATGACAAAAAGAAAGAAAAAAGAAGCACAGCTATTGTTGAGTGAAGCTAAAAAACTGGATAACAAAGGTTTGTTGGCAGATCAAATAAAAATGCTCCAACAGCAAATGAAGAGGATATAAACTTATTTTTTAGAAGTAGGATTGACTGATACGGTAAGATCTTTACTAATTGCAGCTCTCTCTAGTCTTAAACGACTATTTTCAGACTCAACCAATACAGTTTTCTCGTCCACATCTAAAATCTTAGCATGAATTCCACTTGTGGTAACCACCCGCATTCCTTTGACTAATTGGCTACGGAACTTAGTTTCTTCTTTTTGCTTTTTCATTTGTGGACGAATGAAGAAGAAATACATTACTGCTACAATAGCGATTAGTGGTAAAAAACTGCTTATGCTGCCTGCAGAGTTTGCCTGTAAAAATAAATTTGTCATGATTGAGTATTAATTATGGAGCCACTTGGGCTTTGATTTTTAAAACTTTTGTATTAGGAACTGTGTTTGCCGATAGAGTAACAGTCTTTTCTTGACTACCACCTTTTCCTTTGGAATTAAATTGAACTGATATTATACCCTTGGATCCCGGAGCAATTGGCTCATTCGAATATTTGGGGACTGTGCATCCACAACTTCCTTGGGCAGAACTTATAATTAATGGAGCTTTACCTGTGTTCGTGAATTCAAAATCGTGATCAACAACATCCCCATCATTGATTGGACCAAAGTCCCAAACTTCCTCCTCAAAAGAAAAAACTGGTAACTCATTATTTTTTATAATATCAGTTACAGCGTCTATTGACATTCTGTCTTCAGAGCTTTTTATTTTTGAAGAAGCATCGGAACAGGAAAAGCACACTGACGCTAAAAGAATTATAAAAATTGTATGTTTCATATATTGTTATTTAAGAAGACTGCGAATGTACTAATCAATTAGTCCTCTCCCAATCTTTTTAACTTTACCCTCTGAAATCATATCCTTAACAAGAGAGTCTAACAAACCATTTATGAACCCAGGAGATTTTTCTGTGGAATACTGTTTTGCCAATTCGATAGCTTCATTAATGGTAACTTTAACCGGAACCTCAGTAGCATATTGGACCTCTATCATAGACTGTTCAATAATACATCTATCCACAGGTGCTAGCCTCTCGTAATCCCATTTTTCAGACTTTGAACGAACTTTAGCCATTAACTCATCATGGGACGTTATAGATTTTATAAAAATCATCTCCGCAAATGACTCATCGTCTTCATCCTTAAACAAGTTAACTAGAAGCGGTTTACCTCTTTTTGCATTCTGTAGGGTTTGAACAGCCATCATTTGGGCTGCATCCAGATCATCGGACCAATGCATACTCAAATCTTCATAGTGAGATTGAATAGATTCATTATTTGCAATTGCGTCGCGATAAAACCTTTTGAACCACAGAATACTATCTTGCTCGCCGGGGGTCTCAGAAGAATTTAACCATTCCCCATCCATTTCAGTTGTCCAAAAAGAAAAAAAAGCTCCGCGAATCATATCCAGATCATCTCCCCAATTAATATTTTTTTTATCCCAAATTTTAAGAACATCTTTATCAGAAGCTAAAGCATGCATAAAAGGCATTTCTAGCAATGCTTGAATTCTAAATTCTCTGTTCGGATTGTGTATTTTTTTTTGTTTTTCAATTTCTAAACGCTCTTCTAGAAACCGATGAAAATGCCAAAACATTTTCAATTCATAGAGGTATAATGTATAAATATTTTGAATACTCTTATTAAGATCGGACAATCCGTCTTTTATCTCTTTGGATTCACCTTGGTAAAAAGCGAAAAGAGCCTGCATCACTTTAATGCGGATATGACGTCGAGTAAGCATAGAACGATATTAGAGTATAAAAGTACGATCAATTTATCTTTAAAACCGATTAGTTTCACTATCAAAAGTTAACTCCTCATTAGTTTTTGGATGGTGAAAAGACAGATAACTGGCATGAAGTGCTACACCTTCGTTATCCCAAGCATTTCCACCGTAAAAAACATCACCTAAAATTGGATATCCTCTGTGACTCGCCTGAGCTCTAATTTGATGATAGCGTCCCGTAAATAGTTCAACTTCTGCTGAATTACTATCAATACGCTCTCCCCTTAAAGACGCCCTTTTGCCTTCATCTTTAGAAACAATTATACTCTTGAAATTTAAATGATCTTTTTTTAAAAAATCTTCCCAATTCCATGTTCCTTCCGGTAATTCGATGTGACTTTTTAATTTATATCTTTTTTTGACTGTTCTCATTTCAAATTGTCTCATCAAATGGGTACAAGAATACTTTTTTCGAGCCAAAACAACGAGTCCACTAGTAGGGCGATCCAATCGATGCACGGCCCAAGTAATTCCGCCAAATTCTTTTTCTGCCCAATCTTGTAAATTTGGATTCCCGAATCTATCCGGTTCGACCATTAGCATAGCAGGCTTTGAAACAACAGCTATGGATGCATCTAAGTAAAGAACTTCGGGACCCATTTTGATTGCATTACTGCCGTGTATATAAGCATCATTTCCATCCCGTAAAAAGCATCTTCAACCGGAATCGTAAATATTCGATATCCTAAAATTTCTAATTCAGAATACCAAACAATGGGATTATCCAAAAACGAGCCTGTTAATACCCCGTTAACGAGTAAAAAGGGAATCAAAATTATTAAGTATGACCTAATAAAAGATTTAAGCCATTTTACTTTCCAAAGCCCCGCTAGAATCAATTCAGCACCAAGAGTCACCCCAACAATAACAGTGTACATACCCATTTGTTGAATGCTAGCGTAAATTAAAAAGGCTCCAGCGAGTATACTGGCATTATGCATCAATTTTGGGGTAGAATTTATTGGGAAGAAGAGCTGCATAACTTCATAAATAAAATAAGACGCAAAAGGAACAACAATAAAAAAAAGAACTTCTTCAATAGGAAGATTGGCAATATATATATTAACTAAATAATCAGGATTAAAACCCCAATACCCCTTTAGCGTAAAGAAAATATCCCACGGGATCATTATTAGCATCATCAAAAGAGTCGCTAATAGCATTCTCTTCCATTTACTGAAATAAGCAATTCTAGGCTCAAATGATCTCGTTAAAGGCCCGAGAAAAACCAAAGCATCTATCAATAAGTATAGTCCCTTCATTATAACCGCTTTTTTATGCGCTGAGAAACGATCAACTTCCTTGATACCCAAAGTAAACCAAAGTGCTCTGCCCCATGCTGATCAAGGTTTTTATGATGCAATTTATGCTTTAATCTAACCGCTTTGAAATATGGATTGGTGGTATTTCTGAAAAATCTAAAACGCTGATGAATAAAAATTTCATGGACTAGGAAATAGGTCAAGCCATAACCAGCAATACCATATCCAAAAGCAACAGATTCGGATATACCGTATATCATACCAAGCATGATGCAAAGCCAGCTAGGAATTGCAAATACTAAAAAGAAAAAATCATTTTTTTCGAAAAAACCTGGATTTTTTGTGTGATGATCCGAATGCAAAAACCATAAAGGTCCGTGCATTAAATATTTATGAGCAGCCCATGCAGCACCTTCCATCAGAAAATAAGCAGATACTCCAAAAAACAAATCTATAAATCCCATATTAACAAGATAAAATTATGAGTTTTATTATTGTAAACGTTTGAGAACTTCGACAAAATAAATCCATGACTTATTCACAGATTTAATTTCAACTTTTTCATCTGGAGAATGTGCACCCCTTATATTCGGTCCAAAAGAAATCATCTCCATACCTGGGCACCTTTCTCCAATTATCCCACATTCCAAACCTGCATGGCAAGCATTAACGTTTGGATTTTCATTGAACAACTCTCGATAAGTGTTTTCCATCAAATCAGCTAAATAACCAGAGGGTGCTGGCTCCCAGCCGGGATACGAACCGGAAAAAGAGGTTTTAAAACCAGCCATATTTAAATTACCAGCAATTCTGTTTGCACAATCCATTTTCTCAGACTCTGAAGACGAACGTGTTAGGCATAAGATTTCGGCTTTCTCCCTACCAATGCTCACTCGAGCCACATTATTTGAAGTTTGAACTAGACCTTTAACCTCAGGGCTCATTCTTAAAATCCCAACTGGGCATCCTGCAATCGCAGAAATAATCCTTTCCTGCTGAACTCCATTCAAAACTTTAGGAACCAAACCTTTAGATACTTTTTTCTTACATTCTAAAATAAAATTTGGATCTGTAACTTTTAATTCACTTGATAATTCATCGCGCACTGATTTTATTGAATCCAACAGCAAATCAGAGTGAGACTCACCCATTACTATAGTCGCAGATGCTTCTCTCGGTATGGCGTTTCTCAAGTTTCCACCGTCAAAGTCTACGAGTAAAGCACATGCGCTTTTCTCTATTTCTCTTAAAACTCTTGCCAACAAAACATTTGCGTTACCCAGACCTAAATGAATATCCATTCCCGAATGCCCGCCGGAAAGACCCGATAGTCTAATCTCAAATATTTCCGGATTTTCAACAGGAGCATCTCTTCTCTCTAGCTCCAAAAAAGATGAGACATCAATTCCACCAGCACATCCAATTGTCAATTCCGTGTCATCTTCAGTATCGATATTTAGGAGATACTTTCCCTGAACCCATCCTTTTTTCAACCCTAAAGCCCCAGTCATGCCGGTTTCCTCATCAGATGTAAATAAAACTTCTAACGGAGGATGTGACAAGTCTTTCGCTCTGAGTAGAGCTACGGCAAATGCCACACCTATTCCATTGTCGGCCCCAAGAGTAGTTCCATTTGCTTTAACCCATCCATCATCTACAAACATAGAAATTGGATCTTCATACCAATCGTGATTAGTTCCATCGTTTTTTTGACATACCATATCCAAATGAGCTTGCACTACTATTGGTGTAGCGCCTGTCATGTCATTTGAGGCTGGTTTTGTGATTTTAATATTTCCAACCTCATCTTTCTCCGTTGGCAAATTCAAAGAATTTCCTATTTCCAGAGCAAACTTCTGAACTTTATCTTCCCTTTTTGAAGGCCTTGGAACGGAATTTAACTCGCAAAAAGCCTTCCAAACACTTCTTGGTTCTAATTTTGAAAAATCGCTCATTAGCTCTATTTTTTAATATTAATTAATTATCAAACTATCTGCTTCCTGAAACAACTTAAAAGGCTCTACCAAATCTAATGGCCGAACCCCAGTATGGTCAAACCTGAACATCAAAGCCGATTCATTGACATACCCATGACCTTCCATATGACTCCATACATACAGTCTTCTTGGGCCTGCATATGCCATTGGTGTATTGTTTTTCATATAGCCGGCATACCAAGCCATATCATAACCCAACCATTCCCATCTACCGGGTGATGTCTTGGAGAAGCGTTGAATAGAGTTATAGATGCGATTTAGCTTTATGTAGTCTGCTCTCTCAGCTTGAGCCCAAACTATAGGTTGCCGCAAAAGAAGATATGAATCCAATGCATTACTTTTTAAGACAGAGCCCATCGACCAGAATTCTGTTAGTTCTGGATCTCTATTTCTAAATGCACTTAACAATTGAGCTGCTCTCAAGACATTATTATCTAGAAGAACATATCTTATCAACATATCCTTTGGACCTCTTGATACAAGCTCATTGAAGTCAATTTGATCAGATAGTTCAAGAGCTACAATTTCCACTTCTTTTCTCCCCGTTGAGACATATGATTCTATAAAAGAACTATCTAATTTCATACTAATACTTTTCTCAGTCAATAATAAAACAGTTATACTGCTGTCATTGTTTTCTCGATCTATTGCTGCTCTCTTACCCAAAGCAATAGATTCTGAATTTCTTGATGGAGCAGCTGCAATAAGCTTTGGATTGTTTTTTACATTTACAGCTCTGGAAACTGGGTTTATTACAGGAATTCCAGTAGATTTCTTTGCTAATATTTCGGCAGCTTCAGAACGAAATGGGCCAATTATTTTTTCTACACAAAGACGGTTACAAATATCCATAAATCCCGTTGCAGAGTATTCGTAAATGGAATTGTAGGGATCGTCTTGAATTTGATATGAATTATTTTTTTCATTATGATCAGCAAGTATAAGTTGAATGTTTTGACCTAATTTATTCATTGAATCAACTGCTGATCTAAATCCAGAATAAAATTTTGTAGCCATTTTATTTTTAATACTCAATTTCCTCAATGGAAATTGATGAAACAAATTATCTGTATATGATACAGTATCAATAACAACAGTATCTAATGTCATATTGAAAGGGAGTGCTAATGCCCACAAACGTAAACTTTGATCTTTAGCGGTTGCTTTTAAATCACAAGGGTTACGCAGCGTATCCAAACCATGTAAAGTTTCGGTTTCATCACTAATCTCATTTGTCAACAAAGAGTCATAAGTTTGACCCAAGGCACTCAGGGCAAGTGTCAAAAAAAGCATGAGTATATATATTTTTATTCCCATTCAATTGTTGCTGGAGGTTTACTACTGATATCATAAACTACTCTATTAACACCACGAACATTGTTAATTATTTTATTCGATATCTTGGATAAAAAACTAAAAGGCAGATGCACCCAGTCGGCTGTCATTCCATCCGTTGATTCTACTGCTCTAAGTGCAACTACTTGCTCATAGGTCCGCTCATCACCCATAACACCTACAGATTTAACAGGAAGAAGTATCACTCCAGCCTGCCAAACCTGATCATATAGACCTTCATATTTTAATCCATCAATAAATATTGAGTCTACCTCTTGTAATATCTGGACTCTTTCATGAGTTATGGATCCTAATATTCGAATTGCTAAACCCGGCCCTGGAAATGGGTGTCTACCAAGTAATTCTTGAGACAAGCCTAACTCCTTCCCCACTCGCCTTACCTCATCCTTGAAAAGTGACCTTAACGGTTCAACAACTTTTAATTTCATATAATCAGGCAAGCCACCAACATTGTGATGTGATTTTATTGTTACCGAAGGGCCATTAACACTTATTGATTCGATAACATCAGGATAAATAGTTCCCTGAGCCAAAAATTCCACTTCTGATATCAGCATTGATTCTTTATCAAAAACATCAATGAATGCTGCGCCAATAATTTTCCTTTTCTCTTCAGGCTCTTCAACACCCTCAAGTTTTGATAGAAAATTCGAAGAAGCATCCACACCCTTTACATTTAAACCAAGGCCTTTATATCTATCAAGAACATTATCAAATTCATTTTTTCTCAAGAGACCATTATTGACGAATATGCAAAAAAGCCTATCACCGATAGCCCGAGACAATATAACTGCTGCTACGGTACTATCCACTCCGCCGCTTAAACCTAAAACAACTTTTCCTTCTCCGATCGTTTTCTTTAGATGATCTATTGTACTCTTTACAAATGCCGCTGGAGTCCAACTTGGCGAACAATTTGCAATTGAATAAACAAAATTCTTAAGCAACAATACTCCATGCTCAGTGTGATGCACTTCAGGATGATATTGAATTCCGTAAGTCTCTTGATCATTTAATTTGAACGACGCTATTTCAACATCACAAGTAGAACATTCTATGCGCGCACCTTTTGGCAGTTTAACAATAGTATCTCCATGGCTCATCCAAACTGATGAATCCATAGGAATACCTGTTAAAAGTTTCGAGCTATTGTTTAGACCGTTAATTTTAGCTCTTCCATATTCACGATGTTTTGATGAGGCTACTTGACCACCTTTTATTTTAGCTATGTATTGAGCTCCATAACAAACTCCGAGAACAGGTATTTTACCTAAAAAAATATTAATATCCGGATTTGGAGCATCTGCTTCTAAAGTAGAATAAGGGGAACCGCTAAGAATAACTGCATTGAAACGCTTCCAGTCTGATGGAATATTATTGTATGGATGAATCTCACAATAAACTTGTAATTCACGAACTCTTCTCGCAATCAATTGAGTATACTGTGATCCAAAATCCAGTATTAAAATAGCGTCTTGCATAGACTACAAATATACCATCCTAGTCTGGTAGTATCCATAAAAAACCATTGCTTTCATTCTTTAAACACTCGCTGTATTGCAAACAAGAATCAGAACCAAAATAATAAGTTAAATCTAAGATAGTCCAGACTCTTTCTTGTAAAATATTTTTAGGATGCTGTTCTTCTCGAAACAATTTAAACCTCTCGTAATCAATACTTTCCTCTCTCAACGCATTTCTTCGAACCCTTTCATTCATACGCTCCTCATCTTTTTTTATTCTCTGAAGCCATGATTCAACCGATCTTTGTGTACCCTTTTTATTGCCATATAAATTCCTCATTAACGGCAATATTTCTTCGTGAAGAGGAAAAGTATTTACATCTGAAATTCCTAAAGAATTCAAAAGTGATAATCTAAATGTTTTTTCCGTGGTCCAATAGTCCAAGCCTTTTTTAGAAATCTGACCCCATTTCCTCTCTACAGTTCGAGTCCACCATGCAAATGAAGTTCTAATTTTAATCCTAACCTCTGACTTCATGTAATTCTTTAAATAAGGAATAAGCTCAAGCCAGTATTCAATTTCACCTGCCCCTCCTAAATAAGCAATATTGGGAATTATATATTCTTGATAAATCGGCCGCAAAAGTGCATTAGGGCTGACTCTTTCCGGATTAGATTTCAATTCATCAACTAACTCTTGAGGCTCCCATGACTTTTTATTAGTTACATATTTCCCATTTTCAAAATCAATTCTGGAACGATTTCCATCAATTAAATAAAACATCATAGATTTCTTAAATGGAACTGGAACATCTCTTTTCGATTTCTCCCATAAAGAAGTATCTCTTGACTCATATAATGTTTGATTCATTATCTCATCTTCCCATAATTTGCTAGCCATTTTTTTCAATCTGGAATCCGAGGCATCAATACAAATAACTTCTGGGTGGAAGTCATAAACAAGTCTTCTAGTCGCATCCGAAAGCGTTCCTTCCTTATTATAGGCGCTATAAAACTGATCTAATAAATCATTTATAGAAGCATTTGTTCCTAGTTCCAATTTCATTCTTTGCAAAACTTCAGTAACAATAGCTGATGATATTGCGCCTACTGCCACACCTTTTATGTTTTCCTCTATTGAAAAAATTTTGTTTTTAAATTCCCAATGTCTAATCTCTTCAAAGTCATGATCCTCAGTAGCCATCCAGAAAATAGGAACAACCGGTCGATTGTATTTTTCAGACAACAATTTTGCTAAATATTGTGTCTCCCGAATTTTTGAATGAACATATAATGGACCGAGACCAACACATAATTGATGACCACATGTTACTGTTACTGATTTTGGATTTAATAATTGATCAATTCGTGATAAGAGATCCTTATTTTCTCCCCATTCTGAGTATTGATCTTTTAATACATCGACAAGAATAATTCGTTTTCTTTTAGAGAAACTTGAACCTCTTTTTTCTATACTATGACGAGAAAAGTCCTGGAAAAATAGATCATTACTCAACTCTGAATCTATTTTTGAACGTACCCAGTCTCCATTCGGGTTATTCTTATTATCAGGAGAAAAATAATTCATTTTAAGTTGTAATAATAAATTCCTGGCTCCAAGTAATTATTTGCAAATGCTCTTAATAATATTTTTTCAATTAGAGCATCTTCTTGATTGCTATTTGGAAGATACTCTTTCCGAATTGAAATATCCCACCAACTTGCTGTAATTCTCCACAGTATTGCACTCAACGTGTTTTTATAACTTTTAATAATATCAAATACCGTATACTCCGTTTCTCGATAAACTAACTTACATAGTATCTGGCCTTCTGAAACTGTCAGTTTATGCAGCTCTGGTTCAAAACGATCCTTTAAATTTTTATGATACTTCCTTATCATTTTCTTTCGTTTCCAAAACCGAGATTCTCCCTTTAATCTAAGATTTAAACTATCCAACCTTTCTCCCATCCCCTTGGCATAAGGGTAAACTTTTAAAACTCTTCTTCTTAGCAAATAATATCTCCTGCGAGCCTCAGGGTTAGAAAATATTGGATTATCGAGAACGAGTATATCATCAAGAAGAAGCCATGGGATTGTATCCCCATTAATTACTGAGAATTGACTTTTTGAAGTATCAATTTCTTGTTCATGTTGACCATGAATATCAGTCCATGAAAACAGAAGAGTTAGGAATACAACTGTCCTTAATTGAATCGTGACCTCCATTTAGAAATGGTTTTTTTTGAGTCTTTTATATACTTACTCTCTTTGGAACTAAAGCCATGCAGAGAAATTGCAAGTTGATCATACTCTCCTTTTCGAGCCTTATTTGAACGAAAATGGTTTTCTACAAAATGAGTATTAAAATCACCATCTAAAAACTGTGGATGATTGAGCACAAACTTCCCAAATTCAAGAGTAGTTTCTACACCCACAATTACATAATCTTCAATAGCTCGAATCATTCGCTGAATGGCAATCTCTCTTGTCTCTCCCATGATAATCAACTTAGCTATCATAGGATCGTAATGAATAGAAACTTCCATCCCCTCTTCAATACCATCATCTATTCGTACACCCGGTCCTTGAGGTCTCTTATAAATTGCTAAAGTCCCAGTATCTGGAGCAAAATCATTTGCACAATCTTCAGCATATACTCTTAATTCTATGGCATGTCCTCTGAGTCCAACTTCATGCTGTGAGTACCCGAGATGTTCCCCATTTGCTATTCTTAGCTGCTCCCGGACTAAATCCAGACCAGTTATACATTCAGTTACTGGATGCTCTACCTGCAATCTCGTATTCATCTCTAAAAAATAAAAAGCTCCTGAAGTATCAAAAATAAATTCAACAGTTCCTGCACCGACGTAATCGCACGATTTTCCCGCATTAATTGCAGCCTTTCCCATTGCTGCTCTTACCTCAGGAGTTAGCAATCCGCTTGGTGCTTCTTCCATAACTTTTTGGTGACGCCTTTGAATCGAGCAATCTCTCTCGTGTAAATGAACAAAATTACCATAGCTATCAGATAGAATTTGAATTTCAATATGACGAGGCGACATAATATATTTTTCTAAAAAAACATCTCCATTCCCAAAAGATTTTAGAGCCTCATTTACTGCTCTGGGAAACATCTCCTCCAACTCTTTATTGTTATTTGCGATTCGCATCCCTTTACCTCCACCTCCTGCTGAGGCCTTTATCATTAGAGGAAAACCTATACGATCCCCTTCAGTTTTTGCTTCCTCGATATCTTTTACTGGATGATTTGTTCCTGGAACAAGAGGAACATTAAAAGGAGAAACTGCTTTTTTAGCTGAAAGCTTATCGCCCATTATTTCGATTGCTTCTGCAGTTGGTCCAACAAAAATAAATCCTCTTTTTACCGCTTTTTTTGCAAAAAGCGAATTTTCTGAGAGAAAACCATATCCAGGATGGATTGCGTCTGCCTTGGATACTTTTGCCACTTCTAATACCTTTTCCATGTCTAAATAAGAAGATGAACTGGGTGCATCTCCAACTAGATATGATTCATCTGCTAAATAAACATGTGGCGAGTTTTTATCAACCTCTGAATAAATGGAAATAGTAGTTATCCCCATCTCCTTTGCTGTCCTTATAATTCTTACCGCTATTTCTCCGCGATTGGCTATTAATAACCTGTTAATCTTTGACATTATTAATTAAAATTGAATAAATCTATTCTTATCCTTGTTTTGAATTACCAATCTATTTACGATTATATCATATTTTTCTCATGAAATGCTTAAAGCACAAGGCTTTTTCTCAATTCTTCCTATGAATTTACTGAACCAAGTACAGCATCCAGTTGAGACTCTAGGGATCTAAGTCTATCCGATACATCATCTTGATTAACATTAGTAGATGAATTCTTGGTAACAATCATTTGATTTGCCATTTGCAATGCTGTCATGGCCAGAGCATCTTGCTTGTCACTTACTGCATATTTCTCCTCAAAACGTTCAATAGCTTGACGTATAATAACAACTGCCTTTCTGACCCTCTCTTCCTCACTTCTTTCAATTGTAAGCGGGTAGCTTCTATTCGCAATGTTCACCTTTATTTTTAATGGGTCGCTCATAAATTCCTATTTCTTATTAAACATTCAATTGTGCCAGACACTTATTAATTTCTTTGATCCATTCATTTAGTTGACCCTTCATAGCAGAGCGATCTTTTTGGTTTCCATCAAAAGCAATAATTAAACGTAGCTGCTCAATCTGACTATTTAAATCTGAATTTTTTTTCTGTTCATTTTTAATCAAATCGGTCAATCTGGCCAACTCATTAGCTTTTTCATCAAGTTCATTTTTAGTCTCACGATAGAGATCTACTAGTCGATGTACTTGATTTTGAATATTTTGAACTTTATCTATTGTAGTAGACATTTAAGAATATTTTGATCTAACAAACTTAACCAAAACGATAAGCATTTCCTATCTTACATCCATGATGATTAGACTATTTTTTTTCATTTTTCTTTTCTACAATCCCCTAATTGCTCAGGTTAATCTTTATAAAAACCAACCTCTTTTATTAGAACCAAATTTAGCAGGGAGTTTTGGAGAACTTAGAAATCATCATTTTCATTCAGGAATTGACCTCAGGACTGGGGGGGAAATTGGCCAACCAGTTCTCGCTGTTCAAGATGGATATCTCAAAAGACTCACCTCTAAATCCAATGGCTTTGGAATGGCCCTTTATATAGCTCATCCTAGCGGGCACACCTCTGTATATGCCCATTTAGACCGCTTCCAAGAAAGATTTCATAATCTGTTAATTAAAAATTCGTCGGAACGGAAATCTAATCGTTTGGATTTATATTTCACTGCAAACGATTACCGTGTTTCTGCCGGAGACACAATAGGATGGTCAGGAAACTCTGGGAGTTCATCCGGGCCACATTTGCATTTTGAATGGAGAGATAGTAAAACTCAAGAGCCTTTAAACCCTTTCGATTATGGTTTAGCTATTGGCAAAGATCAAGTTGAACCAAAAATATTATCTATTCATACCAAATCTGGTCAAAAAGTAAATCGTATTTGGTCAGACACACTAGTGATTTCTGATTGGCAGGACATCGGGGTAGAAATCTTAGAGCAACAGCATTTAGGCGGACCTAAGCTTGGTATAAAGTCAATGTCAGTATGGATAGAAGATATCAATGAACCTAATCAACAAGAGGTTCCAGATTTCTCTTGGGAGATGAAACGGTTTTCTTTTTCAAACACAAGAGGGGCAGATGGTCACATGCAACACGACATTCATAGCAGAACAAAAAAACGAACCTATCGAATTGCACCCGTTTCTCAACCTGCTAAAATATGGAATGAAATTTACTCTTTTCCTGGAAATGGGATTTATGATTTAACAATCATGATAGAAACCTATAGCGGACAAAATGCCATCTCTAAAGGTCCAGTAAAAAGAGATACTGATCATTCATCCTGGCTGAAAGCAGGTAAAGTCATTTCTCCAATTGGATGGGAATCTCCTCCAGATAAAATTGAAATTGATAATATGAATATCAGCTGGGGAAAAAATTCTTTTATGGAACCAATTAAACCAACAATTGAGAGAGTTGATGACATAAATGAATCAAAATGGTTCTGTAAACCAGACATACCCGTAATAAAATCTATAAATTATTACTGGACACCTCCAGAGGACTACCCAAAAGAACTTTTGTCAAAAACAGTTTTAATTGGAAATGACCCAAGGGGCACCTCTAGAATTGTCGGAAAGCCCTTAGGAAATGGACAAATACATTTTAAAATGAAAATTTGGGGAGAATTATCAATCACCTCTGATCAACAAGCACCGCAAATAAACTACATTGGTAAAACCACTTTTCAAAACAAAGATGCATTTTGCTTTAAGTTAAAAGATAATTTACTAGATATTATAAATTACCGGGTCGAAATAGATGGGGAATGGAGTTGGGCTTATTATGATGCTAAAAAAGAAAACTTACTTATTCCTATTTCCTTTGATAAGGATAGGATAGACTTTAAAATATTTGCAGAAGATGAAGGACATAACGGCACTACCTTTGAGTATTCAATACAATAGATTTAATATGCGATACTACATATTATGGGCTTTATTTTTCTCTTTCAACTATCTATTTGCTCAAAATCAAGCAGTTCAAATTAGCGGCGTTGCCCTTACTTCTGACTCCACAAAAAGTCCGATTCCAAATGCTAAGTTTCAAGTTAAAGGAAGAAATTTCATCGCACAATCTGGAGCTGATGGCTTTTTCAGCCTTACCGCAATACCGGGTGATAGTATTTTCATAACTCGATTTGGTTTTGAATCTAGTAAACTATTAGTCCCTGACACGTTACTTGGGGATTCATACATAGCGCTAGTATCGCTTCAATTGTTAACAACAGAATTAGATGAAGTAACTCTATACCCATGGCCGAGACCAGAAAATCTAAATAGAGAGTTATTATCAATGAAAATTGAAACTACAGATAGGGATATTGCTCTTCGAAATTTAGCAATACAATCTCTAAAGGAACAAGCCAGGGCAATGGGTATGGACGCTAGTGAGATGCAGCAGTACATTGTTAAATCTCAGGCACAAAACATACATGATGCAAATCGCTATTATGGGGAAGGGGCAAATGCTGGGACAGCAATCTTGGGAAGATTAACGAATCCATTTGCCTGGTCACAGTTTTTTAATGCTCTTAAAAGAGGAGATTTTAGAAATTAATAATGACTCTGACAGGATTAATTATTGCGGTCATTCCTGGCCTATCATCGATAGGCGATACTATTCCAATAACAACACGTTTGAATGAAGTTGAGGTAAGTGCTGATAAAGCATATACCGAGTCAGTAATCTCAATTGACCCATCTAGCCTCAAAGCAATTGGTAATGCAGGTGAATCAATCGAAGGGGTAATTAGGACACTAGCAGGGGTTGCAGGAAGCGATGAACTATCAAGCCAGTACAGTGTTAGAGGCGGTAATTTCGATGAAAACTTATTGGTGATTAATAGTTTTGAAATTTATCGACCGCAGCTTGCCAGAAGCGGGCAACAAGAAGGTTTAAGCGCTATTAATCCGGATATGGTTCAAAACGTTGAATTTTCTGCAGGAGGTTTTGGAGCAAGCGATGGAGATAAACTTTCATCTGTTCTCAGATTATCGTACGGTATTCCTATTGGAAGTGAGGTAAAAAATAGAATAAGATTAGGATCATACTCTGGGAGGTTGTTCTTAAGTTACAGGAAATTAAAAAAGTTTGAAAAAAAGACATATTCTAATGGTGGCCTTGCAATTCGATATAGAAGCAACTCTCCCTTTATTAATACTGGAGACACAAGAGGAGATTTGAATTCTATTTCATATGATATTCAGTGGATAGAAAATATTTTTAAAGGAAAATGGCACCATGAATTCCTTGGTATCGCACAATCAAGTGATTTCACCCTTAAACCCAATAGCCGAGCAACTGAGTTTGGAACAGTCACTGATGTTCTCAGACTCAATGTTTTCATGAAAGGTCAAGAGAGTTATGTTTACAGTAATGCTTTCGCAGGCTGGAGAACTTCATATCAAGTAAATGATAAATTCAAAGCTTTTATTGAAGGTTCTGCAATCCAAGCACTGGAAACTGAGGATGTCGATGTTATCTCCGCTTATCTCCTTGGAGAAGTAAATAATAATCTCGGATCCGATGACTTTGGAGAGATCTCCTACCAAAGAGGCTCTGGCGGTCATCATCGTTATGCTCGTAATCATCTTTTTGCAAGAGAATCCCATCTTTCCATTGGCGGTTTAATCAATACAAACAATAGCTCTATTTCCTTTGCGCTGGGAATAAGAGAACAATTGGGCGTTGACCAATTATATGAATGGGTTAATATTGATTCTGCCGGTTATAGTATCCCCCATATGCCAACAGAAGTGCTTCTTCTCGAGAATGACACTCTGATGCAATTCAAAGAGACGTTAGAATTATTTCAACTAACCAATTCATCGGGAGAATTAAGAAATTTTAAAACATATGGATTCTACAGGCACAGATTTATTAATAATGAAGACAACCCCACATGGTCACTAGACGGTGGACTAAGAGTAATTCATGATAGTAGAAGTGGAGAACTAAGACTCAGTCCAAGATTTAGTTTTAGACATTGGGCAATAAATGGCACAGTATGGGATTTAAAAATTGGATCTTATGCTCAAACTGCGAGTGTTAGAGAACTAAGAAACTGGCGCAACTCAACCCTTGAATCAAATAGTTATATGCAACATGCATGGCATGGAATTTTTGGTGCTGAGAGAAAATTTAAATCTAAAAACAGACCATTTTTCTGGAGAACAGAGATTTATTGTAAATTTCTAGATCGGGCCTTTCCTTTTGAACAAGATGGCATGCGCGTAAGGTATTTAGGAAGTGGACCTGGTATTGCCAGAGTCACAGGAATTGACAATAGGATTCACAGCCAATGGTTACCAAAAACTGAGTCATGGTTATCTCTTTCTCTTTTTAGATCTCAGGAGAAATTTGATGACATTTGGGAAAGAAGGGGGAGCGATTATCGTTATTCCTTTTCGTTAAGAGTAGAAGACGCCCTTAAAGGCTTCCCTGATAACAAAGTATATCTGCAAGCCTCAATAACAGGAGGGTTTCCTTTTGGATCACCTCTAGCCTACTCTAAGCCCTTTAAGGCGCCGCCCTACAGAAGAATGGATCTTGGATTTCAACATAATTTTAACGAAAAAACCAGTATATCTCTTGAAGTTTTTAATCTTCTTGAAATTCGCAATACAGCCAGTTATTTCTGGATAATGGATATCTCCACTGCTAGAGAATATGCAGTCCCTAATTATTTGACCAATAGACTAATAAATTTCATTTTTCAATATCAGCTCTGATGAGAATTGTAGAACAGATAAATCATTCAACATTTCGTATTGTCTTATACACTACGCAAACGCATTACATTGTTGAGCTAGAGGCCGGGCCAATGCGCCAAGCTTATAAATATGATAAAGACAAATTCCCTAATGTTCCAAGCGTTAAAAAAACTTTGACGCAAGAATGGCTGGAGGAGTTAAGGGTGATTTTCAATGATATGTACACAAGGTGGTCGGCAGCTTCGAATTGATTTTATTTATTCATTGCCTGTTTTCATATTCCCTTATCACTCCTTCAATAATATCCAGTGCTTCAAGCATCTGTTCTTTTGTAATTACCAATGGAGGTGCAAATCGAATTATATTACCATGAGTTGGCTTTGCTAACAATCCCTTATTTTTCAAAGAAATACACATATCCCATGCAGTTGTGCTATCCACAGAATCATTAATCACAATTGCATTTAATAATCCTTTACCTCGAACTAGAGAAATAATAGAGCAATCATTCAGTCGAGATCTTAATTCTTTTCTAAATAGGTTCCCCAAGTCTTCTGAATTTTGAGCTAGATTCTCATCAATCACAACTTCTAGAGCAGATTTTGCGACCATGCATGCCAAAGGGTTTCCTCCATAAGTAGAGCCATGCTCTCCTGGCTTAATACAAAGCATAATATCATTATCTGCTAAAACAGCAGATACCGGGTAAACACCACCGGATATGGCTTTACCTAAAATTAAAATATCTGGACGAGCATCTTCAAAGTCAGTAGCAAGCATTCTACCGGTCCTCGCGATACCAGTCTGAACTTCATCAGCGATAAATAAAACATTATACTTAGTGCAGAGTGAGCGAACCCCCGCCAAATAACCGTCATCAGGAACAACTACACCAGCCTCACCCTGAATTGGCTCTACCATAAATGCAGCGACATTGAAATCCTTTAATTCATGTTCTAATGCATTTAGATCATTATAAGGAATTAAATCATAACCTGGCATATAAGGTCCAAAACCCTCATAAGAAGTTGGATCATCTGAACTAGAAATAGCTGCTAATGTCCTGCCCCAAAAATTGCCTTTTGCGAATAATATTCTTGCCTTGTTTTCTGGTATACCTTTCTTTAAATAACCCCATTTTCGGGCCAATTTATTTGCAGTCTCTCCACCTTCTACTCCTGTATTCATCGGCAAAACCTTATCATACTCAAACAGATTAGTCATAAACCTTTCGTATTCGCCTAAAATATTATTGTGAAAGGCTCTTGATGTTAACGTCAAAAGAGAAGCTTGATCTGTAAGGGACTTTATTATTTTTGGATGACAATGTCCTTGGTTTACAGCAGAATATGCCGATAGGAAATCAAAATACTTTAATCCCTCAACATCCCAAACATGAACTCCTCTACCCTTTTTTAAAACAACAGGTAATGGATGATAGTTGTGTGCTCCATATTTGTCTTCTAAGTCTATAAAATTCTTCGAGTCCATAAAGTAAAATTTTCTGCTAATCAAAGATAAGCTTTACAAACACCAGTATCTTTATGTGATGGTAATTAAGGATGTATTGATTAAACGTGCCGGAGGAAAAGGAATGTCCATTGGTCATGCACCTGATGGCCAAACACTTCTAGTTAAAGGAGCTGCTCCTGGAGATGTCGCTGATGTAAGAATAATACGGAAGAGGAAAAAGCACCTAGAATGCGTAATAGATAACATTATAACGCCTAGCCCAAATAGAAGAGATCCATTATGTGAGCATGCCCAAGTGTGTGGAGGATGCAACTGGCAGCATGTTAAATATAAAAGTCAAACAGAATTTAAAGCTAAAGAGGTTCAAGATAATTTAACAAGAATAGGAAATATAGATAGCGGAGAATTTCTTCCAATTATCCCTGCCCCTAAGGAATACAGATATAGAAATAAACTTGAATTTAGTTTCTCTTCAAACCGCTGGCTCTCAATCGATGAAATAAATTCTGGAGTTGAAATAGAATCACGCGAAGCACTAGGCTATCATGCTCCAGGCATGTGGGATAAAATAATTGATATTAATACATGTCATCTTCAACCCGAACCATCTAATGCAATAAGATTATTTATTAGAAAATATGCCATAGATCATGGTTTATCTTTCTATCACCCGAGAAAAAGAATTGGACTACTCAGAACCATGATGCTCAGGTCTACTCAAAAAGGTCTTTGGATGCTTGTCATACAATTTTATGAATCCCCCGAGGGAGATGGCATTAAATTATTAGATTCTCTTGCTGAAAAATTCCAAGAAATATCAAGTATATATTTTGCTCACAACACCAAAGGCAATGATTCAATTTATGATTTAGATCTTCAATTACACAGCGGAGATTATGCTTTGACCGAATATATGCCCTCTGCACTTGACGTGGGCAAAGAACTTTCATTTAAAATTGGACCTAAAAGTTTCTATCAAACAAACCCAGTTCAAGCTCAAAGACTTTATTGCGAAGTAATCAGACTTGCAAAAATCGAGAAGGAAGACATTGTTTATGATCTTTATACAGGAACAGGAACAATAGCATTATTCATGGCACAAGTTGCTAAAAAAGTTATTGGAATAGAAAGTGTTCCGGAAGCAATTGAAGCTGCGAAGCAAAATGCATTCAACAATAATATTTCCAATGCACATTTTATAGTTGGAGATATGAGAAATGTCTTTGAAAAGAAAATTTGGAATGAACACGGAAAGCCCAATATTTTAGTAGCAGACCCACCCAGAGATGGAATGCATCCAAAAGTAGTTCAACGTTTAAATGAGTTAAAAATCCCCAGAATTGTCTACGTATCCTGTAATCCTGCATCTCAAGCTAGAGATTTAAGCATACTAAACGAAGTCTATAAAGTCGATTTAATTCAACCAATTGATATGTTCCCTCAAACCCACCATGTAGAAAATATTTTATCCTTAAGCCTTCGTCCTTAAATTTTATTGATTTTTGAATAAGAGTCAAACCACATGTTTTTGTTACTAAATTGCAATTATGACAGATAGAACTTTAATACTCGACCCAGCAAGACTTGATAGAGTTATTAATCGTATGGCTTGGCAGATACTTGAATTAAATTCAAAGGAAAAAGAATTCCATCTTGTTGGCATTTCTAAATCTGGATATAAACTTGCGGAAAAGCTATTGATTTATTTAAATAAGATCTATGATGGCAAAGTAATTCTGAGTGAAATTTCAATAAATAAAAAAGATCCTTCAAACGGCACGACTAAATGTGAACTGTCACCGCAAGAATTTGAGGGGAAGTCTATTGTTGTTGTAGATGATGTTTTAAGCTCCGGAGGAACTCTAATTTATGCTGTTAACTACTTCCTAAACGGAAAAATAGACCGATTATCTACAGCTGTACTGATAGATAGAAATCATAAAAAATACCCTATCAAAGCGGATATAAAAGGTGTTAGCTTGAGCACAAGCTATCAAGATAGAGTTGAAGTCAACTTTGAAAGTCCATCAGCCGTATATCTAGTTTAGGTTAGTTGTTTTCTGAAACAAAATCAAAAAATTTATATCCTCGTTTGATAAGTATACAATTCATAATATCTCCCTTCAGAGGCAAGTAATTCTTCATGTTTTCCGTGTTCAACAATGTCACCATTTTCGATTACTAAAATCTGATCTGCTTTTTGTATGGTACTAAGTCTGTGAGCGATCACCAAAGTTGTTCTGTCTTTCATTAATAAACTCAGACTTTTTTGAATAAATGCCTCACTTTGGGTATCTAAATTTGAAGTAGCTTCATCTAAAATAACAATTTTAGGTTTCGCAAGTAACGCTCTTGCAATGGAAATTCTTTGTCGTTGACCTCCGGATAATTTTACTCCACGCTCACCAATAAGAGTATCTATACCCTCTTTAAAACGATCTGTAAATTCGTCTACATAAGCTCCTTTTATGGCTTGGTCAAGTTCTTTTTCAGTGGCATCTGGCCTCGGAAACAAAATATTTTCTCTTATCGTGCCCTCGTACAAGAAATCATCTTGAAGCACAACTCCTAATTGATTTCTATAACTTCTAAGGTCTACCTTAGATAAATCTACTCCATCTATCAGCACTTCTCCTGAATTTGGATTTAAAAATGCTGCAACTAATCCTGCAATAGTTGATTTTCCCGATCCAGAAGAACCCACCATCGCAATGACATTTCCATTAGGAACGTCAAATGATATATCAGGTAGCACTTTTACTTTATCATCATATGAAAAGGAAACATTTTTAAAAGAAATGTTTCCTTTAATTTCTCCAAGAACTATTTTACGATTTTCAGAGTCATTCTCTTCGGGTAAACTCATTAATTCCTGAGTTCTATCTAAACCTGCAAAAGCTTCAGTAAGTTGACTACCAATATTACTCATTTGTACAATAGGTGCAATCATAAATCCCAAAAAAAGTGTAAATGACACAAACTCTCCGTAGGTCATGCTATTATTCATTATGAAGAAACCTCCCATCCCCATTATACCCGCCGAAGCCAGCCCGAGTAAAAAAGTAGAGGAGCTTGTTACAAATGCCGTGGCTGTTAAACTTTTTTTTACATTTTGAAATAAATTATCTACTCCGTTTTCAAAGACTTTTTGCTCTTGTAATTCTGCATTAAAACCTTTTATTACACGAATTCCGTTTAGAGTTTCAGTTAAACGACCTGTAACCTCAGCATTAATCTTTCCTCGAACTCTGAAAATAGGACGTATATAACTAAAAGACTTTAAAGCAATCAGTGCAAAAATTGAAACTGGCACAAGAACAAATAAGGTCATTTGTGCATTTATATTGATTAATATAATCAGAGAAATAATTGCACTAATACTTCCTCCAATAAGTTGGACTAATCCAGTACCAACTAAATTTCTAACACCCTCAACATCCGTCATTACCCTTGAAACTAGGGCACCTGATTTATTATTATCAAAAAAACTTACGGGAAGAGTCAGTAATTTTCTTTGAACTTTTGCACGTAAAACAGAAATTAAATGCTGCGCCTCTACGCTTAAAACACGAGTTAAAGAAAATGAGCTTATCGACTGAAACAACAAGGCAGAACAAACAATAAACAATAAGACGATAAGAGCATCAGTATCCCTAGTTGGAATTACCTCATCAATAAGGTTTTTGCTCGCATATGGCAATACTAACCCTGAAATACTTCTAAAAATTATTAAAACTAATCCAAAAGAAACTACTCCTCTTCTAGGCCAGATATATTCTTTAAAAGCCCATGTAAATGAAACTTTCTTCTTCATAATTCAATATATTAACTAAAATTTATCGAGAAATATCTAATTGAGATTAGTTATTTTCTGGACTAAATCCTCTTCCCAACCCGAAGTTTCTACATTGCAACTAATCAAGGCTTGTTCATAAAAATATTGACGTTCAAAAAGATGCTTCGCAATAAACTCCGGAAGATCCTTCTTTTGAACATCTCTTAATAATGGTCTTACAATGCCATTTTCTTTGCTCAGATGCTGCACAAGAGTAGGGGTTTTTGCCCTTAAATAAACTGTTACTCCATTCGCGTTCATCCAGTCGATATTATCAAAATAACATGGAGTTCCTCCCCCCATGGAAACAACGCCAAAACTCTCATTTAAAAGTCGCAATTGTCTTTTTTCCATTTTTCGAAAGGCTATTTCGCCCTCTGAATTAAAAATTTCTTCAATAGTTTTTCCATGTGCCTGGGAAATAAGATCATCAAGGTCATGATGACTACAACTTAGAGATTCGCTTAAAACCTTTGCTAGCCTGGACTTGCCTGACCCCATGTAGCCAATAATAAATATCGGTTTTTGCATCCTTTAAATTATTACTTAAATAGAAATTATCGCAACAATTAAATTAAAGTTTCTATCTATATTTGCAGCCTCATTTCCAAAATGAAGACTCGATAGCTCAGCTGGTAGAGCAATACACTTTTAATGTATGGGTCCTGGGTTCGAGCCCCAGTCGGGTCACAAAAATTAAACGCCCTGGTGGTGAAATTGGTAGACACGCCACCTTGAGGGGGTGGTGACCTTTGGTTGTGCTGGTTCGAGTCCAGTTCAGGGCACTAAATAAATTGTTTCTGTTATTTTGTTTAAATCATAAGAGTCTTAAACTTTTAATTTTAGATTTTTATTGAACCTTAAACTCTCTTATTACGTTTAACTAGGTATAATGAAAATATATTTTCTCGGATTAATTGTTTTTTTATCGTTTTCCCAATGCCAGTCCCAAACTATAACTAGTATGTCAGACTTCAAACCTGAAATATCAAAAAATGAAACTCAATGGAAGCAGGAACTAGGTCCTGAAAGATTTAGGATTCTTCGTCAAAAAGGCACAGAGTACCCTGGAACTGGTGAATATGATAAACACTTTGAAACCGGCACTTATAGTTGTGCAGGTTGTGGGTCTAATTTATTCACTTCAAATTCTAAATTTGATGCGCATTGTGGTTGGCCAAGTTTTGATAAAGAAATTATTGATGGAGCTATAACAGAGATTCGAGATTTCAGCGCAGGAATGATTCGCACTGAAATCCTTTGTTCTAAATGCGGAGGCCACCTTGGTCACGTTTTTAACGATGGTCCCACAGAAACTAAATTGAGGTATTGTGTTAACAGTCTCAGCATGACCTTTAAAAAGGAGAAAAAATAGTTTACTCATCTCTTTTCTGAATTATAAGTTGTTGACTATTAATTATATAAGAAAAAAAATGAGCTGACTAATCGAAACAATTAAGGTAGCCAACCCATTTTTTTTAAAGGACTTGTATAACGACTTCCAAAACCTATATTTGCACCCCTCCGGGAGATTAGCTCAGCTGGTTCAGAGCACCTCGTTTACACCGAGGGGGTCGGGGGTTCGAACCCCTCATCTCCCACTAAAAACAAACCCACTCAAATGAGTGGGTTTATTCTTTATAATAAGGTACTACTTTTAATTATTGTCGGATAACCTTCAAATAATGAACTTGTAAATCATTTATCATTATGGCGATAAAATAATGCCCCTTTGTTAGATCTCTAGGAGGACTCCAATGCACAGAATATTTCTCAGGGCCTAATATTCTCTGGTCAAGAGTAGCTACTACCCGACCTCTAATGTCATATATCGATATATTAACTTTTGACTTTTGAAAAACGCCATAATTAATTTCAAGATGATCAGTAAATGGATTGGGAGTTGCAGTGTAAATAATTCCTTTATCAAGATGAATATTGTTTGTCCCTATGGAAACTCCATTGCCATCTATTATGATATCCCAAACCCCTTCAAGATCTCCATTAGAATTTGCGATTAATGGAATGATACGGTTAGTAGCATCATATTGCCCACTAGTAATTGAAGCAGCAGCATCAGAAGGTATATAGGGATCTCCTTGAAAATAAAGCTGAGTTATTAATGTGCTAAAACCTGGAGGTGTTATTTTAAAATGAATATGTGATGGTCGAAAAGTAGATCCATTAAGGTAAAATCCTGGTTTTATCGTCTCAAACAAATAAAACCCTTGACTATTTGTTGTTGTCTTTCCTCTTAAATTGTACCCAAGGTTATCATATTGGCCAGCATTATTAGCTTGCCAGACATCAATTTCCGTATTTGGAATAACTTCTGAGCAGTCCAAATTATACACCTGACCACTAATGATAATTCGTTTGCCAACTTCGTTGACGCCTGAAAGCTTGTCATTCTGAATAGTTGGTGGGTTTGCAGTGTAAAAAGGCCCTTGTCCATATGCGTCTTCAGTAGATTCTTCGCATGTACTAGTCAAATCCTCTTCGCCTATGGAAACTTTTAGATTCGAAGCTTTAAGAATATTTGGAATAGCTGCAACTGACAGCAAAGACAAAGCGGTATTTTTTAAAAATCGCCTTCGATTTTCGTTTCCCGGTTTCTTCATAGGTCTAACTTACTCAAATGTTAGGACAAATTAAGTAATTATGACATCTATAAATGAGAGAAAATTATGATAATGAAAAAGAGCTATTGAAGATATCTAAAATAAGAGTTTTTAAAATATCATTTTGTGGGATATTTATTTAGACCTATTTAATCTACATTTTTGACTACAGTATTTAACATCATCCCAATTTTTTTTCCATTTCTTTCTCCAATTAAAAGGTCGGTTACAAACGATACAGATTTTTGAGGGTAAATTTTTAGGCATTCTTCTGAAAAATTTCTTTTTTCGCTTTCTTCCAAAATGAGAAGAAAGAAGAATGATAACCTTTTATTGAACTCATCCATTCTCTTTGATCCTCAATCCCCTTATAGTTTTTATTAAGTGGATGTTCCTTAAAAATAACTTGCGACTCCCATATTGGTAATTGATTAAATTCACCTACAAAGACTTTTATATCATCGATATTTCTGGCTAGGGAAAGCATGAAATTCATTGCTTTTTCTCCTATTGGGTATTTACTGAAAATACTGGGTTCAATAAGCAGGACCCTATGATATTTAGATTCTTTTCTCCAGTTTGGGTCAAGATTATAATAATTATAAATACAAACACTTTGCCCATCATTAATATTAAAAGTCTCAAATTCCGGATATGTTATTTCAAAATCAAATTTGGATAAATCTCTTAGCTCTTCTGGTTGTGAGATTAAACTTAATTTTTGATAATCCACATCTAAAAATGAACCTTTTTGATTGGTGTGCGTATACTTATTGATATTTTCTTGATTTGCAATATAGTTTTTATTGCTGTTTGTTCCTGCCACCCACTGCCAACTTAAAGCATTAGATGCCCAATCCCCATCTAATAAATGATAATACATCCATTTAGCTGGAAGTTTCCAGTGATTCTTTGCCACATTAGTACTTAGTGCCGCAACATACATTCTAAGGTGATTATGCATATAACCTGTCCGATAAAGCTCATTAATCTGCAAATCAATAGCTTCAATACCCGTATTTGCATTTACTATACTTTCAGAGACACCATAATCAATTACATCTTTTTGGGAATGTTTAATCTCAATATCAATATTCTTTTCTTGCCAAACTCTCTGCCAATAGTCTCTCCAAGCTAACTCTTGTATCATTTTTTCTATTTTACCCAAATCAAAACCCCTCCTAATGAGACTATCAAGAACCTGGCGTGTTGATAAAACACCTCTTGATATATAAGGTGATAATCTGGTAACATCTCCGTCTATATAGTTTCTATTAAACCCATATTCAACGGGTTTAATACTATTTAACTGCTCCAATAAAACTTTATAATCAGTTTGCATAAATATTAAATGGTTGTGTTTATAGAATTATAGATAAACATATCAAAGCTTAAGTATCGTAAATTTATTTACTACAAAAATAAAATACCATAAATAGAAAATGCATGAATTCTAATAAATGGAAATTTTCTCTTCTGGGTATTTGTTTATTGACCTCAAGCCTTCTTTACTCTCAAGACTCTTCTGAAACTTCTTATTCGGAGTTAAAAGTAGTTAGTTGGAATGTTCAAATGCTCCCGAATAATTTTTCTTTTCTATCTAAGCTTTTAAGAAAAAAGCAAAACATTAGAGCGCCCTTAATTATTAAGCACTGCATTAATAACAATTTTGATATTATTGTCTTTCAAGAAGTATTTGATCTGAATATTCGAAGAAAATTAATGAAAGAACTTAAAGATTCATATCCATATCAAGTAAAGCCATTCAAGGGCAATAAAGCATTCGTCAGTAATGGAATTCTAATAATAAGTAAAGTTCCCCTTAAGTATATTGACCATATTATATTTAAACCTGGAGTAACTGCAGATAGGTTTGCAGCAAAAGGGTGTACGTTGGTAGAAGCGCAAAAAGATGGATCTACAATTCAAATCGCAGGAACCCACTTACAGGCAGGAAAATCGGAAAAAGCACAAATTCAACGTGATATGCAATACTCTAATATTCATAGACTCCTTGAGCGAAATAAAACACAAACTATACCGGTTATTTTACTCGGAGATTTAAATACAAAAAAATCAAATTCTAAAGATTATTCAAAAATGCTAGAATGTATTTCCATGAAAGATCCCACAATAAAAAACAAAAAATTATACACTTTTGATTCTAATAATTATTGGAACAAGAATGCTTCATCTTCCCAACTAGATTATATACTCATTCAGCACCGCAAAACAGATTCTAGAATTGTCAATACTAAAATACTCAAACCTAAATTTATGTTTAAGGGAAATCAAATTGACCTATCTGATCACTATGCTATTTCTGCCGAGATAATTTTCACAAAAAATTCGGATCCCTCTTAGGCTAAACCTATTTCTTTCAATCGCTGCTGCAAATATTCACCAGCGGTAATATCATCGAAAGCCTTGGGATTATTTTCAGAAATACACATGTCTAGACAATTCAGTGGCATCTTTTCATCCGGGTGAACAAAAAATGGCATGGAAAACCTGGGGAGATGAAGTCTTTCCTGAGGAGGATTTACTACTCGATGAGTAGTTGAGCGCATTATATTATTTGTTAATCGCTGCAGCATGTCTCCAACATTGATGACCAATGCATCACTTGTGACGTGAATAGGAAGCCAATTACCTTCTTTATTGAGTAACTCCAACCCTTCTGCTGATGCACCCATGAGCAGGGTTATCAAATTAATATCTTCATGGGCAGCCGCCCGAATTCCTTTCGGGCTTGAATGAGTTTGCCCGGGATAGTGAATAGCCCTAAATATTGAATGACCTTGATCCAGATAAGATTCAAAAAAGTCTTGCGGAAGAGAAAGGTGCAGTGCAATTGCTCTCATCAGATGTTGTCCAATTTTTTCGAGCTTATTATATGCATTTGAGACGGAACTATCCATCTCCGATACATGCGGAACCAATACATTTTTATCAAGCCCCCTCTCTACAGCATTCATCGGACCCCATTGAAAAAACTCCTTTAAATCGGGCCGCGTTTCTCCTTTTGCGTGCTCAACTCCAAAAGGAGTAAAGCCCCTCTGGCCTTTGGCAGTGGGGACATGAGATTTCATTTTCGAAGAATCGCTCTGATTAAAAAAATCTTTTATCACTTTTTGCAATAACTCGCGGTCTTTATTTGTAAAATCATGACCTTCAATCGCTGCAAATCCAATTGTTTCAAAAGCTTCACCAAGGTCTGATACAAACGTATGCCGGTCAGTGTTAGATCCTTTTGTGAATTTATTTAGATTAATTGTCTTTAAATTCATAATGACAAAGATAATGGGATTGTTTCGTTAATGATTGTACCCCACCTTTGTCTCATAACCTAGCAGCAAAATGGCCTTCTACTCTAACCTTTCTAAAAAAGATGCGATTAAACACTACAAAAGCTTATTTGTCCCCCGCGCTGTTGAGGACCGAATGCTTTTAGCTTTAAGACAAGGTGTTATTTCGAAATGGTTTTCAAGCTATGGTCAGGAAGTTGTATCCGTAGCTAATACTTTAGCTATGCATGAAGACGAGTGGATTTGTACGATGCACAGAAATCTTGGAGTGTTTACTTCTCGCAATGTCCCCTTACTTAAGTTATTCTCTCAATTTCAAGGAAAAGCTACTGGATTCACAAAAGGGCGTGATCGTTCGTTTCATTTTGGCAGTCAAGAACATAAGATATTTGGAATGATTAGTCATCTTGGGGCCCAAATGGGAGTGGCTGACGGATTAGCGCTGGCCAGGAAATTGAAAAATGAAAAAAAATGTGTTTTAGTTTTCACAGGCGACGGAGGAGCTTCTCAAGGGGACTTCCATGAAGCCTTGAATGTAGCCTCAGTATGGAGCCTTCCTGTTCTTTTTGTAATTGAAAACAATCAATGGGGACTTTCAACCCCATCCAATGAACAATTTAATTTTGATTCATTTACTGTTAAAGGAGACTCTTTTGGAATTGAGGCTCATAGTGTAGATGGTAATGATTTTGCTAAGACTCTTGAGATATCAAAAAAACTAACTTCAAGTATTCGTAAAAAACAGAGACCTATTATTCTGGAATGTAAAACTTTCAGAATTAGAGGACACGAGGAAGCCTCTGGCACGAAGTATTACCCAGACGGCCTAATAGATTCATGGAAACTAAAAGATCCAATTCTAACATTTCGTCAAAACTTAATTTCAAATGAGATTTTATCTCAAAAAGAGATAGATGAAATAGAAAAATCTATTAATAAAAACGTTTTAGATAATCTTCAATCTGCATTAAAAGAACCCAATGCTGAATTCAATCTTGAAAACGAACTTAAAGATGTATTTGATAATAATCAATATGAATCCTCTGATAATAAGTCATTAGGAAATATCAAAAACATGCGTTTTATAGATGCTATACACTCAGGTTTAGAGCAAGCATTGATTGAGCATGATAATTTGATCTTAATGGGTCAAGACATAGCTGATTATGGTGGTGTTTTTAAAGCTACGGATACTTTTTTAGAGCAGTTCGGAAAAGATAGGGTAATCAATACACCACTGTGCGAATCAGCAATTGTCGGAACAGGCGTTGGTCTTTCGGTGATGGGAATGAAAACAATGATTGAAATGCAATTTTCTGATTTTGTCTCGGAAGCGATGACTCAAATATGCAATCAAGCTGCAAAGCTATATTACAGATGGGGACAAAATGTTGATATGGTAATTAGAATGCCTACCGGTGCCGGTGTTAACGCTGGACCTTTCCATTCCCAAAGTACAGAATCGTGGTTCACCAGAATTCCGGGACTCAAAGTAGTTTATCCCTCAAATGCCTATGACGCCAAAGGTTTATTACTCCAATCGTTTGAAGACCCAAATCCAATATTATTTTTTGAACACAAAGCACTTTATAGATCACAAGATAGCGATGTACCTGAGGGTTACTATACCATCCCATTTGGCAAAGCCAATCTATTAGAGAAAGGGAAAGAAATAACGATCGTAAGCTATGGATTAGGAATCCGATGGGTAAGCGAATGGATGTTAAAAAATCCTGAAGTCTCGGTTGATTTAATTGACCTTAGAACTTTTGTGCCACTTGACTCGGATACAATTATCGATTCAGTCAAAAAGACTGGACGCTGCGTAATAGTTCAAGAAGATACTTTTAGAGGGAGTATTGGTAATGATATTTCTCAAATAATACAATCAAAATGCTTCAATTATTTAGACGCACCGGTAAAGGTTGCTGCCAGTATTGACACACCAATACCTTTTGCCGCAGAGCTTGAAAAAGGATATTTAGCCAATAAATGGATGGATGACATTCTCAGAAACACCCTTAACTACTAAAACTATTCAGTTTTTTTTATTAAAACCACTTTTAATAGTTGTTTATAATAAAACAGACATAAAGAGATATTTAAAGCCAGGAGAATGCCAGTATTCGGGTTGAAAAAAGTAACTTTCTGATATTATTAAAATTAAGTTAAAATGACCTTTAGGATTGATATTGTAAGCCTATTACCCGAAATAATGACGAGTCCTTTTAGCTCTAGTATTTTAAAACGCGCTCAAAAAAAAGGTCTGGTAGAAGTTCACATGCATGATTTGCGAAACTTCGGAGAAGGAAAACACAAACAGGTTGATGATTACGCCTTCGGAGGAGGTGCTGGGATGGTCATGCTTGCAAACCCAATATTTGAATGTATCGAAAACTTAAAAAGTCAAAGAGATTACGATGCTGTAATTTATACGACTCCAGATGGGGACAGATTTAATCAAAAATTAGCAAATAAATTATCGTTAAAAAAAAATATTATTATTCTTTGCGGACACTACAAGGGTATTGATCAGCGAGTTAGAGATGCTTTAATAACTCATGAGATAAGTATTGGTGACTATGTATTGAGTGGTGGAGAACTTGCAGCAACAGTGATTTCAGACGCCTTAATTCGTCTTGTTCCAGGTGTTTTAAATGATAGTGCAAGTGCATTAACAGATTCATTTCAGGACGATCTACTTGCCCCTCCTATTTATACTAGACCCGCTGAATTACGAGGAATGAAAGTTCCTGATGTTTTATTGAGTGGAGACTCTAAAAAAATTGATGCATGGAAGAGTGAACAAGCTATGAAAAACACAAAGTCTCGTAGACCTGATCTTTTATGACAAGAAATATTCATAACATAATCTATTTTTAGTACATTTGCGCCCTTGATTGAGAGTTTTAACTAAGATTGAGTAATAGCGCGATACCAACCTCTGATCAGAGAGATGTATGTTGAATATCGGTGAACGATTAAAACACTAAAAAGCTATGGACCTTATTAAGTATGTCCAAGATAAGTTTGTAGAGTCAAAAGACTTCCCGGAATTTGGTGCCGGAGACACAGTTACAGTTTACTACAAAATTCGTGAAGGTGAAAAAACCCGTACACAGTTTTTCCGTGGAGATGTATTACAGCGCAGTGGAGCTGGTGTAACGGAAACTTTTACCATTAGAAAAATGTCGGGAAATGTTGGCGTAGAGAGAATTTTTCCTGTAAACATGCCGAATCTTGAAAAAATAGAAGTTAATAAACATGGTAAAGTTCGCCGTGCAAGAATTTTCTATCAACGAGAGCGAACGGGTAAATCCGCTCGAATCAAAGAGAGAAGGAGCTAATAAACCTTTAGCTAATACATATAAAAACGTCTAGAGATAGACGTTTTTTTTATTTGTTTAAAACAATAAATGTTGTTCTTCTATTTTTCGATCTACCTATTTGCGAAGTATTTGAGGATATCGGATGCCTATCCCCCATTCCTCTGTAAGACACTTGGATAGGATCTACACCAGAGTTGATCAAAAAATCAAAAACTGCTTTAGATCTTTTTTGAGATAAAAGCAAATTATCTTCCGAGTGTCCAATATTATCCGTGTGTCCTTGTAATTCAACAATCAATGAAGGGTTAGACTTGAAATATCGAGCAAACGACCTTAAAGCTTGCTCATCTTGCTTAGATAAAACATAGCTATTGGACTCAAAAAGAACAGAATAAAGGTCAAAAGATTCACCAATCTCTAATTTTTTTGCTACAAGGGCCGGTACATTATAATCGTCCTGACCATTGTCTAATCGAACACGAGTTGATGTGTAACCAATATTTCGACTATCGATTGAGAATAAGTAATCGTTAGGGTTGCTATTATTTAATACTGCTGTGTATTTACCAGTTTTTTGATCGACTCTGACTCTCGACACTTTTTTAGTGGATAAATTCTCAATACGAAGTTGCAAACCCTTTGGAAAATAATGAGCCCCATTAATTTGTCCCTGAACAAATGCGACGTTATCTGGCAAGTATTTTTCAGGAAGTACAAATTGGAAAAAATCATAACTAGAAGAAGCAGATAAATCTCCTATTTCATCATTGCTTGAAAAATACGCTATTGGTCTTCGAGCAGAAACTCCAAAACCAACTTCAGCCCTAGGAGTATTGATAGGATAGCCCAAGTTCATTGGATTTTTGTCATTATGAAGACTTACTACAAAAACATCAAAATCCCCTAGGCCTAAGTGACCATTTGATGAGAAGAATAAATGCTCATTATCTGCGTGAATAAATGGAGATTTTTCATCTCCTGAGGTATTTATCCTTGGGCCAAGGTTAACTAATTCTCCCCAAACGCCATTAGAATCATAATTGATGGAATAAAGGTCTAACCCGCCATAACCTCCATTCCTATCTGAAGAAAAAATAATTCGGTCGCCATTTGCTGAAAATGATGGCTGAGCCTCCCATGTGTTTTGTTGGTTAATGATATCTAATGACTTAAAGTCAGTCCAATGATTATGGTATTTATCAGTTATAAATATATCGCAATTTCTATATCCATTTTTTAGAAGTTCACATGAAGTTATTGCCATACTTCGGTTATCAGCTGTCAAAGTTGGACCTCCTTCATTAAATCCTTGATTAAATGGATATCCCAAAGAAGAGAATTTGTCATTATTATTTGTTGACAATTGACAGAATTCTTCTCTAAAGCGTTTTACAGGTGCTGGGCCCATTTTAAAATCAAGATATTTATATCTTCTTGTAAAATACCAAAAAGACTCATCAGGTGATAGAATCCCGAGAAACTCATCTGCATCTGTTGACAACCCTTCTATTCTCTTAGGCTCAAAAAAAACAGGATTACTGATCAAAGAGTCTCTAAAATTCCATAAAGATATTTTTTTCATCACCTGATTTTTATATTGAAGCTCATTGTTTTCAAATCTCAAGTACTCCTCGAATTTCAATTTTGACTCCTTTAAAGAACCTAATTCTTCTAAAACAGAACCCCATTTAAAAAGAACCATTGGAGAATATGATGGACATCTTGAATAAATCTCAGCATATCCGTATAAAGCTTCAGATAGACGTCCTTCTAACAAATCTAGTTCAGACCTTAGGTATAAAGAATTCAGCTCCTGCCCCTTTGGTTTACTATTCATTGCTGATAAATAAACCTTAGCCATAATCAAGTCCCCATCCTTCAATGCTCTCTGGGTTAATTCTGCCTGCTTTGAGAAACTTGAGTATCCAGGACAATTATGAATATGAGTTTGCCCAGACAAGCAGTAAGCCTGAAAAATAAATATCAATAGTACAAATCGATATAAAGAGCCCATTTTATTTTAAAGCTGTTTTATAGATTGCAGATGTTGAAATAAATAAAAATCTGCAAGTACCAATGAGGCCATTGATTCAATAATTGGAACTGCTCTTGGCAGCACCACAGGATCATGCCTTCCCTCAATTTTTATATTGACGGAGTCACCATTTTTATTAATAGTTTTTTGATTCATTTTAATACTCGAGACCGGTTTAAATGCCGTTCTAAAAAATACATCCTGACCATTACTAATACCCCCTTGTATTCCACCACTATTATTTGATGTAGTTTTTTCTTTTGACTCAAACGAATCATTCTCCTCAGATCCTATTCGCTCAGCACCTAGAAATCCTGAGCCGAACTCTATGCCCTTTGTGGCGTTTATTCCCATAACCCCATATGCCAATCGAGCATTCAATTTATCAAATACAGGCTCACCCCAACCAGCAGGAACTCCCTGAATTTGACAAGCTATTACACCACCAGCTGTATCCCCTTTAATGGAAAGATCCCTTAATTTCTGTTCCATACTCTTGGATGTCTCCCTGTGAGGACATAATAAAGGCGATTGATTTGCTTCTGAAATTTCAAAAATAGCATTCTTTGGAATACCTATTCCCGCAATTCTCTCCACATATGCATTAATATTTATTTTATCTCCCAAAATCTGTTTTGCAATTGCTCCAGCAATAACACGACAAATAGTTTCTCTGGCACTAGACCTGCCTCCTCCTCGATGATCTCGAATACCGTATTTAGCTTGATAAGTAAAGTCGGCATGCGAAGGACGAAACACATCATTTAAAGAATTATAGTCTGAGCTTTTCTTATCCATGTTATCAACAATGAAACCGATTGGAGAGCCTAAAGACTCTTGACAACCTTGATCATCAATATCCGGATGTAAGCCACTCAATATTTTCACTTTATCCAACTCTAAACGGGATGTTGTGAACTCAGATTGACCAGGTCTTCTGCGATCTACTTCCTTTTGAATTAACAAAGTATTTATTAAAATTCCCGCAGGAACGCCGTCTAAAACCCCGCCCATAGAGGAATTGTGAGATTCTCCAAATGTGGTTAAACGTAAAATTTCTCCAAATGAGTTGCTTGCCATGTCATCAAAAATACGCGATACACTACCTTCGTTATATGCGCAAAAGAATAGAGAATCTAAAAGGATTAGCGACTCTTCGTAAAAATGACAAAAATTGTGATTTTTTAGCAGGAAATTCCATGGATGATTGGACGATGATTCCAGATGCTTTCATCGAAATAGATGCTGGGCTCATTCATGACTTTGGTAGTATGAGTAGTTGCCCTCAAGAAAGTTCTAATATGGAAATTATTGAAGGAACCGGGCGATTTATACTTCCGGCATTCATTGACTCTCATACCCATATGGTTTATGCCAATGATAGGTCTGATGAGTTCAATATGAGAATGCATGGATCCACTTACAAGGAAATTGCTGCTTCAGGGGGAGGTATTCTTAATTCTTCCAAACAAATAACTTCAAGTACTGAAGGTCAATTGCTGGACTCCCTTCTTGAAAGAATAGAAAAATCAAGAAAAACAGGAACCGCCGCATTAGAAATAAAAAGTGGTTATGGACTAACAGCACATTCAGAAAGAAAGATGCTAAGCGTAATAAAGAAAGCAAAAAGTCAAGTTCCGCAAAAAATATGGTCAACCTTTCTTGGGGCCCATGCCCTGCCTCTAATATATAATGGAAATCATGATGCTTACATGGAAGAAATCTGTAATAATATGATACCAAAATTTGCAGATGAAGGTCTTATAGATTTTGTCGATATTTTCTGTGAAACCAATTATTTTTCTCCAAAACACATGGATGTCTTATGCAATACCGCTAATAAATTTAATTTACCACTTAAAGCTCATGTAAATCAATTCAGTAGCATAGGAGGATTGCAAGCGGCAATAAAAAACGAAGCCTGGAGCGTTGATCATTTAGAGTTCATGACTGAGAGGGATCATCAAGATATTAATAAAGCGTTTGAACCAAATCTCTCACCTCGAAAGCCAATTCCAGTTGCTCTACCAGGCTGTTCGCTATTTTTAGACATACCATATACACCAGGCCGAAAAATTATTGATTCAAATCTTCCATTGGCAATTGCATCAGATTGTAATCCCGGCTCGGCTCCAAGCTCTAACCTCAGTTTATGTTGGAGTCTTGCTTGCCACAAGATGAAACTTACTCCAAAGGAAGGTTTAGCAGCAATTACAACCAATGCAGCTTATGCCTTAGGAGCAGAAAAACAAATGGGACATATTGCTAAGGGAATGAAAGCTAATTTGATATTAACCAAACCTTTATCAAACCTGGCCTTTATGCCCTATTCTTTTGGTGAAAATAACATTGAATCTACATTTATACACGGAAAATGAACCCGTTCAAATCACACAAGAGCAGACCAGGTGAAAAACAGCTAGGAGACCTGCTTAAACAAAAAAATGATTCCGATGGAGACTATATATTTTTATTAATTCCAGAGGACATAGGAGTTAGAGCAAATGGAGGCATACCAGGGGCGGCAGGTAATTCTTCTCTCTTTTACAAGGCAATATCTAGCATTCAAGTAAATAAATTTATTCCAGCAGAAAAATTTGGCTGGTCAGAAGTAAATATATCGGACCTTCAAGAGCTTTCTCATAAATATCTTTATCCTGAAGACAAAAATGAGCTTAGATCACTGGTTGAACAAGTTGACGAAAGAGTTTTTCAAGTAATAACCAATTTGATCAAAAAGGGAAAAACTCCTCTTGTGCTAGGAGGTGGTCATAATAATGCATATCCTTTATTAAAAGCCCTAAGCACTATAAACAAAGAAAAAATCCATGCTCTAAATCTAGATCCTCACCCTGATTGTAGAAACCTTGAAGGTAGACATAGCGGTAACCCTTTTTCATATGCTAAAGAAGATGGTATTCTAAAAAACTATGCAGTTTTGGGAATGCATGAAAACGGATTAAATCAAGAAAGTTTGAAAAAATTTACGGGCAACCCAGATTGGCAATACTTTTCTTACGAATCATGGGTATACAAGGGGACTTCTACATTTTTAAAGTCATTAGAGATTGCACTCAAACATGTAAGCCAAACATCTGTTTTTGGGCTTGAAATATGCGCCGATGGTATAAAAAATTGTCCTAGCTCAGCTGCTACTCAGCATGGATGGTCATGGGAAGAGGTATTCAATGTCGCATATCAATCCGGACAAACTGGAAGATGCACTTATATCCATTTAGCTGAAGTTGCTCTTCCATTAATTGATCCATTAATGCAGATGAGTGTTGCAAAAAGCTCAGTGGCCTCATTACTTGCATTTATAAAAGGATGTGAGAATCCTAACTTCTAATCCATGTTAGAGTGTGTTGCGAATATCTCCGAGGGACGTCAAACCGCTATTATTAATGATTTCAAATCCTCATTACTGTGCTCACCAGGAATCAATCTAATCAACATAGATAAAGGCTATGACGCCAATAGAACAGTTTTTACTTTTCTCGGAGACAATAAATCAATTACCTCAGCTGTAATAGGTTTATTAAGAAAATGTCTAATTCATATTGATATGAGAAAGCACTTGGGGAATCATCCAAGAATTGGATCCTTAGATGTTTGTCCAATAATACCAATCCACCCATCAACAATTGATGATGCAAATGAATGCATCCAGAATATACTTAAAGAAATAGAAATCCAAAAAATTAAAGTTGGTGGATGGCTTTACAGAGAAAGCTCTGTGAATCCTAAAAATTATGAATTGAGCAATGTGCGAAAAGGTCAGTATGAGATGCTTTCGAAATCTAGAAATAAATTTGACTTTGGATACTTTAATCCACGTTTTGGAGCAATGGCATTAGGTGTAAGAAATTTCTTAATTGCGTATAACATTCACCTTGGGAAAAACAACACTTTTCAAGCAAAAAAAATTGCAGGAATTATTCGTGAAAGTTCTGCTACGGGGATACCTGGAGTAAAATCTATTGGATGGTATTGTGACTATTTAGGTCTTTCACAAGTTAGTTGTAATATTATAGATGTTGATATTTGCACACCTAAATTAGTCTATGACAGAGTACTTATTGAAGCAGAAAATCTAGGCATTACAACTTATGGATCCGAACTTATTGGAATGTTGCCAAAAATTGCATTTCGAGATTTCGATACCTCTCACAAAGCTATGAAATACCTAAAGTTAGATTCGATAAATTCAATTGAGATAGAAGAAAGAATAATTGAAAATTATATTTAGAAAACATCTTGCTCTTGATGAGAGAGTCATTCTTTATCAATCATTTTCCCATATTTCTTGATGACCATCATTCTAAGAAAAAGTTCTTCTGAATACCAATTAAATTTTCTTGTTTTCTTTACCACTGGCGCATGTTGCCGGCTTTTATAAGCAAACTCATTAAGTTCCTCTGTAGAATTCCATAAACTAAGGGTAGCTTGCTCTAAAAGTGGGTATTCTCCAACTCCCTTGGAAAAAATGAGGCCAGTATGATTTGAGATGTTCCTACTCGCAGCCGGTACATTCCACCAAAAACGGAGAGCTTGAGATTTTTTGATACTCGCTCTTGTTAAGACTGCAAGCTGACCGGAATGCTTTATTTCCGAAAGTTCTCCAAAAGGATTTATACCGTTCCATGTACCATGACATTTTAAAGGAATTGCATCCCATCCAAAAACAGAAGATGAACAAGCCACTAAGTCATTGAATATATTATCTGAAGCAAAAAAGCTTAAGGCATTCTCTTCTGTATCAAAAACAGTAAACCAAGCATAAGTACCCCAATCCGGCCAAACCGAAAAACCTTCCCCCGCACCACTTCCAAGCATTTTACCAAAAATCAAACCTTTACCTGATATTTTATGACGAAGATTTAAACCCATTCCAACAAAAGCTCTCCATCTAGAACGAAAGCCCGAAAATGTCATGAATCTTACAGCAATATAGGGTTGTGGATATTTCATTCCGTCAAATTGTCAGTTATTTTCGATAATAGTTACTTTGTAACAAAATGGCATAACACTTGTTCTGATAGCGAAAACGAAACTAATTCATAAAACATGGCAACAGGCAAAATAAACGTTTCAGCGGACAACATTTTTCCGATTATTAAGAAATTTCTCTACAGCGACCAAGAAATTTTCCTTAGAGAGTTGATTTCAAATGCGGTAGATGCAACGAATAAAATTAAAACTCTAGCGAACCTGAGTGAATTCAAAGGCGAGCTTGGTGAACTAACAATAAAAGTTGTTCTTGACAAGAAGAAAAAGCAAATTAAGATAATTGATAGAGGTATTGGAATGTCAAAAGATGATGTTCAAAAATATATAAATGATGTAGCATTTTCGGGTGCTGAAGAGTTTGTAAAACAATACGAGGGAAAAGTCGACAAAGGAGCGATGATTGGTCATTTTGGATTAGGTTTCTATTCTAGTTTTATGGTTTCCAGTAAAGTTGAAATAAAGACTTCATCCTGGAAAGAACCTACAGTAGGGGCTCACTGGAGCTGTGATGGCTCGCCTGAATTTAAACTATCGGCATCGAAAAGAAAAGATAGAGGAACTGAAATTATTTTAAATATCAGTGAAGACAGCACAGATTTCTTAGAAGAGTTTAAAATTCGTGAACTCTTGAAAAAATACGCTCGATTCATGAGTGTTCCAATACAATTTGGAGAAAAAGAACTAGAGATTGACGTATCTAAAGAGGGAGAAGATCCAAAACTTGAAAAAAGTATGGTCCCTGACATCATCAATGAAGACGAACCTGCTTGGACTAAAAGTCCAAGTGATTTATCCGATGGTGACTACAACAAATTTTACAAGGCTCTCTACCCTACTACATTTGAAGATCCCTTGTTTCATATTCATATGAATGTGGACTACCCTTTTGACTTGACGGGAATATTATTCTTCCCAAGAATCAAGCCGAACATGGAGTTACAAAAAAACAAAATACAACTATATCAAAGCCAAGTTTTTGTAACTGACAATGTTGAGGGTATAGTTCCTGATTTCTTAACTCTTCTTCATGGAGTAATTGACTCAAAAGATATTCCATTGAACGTAAGTCGGTCCTACTTGCAAGCTGATGGAAACGTGAAAAAAATCAGTGGACACATATCTAAGAAAGTTTCTGATAAACTAGAAGAGATGTTCAAAAGCAACCGAGAAGATTTTGAATCTAAGTGGAAGGATATCCAGGTAATCGTAGAATATGGTATGGTTACAGAAGAAAAATTCTACGATAGAGCTCTAAAATTCAATTTGTTTAAATCAATCATTGATGATAAGCATTACACAATGGACGAATATCTTGAAAAGATATCAGCTCTTCAAACTGACAAGGATGGGACAAGAGTGATTCTTTACACGTCAAATAAAGATGCACAGCATAGCTACAGCGAAAAGGCAAAAGCTGAAGGCTACGATGTGATTCTTCTTGAGTCTCCTATTGCGGGTCACTCAATTCAAAAACATGAAACATCACAAGAAAAAATTCGTTTTGCAAGAGTTGATTCAGATTTATTAGACAAGCTTATTCCAAAAGGAGAAGATCGAACCTCAATTCTTACCGATAGTGAAAAAGATACCCTCAAAGAAAATGTTGAATCTGTGCTAGACAGTAAGACTTATTCAGTAAGAATGGAGGCCTTAGGGAGTGATGACGTCCCAATGTTAATTACCATTCCTGAATTCATGCGACGGATGAAAGAAATGAGTGCTACTGGAGGAGGTGGAGGATTTATGGGAATGAATGAATTCCCAGAAACTTATGATTTAGTAATGAATGTAAATCACCCTCTTGCTGGAAAAATCCTCAAAGCAAAGGGTAAAAAAAAGGGAGAAATCATAAATCATGCAAAAGATCTGGCGTTATTGCAGCAAAATCTTCTTCAAGGAGAGGCACTAACCTCATTTATTAATAAAGCTATGGATAAACTTTAACTTTGAAAACTATGAAAAAATTACTTTTTACAATTGCTGTTGCAATTTCATTCCAAGCCTTAGCGCAAGAACTGCCTCAAGCATCTCCAAAAGCTACGATATCTCAACAAGTTGGGTTGACTGATTTTTCAATTAGTTACAGTAGACCGTCGGTGAAAAACAGAGATGTTTTCGGAGATCTCATTCCATTTGGTAAGCACTGGCGACTTGGAGCAAATAAAAATTCTACTATTTCTTTTACGAAAGATGCTTACATAGGGGAAACTCGAGTTCCCGCTGGGACTTACAGTCTATCCGCCATAGTCAATGAGACTAATTGGACAATCATATTGAACTCTAATTTTGATATGTGGGGAATAGATGGTTACAATTCTCGCAAAGATGTTGCCAGAGTTGATTTACCTGTATTGAAAAATCAAAGCTCAGTAGAAACTCTTTACATGGGGTTTGAGGACATAACTACGGAAGGGGTAAACTTGGTTATTTCTTGGAAGAATTCATTTGTAAAAACACCTATAAAGGTGGAGACTTTAAGCCAGGCACAAGAAAATATTATGATGGCATTAGACGAAAACCCTGAAGATTTTAGAATAAAGAGGAACAGTGCAAGATTCTATTTCCAAAACAATATGGACCCAAATATGACTTTAGAATTGATTCATCAAGTAATTAAAAACGATCCTAATAATTGGTATAGCAATTATTTATATGCTCAAATTTTGGCAAGCCAAGGCGATCATCAGGGTGCAAAAAAAACAGCTAAAATAGCATTATCATTGGGACGAGAAAATGCTAAAGAAAAAAATGAGAAATTCAATTATGAGGATGAGATTCGATCATTCGTTAAAAACTTATAAGAGTTTTTTTTGTTTAAAAAATGAATAAGTTTGTTCAGGATATCTAAAAGCCAGCCTTATGCTGGTTTTTTTTTTAACATTTACTAAATGATGCGATTACTAAAAGTATTATTCTTCACTTTATTTATTCCTTTGATCTCCAATGCTCAAGCTATCCTTTCGGGATCCGTTGTCGACGAAGCAAATAATGACCCGATACCTGGAGCAATCATACAAATTCAAGGTCTCCAGGAAATAACTTATACTGACATTAACGGAGAATTTTCTTTTCAAGACCTACCTGTTTCTCTTGTTAACGTTACGGTTGAGACTATCGGCTATAATGCTAAAACACAATTTGAAGTTCAGTTAACTTTGGTAAAGCCTGCGATAATAAACTTTAAATTGAGAGAGGCTACTCAGAAATTAGAAGAAGTTGAAGTTAGTGCTCAGATGAAATTCACTAGAGATGCTCAATCTCCAGTTTCAGTTCAAAGTATTGGTATCAACGAAATTCAGAGGAATCCTGGTGGAAACCAAGATATTTCAAAAGTAATCCAATCCCTTCCTGGAGTAGGTGGTGTTGGGGGTGCATTCAGAAATGATTTAATTATTCGAGGCGGAGGTCCGAATGAAAATAGATTTTACTTAGATGGAATCGAAATCCCAGCAATTAACCATTTTGCATCGCAAGGGGCAAGCGGTGGGCCCGTCGGAATGATAAATGTCAATTTCATAAGAGATGTAGACTTTTATACTTCGGCCTTTCCTGCACAAAGAGGCAATAGCTTAAGTTCTGTGATGGAATTAAACCTTAAAGATGGAAGAACAGACAAAACAGGTGGGATATTTCAAGTAGGAGCGTCAGAAGTTGGACTTACCCTTGATGGTCCTATCAATAAAAAAACAACTTATTTAGCTTCCGTAAGGCGCAGCTATCTTCAGTTTTTATTCAAGGTGATTGGACTCCCTTTTTTACCCACTTACAATGATTACCAGTTTAAAATTAAACATAAGTTTAATCGGAATAATCAATTAACTATCTTAAGCCTAGGTGCTTATGATGTTAATAGGTTGAATCTAGGTGAAAATGACTCAGCAGATCAAAAGTACATACTAAACTATTTACCAGAAGATATTCAGTGGAATTATTCTATTGGAGCGAAGTACACACATTTCGGGGAAAAAGGAAAAACGAATTTAGTATTAAGCCGATTTATGCTAGATAATACCTCAGAAAAATTTGTTGATAATGATCGAAATTTAGAACAACTTCTAGACTACAATTCTCAAGAGATAGAAAATAAATTCAGATTAGAGCATGAGAGAAAAAGTAGTCGTTGGGAATCTATGGTTGGATTTGGATTTGAGCAAGCCAAGTATAATACAACCACTCTGGATAAAAGATTGCCTGGAGGCTTTGAGCTAAACTATTCAGCAGATAGAGTTTTTTATAAGGCTAACGTATTTGCTAATATTATTGGAAGATTTGCAGATGATAGACTGAAAGTTTCTTTAGGAATCAGAACAGACATCATGGATTTTAATGAAAGCACCATGAATCCATTAAATCAGCTTTCACCAAGAATCGCTCTGTCATACAATATTAATGAAAACATCACTTTAGACGGAAACTACGGAATGTACTATCAAATCCCACCATACACTGCTCTTGGATATACAGGAACAGATGGAAACAATTCCGAACTCACGTTTATAGGAGCAGAACACTTTGTTTTTGGCTCAAGCCAATTTTGGCCATGGAATGCTAAGACAAGTATCGAAGGTTTCTTAAAACGATATAGTAATTATCCTTTTTTACTCAGAGACTCAATTTCATTAGGAACAGCAGGCGGTGATTTTGGTGTAATAGGTAATCAGCTGGCCACAGCAACCTCTGAAGGACGGGCATACGGTCTTGAATTAACTTACCAGCAGAAATTATTCAAGGGGTTTTTCGGAATTGCAGCGATAACTTTAGTTAGAAGTGAGTTTCAAGATATTGACAATAAATATGTAGCAAGTTCCTGGGATAATGGAATTATTGCAACATTTACGTTTGGGAAAAAGTTTGGTAAGAATTATGAAATTGGTTGTCAGTATCAGCTACTTGGTGGAGCTCCCTATACACCTTTTGATCTAGCTGCAACGGCGACAATTCAGAACTGGAATGTTCTCGGCCGTGGCATACCCGATTATAATAATTTAAATTCAATGCGCTTCAAAGAATTTAATCGTCTCAATATTCGGATAGACAAAAAATGGTTCCTGAAAAAATTCAATGTGGACCTCTATTTTGATATTCAAAACGCTTTAGCTTATTCTGTTGATGGTCCTGCATTTATTGACGTGGTTAGAGATAGCGAAGGAAATCCTGTCATAAACCCTAATATCACATCTCAATATTTAACGACAACACTACCAAATAGTAGTGGGACAGTTTTACCTAGTGTTGGCTTCATTTTTGAATTCTAATACAAAAGATATTTACTTCTGATATTTTTCTTATAGTCCTCTAACTTAATACTCCAGCTTGCCTCTATCTTCTCAAGTTCGACACCATCTTGGATTTGATTTTTAAGTGCGCTTGAACCAGCAAGTTTGTCAAAAAATGGAGAAAAGAATGATTTTTCTGAATTGGAATTGTTTTTTTTCCATTCCTTATAATAATCAATAATATATTTTAAATCAAAGCCAGTAGTAAAGAGTTTTAAATCGCTTAAATCTTCGCCATGGCATATTTGATTATTAAATTTTGGATACTTTGAGCCTAAGTTTGGCATAGGTTTAAAAGAAAACGACTTGCCAATGCACCAAGGAGCTCCAATTATTTGAAATGGATAATTTGTCCCTCTACCAACCGATACGGGACAAGCCTCAAATAGACACAAAGAGGGATATAGTCTTACAGATTGGATATTCGGGAGATTAGGTGATGGAGGAATTGGAGAATACCATGATTCTCTATTATAATTTGGAATCGTTAAAACCTTTAGATTCAATTTAGATGCATCATTAATCCAACCTTCTCCTTTGGTCATAAGCGCATACTCACCAATTGTTAATCCATATAATATTGGAATTGGATGCATTCCCACAAATGAAGTATTAGAGGTATCCAATATTGGTCCTTCGACAACTGAAGAAAAAGGATTTGGTCTATCAAGAACAATAAGCAATTTTCCGTTTTCCGCACAAGCTTCCATTACATAGGAAAGTGTGGATATATAAGTGTAGAAACGTACTCCAATATCCTGTAAATCAAAAATAACAACGTCTAAATCCTTTAAATCATTTTTTGTAGGCTTTTTATGTGACCCATATAAAGAGGTTATCGGTAAGCCGGATATAGGATCCATATCATCTAAAACAACTTCACCTGCTGGTGCGACCCCTCTAAATCCATGTTCAGGTGAAAATATTCGTATAACATTCCAACCATTTCGTAAACATCTATCTACAGTATGAATAGGTTCTAAATATTTTGAGTTATCAACTATTATGGAATTAATATCATCCCATTCCCCTTGACTCAGAGAGGGTGCATGTGCTACTACGCCTATTCTCTTTCCTTTTAACAAATGATCATATGATTCTAATCTAACGGCTCCCGCTTTTTCAAAATATATATTCTTGTCATGATTTACTTGACTGAATAAAACCTGTGTAAAAATCAAAAAAACAAGGCCAAGGTGAAGTCCCCGCGTATATTTACCAAACATGGTTCCAAGATGGCGATTTTTCTCGATATGGCTAGGTTGGCGTTGGGCAAAAAACATCCAACGTCAAAAAAAAGCCAATTTTTTGGCGATATCCGTTATCGGTATGGGAATAATGACCATCATTATTGGTTTAAGTACAGGTGGAGGATTACAATTTGAAATAGAAAAAAAAATTGAAAGGTTTCATGGATCATATCAAATACGGCCATATCAAACCACATTAGAAGGAGATTTATATGCTTTTTCAAAATCTCAATTATATATTGATTCAAATAAATTTTTTGAAAGAAATAGATCTATAGAAAGCTATCATTTCGTTGCTTGGAAGTCTGGCATCATTACATTTTCTGATCAGATGGAAGGAGCAAGACTTTTTGGTTTTGATAAAATCCCTGAATCAATATCTTCAGTTCATCATGAAGGAATTATTCCGGATTGGTCCAATAATCCTAATTCTATATGGATATCGGAAGAAATGGCGAGGAAGTTAGGGGCATCTTTAAATGACCAGATTCAAATGTATTTCAGCCGAGAAGGGCGTCAAAATCCATCAATTAGATACTTTGATATTGTTGGAATTTTTAAAAGCGGAATTACTGAATGGGAGGATCCTTTAATAATCTGTTCATTGAAAATGATCCAAAAGCTTAATAAGTGGGATTTTGACAATTCACAAGCTGTTTTACTTTATACTAAAAATAAAATATCAAGGGAGCAGGCAGAGCAATTAAATAGCACTTTACCTGTAGATTTTGAGATTTTCACGAGTCAAGATGATTTCCCTCAATTATATCAATGGATAAATTTATTTGACAACAACACATATCTCTTGGGATTGATTCTTACTATTGTAGCCAGTTTCAACTCAGTCGTAGTCATTTTTATCAGAATTATAGAAAAAAAGACTTCTTTAGCAATACTTCGAGCTATTGGGATGCGAAAGACATCACTCTATAAAAGCTTTATGACTCTTTTTTCTCCAAGTATATTATTAGGATTAGTCCTTGGAAATATTCTAGGATATTTATTTTTATTTATTCAGTCAAAGTGGGGATTGATTCCTTTAGACCCAGATACCTACTATATTTCAGTCGTTCCCGTATCTTGGCCATGGATCAAATTTATCAATGCCAATATTTTGATTTTTATAGTCCTAACAGTAACAACTTGGATAACTTCTATGATTTTATCTAAAATTAACCCGAGTCGTATTTTGCAGTCGCAATAAGGGGTTTATATTTGCACACCCAATAGAAAATACTGGTGCGGTAGTTCAGTTGGTTAGAATATCGGCCTGTCACGCCGAGGGTCGCGGGTTCGAGTCCCGTCCGCACCGCTAAATTATCCTCCAATTTGGAGGATTTTTTATTTACAATTAGTATCTTTCTGAGAAAGAAAATATGAGGAAATCACTTTTTTTATTATCATTTGTAATCGGTTGTTGTCTTGATGTTGTTGCAGATATATTTTTCATGCAACAATTACAAGGATCCCGAACAATATATTATGTAGGCTCTGCGTTAACCTTAATTGGCGGAATAGGTTATATTTTTTATTTAATTTTCGAAACATCAAAAAGGAATTAATGTAAGTTTACGATACCGGGTTTACCTTTGACAACAATAACTATTAAGAAAAAAATTATGGCAATAGAACTTACAAATAGTAATTTTCAGGATCTAGTAATGAAATCTGATAAGCCGGTTTTGGTTGACTTCTGGGCAGAATGGTGCGGGCCATGCAGAATGGTTGGGCCAATGGTAGACGAATTAGCTACCGATTTTGAAGGTCGTGCGCTTGTAGGAAAAGTTGATGTCGATACCCAAAATGAAATTGCTGCGCAATTTGGTATTAGAAATATCCCAACTCTTTTAATTTTCAAGAATGGTGAAGTTGTAGATAAGCAAGTTGGTGTTGCAGCAAAAAGTATTCTTGCTGATAAGTTAGAAGCAGCACTATAAAATGTTTTCTACTGCAGTCATACTGGCTGGTGGGAGAGGGACTAGAATTCAAGAATCTTTTCCCGGTATTGCGAAACCTATGATACCTGTGGCAGAAAAGCCTGTTTTGCAACATATTATAGAAACATATAGCGCTCAAGGAATTGAGCGCTTTTTTATTACAATAGGTCATTTAGGAAATCAAATTCAAGATTATTTTGGTAATGGAACAAAATGGAATATTGACATTCATTACATTATTGAAGACCAGCCTTTAGGCACAGCAGGAGCCCTCAGGGTTTTACAAAGTAAATTATCAGATCCTTTTTGGGTTATATATGGAGATACTGTAAGTAGTATTAGCTTAAAAAAAATGAGAGATTTCCATTTAGAGAAAAATGCACAACTCACTTTGTTAGTTCATCCCAATGATCACCCGTATGATAGCGATCTAATCAGCTATAATTCCCTTAAAAAAATCACCAAAGTTCATAGTAAGCCACACCCCCCTGGTGTTGAATTTGCAAATTGTGTCAATGCCGCTTTCTATCTAATGAATCCGGAAATATTAAATAAAATACCAGAAAATACCAGCTCTGACTTTGGTCGAGATTTATTTCCAAATTGGACCAACATGTTTGAAATGTATGCCTACAATAGCACAGAATACATAAAAGACATGGGCAAGAGTGAAAGAAGAAAAGAAGTAGAAGAAGCTTACCTAAATGGAAAAGTTAAATCGAGAAATCTATCTAAAAAACAAAAAGCTATTTTTATTGATCGCGATGGTGTTATTAACTTGGATACCGATCTGATAAAACATCAAGATGAAATGAGTGTATATGAATTCGCAGGACCAGCAATTCGTAGAATAAATAAAAGTGAATACATATCAATAGTAATAACAAATCAAAGTGTAATTGCAAGAGGACTCTGTGATGAAAACACTTTGCATTTAATTCACTCAAGAATGGACAAGCAGCTTGGAGATATGGGTGCATATATCGATTACTTATACTACTGTCCGCATCATCCTGATGGAGGATTTCCAGAAGAAATCAGGGAATTTAAAATTAAATGTGAATGCCGAAAACCTGAGCCGGGAATGATCTTAGAGGCCGCAAGAAGATTTAATATTGACTTAACCAAAAGCTGGATGATTGGTGACTCTCCTCGAGATATTCAATGCGGATCATCTGCTGGAGTTAAAACAATTCGGGTTAAAACTGGACATGGTCATATTGAAAGTGATACAAAACCAGATTTTAATGTTAAAAACATATCTGATGCTGTGGATCTCATTTTAAAAAAAAATTAAAACTCTCCTAAAAAAATGATCATAACTCGAACCCCATTTAGAATAAGCTTTGTTGGAGGCGGAAGTGATCTCCCCGCTTTTTATAGAGAATATGGGGGAGCTGTACTCTCAAGTACAATAGATAAATATATGTACATATCTTCTCATGACTTTTTTGAAAAAGAGAAAATAAGAACGAAATACTCAGCAACAGAAACAGTGAATTCTGTAGATGATATTAAACACCCTATTCTTAGGACCATAATAAAAAAACTTAATGTTAATCTGGGACTAGAAATTTCCTCTATCGCTGATGTTCCGGCAGGAACAGGAATGGGGAGTTCCTCAAGTTTCACAGTTGGAACTCTTCATAATATGATGGCTAGGGAAGGAAAAATAAATCGCGTAAATAAGGCTTGGCTAGGAGAAAAAGCATGCGAAGTTGAAATAAATGATCTCAATGAGCCAATCGGTAAACAAGATCAGTATGCGGCAGCTTTTGGAGGTTTGAATATATTTAGATTTAATCGAGACGACACAGTTAATGTTGAACCTATTCATATTGATAAAGACGCATTGACACAATTCAGTAAACACATGCGCCTTTATTATATAGGTAATCAGCGGAGCGCATCGAGTATTTTATCAATGCAAAGCAAGGAATCTTTAAAAGAAGATAAAATTGAGTCTTTAAAAACAATGGTTTCTTTCGTGGATGACTTCGCAAAATCTATAATATCTAATAATTGGAAACTTTGTGGGGATATTATTGATGAAAATTGGTCTCTTAAGCAGTCTCTAGCAGATGGAATTAGCAACCCCGGAATAAAGCAAATATATTCCTTAGGTAAGAAACATGGTGCGTGGGGAGCAAAGCTCCTTGGCGCCGGCGGTGGTGGATTCATGCTTTTTTTCGCACCCCCTGAAAAGCATTTATCAATTGATCAGGCTCTAGGACTCTCAAACTTTCCGTTTAAGCTAGAATCAGCTGGATCGCAAGTTATTTTTAATGGTTAATCTTGAATAGTACCTTAGCATCATGACAAGACTTGAATACCGTAAATTATTACAACAAACATTAAATGATATCGATTTAGACTCTGTTGGTCTGATGACAGAAATATTTTTACAAGCCCGCGAAAACGGTTCTAGAATATATACTATGGGTAATGGAGGTTCGGCTGCAAATGCCAGTCATGCCGCTGGAGATTTTCTGAAAGGAGCATCTTTTGGATTGGAAAAAAGATTTAATATTATATGCTTAAATGATAATATACCAAGCCTAATGGCCATTGCAAATGATGTTGGTTGGGATGATATTTTTATCGAACCCTTAAAAAACTTTCTTAAAAAAGATGATATTGTTATAGGAATTAGCGGATCTGGTAATTCTAAAAATATCCTAAAAGCTATTGATTTTTCAAAAAAAATTGGAGCTAAAACTATTGGAATGACAGGCTTTGACGGAGGAGAGTTAAAAAAAGTTTGTGATCTATCCATCCATTCCCCTGCTATGGACATGGAGATAGCTGAAGATATTCATATGGCTGTTTTCAATATGGTAAAAAAAGAGGTCATGTCCGTTTTAATGCCCAAAAACGCAAGCATGGGTGAAACCTATGACAATCGAATCATGAAATAAAGCTTTGACTATCTAATCTGAATAAGATTAGAACTTAAAAGGAGGTATTTTCAATGATTGTTGGGATTCAGCTAAAACTTTCACAATAGTTCCAAAAGAATACTTTGGGACTATGAAATCCGTGCATCCCGAATAGCAATTTTTTTCAAAAAGAATTCGACCCGTGTAATCATATACTTCTATTTTTTGAATACTAAGGGAATCACTCCAAAGAATACGCCATCCATTTTCTGAATAAGATAATTTAAACAAGTCCTCAACATTTTTCTCATTATAACCGATGTGTGAAATCAAACTACCATAATTAGGAATCCCATAACCCATAAGAGAATCAGGATTGAATGAATTATTAGCGCTATTTCGAATCAAATTCATAAAATCTTGAATATCATAGTTAACATTTACTGATTTTGCCAATTGTAATAAACTCGCAGTAGCTCCGCAAATAATAGGGGAAGCAAAAGAGGTCCCGCTGCTCGTTCCAATAGTTCCATTTGATGTCATTACCGTAGCTCCTGAACCTCTAGCCATTAAATCTGGTTTAATCCGCCCATCACTAGTTGGTCCTTGTGATGAAAAAGCCGAACGAATCCCCTGAGAGTCCACAGAACCAATTGAAAAAATCGAATCTGCATCTGCAGGACAACTTATATATTTCCAACTAGTTGATCCTTCATTACCCGCGGCAGCCACTACTATTATACCAACTCGAGCTGAAATATTTGCAGCTAGAGAAATAACACTTGTCCTTCCATCAAGATCGGAATAAGTATGATCACCAATTCCATTATCAAAAGTTGTATAACCTAAAGAAGTATTTGTAATATCAACTCCAATACTATCAGCCCATTCAGATGCCCAAACCCAATTATCTTCTTCTGCAATTGTTTCTGAAAGCTCATTTTCTGTTCTAAACAAGGCATACGAAGCCTCCGGAGCGGTCCCCACAAAAGTTCCGTTTAAATCTGCACAAATTGTACTCAAAACGCTCATTCCATGACTTCCAACATGAAAAACATTTGTGTCTCCATCAACAAAATCCTTTGTCAACGAAATACGGCCCTGATTCCAAGCACTTTGAAAAACAGAATGAGTCTCAACCCCGGAAAAACCTCCGTCCATTAAAGCAATGAATACCCCTTGCCCAGCGAAGCCCAGGTCATGAATTGGAGCCAGGTTTATTTGATCAGTTTGTCCTAAACTCTGTCCGTAAGAAAAACCATACGAAATATCTCCTTGTTGAAGTTTTTTCCTAAACATCTTTTGAACTGGGGTTATTTTCTTAATCCATTTCTTTTTTCTTAGCAATTCATATTCATCATTTGATGCTTCCACAGAGAATGCTCTTAACCAACGAGAGAAAAATCTAACATCGGCGCCAGTTGATTCAACCATATCGTGTAATGATTTCGGCATTGAATAATCAAATGAACGAAGAGGGATGTTTTGTCTTGATCTTCGATCTAAAGAACGCTGAGAAAGAGCTGGTATCGATAATGTGGTTATACCTAATCTTTCTAGAATTGGCTCATCAACATACACCCAATATCTTATAGTCTCTTGAGCATAAGAAAAATTTGAGTATAAAATGGGCAAGATCAAACATAAGATTATTTTCTTGAGCATATTGTCTTTCTTTTAGCTGTGTATTATTCCAGAGCCCACCAATTCATTTCCATCATACCAAGATGCAAATTGCCCAGGAGCAACAGATTTCATGGGTTCATTACTTTGAATTTTGAATCCCTCAGCTAGGGATTCAATTTTCGCGCCAAAAAGTTTCTGTCGATATCGAATTCTAAACATATAATCACGTGATTCTCCAAGATTCATTTTTTTTTCAGCATTCACCCAGTGAATGTCTGAATTATAAATTTTTAAAAATGGCCTGTATAACCCAGGATGATTTTCTCCTTGTCCAACATAAACAATATTTTTTTCCACATCCAATGCGATGACAAAAAGAGGTAAGGCTTTTCCTCCAACGAACAAGCCTTTCCTTTGACCGATAGTGAAGTAATATGCTCCGTTATGAGAACCTACAACTTTGCCAAAATCAGACGTTAATGGCCACTGTCTTCCCCACTGTGGAGATTCAAAACCTTGCCATGATGCTTGGACTTCGATGATTTTCCCCCTTTTTGGCTTTAGTTTTTGCTGTAAAAAGTCCGGAAGACTCACCTTACCAATAAAACAAAGCCCTTGAGAATCCTTTTTGTTTGCTGTAACAAGCCCTAAATCCAAAGCCATTTCGCGAACTTTTGACTTAAGCAGATGACCTATGGGAAATAATGCTTTAGATAATTGTTCTTGGCTCAACTGACATAAAAAGTAACTCTGATCCTTTGATTTGTCAATACCCGCAATGAGATGATGAATACCATCTTCTGATGTACTTTTCCGAACATAATGCCCGGTGGCAACATAATCTGCTCCTAACGCCAGGGCAGCTTTTAAAAAAATATCAAATTTTATTTCTCTATTACAAAGAATATCCGGATTGGGTGTTCGTCCAACCTGATATTCCGAGTACATATAATCAACAATTCGTTTCTTGTATTGATCACTTAAGTCCAAAACCTGAAAAGGTATTTTTAGTTTTTCCGCAACTAATAGAGCATCATTAGAATCCTCTATCCAAGGACACTCCTCTTCCAAAGTAACCGATTCATCCGTCCAATTTCGCATAAACAACCCAATAACTTCATGCCCTTGTTTTTTTAAAAGGTGAGCTGCGACAGATGAATCTACTCCGCCGGAAAGACCTACAACAATTAATGCCATTAGTATTCAGTAATATTTATCTCTCGTCCTTTTTGAAAAATGATGGATTTCCTAGGTTTTCCAAAATTATAAAAAACCCATTTACCCTCACGATAACCATTGAGATAGACTCCTAGCATTTTAACGCGGCCGTCAACATCATAGTCAATCCATTTACCATTTAAAATATTATCCGAATAATTGCTTACCCTTATTTTTTCTCCATTTTCAGACCATCTAATCCATTGGCCATCTTTTTTTGCATTATTCATAATTCCAGACTCAACGACATTTCCATTGGAATAATAAGTCTTATACAATCCTTCTAAATTGCCTTTTTTCCATGTTTCCGAAATAATTATTTGACCAATTTCGTTATATGTTTTCCAAATACTATCTTTTACATTTTTCGATAAGTACTTACCTTCCGAAATGAGTTTTTCTTTTCTATTATAATTTTTTACATAACATTCTCCCGAAAGTGCTTTAAAGTACATTGCAGATCTTAATATACCATTGGAATAGTAGTGCTTAAAAACACCCTTAGGTACACCCATTTGGAACTCACCCGTATATCTATCAATAGACGTTCCTTTATGCTTCACTCGCCAGAATCCATCTTTAAACCCATTATTGGTGCGATTCTGAAAAAGTTCTTCATTTTGGGCTTGAGCCAACATATCATTGCCTGAAATGAGACAAACAAAAAATATGAAACAATATTTCATGATTGATCCGTTTTAACAAAAGCATGAACGAAATCTAACGCATCAATTTCTCCAAGTAGAGCCTGGTTAATATTAGTTTTAAGATTTCGTGAGGGCATAGCTACAGAAACACTAGTTATGGGATCCTTAACATGAAAGGTGACTTTAGAATCTCCAGGATATTTTCTTAAAATATTTCCTAACTCATGCCATCTATGAACTATTACATCATTTACATCTGACATTATATCTATGCTCCTAGCTTCTCTTTCGAAAATTTCAGATAACAATATAATCTTCGTTATATCCGCATAGAGACGTGCAGAAGAATCATTTTTGGCCCAATTCGGTCTATGAACCCTGCCTCGAATTAAAACCATGATGTCATCAACCAAAAACTCCCTAAAATTCAAAAATTGCTTTCCGAAAAGAACAAACTCACGTGCTCCTTCATGATCTTCAAGGGTAAACACTCCCATTTCTTTTCCATTTCTGCTCGTCTTAACCTGAACATTTGAGATTATTCCCGCAATGGTGTAATCTCGATACGAAGAATCTCCAACAAAGGTTTCGAGATTCTCCATTTCTGAGACGGAGTTTTTGACAAATGTCTGAATTTCAAACTTGTAATTATCTAATGGATGTGCGCTCAAAAATATACCGTTTACATCGCGTTCTCGCTTTAAAAGCTCTAAACTATTCCATTCATCTGCTAAAGGCAATTCTGGCTCTTGAATATCTATACCTGAATCACCACCAAATAAAGAAACCTGGCTTGAACTTTCCTGATCTTGCATACCTTGACCATATCGTCTTATTTTCTCCAAAAAAGTTTTTCCATCAGAACTTTCCGAAAACAGCATTGCCCTATGAAGCCCGTCAAAGCTGTCGAATCCGCCTCCTAATGCTAAAGCCTCCCAAGTCCCTTTGTTAACAATACGCAGATCTACACGTCTTGCAAAGTCAAAAATATTTTTATAGGAGCCTTTATCAGAACGATTCTCTATCAAAAAGTCTACTGCTGCACTTCCCACTCCTCGCATTCCAAGTAATCCGAATCTCAGTGCACCCTTTTCATTAACTGTAAATGCATCTTCAGACTCATTAACATCAGGACCTAAAACGTCTAGTTTCATCCGTTTGCATTCTTCCATGAAAAAAGTAACCTGTTTAATATCATTCATATTGTTTGATAAAACAGCAGCCATATACTCTGCGGGATAATTTGCCTTTAAATATGCAGTTTGATATGCTATCCATGCATAACATGTTGAATGAGATTTATTGAAAGCATAGGAGGCAAATGCCTCCCAATCTTTCCATATTTTTTCAAGAATTTCTCCGGGATGTCCTCTCTCAGCTCCTCCATTTATAAATTGGGGTTTCATTTGATCTAGAACCGATTTAATCTTTTTACCCATTGCTTTTCTCAAAACGTCAGCCTCACCTTTTGAAAAACCAGCTAACTTTTGAGATAATAGCATAACCTGCTCTTGATAAACAGTAATACCGTAAGTTTCTTTCAAAAAACCTTCCATATCAGGCACATCATATGTTATGGGCTCTATCCCGTGTTTTCTTTTGATAAAACTTGGTATATATTCAATTGGTCCTGGTCTATATAATGCATTCATTGCAATCAAATCCGCAAATACTGTTGGCTTCAAATCTTTTAAATGCTTTTGCATTCCCGGAGATTCATATTGAAAAATACCGACGGTCTCTCCTCTTTGAAATAATCTGTAAGTCGCCTCATCATCTTTTGAGATATCTTCCATTTCTAGACTAATAGTATGTCGTTTTTTGACTAGAAGAACTGCATCTTTTATGATTGTTAAAGTTTTAAGGCCTAAAAAATCCATTTTTAGCAGACCGGCTGACTCGACCGCAGCATTATCAAATTGAGTACACCACATTTCACTGTCTTTAGCAACTGCAACTGGTATCAAATCACGAATATCTGATGGAGTAATAATGACTCCACAAGCATGTATTCCTGTATTCCTCAGAGACCCCTCAAGAACCTTAGCCTGTCTTAATGTCTCGCCATTGTTATCATCAGCTTTATAAAATTCTCTTAAGTTTTTCGCATTTTGATAGTCTTCCCCATTTAATTGTTCACGTATTTTTTTTTCATCCGGCCCAAGAACATTTGCTAAACTTTGATTATCGGGAACTGTCTTAGTTAATTTATCAGCTTGATCAAATGATAAATCAAGGGCTCTGGCAGCGTCCTTAATAGAGGACTTAGCAGCCATTTTACCATAAGTAATAATTTGAGCAACTTGGCTTGATCCATATTTATCAATCACATATTGAATAACACGATCTCTCCCTCTATCATCAAAATCTATATCTATATCAGGAAGACTCACCCGATCAGGATTTAAAAATCTTTCAAAAAGTAGGTTATATGAAATTGGATCAACATTCGTTATCCCTATACAATAAGCAACTGCAGATCCCGCTGCAGAACCCCTTCCTGGGCCTACAGTTACATTCATTTCTCTTGCAGCATTGCAAAAATCTTGAACTATTAAGAAATAACCTGGATATCCAGTTTTTTTAATTGTCTCAAGCTCAAAGTCTATTCTTTCCTTAATCTCATCTGTTACGTTTCCATACCTCTTCTCAGCACCTAAATAAGTGAGATGTTTTAAATATTCATTTTCACCGTTTTTCTGATCGTCTTTATTATTTTTTGTTCCTAAAAATTCCAGAGGAATTTCGAATTTTGGCAAGAGAACTTGCCGAGCTAGAGGATAGTTATCGACCTTATCCAGAAGATCTTGGAGATTAGATAAAGCAAATGGAATATCTGAAAACTTTACAGACATTTCTGTTTTCGTGGTAAGATAAAATTGATCATTTGGAAAACCATATCTAAAACCTTTGCCACGACCTATTGGGGTAGACCTTTTTTCGTTGTCTTTTACACATAATAGTATATCATGCGCTTCTGCTTCACTTTGATCTAGATAAAAAGCATTATTTGCTGCTACAGGCTTTACATTATGACTAGAACAAAATCGCAGAAGTGTTTCATTAACAATGTCTTCCTCAGGTAATCCATGTCGATTAATTTCGGCATAAAAATCTGAGCCGAATTCATTTTTAAACCACAAAAAAGCCTCCTCTGCCTGTTTTTCACCAACTTGTAGTATTAATTGAGGTATCTCTCCGTTTAATCCACCTGTCGTAACCATAAGACCTTCTTTATTCTCAAGAAGTATTTTTTTATCAATTCTTGGAACATAATAAAAACCTTCAATATATCCGGCTGAACTGAGCCTTGCTAGATTATGGTATCCAAGTTTATTCTTGGCTAAAAGAGGAATCTGATATCCATCATCTTTTTGACTCTTATCATTTCTATTACGACATATATAGGCCTCATATCCGATAATCGCCTTTAACTCTTTTGTACCATTAGGTCTTGATCGATTATAATCACCCACTGCTTTTATAAATTGAAAAGCACCCATCATATTTCCGATATCAGTAATCCCAAGGGCTGATTGACCGTCAGCAACAACTCTTTGAACCATTTCCGAAACCTTGGCCGTGGCTTGTAAAACACTGAACTGACTGTGGGTATGCAAATGAAAGAAATCTTCAGATTCTTTTATGTTAATATCCCCCAAGGCATTAGGTGGATTAAGAACCTCTGAGACTTCGTTTATAGAATTAGAAATTAGAGCACTTTCCTCCTTGAAATTTATATGAACTAGACCTATTGGCTTTATTCTGCCCTTATTTGAATCTTGAAATTTCTTCAAGGATGATTGATCCCAACCTAATTCATCATGACTCCAATGTTGGAGCCTTACCAATTCCCAAAAACAACGCGCAGAAGCCTCAACATCTGCAGTGGCATTATGTGCTTCCTTGAACTCTTCACCGAAGAGCTTAATATGTAATTCACTCAGTTTGGGAATTTTAAATGAGTTACCTCTCCCCTTTATCTTAGTAACCTTGGCTGAACGGGGAGTACACGTATCAAGAACAGGTATTTCTAAAAGCTTAGGATTGATACCGGCACGAATGAACTCAGCGCCCAGAACATTTGTATCAAATTTTAGATTATGACCAATTAAGAACTTGGTCCTAGCTAAAACATTTACAAATTTCTGAATCACCTCTTCCAATAAAAGACCATCTCTTAAAGCCAGATCCGTTGATATTCCATGAATATCTTGCGCCTTAAAAGGAATATTAAACCCTCTAGGTTGAATCAAATAATCCTTAGCTTCTACTAATGCGCCGTCAACATCATGCAATTGCCAAGCAATTTGAATAACCCTTGGCCAATTGTCTAGGTCATTTAATGGAGCACTCCAATTCCTTGGCAACCCCGTAGTTTCGGTGTCAAAAATCAGATACATTCTTCTCCCTAAATTAGTATCTTATCATTGACTTTTTTTACAAAAAAGCAGGAAGTTTTCAACTTTTCAGACCAGAACTGCATCCAAGTCATATTCCGAAGCGCTTATTATTTTAACTTCAACAAAAGAGCCCTGTTTTAGATGGATTCCCGGAGATATCAAGTGAATTTCATTATCCACATCTGGACTATCATGCTCGCTTCGACATACGTAATTTCCATTTGCATCTTCTCTGTCCACAATGCATTTAATTCGCTTATCAATAAAGGTCTCATTACGTTCAGCTGAAATGTTCATTTGAGCCTCCATGACTTGGTTTAATCTTAATAGCTTTACCTCGTTGGGAACATCGTCTTCTAATTTGTATGCATGAGTATTTTCTTCATGGCTGTAAGCAAACACACCTAATCTCTCAAATTTTTGAAATTTAACCCAATCCAGTAAAATATTAAAATCTTCATCAGTCTCTCCTGGATAACCAACTATTATTGTTGTTCTAATGGCAACACCAGGAATCTTTTCCCGCATATCATTGAGAAGTAGATTAGTCTTTGACATAGTAGTTCCTCTTCTCATGCTCTTTAAAACTGAGTCCGAAATATGTTGAAGCGGGATATCTATATAATTGCACACTTTTGGATTTTCTCTAATAACATCCAAAACATCATTTGGAAAGCCTGTTGGAAATAAGTAATGAAGACGTATCCACGTTATTCCTTTGACATTACTTAAAGCCGTTATTAGATCTGCTAATCTTCTTTTATCATATATGTCAAGCCCATAATAAGTCAAATCCTGAGCAATTAATATCAGCTCGACAACTCCCTTTTGCGCAAGCTTTTCTGCCTCAATGACTAAATCTTCTATTGAAGTTGACTTATGACCTCCGCGCATCAGCGGAATAGCACAAAAAGAGCATGGTCGATCACAACCTTCACTTATTTTCAGATAAGCAAAATGCTGAGGAGTTGTTGTAAGCCTCTCTCCGATTAATTCTCTGCGGTAATCAGCTCCCAAAGCTTTTAATAATAGGGGTAAATCCCTTGTTCCAAAATAATCATCAACATCCGGTATTTCCTTTTCAAGATCTTCTTTATATCTCTCGGAAAGGCAACCAGTAACAAAAACCTGGTCAACTTGTCCATTTTTTTTTGCTCTAACAGCGTCAAGAATAGTATCTACAGATTCTTCTTTTGCATTATCAATGAATCCACAAGTATTCACAACTACTATTTGTCCATCTTTTTCATGCACCACATCCTTACCTGAAGCACGAAGTTGCCCCATAAGAACCTCACTATCATATATATTCTTGGAACAACCCAATGTAATTACATTTATTCTGTTCCTCTTAGCAGACTTTGTCCTCATTTAATTAAAACTTTAAGTGACGAACAGAAAGTCCTTCATTTTTAATTTCCTCTAATGTTTCTATACCTATTTCAATGTGGGTATTAACATAACTTGAACTCACTTGTTTATCACTCTCTTCAGTTTTAACTCCCTCTGGCACCATGGGCTGATCTGAAATTAATAATAGTGCGCCTAGGGGAACATGATTTCTGAATGCTGCTGAAAATAGCGTAGCTGTCTCCATATCAATAGCCATAGCTCTAATTTCTTCAAGGTAATTTTTAAATACTTCATCGTGTTCCCATACTCTTCTATTTGTGGTATAAACGGTCCCAGTCCAATAATCGCATTCTCTATTCCTAATGACATGACTAACTGCGCGCTGCAAGGAAAAAGTAGGGAGAGCGGGCACCTCTGGTGGGAAGTAAGCATTTGATGTTCCCTCTCCCCGAATTGCTCCAATTGGGACAATATAGTCTCCTATTCCTGTCCTCTTTTTTAAACCTCCGCATTTACCTAAGAATAATACAGCTTTGGGATTTATAACCGATAATAAGTCACAAATAGTCGCCGCATTTGGACTACCCATCCCAAAATTTATCATAGTTATCCCGGCACCAGAAGCACACGGCATTGATTTTTTCGAACCAATTAATTTACCACCGGTAATATCAACAAATCTCGATAAGTAATCATTGAAGTTTGTTAAAATTATATAGTCTGAAAATTCAGATAGCTCTAATCCAGTATATCTAGGAAGCCAATTTTGAGTAATTTCATTTTTTGTTTTCATTCTAGAAGAGCTTTTATAAATGATTCGGGATTAAATGGAACTAGATCATTTTGTCCTTCACCTATGCCCAAAAAACGAACAGGCAGATTCAATTGATCTGATATCGCCAAAGCGATGCCACCTTTTGCAGTCCCATCCATTTTTGTTAAAATTAATCCTGTTACCTTAGTTACTTTTGAGAATTGTTTGGCTTGGTTTAAAGCGTTTTGGCCTGTGGAGGCATCAAGAACTAGTAGTATTTCATGAGGAGCATCAGGAATAATCTTTTCCATGACTCGTTTTATTTTTGACAATTCGTTCATTAGATTAATCTTATTATGAAGCCTTCCGGCAGTATCAACAATTACAAGATCGGAATTTTCACTTTTCCCATATTCTACAGCGGCATATGCAACTGCTGCAGGATCTGTATTCATTCCTTTTTCCACAATATCAACGCCAACTCGACTTGACCATATTTTTAATTGATCAACTGCTGCTGCCCTGAAAGTATCGGCTGCTCCTAGGATTACTTTTTTATCTTGATTTTTATAAAAATTAGATAACTTTCCAATAGTGGTGGTCTTTCCGACGCCATTAACCCCGACCACAAGAATAACATGAGGTTTAGAATCACTCAAGGGAGCAGGACCGAATGACTTACTCTTTAACCGGTCAATAAGTGTATTACTTATTAAATCCTGCAATTCGGCCTGAGACAAATATTTATTTTCCTTTACGCTACGTTCAACTGCCTCGACTAGATTAACAGCAGTATCTACTCCAACATCAGATCCTATAAGAGCCTCCTCAAGATTATCAAGCGTTGATTCGTCAACTGTTGACTTTCCCGCAATGGCTCGACTAATCTTTCCTAATAATACGTTTTTTGTTTTACCTAATCCAAATAAAGCCATAACCTGTAAGTTAAAAAAAAGCCGCTCTCATGAGCGGCTTTTATTTTTTTTATCGAAAAAGAACCAAATTCATGATTTAAAAAAATCATCTACAAGATCTTTCATGAGCACCTTGGACTCATACCCGTAAGCGCCTTTTGATGTTTTAATCAATTTAAAGGCCTTTGTGTATGATACTCCACCTGATTTCTTAAGGGACGCTACTACTTTCTTTGCCATAACTTATTTAATTTCTTTATGAACCGTCATTTTTTTCAAGACGGGATTAAATTTTCTGATCTCCATTCGATCTGGAGTGTTTTTTTTATTCTTGGTAGTTATATATCGAGAAGTTCCTGGCATACCACTTTCTTTGTGCTCTACACATTCTAAGATAACCTGAATTCTATTTCCTTTTCTAGCCATTATTTATTAAATAAGAACATTACCGTTAGCACGAGCTTCATTTAGAACTACTTCTATGCCTTTTTTATCTATTGTCTTCAAGGCTGAAGCAGATAACCGAAGGGTTATCCATTCATTTTTACTTGGAACAAAAAATCTTTTTCGCATCAAGTTTACATTAAACTTGCGTTTATTCTTTTTATTTGAAAAAGAAACATGGTTTCCAACCATCGCTTTCTTTCCTGTAATTTCACAAACTCGCGACATGACTCATTTTTATTAGAATAACCGCTATACAACGGGTGCGCAAAGATAATGAACTTTACTTATTCTACAGCAGTAAAAAAAGATCCTTTTTAATTCTCTTATTTTGGGTTGATTCATACTAACTTTTACTTGTCCATCAACAGTCTTAATTCATTCAATATTACCAAACATGATTTTGATATTGTTCTCTCCCGATTAATACCCATGGAAAACTTTTTTACCCAACTAACTTGGGGACCCAAAATAGCTAACCAAACGGTCCCAGCAGCTTCCCCTTGCCCTCCAATTGGGCCAGCATAACCAGTAGTAGCAATTGACCAATCCACCTGGTATTTTGACTTTATCCCATTTGCCATTTGCAGCGCTACTGTCTCTGAAACTGGACCATTAAGATTTATTTCATTGTCATTAACTCCTAGCTCCAGAATTTTTATTTCGTTTGAATAGGCAACAACAGAGCCTTTAAAAAACTCAGAAGATCCTGGAACAGATGTTATTTTTGCTGCAATATTTCCACCGGTAAAACTTTCCGCTGTAGCTAATGTTTGCCCAGATTTTTTAAAAAGTTCGGAAATTATATATTCAATACCTCTAAGACTTTCAGTAAAAATATCTTTTCCTAATATTTCTCTAATTTGAATTGATTGAGAATCTAATTCCTTTAAAAGCCTATCTGAATTCTCAATTCCACCTCTACAAGTTAACCTCAACTTAACTAATCCAGGGGAGGGTAAATAAGCCAAGGACAATGATTCTGTTAATGAGCCCTCCCAATTTGTTAGCCTTAGGGCCAAATCCGATTCAGGAATCCCTTGAACGAGAAAATAACGATTCTCGATGAAATAATCTTGCTGTTCAACCATCTTAGGCAAAATATGATCTTCAACAATGCCTTTCATTTCATAAGGAACTCCGGGCAAACTGATATATTTCACTTCATTATGCTCCCATAACATACATTGCGCGGTGCCACGTGTATTATTCAAAATATTTGCTTTTTTTGGAAAGTATGCTTGCTCTTTATTAAGTGAATTTGGAACCCTTCCCATTCGAGAAAATAAATCTTTAATATGTTCAAATATTTCTGGACGGTAAACTAGTTCATCGTTAAAATATTTAGCCAATACTTTCTTGGTTATATCATCCTTTGTAGGACCCAGCCCCCCCGTAATAATTACCCAATTAGTGTCTGATAAAATTTCGTCTAAAGTCTTTATAATCGCATCCGAGTTATCAGATATAGAAATAACTCTTTGTACCTCTACACCAACCTCTGAAAGAGCTTTTCCTAACCATGCTGAATTTGTATCGACTGTTTGGCCAAGTAAAATTTCTGTGCCAATAGTTATTATTTCAGCTTTCATCTTTCAAAAATAGCATTATCATAAAGGATAACATTAATAATTGAATATTCGTAATTCTTTAGTAGATTCGACCATATTGATGTAAATAATGAACATAAATATTAAAATTACTGAATACTCTTCTCATAAGGAGCTTTCATCTAAAGACCAAGAGCTCGTCGCTATTGCTATCAGTCAACTTAAAACGAGTCATTCCCCATACAGTAATTTTAGTGTTGGAGCCTCTGTAAGACTGGAAAATGATGTTATATGGGGAGGCAGTAACCAAGAAAATTCCTCATACCCAGTTGGCATCTGCGCAGAACGAGTAGTTCTTAGCATAGCATCTACTCAGTCAAAAGGTCATGCTGTGAATACTATGGTAGTGGTTTATACCGACCCTAAAGGAAACCACGACTCTCCCCTTGCACCTTGCGGGATGTGCAGACAGGCGATAAGAGAGCAGACTTTGAGACAAAAGAAAGCCATGAAGATTATTTTAACTACAAAACATGGTAAAACATTAATTTTAAATAATGCGGATGACCTGTTACCATTATCATTCACTCTAGATAAGTAAATATTTCATTCAACATCAATCAATGCTTGAAATTGCTACCTTTTCTCTTGAAGATGCATTTGCTGCGGCTGAGGCTGGAGCTGATAGAATAGAAGTTTGCCAAAACTACATTGAAGGAGGTTTAACACCACCTTCGGAATGGGTATTTGCTTTAAGACAAACACTTCAGATACCCATAGTGTCTATTGTAAGGCCGAGAAAGGGCGGTTTTCACTATACAGACCAAGAAGTTCTAGAAATACAAAACCAAGGACACTCGCTTAAATCTGCTGGAGCGCAAGCCTTAGTATTTGGTTGTTTAAAAGACTCGATGCTAGATATTGACACCTGCAGATTCTTAATAAAAGATTGGGGACTTCCTGCTGTTCTTCATCGAGCATTTGATGAATGTTTAGACCCTTTTAAAACAATTGACGAAAGTATTAAATCAGGATTTTCAAGAATACTCACTGCTCAAGGATTAAATAATATAAAATTGCTCGAAGAACTTAGAATACACGCAAATGATCGAATTGAAATACTACCTGGGGGTGGTATAAGATCCGCAAATATTGATGAGTATATAAATGTCGGTTTTAAAAATATTCATTCCTCTGCAATAACTGGCCTTAAAAACAAAATGGATCCCGGAGAAATAGCTCTACTAAAATTAAAAATATAGTATTCAAGAAATTAAGAACTCCGCATCAATCAATTGTGGCTTTATCCCAGATCTACTGACGGCGAATTGAAACCCTGAGCGTAAAGAATACCCACCTACATCCCCTCTTTTGTTCATAGCAATAAAACCAATTTGAGTGTCTTTTAAACTTGATTTTCTTCTTTTGAAGAAATCATAAATTTTTCGAACAGCCTCCTCACAAGCCATCTGGGGACTTAAGCCCCTTTCCATTTCAGCGACTACTCTGTAGGATCCAACAACACGTATCACCTCTTCTCCATGACCTGTTGCAGTAGCAGCGCCAATATCACCGTCCACGTAGAGTCCAGCACCAATAATTGGACTATCCCCAACTCTTCCATGCATCTTGTAACCCATTCCACTCGTTGTACAAATACCAGCTAAATGACCATTCTTATCCAATGAAAGCTGGCCTATAGTATCATGATTTTCCACATTAATAATTGGATTATAACCCGAAGACTCTTTCCATTTTTCCCATTCTCTTTTAGAATCTTCAACTAAAAGTTTTTCTTTTGGGAAACCCATTTCAAGAGCAAACTGACGAGCACCTTCAGCCACTAACATAACATGAGGTGTTTTTTCCATAACAGCTCTTGCTAATGAACTGACATGAACAATATCTTCAACAGCAGCAACACTTCCAATATTACCGAGGTGATCCATACAGCATGCGTCTAATGTCACTACACCGTCTCTATCTGGCCTACCACCGAGACCAACACTTCTTTCTCTTGGGTCTGCCTCACAAATTTTTACTCCTGCCTCAGTGGCATCCATTGCTGAAGAACCATCCTCTAATAAATCCATTGCCTTAGCAGTAGTATCCATACCAAAACGCCATGTCGCTATTGATACTGGTTCAATAGGATCGAACGGATTATTAATTTTTTTTCTTGTCAAAGACAGGAAGGGTAAAGCTGCACCTACTCCAGTAATTATTTTTAAAAAATCCTTTCTATTCAAAACCTCTAAATTTATGATTCTAAGTTAAAAAGAGTTTTTAATAGATGTTGTAATATTTCTACCAGGCGCATTAATACCTGATGCAAAAGTCCGGTACTGCGTATCCAAAATATTATGAACTCCTAATTGAAACATCCATTGCTTATTTAAATCATAGGACATTACGGCATTCCAAGTCACCCACCTCGGTGTACCAATAGATGTAGCATACCTTATATTATCCTCTCCGTTTGGACAATATGATTCTAACGATTTTCTAGCATTCGACACCATGTAAAAATCTGCAGAAAATGAATTAGAAGGATTAAATTGTAGTCCTATTCTAGCAATCCGCGGAGGTATGTGATCAAGTGGCATATTTTTAGAAAATTCATCCGATAAGGCCTGCTGAGGGCCTTGTGTTACAGTGCCAATGACTCCCTGAAATTGCCCTTTCAAACTCAACGAAAATGGCAATACAACTAAACATCTTAGAGAATAACCAGCAATTCTAGCACTTCTAGCGTTTGATTGACTTAACACCACAGACTCTACACCCTCAAAAATAATAGTATCACTTCCATTCAATTGACTTGGAAGAACTACCAAAGCATCTCGAAGGGATGTAGAATATAAATTCCACTCTAAACTATGGCCACCTTTAAATAATTGAACATTTCCAATTTCTGCAGTAAAAGCCTGCTCCGGCCTGAGTTCAGGATTAGGAATTATCAACACCCCTGGTCGAGAGTCAAAAACCTTTGCTAGATCATCTACATTTGGAACGCGATATGCTGTAGAAATGGAAGATGAAAATTTTGATTGCTTTGATTTTTGATAAATAATACCAATACTCCCGGAGGCCACTGGAGTTCTTTGATAAATCTGATTACCGAAATTCAAAGAACTAGGAAAAAAATCGGAGTTGGTGAACTGGGAGAGCAATTGCGTCATTCCGATTCTAAAACCTTCTGAGACTTTTAACTTTCTGGAGATATTATTCACATGGGTTGCAAATGCCGCCAAATTGATCATAACATTTTTCCCACCGGGGTAACGAGTATTTATTGAATTACCGGGGAGACTTGGGTCATAAATAAAATTTGGATCAAAAATATTTTCACCTCTAGCAGAAGAATATACTCTCTGATGAGATCCATCTACTCCTATCCTAAGAACATTTCTCCCCCAGCGCTTTGTGGCATCAGAGTTGAAACCATTTATAATAACATTTTCTATTCTTGATTTTAAAATTGAAGAGCCAAATTTTCTGGTCATTCTACTTTCTTCCACATTTTGATGATAAACCGACACTCTAACCCCATCAAAACCAAAAACCCTTATAGCCTTCCATTGGTAGCTACTTAAAAACCTTTTTTGCGGACCATAATACCATGAAGAATATTTTAATCGACGATCATTCGGACCTGGACCTCCAGGTGGGTTTAAATCTGTCAAGCGATCATATCTAGAAATATCTGAAGAATTTGAGTATTGAATATTGAAGGTTGAGGTTCTATTTTTTCTTGATTTGAAAACAAGTTTTTGCAATAAATCAACTTGAGAATAATTACTTCCTATCTGAAGATGAGGATTGTCGTTTTTTAAAACAGTATCTCCATACATTCCAACATGAACATAATAATTTCTATCACCATGACTTTCTCCGTAATAAGGGTTTATTCTTTTACCGCTCTTTAAATCGCCATAAACAGATGATGTAAATGAGGTTAGAGATGCAATTCTCTTATCTGAAAAGCTAAATTTTACATTATTAATCCAACTATTATTAACTGAACTATATTGAACTTTCTCCCTCCAAGAATACTCTCTTTGATCGGAAAATTCCGGAGTCTCTGTGATAAAGTGCACTACACCTCCCAAGGCATCACTTCCATAAGCATTAGATGTAGGACCAAAAGAAACTTCTATTCTATCTAAGACATTTTGATCCACAGTGATTGCATTTTGAAGGTGACCTGATCTGTAAATAAGATTATTCATTCTTATCCCATCTACGACAAGAAGGATCCTACTAGCTTCCATCCCTCTTAGGATAATCGACCCACCACCTTGTTGGCTTTTTTGAATCGCAATAGAATTTTGGCCTGACAAAACATCTACTGTTGTTCTCTCCAGTGAGTTTTGAATTTCTTTACTTCGAATAACAGAAATCTCTTGAGTTATATTCCTTTTTGACTCGGCGGTCCTGAATGCAGAAACTACAACTTCCTCCAATGGGTTATAAAAATTGGTATCCCTCGAAATATTTGGGTTGATCTTGCTATTATTTACTTTTTTTTGTTCGACAATTGAAGAATAGTTTTTCGAAATTTCACCTTGGCTAATGAATTTTGTAAGAACAACAGCTTTATCTTGAGCTCTCAAAACTAAAGAGACGCCCAAAAAAGCAGCCAAATACAAAATCTGTGGTTTTCTCATTTATTAAGAATATTTTTTGGAAGACTCAATTGTCATGCCATTCTTGATTTTTGAGAATTTTAAATCATATAAAAATTTTCAAACATGATCATACTTCTTTCTAGTTCAAAGTCGATGCAGTTAAATGACATACAAGCAGATCAGATGCCATTTTTTTTAAATGAAGCATACCAGTTGAATCAAAAATTAAAGGGACTAAGCAAAAGAGATGTTTTAGAGTTTTTCAAAAGCTCGGAAAGTTTAACTGAGAAAATTTATGAGAATATTAAAAAATGGAACAAAGGATTCCATGAAAAAAAAAGTCAAGCCGCATTGTATTCCTTTAATGGAGATGCTTTTGGAAAACTATCCCCAAAAAGCTTATCTGACAAAGGCAAAAGTAATGCTCAGCAATGGATACGAATTCTTTCCGGACAATATGGGATTCTAAAAGCAATGGACAGTATACAACCATACAGACTTGATATGGCTCAAAAAGTAGAAGGCGAAGTATTGACTAATTATTGGAAGAAAAAAATAACGGAAAGAATAAATCTTCAAAACAAAAATGGCATTATTATAAACCTTGCCTCCAAAGAGTATAGCATTGCAATTGATAGGGATGCACTTCTTGGCCGGTGGATAGACATCGACTTTTATGAAAGAAGAAAAAATAATCTCAAAATGGTGTCTATCTTCAGCAAACAAGCAAGAGGATTAGCTGCGAGATACATATGTGACAACATATTAGGAGAAGAAGACATTGAAAATCTAAAGAGATTTACAACTGCTGGTTACACCTATGATAATAGTTTATCAGGTGACAACAAATGGGTTTTTGTAAGATAAATGGCTTATCTACTAAGATGAATAAATGATTTCTTTTCAACGATATTCCCTGTCTCGTCGCTTCCGCATTTAGCAGTTATAAAATATACTCCTTCTGGGACATCATTCCCAAAGTGTTTACCATCCCATCGATCGGTCAAGGACTCAGATTCAAACAATTTTTGTCCATATCTGGAATAAATATGCCATTCAGCCCAATCTGCATTTACAAAGAGGGGGAAATAATAATCATTTACCCCATCATTATTTGGACTACAAACATTAGGGAGGGTTAATTCAGCATCTTTTGGAGCGGGTGGTTCTTCCGGAGGAGCAACATATTCAATATCAAAAATATTATCAAAATATATAATATTCTCTCCTGACCTGCCGACGAAATCTGGGAAGACGACAAGCTGATCGTATGTTAATCCAAAATGAGAACTGAAATCAAAAGTAAGCTGCTCCCACTCATTGATCTTTGTATTTGCGACTTTTATTTCCCCTAAAGACCAATTATCAAATCGCACTAGTTTTATTCCTACATCACTAATAACAGATTTATAGACCATGATTCTGATGATCATGTTGCTTTGATCTATTGTAAAACTTCCAATTCCTGCGCCGTGTTTTGTCTCACATCCCGCAAATGGAGCTCCCGAAATCTGAGCTTTGTATTTTGCTACTGTCAAACTTTTGTTTATTCCTGACGTGTCAGGGTTAGCAACAATTTCAAGCGGAGGATTTTGGCCATTTTCAAATACTTTCCAATTCCAAAACGCTCCATAACCATTAGTTTCAAAGTTTACTGGGGCATTCTGAGAATAACATTTGTTAAAAATTAGATTTAGAAAAACAAATACAAAGAGGCGAGACATATTTATTTCAATGTTTTAGATAAGGTCAAAATTACAATAATAACTCCAATATGGATATTATCTCAAAAAACCCTCTAATTCGGGAACAATTATGTAAATTAACCAGTTCAACACTTAATCAAACACTAAACTTAATCTTCTAAAGAATGAAAAAAATATTACTCACACTTTTATTAATCTCCGGATTTGTTGGATACTCTCAAACAGTGATATTAAATGTTTTAGAGCCTACTAATGTCGGAGGACTATATGACCATACTAACCAAGGAGATGGATCTGCCTGGGGCTTAGCGGATCTTACCGACCCTGCAGATGCAGTAATCGACACATTGGTGGTAATGGATGACACAACATCAGGATTTAATACTTCATACGGCACACCCGCCGCACCTATATATAACGGCTATCAAGGTTGCGACTCTGCAGGAGTATACTGGAGTGGAAACAACTACGATGGAAAAATTGTTTTGATCTCACGTGGGTCTTGCCAATTTGGATGGAAGGCCTTTTTAGCTCAACAGCAAGGTGCTGAAGCTGTTATTATATATAATGGATTTCCTGATAGCGATCCCTCCGGAGGGCTTATAAATATGGCTGGAGGAGATTACGGAATGGATGTCACAATACCAGTATGTTTTATAAGTAGAGGAGATGGTGAAATTCTCCGTAGCGCAGTAGACTCAGGCCAGACTGTAGTTGCTTTTATTGGTAACAAAGTCGGAGCATTTGCAAATGATGTAAGTATGAATCCAACAGAGGTACTTTATCCTGAATCAATGGCAACTCCCTCGCTAATTGCACAAGACTCCTTAGATTATGCTATGAATCTTGGATTCTGGGCAAGAAACGACGGCTCCAATAATCAAACAGCGGTTGTTGCAAATGCTGATGTTTTGTATAATGGAACATCTGTATATTCTCAATCAACTGCTCCATTTGGATTAAACTCTTTGGACTCTAGTTATATTTCCTTCCCGCCCTTTGCTCAAGGTGCCTATCCAACTGGACAATATAAACTAACATACAGTTTAACTGGACTTACCGATGACTTCTCTCCTGATAATGAGATTACAACAGATGTTTACATAAATGATTCTATTTTCACGTATGCCAGAGTTTCGGATGTTGATTTTATTGCAATTGATCAAAACTCTTTGAAATCTAGTGCATTTACAACGAGTTGGGCACAATGTATCAACTTCCAGCATCAGAATGCATCAAGAATGCAAATGAAAGGTATACGTTTTGCAAATTGGTCCTCTGATTCAATTCCTGGTAAAACAATTGATATTACCGTTGACACCTGGGATGATTACTTTGCTGGACTGTCTGATCCAAATTGTGCTGTTACTAGCACAACGGGTCTAGTTTATGATACATATGTGTATACTTCAGAATCGCAACAGGACGAAACGGTGAGTCATCATTTCACTTCTGTTCTCCCGTTAGTTGATTATCAGCGCTATCTTATTTGCTTGAACACCTCAGATGCTAACATGTATTTGAATCATTCTAGAGCTCCAGCATATGAGCTGAATGACGTGAGCCCAGGAGCACAGCCAAAAGAGGTTCTTCGAGTAGATAATAGCTATTATGTAAATGGATTCTCTAGTGGGGCAATTCCAACTATTCAATTAATCATGGAGCAAAACACTGTAGGGATAGGAGAAGATATCGATGTATCGATCAAACCTTTCCCAATCCCAGCATCAAACTTCATAAATATCCCGTTACCAAGCATCGAAGGTGCAGGTGATCTTAAAGTTTATGATATGGTGGGAAATCTGGTAATGACAGAATTAAATATCGAAAACAACGGTGAGATTATGAGATTAGATGTTTCAAGCTTAGCTTCAGGCTCATACCTCTTTAACATTGATCTTAATAATGGAAAGAAATCTTCGTTTACCGTTATTGTAAATAAATGACTTAATAAACTATTTTTCTAAAAAAGCCCGGGTGAAACACTCGGGCTTTTTTTTGAGTTTTTTAAGAAATAATACTAAAAATACATCCAACTAAAAACGAAATAACTAAAATCCCTTTATTTTAGACAAAGAATATTATCTAGTTTTATTCTGAAATAAAATCCTAAACAAATTAAAAATGAAAATATCAAAATTATTGCTGTCCTCAATGGCAATTTCCGTTCTAGTAGCGTGTCAACCCGGAGGTAGTTTAAACGAAAAAGAAATTCAAGATTTTGTAACGACTCACTTTGCTGAAAAAGTTGGTCTTGATGCTGCTGTAGAACCTTTTCTAGAGGACCTAAGTGATGACTTAAGAGTCATGAATGGCATGTGGGGAGAAGCAAGCGACTATGACCACGATGCCGTCAAAGGCGAATGGTTCTATGAAGATTCAGTTACTAGTGAAGTATATGATATTAATATTGAAGGTGGCTCCGCAACTGTAATGGGTAGCACTAGTGATTATATCGCAGGAATACGCTCTGCAAAGTCTCGATGGATGGGTCTTGTAGTAAAGGAAAATGGAAAGCTAGTTTGGAAACGCTTTATGTGGGCTCCAGAAAGAGTTCGAGCGATGGACTTGGTTTGGCCTTCAGTAGATTCAGCATCAGCAAGAAGTGCTTATGGAGATATGAGATATGCTATGGTAAACCTTCGCAATTCTGATGGTTTGAGAATATCAGATTCTTTAGTTAGTCTATATCCTGATTGGGCATCTGCTCACCTGGGGCAGCTGCATTATTATATACTTGCAGGAGATAGAGAAAACCTTGAGAAATCTCTTAATGCTGCAAATTCAAAATTTGATGGCGCCTCAAAAGCAGAGCAAACGGTCATCTCAGCTTATAATCCTGAATTGACAAGATCTGAACGCACAGCTATGCTAGCAAAAGCACTTAGTTTTGCGGGAGATGACTTCCATGTCCGATTCTGGTATACATGGGGATTAGAAGATACCGATGATAAAATTGCAGTTTTAGAGCGTGGACTCAAAAGACAGCCTAACTCTAGTGTATTGAATAATATGATGGCCTATGTTTTAATGGATCGCAACGAAGAGGGTGATCTAGACCAAGCTGAACAACACTTAAAAGTATATATGACTGTTCACAACGAGGCTAATTCATACGATAGCATGGGTGATCTTTTAGTTAAAAAAGGAGACAAAGACGGAGCAAAAGAAATGTATCTCAAGGCGGCAGAAATGCATCCGGATTTTGCTGAAGTATCAAAAGAAAAGGCAGAAGCACTTTAATCTGAAATAATGAATATTAAAAAGGCCTTGAGTACAATACTTAAGGCCTTTTTAATTTTGATATATCATTGATTCAGCAACTTTCAGAATATCTCATATCCTCGCTTCGAATGCCATTTAAAGAATTGTCTGAAGTAGAATAATTAAACTTATATTTCGATTTAGAAATTAGTGGATTATGACTCCACATATTTAAAAAGCATTTCTGATTTAATAATGTCAAATCAATGGTGTCTTGACTAATTATAACTGTGCGGGGATTCTTTTGAACCTTATTGGCTTCGCTAGAGTCCTGAATTATGACGACCCTTCTATTTACAGACCTTCCAAACTCTGAACTATTTGACATCAATGGATCTTTCTCTCCCTTTGATTTAGTTTGAAATAATATAGCAGAATTCTTTTCAGAAAAATATTTCATTACACCAGCTGCTCTTCGTTCAGCCAGTTTATAATTGTATTTATCAGAACCAACACTATCTGCATGCCCTTCAATGGTAATCGAAGCGTCTTCTCCTAGTTCATCAAAAACTTGTTTTATACTATTGAGTTCAATTAAACTGACTTTCTTAATCTCATCCGAATCAAAATCAAACAAGATATTTTGAAAATTAAGCTGAGGTGCTAAAATTGCATCTTTTTCTATTTCTTGAAAAATCACCTGTCGATATATTGACTTGCCAGAAAATGACTCTGCTGGATTTAACCTAATACTTTTTGGATAATGCCCCTCAGAGTTTAATGTCACCCCAAGATCAGATTCAATAGGATAAATGAATCTAACTCTTCCATTCACAACAGTATCTTGTAAAATTAATTTTCCCGTGGAACGGTTATAGAAAAATATAGTTACCGGGAGACTTTTTATTGTTTTCGAATCAATACAACTAAAGGTGACCATTACCTCCGAGCTTGACCAATTAGAATAATCTGCACTATCCATAGAAAATACTGGGATATCATTCTTTACTGCAATAATTGAGTCTGCTTCAATATCTCTTAAGGAAGTCCGCCTCGGGCCATGAACTTCAATATCATCCCCTTTTTTTGAGGTAAATGCTTTAGGGAAAACTTTTAATAATGAATTAAGTAAACTGTAAGCATCTTCAGCATCTCTGAATTTCTGAAATAATAGAGAAAAAGCTCCTTTTTGTTTTTCTACTTCGTAAGTAACATCCTCCTTAACAGGAACAACTTGACCAAGTCCACTCTTGGGCTTTGAATAATCTACTTTCACAACCGCATTTGTATCTACTTGCTTCCTCATGAAAAAATCAAAGGTTCCGATCCTGATCTTATCAATTGAATCTGAGTCAGATTCAAGAAGATTTTCATTTATTGTAAACATACTGACATATCTGCTCGTATCATCTTCACTAACAACAACAAGAGAGTCATCATTCAAAATGGAAACCTCAAGAATGTGATCGCTTGTACTGTCATTTATGGGGTATGTGAAGGGGCTCCAACGATCCTCCTTAAAAAAATATGCTCCTCCTCGAGCACCTTTCGATAAACCAAGAATCCAAGTGCTATCTGAATGAGCTATAAACTCGTAATCCAATGTATCCGGTATGAGCACACTCTCAATTTTTTCATTGGTGTAAAGATCATTTGTAGAAATTTCAACAAAAGGAGCTATCGGTCTCTTTTCAAGATAATAACCCTGGACAATCTTGGATTCAAGATGTTTAGCTTGAATTGTTTTTTTCTCCAAGGTGAAAATATTCATTTTAGCAATTCCATTTTCACGGATATTCACAAATCTCACATCAGTATTAAAGATTATTGAATCCCCATAAAGTCCATATATGTGGGAGTCTGGAAGTAAAGAAGAATCGATAAAGACTATTCTTTTCGCACCAGAATTTATATCAAAATGGGTGATCTGATAACCACTTTCTAATGAGTCAATGATTGCGATGGTTTTATGCTCATCATCAATCATAATGTTAGATTCAGAAGATCCAATTAATACCTTTTCTTCAAGTAGGATATTTTGAGAAAATAAAATATTCGACGAAAAAAATAGTATTAAAAGTGGGATTAATTTCATTCTAAACGATTGCTTCATAGATTTTGATATATAGTAGAATCATATTTAACATCTCTACCAAAGGTAATTAAATGAAACTAAGGCTAACACATATACTCTTATTAGATCTTTCTGACGAGTTTTCCTATTTTATCTTGGGCAAAGTCCTTATCCAGTTACTGTACCCTTGTTTATGTAGATTTTCTAAAATGACTAGGTTTTTTTTTAAAACCGAACCGCTTTTTGGATGTCTTCGCTTGCCGCGCTTCAGTCCATGATGGACCAACTCCTATAGAAGCTGGCGGTTGTTTTTTATCGAGCTTTCTTTCAATTAATCTCTCAATTTTTTTAAAGCGATACATATCATCCTCAGAAATTAAGGTTATCGCCATTCCTTTTGTATTTGCCCTTGCCGTACGTCCAATTCTATGAACATAATCTTCAGCATCAGTGGGGACATCAAAGTTTATAACCAAGTCAATTCCTTTTATATCAATGCCCCTACTCATAACATCTGTGGCTATTAAAATTCTAGTTCTACCACTCCTAAAGTCACTTATTGTTTGCTCACGCTCTTTTTGCTCAAAATCGGATGAAATAGCTTGTGCATTTAACCTATTTTTCTGAAGTTTTCTTGTGAGCTGACTTACTTTTTTCTTTGTTGAGCAGAATACTATTATTGAGTTAAACTCTAATTTATCCGAGAGAAGATGTTTTACTAATGGTATCTTTTGCTCCTCATGAGCCATATAAACCTCTTGCAAAACTCCCTCAGCGGGCTTAGACACTGCTACGGAAACCTCTAAAGGCTCTTTAAGTATCTCATTAGCTAATTTTCTAATCTTTGGCGCCATAGTTGCACTAAACATTAAACTTTGCCGTTCTGCAGGAATAGTTTTAATGATTTTAATAATATCATCAAAGAAACCTATATCTAACATTCGATCTGCCTCATCTAAAATCAAATGTTGAATTGTTTCAAACTTCACATAACCCCTTTCCAAATGAGAAATTAACCGCCCAGGCGTAGCAATAATAACATCAGCTCCACCTTCAAGAGCCTCTCGCTCTTGATCCCAAGCGACCCCATCTCCACCACCATATACAGCTTTACAAACTGCATTTGTAAAATAGGCTAAACCTTGTACTTGTCGATCAATCTGAATAGCCAATTCTCTTGTCGGACATAATATTAATGCTTTAACACCAACTGTATTACTCTCTGAGAGTTGATTTAACATCGGTAACACAAAAGCGGCAGTCTTACCTGTACCTGTTTGAGCACAACCGATAAGATCATGACCATTTAATATCAGAGGAATAGCTTTAGCCTGAATTTCTGTGGCTTCATCAAAGTTTGCATAATAGACTGCATCCAGAAGAGTGTCATTTAATTCGAATTCCGTGAACTTCATCTAATTATTTTTACTTCAAGCCATCTTAATATGATAACAAAGGTAGTTGAAGCGTAACATCAAGAGACCACTTTAATAAATGCTAGATAAAATAAAAGAATTATAGTATTGAATTATATTTGTAATGGTGTATTCAACACACTTAATATTATATTTACCAGGCAACCTTTATTTCCTTTCAATTAGATTCAAACGTAATCATTATTATGGCGTACAAAGGCCTTTGGGCATTTTTTAAATTTTCATGGACGCGTAAGTTATTTTTTAAAGCTCTTTATGAAGTATTACCTAGAGTGAACGGAAAAGGTGATTGGGAATTCATGAATTATGGTTATTCTCCTACTGAAAAAGAAAAATCAACTAACAAAAAACCGCTAAAAAATAAACTGCAACAACACCCCCTGAACATGTACCATTACTTGGCGTGTTGTGCTTCTATCAAAGAATTAAACCTTCTTGAAGTGGGCTCTGGACGTGGCGGTGGAGCAAATTATATAGCAAATAATTTTCAACCCAAATCGATCATTGGCTTGGATTTTTCTGCTTCTGCAATTAAGCTTGCAAAAAGTATGTTTGATTCACCTAATCTTTCTTACGTTGAAGGAAACGCAATGAATTTAGATTTTGAATCTAATCACTTTGATGTGGTAATAAACGTAGAATCTTGTCATGCATATGCAAATCAATCAAAATTTTTAAGTGAGGTTTTAAGAGTACTCAAGCCTGGAGGTGAACTTTTACTTGTTGACTTTAGAAAAAATCATTTGTGGCCTGATTTTGAAAAAGCCATGAATGCTTTGTCATTTAAAGTAGTAGAAGAAGATATATCAAGTAATGTTCTCAAAGCACTAAAAGAAGAGAGCTCTCTTAAAAAATCAGAAATTGATAAAAAAATGCCGAAATTTCTTAGAAAATACTTTTACGAATTTGCGGGTCTAGAAGGAACTGAACTCTTTAAACAAATTGAAAATGGAACATCTAAATACAAACGATTTATTTGTACGAAAAAATAATCTTAATAGCTGAGATTATTTAATTTGGGAATTAAATCCGATCACTTAAGCTGAATGCTCAGATCAATATACTTTTTCATTCTTATTTTAACCCTTTGTTGTGCTTCATTAAATGGTCAGAATCCATATTTGAAAAGTGGATCTGGCTATGTTGATGTTGAGGGTGGAAAAATTTGGTACGGTATACTTGGTGAAGGAGTTAAAACTCCATATCTGTATCTGCATGGCGGACCAGGAGGAAAAAGTGAGGGAGGAATCTATTTAAATAATATCTCTGATGAGCGTCCTATTATATTAATGGATCAGCTTGGTGGTGGCTTGTCAACATACCATGAGGACACCACACTTCTTAAAGTTGATAAATTCGTGGATCAGGTAAAAGCAATAACAGATGAATTGAACTTAAATGAATTTTACCTAACTGGACACTCTTGGGGAACAGCCTTGGCTCTAGAATACTATTTGCAACATCCGAAAGGCGTTAAAGGAATTGTTTTCAACAGTCCTTACTTCTCAACTTCTATATGGGTTGCTGATTCTGACACCCTGATCACTCAATTACCAGAGAATATTCAACGGGATATTGCAATAGCAGAAAAAACGAATGCTTTTGAAACTGAAGCTTATCAAAATGCAATGATGACTTTTTATGA
>Ga0209601_1000057_pt1 | contig 90756 bp, 77 predicted proteins | sample COGITO_mtgs_1104_4_FD_184796 | JGI IMG/M metagenome (GOLD analysis project Ga0209601, IMG submission 184796) | Pelagic marine microbial communities from North Sea - COGITO_mtgs_110426 (SPAdes) (version 2) | ecosystem: Environmental > Aquatic > Marine > Epipelagic ...
ATATAGGCCTTGGCCAGTTCGCCTTTCGCTTCATCGGGAATGCTACCCACCGCCACCAGAGCCACATCAGGGTGGCCGGCGACAACACGTTCAATTTCTGCGGGGTACACATTAAAACCAGCAGTCAAAATCATGTCTTTCTTACGATCAACAATAAATATACAGCCATCTTCGTCGATAGAAGCTAGATCGCCGGTATGCATCCAACCATCTGGCTCAATGGTCTCTTTAGTTGCCTTGTCGTTACCATAGTAGCCCTGCATAACGATGCCGCCTTTGATCATTAGTTCACCCACTTCACCCAAAGGCATTGTGGTGCTGGCATTTTCAGTATCGGCAATGCGAGCCTCTGTATAGGGCAAGGCAATACCGATAGAACCGTGCTTGACCAGACCATTGGAAGCGAATGTTGATCCCAATCCACCAATTTCGGTCATTCCCCAAAGCTCAATCAATGGGCAACCGAATCTCTGCTCAACCTCTACCATTTTCGGCGTGGGCATCGTCTGACCACCAACCGTACAGCATCGCAGTGATGACAGGTCATAGTTATCAAAGTCTGGATGGTTGAGCATAAACATGTACATGGTCGGCACACCCTCGAAAAGCGTGGCGCCGTGATCCTGAATACTCTGCATGATAGCTTTCTCTTCGAAAGCGGGATGCAGTACCAAAGTCATGCCGTTTTGAATAGCGCCGCTCATAACAACATTGCCGTAAACGTGTGGACAGGGTAATGCGGTGACCACCGTATCTCGCTCGTTGCGCTGATGCATTAGGGCAGTCATGGCTATGTTCAGCAAAATGCTTCGATGGGATAGACAAGCGCCCTTGGGAAAACCGGTAGTTCCAGAGGTGTAGCAAATAGTAGAGCGGGAATCAGTATCAATATCGCCGATACTGAAATCATCACTGCTATCAGCCAGTATTTCATTAAAGGACAGCAGTCCTGCAGGAAGAGCTTCATCACCAAAGACGATAATCTCTTTTACCTCAGATTTGTCTTTTACTCCCTGAAGAGGTAATGCTTTTTCATGAGAGGCTATAATGACTGAGGCGCCACAGTCGCTGGCAACAAATTCGACTTCCGCTGGCGTGAGCATGACATTAATAGGGTTGATCACCGCACCCATTTTAAGGGCACCGTAATAGCTAACCACCCACTCCCAACAGTTCCCTGAATACAGGGTTACCCGATCGCCAGACTTTACACCAAGACCTTCCAGCGCATTGGCACAGCGATTTGTAAGCGCTTCCAGCTCGTTGTAGGAAAGAGATCTATCCGGCAAGATCAGCGCTGTCTTATTCCCAAAGCGTTTCGATGCCTCGAGTGGGATACTACCAATTGAACTAAGCATGGTGCCAACTCCTTATTTTTTTATCCACTTGTGAGGCACTAATAGTGCGCCTTGATAAAGCGGTTTATCTGTTTTCTGTTCTTAGTCCTTTGCCTTTTTGAACTCAAAGGCCATGGCAATAATAGCCACGACCAGCAATACAGACGCCCCTAGAAAAGAACCCTCTATATCCACCGCGCCTATTTCTCCCACCCATAATGCCATCAGCGTTAATTGATAAATAACACCGAACAAGCCCAGAGAGACGGCGGAAATTTTTGTTGCCATGGACTGGCTATACAGTGGTATTGCTACAAGCACTGCAAACAACGAGTACAACCAGAAGCCTAAATAATCAAAAGAGGTGTACAGGGAAAAAGGTATGGATACATTCAAAATTCTCAACAATGGATCGGCCAACTCGCTCCCTACTGCACCAGTTGAAATTGTGTTTGCAAGTAAAGGGATAGTCCACACGGCAATAAATTTGGGGATGATAAATGCCATTACAGACATCAGCACCACCATTGCAGCAATGATGGCTCGCAATGGATTAGCACTGCCTATCCGCCAAGCAATAGCGAACAACACGCCTGATAGACTCAGCATAGCGACAATTTGATTCGCCCAGGCAGCAATAAATAGTTCTCTATTATTACTTAGCCAGGCCACCCGATCCGCGTGTTCCGCGTTATAACCGCCCGGTGCGTCCAGAGGGAGATAAACAGAAATGATCGCCGTCACAATGACAATAACGGCAGACCACAGGCCTAGCCTGTTAATTTTTTCGTCCAGTGAAGTAAAAATATCCATGGTTGTCTCCCCATTGATTTCAAAGATTATTTGCATTGCCCACGGAAACGGCTTCTTGACGATTACGCCAAGGCTGCCGTATAACTGTAGAAAACGTCTAAGCGGCTATGCTAAAACATGTCTAGTGACATGTAAAGTGTCTGCAGGAATACAAATTCAGTTAAGACTGACTTGTCTTCATGGGCTTAGTAAAAAATAAATGCATAAGTTCTCATTCCCATAGGCATTCGCCAGATAGATAAGTCTGGCAAATAATCTAAGTCATAAATCTATGCAAAGTAAGTGAGATATGAATCCAGACTAGGAATCCATACCAAAGATAATGCTACGCATGCAAGGTGTAACGCTTAGACGTCATCCCCATAAGCATAGGCAATAAACTCATGAAATTTCTCTAAGACTTTGGACGAATCCTTTTCCCAACGTCTGCCAGAACCAACAAAAATTGTTGACCCCTCTGCCAAAGACAGCAGACAAAGCGCTTCAGCACGGGGCGATGTGCTTCCAGATTTCTTAAGCAAATCTTCTAGTATTAATATGTACTCAGCGTATATGTCATCAACCAAGTCTGCCACTATAGGATGCACCTGCCCCATCGCCCATAGCTGCGGCCAAAGTTTGTCTACCTGTAAGTTTCCATCTGCCGGTTCGATCACAACAAGGTCCATCACCGCCTTAATACTGAGCTGCTGATTAACTTTCATTAACTCAAACTTACTTCGATATGCCTCACTAGTATAAGCAACCAATGCTCGCAACATATCTTCCCAGGTGGGGAAATGGTATTGCAACCCACCCAGCTGAATACCGTTTACGCGGGCCAGAGCTCGCATGGTCAGGTCGCCACAACCTTGATTTACTATAATCTCAATTGCAGCCTGCAGTATCTGTTGCTTGCGTTCACTCATTTAGTCTAGTCCCGTTGTTGACATCATAGCCAAAATAAATCAACATGTCGTATGACATGTTGTCATTGTTTGCCGCCTTAGAGCTCAGATAGCCGGCATCGGATTCTGAAAAATTTTGATTTGCCAGTCCTTAGTTGCTTTTTGCACGCTAGTTCATGCCTACCTACTCTCTGCCATCGATGCAGCAGAGCGGCCAATTAACGAAATCCAAGGATAATTATTATGAAAAAATATCTCTTCTTACTCAGTGTACTTCTAAGCGCAACCAGTCTACATAGCCATGCCGCGCCTGAGGTCTTGCCACTTAAAACCAAAGCGATGCAGACGATGACACTCGACTCTATCCCTCCCTATCGTGCTGAAGATGTGCTTAAAGGAACAGGCGAGAATTGGCTCAATATTCTTCACCGGGGAGAAGTCATTGTAGCAATCTATGAAGCAAGGCCTGCACTGATCAATATTCAAAATCCATTTCCCTACGACGAGTTTGTTATGGTCCTTGAGGGTCAAGTGACGCTCACCCATATTAACGGGCAGGTACAAACCTATAACAAAGGTGACAACTTCCTGGTACCAAAGGGATTCCTGGGGACATGGGATATGCCAGAGCTCTATCGTGAAATGATCGTTATAGAGACCAAAGCATTCAATGCAACCAAAGATTAGTTTTAGCGCTTATCCTGCGGATCAACGTATGATCGAAGATCCCGCTAAAGCGAGCTTTTCCAATTACAGCATATGGCGCTAATCTGATTTTAGTCTCAGATTAGTCGCCTCCGTATATTTTAAAACCAAACCAACTTCAGCGACCTTTATTCCGCAGAGTAGGTGACGTGGATTTTCTTTATTGGGCTCAATTGACGCCAAGTACCATTAAAACCCTTTGGCATAACAATCGCATCACCTCGACCATAGACTGTTGACTCACCACCTTCATCGGTGATCTCGACCTGCCCCTCAAGGAAGTACATAAACTCGCTTGTCGGCCAATCGGTTAACGTCAGGCTGGCCTTTGTATAAGTAGACAACCCTACTCGAAAACTATTATCAGCAGATATAAAACTACTGAGACTACCGTGCAGAGCATCATCGCCCTCAATTACTTGCATAAATGACTGATCTTCAATAGCTTTTAGCTCAACCTGTTCCAGCGCTGCCGTCTCTAGGTGAATAATCTTCATGCGGCATCCTCAGAGTAACTTAATTATGATCTACAAATGCCATAAGATTGGGCACCGGAGTCTATCGCTGCTCACTCGAGGCGTCTGACTCAACACTAAATGCAAGCAATACATTTCCTGGAGTAGTTCCGAGGATAGCGTAACCAGATCCCCAGTAAACCATACCATTTACAACCGTAGGTCCTGGTCCACCAACCGATCCACCGCGGCCTTCAATACCATTAATTGTCTGGTAATCGCGCTTGGAATAATAATCCCATAGCACCCGACCATCAGCGGTCGAGAAGGCGCGCATAGTCCCATCCACTGAGCCCGTAAAAGCAACGCCCGGAATGACGGTAACGGCACCCTGATTGGCTGAAGTGCAATATTTATTAGCGCTTACTTTAAGTTTGGGCTGATCTTTAGCGCACTTGGCCGGAGGCGGAATTATGGTTGTCCACACCGCCTCTCCTGTTTCCGGCTTTAGAGCGACTAATCCTCCCTCACCCTCAATGCCCTCGGTACTCTCAAATTCCTGATCAGTAGCAAAAGCGAGGGGAACATATAACAGTTTTCCATCGGACGCAGGCCCCAGATTACCGCTGACTCCTGTCGACCGATCAGAAGGAATATCCTGCCAGATAATGGCACCCTTTTTATCTGGGTCAAGTACCGTCAGACGGCGACTTTCCTGTGATGCCAATAATACCTGTTTGCCGTTTGCCAAAGTATAAATAATCGGGGGTGCTGATACATCGTCATTGGGGCCTTGCTGTGCACCGGAACAGTATTGTTGTGAACTTTCAGAGCCATCGCAACTAAAGGCATTAGCATCCTCAGCAAGTAGCTGTTTCGACCAGAGCAATTCGCCTGAACTCAGGTCAAAGGAAAAAATGGCATCACTGGCACCACCATCAGGGACAGGCACATAGGCGTTTGCTGTTCCGACATACACTGCGTTGCGCTTTGCATCGATGGTTGGCGCACTCCATACAGCCGCGCCCGACGGGCCATATTGCTGGACACCCAGCTTATTTTTCCACAGCGGTTTAGCCTCCATAGCCAAGGTGGATACTTTCCAAATTGTCTGCCCAGTCTTAACGTCAAGCACCGCCACACCGCCAGTAGATGTGCAGCACTCATAACTAGGATGGGTACTCGCTACCTCTTCCCAAGAGCCAATGGGAACCACAAGACGCTCACCACTGGGATCAAGAACCACAGAACCACTGACTGCCGCAGCATGATGCTCACCTACCTCAGTGCTCCACAACAGCTTTCCAGTCTCCGCATCAAGGGCATACACATTGGCGGCAAAATCTCCAAAGTATAGACTGTAGCGATCTGGTGAACCGGGCGTGGGACCAAGGGTGAGAGAACTGATAACGGGGCGCTGTGATTCAAAAGACCAATGAACACAACCAGTAGTAGCATCCAGTGCATAGACCATACCATTATCACTACCCACCCAAAGCCATCCAGCACCGACTATCGGTTGACTGCGTAATGTCGCTGCACCGGGCAATGCGAAGGCCCACTTAAGCTTTAAATTTGCAACATCGGCAGCATCCAAACCCGCCGTATCAGCAGGTTGAAAGCGCGCGCTAGTGGTTGGATCTGGACTCCAACCAAGCCAATTCGATCCCGCTAATGGATTACTCAGTTTTACACCACTTAGGCAGGCATTGGTCATTGCAGCTACTGAGCGGTCAGACTCCTCTATGGGACGGCCACTGAGCCATTCGGCTATTCTGCGCTTTACATCATCGCTGAGGCCCTGAGCAATCACCGACATCTTGCCCACCGTCAACGCATCATAAATTTTCGCCGCAGGCAACGCTTTAAGATCACTGCGACCGAGCGCTCTCGAACCAGGTACTGGACTTTCATGGCAGGTGGCACAGTGCTGTTGAAACTCCATCATGCCGCGATAATCTGAGGTCTGAGCGAAGCTAAGTGATGAGGCCACTGAAAAGACCAATAGAGCAAGGCCTTTCCAGTAGCTATTACGTTGGCAACGAACTGTCAGTAATGTTTTCATAATGCATCCTAATATATCGATACAATTTTCATTTGGATGAACAATAAAAAATCAATTACCTCTCTCATTACTAATTCATCCGTTGCACAACTTGGGGTAGATTAGAAGTTCATTCCAACCTTTACACCAGCCCAGCGCGGCATACCCATATTGCCAAGCACGTAGTCGGAACCCGCTGATCCGTAGGTGTTGTCAATGTATTCTGTCTCGAAGACATTTTTAACATAGGCTTGCACTTCCCATTTCTCCGAGGCTGATACCCAGAATACCCGCGCATTCACAAGCGTTTTGGCCTCGCTGTAGTTATATTCATTACCTCCAGTGCCGACACCTTCACTATGGTAAGAAAAGTCGGTTTGCAAGGTAACCACAGCGCCATCATTTAAAGGGATATTGTAGCTAGCCACACCATTAACCATTAAGTCAGGTGACCCAAGCTCTGAACCATCTAAAGTGAGTTCATCTCCGGCTGCGGTATAAACGATATAGCCTGGATCGGCTTTGATTTCGCCATCAAACCAGCCTATACCCAAGCTCAACTCCAAATTATCTGTTGGCACTGCGAGTAGCTCAAGTTCTACGCCATAGATATCCGCATCACCAAGACTGATTAAGCGACTGACTGGTGCTGCCAAGTTTGAGTCATAGGTAATGCCCTGCTTATCGGAAACATCCTGATAAAACAGCGCTGCATTTAACTGCAGTCGTCCATCCATTAGTGTGGACTTGCTACCCAGTTCAAACGCAGTTACTTCCTCTGAATCTACTGACGTTAATGCGCTCAGGTCACCAAAAAACAGGTCACTGTTGAAATTTCCTGAACGAAAGCCGGTGGACAGGTTAGTATAAATCATCATCTCATCGCGGGGACGCCACTCTAGCCCCAGTTTACCGGATAGGTTTTCATCGGTAAGACGATCTGCGCCCGAAAGCCCCTGCGTGGTGATCTGCACTTCCTTTTCTTCGTCGGTATAACGAAAACCAGCCACCAAACTCAGCGTATCACTTAAAGAGCGGTTAATTTCACCAAACACCGCATAAGACTTGGTATCGATGTTAGCGATAGTGTCCGGGTTTCCCTCTCCCCATTCATATCCAGCCACACTAGAGGTAGAGCCTCTATCATCATCTAAATAAAACAAACCAACCAGCCAGTTCCTACCTTCATCGCCACCAGATAAATGAAACTCTTGTGAAAATTGGTCACCGTCCACTGTATAGGTATCGTCGTACTGGGCAGCACCGCCAAACACTCCAACTGCGCTGGCATCTTCATCAGTATTAAAATAGCGATCGATACTATCCAAGGCAGTGATTGAAACAAGCTCCATATCGTTATTTAACTGCCAGGTTAGCTTGGCTATTACCGTCTCAGTTTCGAGGGTATATCGACCATCGCCCGCACTCGGGTCATGCTCAGTATAGGGTTTAGTCACATCGGGGTTAGGGTCGTTCCATTCTGGCAGTCCGTATGCTGCACCACCACCAACACATTGGCTGGCTAAGGCGCGCTTCGCATCACATAGCTTATAAAACCCTGTCTCTGGATCATATGTCCCTGAATCATAAAGACCCCAGTAGTTAAACGCCTTACCAATATCATCTGCATCACTGGCTTCCAATGAAAGCAAAAGATTCATATCATCATTGATATCAATATCCAAATGGGCGCGACCCATTATTCTATCGGTAACGCCCAACTTACCGCCTGCGGGACCCTGATTGTCTTGGAAGCCATCATCTTGATGATACTTTAACGCCAAGCGGCCACGCACCTGATCACTGATTGGTCCACTAATGGCAGTTTCAACAATATTGGTACCATAGGAACCATACTCAAAATTCAGATAGCCTTCTTGTTCTTCAGTGGGTTTGCGGGAGATAAAATGCACCAGTCCAGCGGTGGAATTGCGCCCAAATAATGTGCCTTGGGGGCCACGCAAAACCTCGGCGCGTTCCAAGTCCATCATCACACCACCGCCATAGAAGGCAGCGGGGCGATACACTTCATCAAAATACAGAGCAACGTTATCCTCTCCCACAAGTGTGGGGTTTAATGTTGAGTTACCACGTATGGTAATGTCCGCAGAATATGAACCCTCGCTAGAGGAGACGTTGGGTATTTGCGAAAAAATATCTCGCGTATCCTCAAAACCAAAGGCATCAATCTTATCGCCACTTAACGCAGTCATCGAGACGGAGACATCTTGCAGACTCTGCGTCCGTTTTGTTGCCGTCACTAGGATTTCTTCAATACCACTGAAGCTTTCTTCTGCGTTAGCTGGAACATTCACAGCCAATAACGCAGCAAAAATTCCCGTCAGAGCCAATTTATTGTTAGTCATAGATTTCCCCTCATAAGATAAAATTTTGATTGTTATAGTAAGCACAGCCCAAATACGCGAGCCTATTTAAAGTACTCCGACATGTCAAATGACAGATGTCATGTGACATGCTACACAGTTTTATAACCCTTTTGCAACAACTAAAACTTGCCGGATTCGATGCAAAAAAAGCACGATTATTCCCTCAATGCCTGCACAAGCTCATCATTCTTTGGACCACAGTAAAGCAGCAGGGCTATCGGGTAAGTCAAGCAGTGTCATACCAGTCGTTTTCTAACTTTGGCACTGTCCTTATTGGGTAGAGTTGTGCTTTATGGATATGTTTATCTCGCTCACGAGATGTCTACTAAGTATCCATCACTCAGCGCGTTGAGCTCCCTAAACGTTAAGTCACGATGAGGATCTACAGGCCACGTCGGTCACATCGACATGGCCTTAAGATTGCTACCGGCCTAGTTGAAGTTATAGTTAAAAGTCAACCCGACAGTTCGTGGTTGATTTATCGCCACGGCCCTAGTATTGGGCAGATTTACCGATGTATTTGAGCCGAACAACCCAGACTCGGAGACGTCATTAAGAACATTGTGTGCGAATAATGTAATCTCCCAAAGATCCTCCTGGAAAGCTCCAACCCGCAAATCAAGCCGCTTATTCGGAGAAACACTATTAAAAGGGCTTGTCGGATCGTAGAGGCGCGTGACCTCATCCACAAAATTGTAGCTGACTCGCACAAATCCATCCCAATCGGACGTTAGCGATAGTAAATAATCTGCAGTTACAGAATATGCCCACTCAGGTACGTTGAGCAGAGGAGCGCCCAAATACCCTTGTGCCCCCGGGGCGAGCGAGGTCAACTTTGCATCCGTGTAACTAACCATCGCTGATAAAGAAAGCGCCTCGGAAGCTGCAAAGTTCCACTCGAGTTCAGCTCCTTTGACCTCTGCGTCACCGTTATTAACGGAGAAAGGCCAACCGCAAAATAGCGAAACGTTCTGCTGAATGTCCGTCCAGTCTAGAAAATAAACCGCACCGTTTAATCTCATCCGTTGATCCATCATCCGCATTTTGGCACCCAGTTCGTAACTCGAAACTGAATCGGATCCCACGCCCTTAGGAGTTTCAGACAGACCCAGTGCTGCCAAATCATCCGCACAAGCCGCCTCAGGGACTGGTGAGATTGCCGCACCACTTCTGAATCCCTCCGCCACCGTTGCGAACAGCATTGTGTCATCGTTCATTTGATACGAAACATTAAGCTTAGGTGTAATATCATCATCCTTATATTCGCCCTCTTGGTATACGGGCTCGTTGGACCCAGTGAATAACCCCACCTCGGCATCTGTAAAACTTGACTCGAATTCAAAGGCACGCAGGCCAACAGTAACCGCAAGGGCATTGGTCACGTTATATGTAGCTTCTGCAAAAATAGCCTTTTCCGTAAGTTTATAACGCGGGTCTGATTCATATGAGGTATCAAAACCGAATATCTGCCCTTCTTCCCCAAAGACCTCAAGGGCTTCAGCACTGTACGGATTGATATCTGGGAGATGGCGCTTTTGATCGCTGTAGTAAATACCGACTAGGTAGTCCAGTGAATCCTTCGAACCCACCAAACGTAATTCCTGAATAAACGTTTCGGTTTTGTTATCATCAAGCTGCTCCCATGGCACGTTGATGGGTAGCCCAAGCAGCGCCGTAGCGATTTTAGTATAATCTTCAATTCCGGGGGTCTCGCGTTCGAAGTAGGAGGTAGACGACGTCACCCCCAATAGATCACGCTCCCAGTTCACTGTCAGATTTGCAATAGTCACCTCGTCCTCGCGGTCCTCGCGAGTTAAGCGTGTCTGAATATATTTCTCATCTTCTATAGAACCCGGCGGAACATCAATCAGGTACGGTGCGTCGACCTCAAGCTTCTGATGCATTAACGATGGCGTAATCGTCAGGTTTTCATTGGGAACATACTCGAGAATCGCTCGGAATCCGTTCTGTGTCATCGAGTTCGCACCAGGTTTTACAGGAACTGTAGGATCAATTCCTGCCAAATCTGATGGATGAATTGCGTAGCGGTCGATGAAACCTTTGTCAGATTGATGGGATCCAAGCAAACGTAAACCAAGCTTTTCGTCCTGTAGGGGGATATTGAGAACGACATTAGCTTTTCGGCTCAATCCACTACTACCATCGATATGCGACAGGGTAGTCTCTGCGCGGCCCTCAAATTGGGACAAATTCGGCCTTTTCCCAACATACTTAACAGTACCACCCATTGAACCGGCGCCATAGAGCGTGCCTTGTGGCCCTCGCAAAACCTCAACCCGCTCCAGATCGAACATCATCACATCGAGATTGCGAGTAGTGGCGGATATTGGCACTTCATCGAGGTAGTAGCCGATGGTGGGCGAATTACCAGACCTTCCTGGCATGCCTCGGACAATTACTTCTGTCTGTCCGGGTCCAGTGCTTGTTACTGCAAGACCCGGCACGCCGAGAGCAAGATCCGAGACATTCTTAATTCCCGCATACTCTAGATCTTCCCCGGATACCGCAGTGATACTAATCGGTACTTTTTGTAAAACCTGAGAGCGTTTCCGTGCTGTGACAATGATTTCTTCCAGTGTATTGTTGAGAATTTTTTGTCCCGCCTCTTCTTTTGCTGAAACATCTGCAGCAATCAGCGCGGCAAAAATACCGAGCAAACTTAGTTTATTCTTTTTCATAGTCTTCCCTCTTGATCTATACCTAGATATTTTGTTTATACCAACTCTAGAATGTCATATGACATACTAGCGTGTCAACTGACATGTATGCTAGGTAAGGCTAAGCAGATCTGTGAGACAGTGAAAACTCAAGGGGGGGGGCGAACCAACACTAACATGTCATTTGACATTCTGTATTGCTTCATGACAGTATTTATACTGACCATGTTTGAGTGACCTGACTTATGACAAGTAAATACCGCTTTATTATTCCTTTCCTAGTTGGATTAAAGGTCCTCTCTGTAACCGCGGCAGAGCCATTGGTTATTCCTGACCCGACAAATTACCCATCCCTCTCTACTAAAAAGATGGGCCATGTTCGTCATATGGTTAATCTGGCGAACCAACTTGATGGCGATTTCTCGCTGATGGGTGAGACCGATCCCGTCTATAATATGAGTTTCCATGCCTACCAGTTTCAAATTGCGTTTGCTCAATATGCACTGGCGTCTACCCACTACCACTATACGCCCGCCCACCGTGATCTTTATCAGAAAGCATCGGCAAGGCTGATTCAGAGGATGATCTACAAAGATGTGTGGGATTATTGGGCACATGTTAGCAAGTTCGATCTAACGGATAGAACTGGAAGTGAGGGTGGTGAAGAGAGGATGATCAACTATACCGAAGATGACTGGTACGGTTGGATCGATCCCAATATTAAGAAGAACATTATGTATAGCGGCCATCTTTTGCAAATGGTGGGCCTGCATCAAAACCTTTTCAACGACAACCGCTACGATGAGCCCGGCTCTCTTACATTTCGTTACGCACCGATTGAGTATGGTCAAGGTCCTGTCGAGATGAAGTACGATTATCATCGATTAGCCAAGGTTATCCACGATCAATTTGTCGAAGATCGTTACCGCGGAATTGAGTGTGAGCGCAATGCCGTTTACGCAGAGTGCAACCAGCACCCTATTCTTGGTCTTATGTCGTACGACTTAAAAAATGGTACAGACCTTTCGGTAAAGGTGCGCAAAGAGTTTAAGAAGGTTATGCGCAAGCGTAAATATATTAATCCCGAAACCAACACCACGATGTACTTCCTGAAAGTCAAAGAGGATGAAGTTGTCCCAGCAACGTACGCCTGGGCTGATGGTTGGAATGGTCATGCCCAACACGTATGGGACAAGGAATATATCGAGAGCATTTATCCCGACCAGCTAAAACGCTATATCCCATCGATGCTTAGAGGATGGCCTTTCGAGAACATGGGCTGGACTGCATCATTCGACTTTGGTTGGTTCGCCCTGCTAGCGTCCGAGGTTGGTGATACAGAAACTGTGCAGACAATGACTGACTATGCGGATGCGCACTTCGAGCCGACCTGGAGAGATGGGGGCTACTATTACCCGAATACTACCTATTATCAGTATAACTTCCGCCGGGACTGGAAAGGATTTATCCATAACGTCGGCCCTGCGACGGGTAACGTTCTAGTTGGCTTTGCCCGCATCAATCCGAAAGACGGACTGTGGCAGATCTATAATCGCCCTTGGGATGATACCCACTATTCGCAACCCTACATCACCAACGTCGAATATTTGCAAGCGAGTGTCACCCAGGCGATCTATGACCCAGAGGAGGACGCTCTGATTGTTACTTTGGTGCCTGGGCCAGTGCCTAGTACGTCCACCTCCTTTACCGTGCATCAATTGGATCATGATAAGAGTTATGCATTGATCAGGGATGGGCAAGTGTTGGGCGAAGTCAATGCGCAAACGGGTTTGGCTCTACCAAATACTCAGTGGCAGGCTGATGGCTCCCTTCTTATCAGTACTAAATTAGCAGAGTCACAGTCTTTTGTATTGAAGGCAATGGCGGCCACGCTAGCTGCACGCTAATGAGGGTAGCTCGAGACAAAACTGCCGGCAAACGAGTCGCGAAACACCTGGGTAGAATCGCGCAAACTGTGTTTGCCCTTGCACTTGGATTAACTATAACCGCATGCTCAGATACTGACAGAGCAAATACCTTGAGCGAAGGGATTACCAACAAGAAGGTACGTCAGTACCTTCTGGAGCACCCGGAACTTGTTCTTGATGATCCAGAAATTGCCCGCGCCATAAGTTCAGCCCGCTCAGCGCGGCAGCAGCAAGCTAGCGCCTTATGGCGCAAATCTATCCTTGCAGAAAACGCCAGCCTACTAGCCTCCACTCTCACGCCAGTCTCTGGGGATGTTGGATCCCAAGTCACGATTATCGAGTTCTATGATTATCAATGTATGCCTTGCAAGGCCAGTTACCCAGAACTTGAACAGATCAAAAAAACAGAGAAAGATGTTCGTATTATTTATGCCCAGCTGCCTGTTTTCGGGAGCTATTCGATCCTAGCTGCAAGGGCCGCTATCGGTGCTCACCGGCAAGGCCTATTTCAGACTTATCACGCTGCATTAATGACTGCCAATGTCCGTCTTGATGCGGACTCTATTTTTGCCATGGCGGCCGATATAGGGCTCGACACTGAAAAGTTGCAGGCTGATATGCGTGATCCACAAGTTATTCACTATTTAGAGCAGATGCGGCTTCTCGCCGATGAACTTGATGTGACCGGCACGCCAGCATTTGTTGTAGGAGATGCCATTCTGAGAGGGGGCACCGGGGTAAAAGAGCTCAAAGAAGAGCTCGACCGTCAGCTTACTCGACACTATCTTTCAAGTGGCGTTTGAGGCTTATTTGAGTGGGAATGAATATCAAAATATTAAAAATAAAATCGAGAACAGCGTCTCTATAAAGCCCTTTTAAGCTCTGTAAAGACTTGAGCTGGACTCAAAAAGCATTTTCTTTGGTATAGATGAGGAGATAATTATAATGAAAATTCAAGCTGCAGTAGTCCGCGAACAATCAGGGCCCTTTGACGTATCCGAACTGGATCTGGCTGAACCTAAAGACGATGAGGTATTGGTTAAGATCGTTGGCGTAGGTATATGCCACACTGATCTTGTTTGCCGCGATCAGTATTTTCCGGTGCCTTTGCCCTGTGTTTTTGGTCACGAGGGTAGCGGCATTATCGAGAAAGTAGGCCGCCAGGTCGTCGGCTTTGAGAAAGGTGATCATGTTGCGGTTTCATATAAAACATGTGGTAGCTGCGAACCCTGTTTGCAGGGAAAAATTGGTTATTGTCATGGCCTCTATGAGCACAACTTTAACGGCACCCGGCCTGACGGCAGTAGTGCCCTGAGTGAGAATGGTGAGACCGTGCACGGGCATTTCTTTGCCCAGAGTTCCTTTGCCTCCCACGCCCTCTGTCATGCTTCAAATCTGGTTAAGGTCGATCACAGTCTACCCCTAGAGCTACTCGGCCCACTGGGCTGTGGAATACAGACGGGTGCTGGGGCAGTGATGAATGCCCTCAAACCACAGGCGGGCACATCTATTGCGATTTTCGGCGCCGGTACGGTTGGTCTAAGTGCTGTGATGGCTGCTCATATCGTAGGTTGCGGCACTATTATAGCGATCGATCTGAAGGATGATCGGTTGGCTACAGCAACTGAACTGGGTGCAACACATACAATCAATGCCAGTGATAACGATGTAGTCGCCAAAATTCATGAAATAACTGGTTCAGGTACCCATTTCTCTCTCGAATGTACGGGTATACCCCAGGTTGCGCGTCAGGCTGTAGACTGCTTAACACTGACCGGTATTTGTGGTGTGATGGGTGTGTCGCCGGCCGGTACTGAATTCAGTTTAGATATGAACGCAGTACTTTTCGGGCGCTCGGTACGCGGTATTATTGAGGGCGACAGCGTGCCTCAAGTTTTTATACCGCGGCTGATTGACCTGTACAAGCAGGGTCGATTCCCTTTCGATAAATTGATCAGCACCTATTCGTTTGCCGACATCAACCAGGCGGTTGAGGACGTTGAATCTGGAAAAGTTATCAAGCCGGTACTCCTAATGGACGCATAACTTTTTGAGCCTTCATTAAATCTTGCTGATGCCCATTTGCTGTTTTGCGAGTGGGTTGTTCTAAAGCTATCGCGCTGAAAACACTACTTTAGCCCAACAAAAAATCGAAGCGCCATGGAACACTATCGCACTGGTAATTTTTTACGAGTGACTAAAAAGAGCAGAGCCCCGAGCAATGACCATCCAATAATAATGATCCATTCCTGTGGCCAAAGCAGCGCTGACGGGCTGCCGGGCATATAGAGAAAAGCTAAACCCATAGAGAGTATCAAGGCGAGTGTTCCTATAAAGTATCCAAACGGTACTTTGTAAGGTCGCTCTAAATCCGGCTCTTTGAAGCGCAAAATCAGGAAAGACAGCGCAACCATGGCATAGGCAACGACAATACCCAGACCTCCTGCATTTACCAACCAAACCAGTACCGGTCGACCGAAAAAAGGCCCAATGATTGACAGGCCACCTATCAGTAAGATCGCATTGTAAGGAGTGCGATATTTTGGATGTAACTTGCCAAGAGCTGCAGGTAAGAGGTTTGCACGTGCCAAAGCATAGATCGCCCTGCTACCCCCGATAATAAATGCATTCCAACTAGTCAGTATACCTGCGAGACCTGCGCCTAACATGGCCAAGCGGCCAGCTTCGCCAAACACCACGGAATTGGCTTCCGCTACTATAATCTCAGAAGTTGCAAATGCCTCTTTATTGAGTACCAAGCTTACACCTAGAACCATTAGCACATACCAAGCAACAGCCATTGCAACTGATAACATCAAAATCGACCCTATTTCCCTATAAGGTAAATCAATTTCTTCTGCCGCCTGAGGAATAGTATCGAAGCCGACGAACATAAAAGGAACCATAACCAATACCAATGTAATGCCCGATAAGCCATCAACAAAAAGTGGTTCCATGTTGGCAGTATCGCCATTGGCCAGAGATCCTGATACAAACAAACCGCCAACTAAAAGGATAATAATAACTACTGCTGATTGAACAACGGCAGCCATGCGGACACCACGTATGTTTAATATGGTCATTGTAACCGCGCCTGCAACACCTACTAAAACCCAACTAAGGTAAACATCCCATCCCGCGATCTGCCAGAGAAAGATTTTATCCAGCCCTGGTAGTAGAGCATCGAGAACTGTAGGCAAGGCTACTGCCTCAAATGTAACCACAGAAACATAACCAAGAATAACTGACCAGGTACAGATAAAGGAGCAGCCTGCTCCCATAGCGCGATGACTATAGACATGCTCTCCTCCGGCAAAGGGCAATGCAGAAGCAAGCTCAGCATAGGTAAGGCCAATAACTAGCATAATACCGCCGCCAATAAGAAAAGCAGTAATAGCTCCAATGGCGCCGGCTGATTCAATCCAAATGCCAGACAGCACGACCCAGCTCCAGCCGATCATCGCGCCAAAGGCTAAAGCCAAAGCGTCTCGCCGACCAAGTACGCGTAAAAAATTTGGTTGTTTATCAGGTGAATCCATAGCAAAAAAGAATAGCACTGTCAGTTGACATGTTCAATTGTTCAACCTGAAATTGCCCACGCAACTTTACCAGACTGTCTGAATTGCTGGCCGCAGTAAATATCAGCGCTTCAGCCGGCATAACAAGGTTGATTTATGATTGGCACCTTCCAACATCGAATGACTCCGTGCAAAAGGCAGATGAGTAGAACAGCGGTATTAGGCATCATCACCATAGAGTCTATCGACCAGATCATAGACTACCGAGTGAATATTAGAAGCATCATTTTCCCAACGTTTGCCCGAGGCCGTAAAAATGGTTGATCCCTCTATGAAAGCCATCAGGCTAATAGATTCAACGCGAGGATTCTTACTTCCAGCCTTGTGGAGTAAATCTTCCAGAATCTGCAAATATTCAGCGTATATATCGTCAACGAGATCGGCCACTAGGGGCTCTACCTGACCCATCGCCCAGAGTTGTGGCCAAAGTTTATCCGCCTGTAACCTTCCATCTGCTGGTTCCGACGAGGCGAATTCCAAGACCCCTTTAATAGTTAGCGGCTCATTAGCTTTTATAGCATCAAAATTGCTGTGGTATATGTCAGCGATATAGGCCACCAATGCGCGCAGCATATCTTCCGAGGTTCGAAAGTGATATTGCAAAGCACCCAGCTTAATACCGCTGGCGCGAGCCAGGGCCCGCATGCTTAGGCTGCCGTAGCCCTCATCAACAATAATATCAACTGCTGCCTGTAATATCTGCTGTTTGCGCTCACTCATCGATCATAGAATCCTTTAATTTGCTTACTTTTGAGGGAGTTTACAGAAAAGAATAGCCAGAGTCTCCCGAGATAGGATTATCTAAGATTTTTTTAAAGATGAGTTTGCTAAGTTGATTTGCGGATGGCTATTATACCGCGGGTCTTAAAATGGGCAGCGAGGCGCAAAATAAGTACTAGCAAACCGAGAAGAACAAAGACACCATCGATTGTCTTTGCATTTTGACTCAGGGCCTGCTCGGCATAACTCACCCAGATCGCCGCCCAGAAGTACCAAATACCGATCAGATGTAGCCAATGCCATTGGGCACGGCTCATCTTTCGACGCACTGGATAAAATGAAGTAACGGCTAGTGCCAATAAAAGGACGTAGCTTAGGCTTCTCCCCACAAGATCGCTGGTCTTATGCAGCTCATCCCAGTAATAGGCGGGGTATAAATGCAGTAGCACTGCGATAAAGACTGCCTGCCAGGCAAATCCAGCTGCAAAGGATAAACCGGTATAACGGCGGTTTCTCAACAACCACTGTGAAATAGCGCCTGGAAAAAGCGTTACCAGAGCTGATGTCACAAAGGCGATAAATATCCAAGGAGAGGCAAACTGCACAGATAGACGTATCAACTTGACCGTGGCTTCAGGCGAAGAGATACCTATGATCAGCATCCCGGCAATCATACCACCAAGGGTCAACAGCGCAATCAGGTAAAAAAGCGGCCAACCATTCAGTACCCTGTGTTGGAGCAAGGTCAGCTGACGACCTCCCCCACAGCACGAATCGACGCATCAATCGCCGACTGCACATAGGCATAGGCCTCGGAGTCAGAATTGGCTATGCTGATTCGGCCAAAGGGCTGCCGCCCAAGCTCATGGGGTGCCTGATCTGGCTCCCAGCGCGGATCATGAAGATCCATATATTCATAAGCATAGCCATGGGACCATCGATTAATGGTAATGGCCTCAATATCCCGATCAGCATCAAAACCAGCCTCACCAAACATACCGTTAAGCTGGTATCGAATTTCTCGCTCATAGTCAGCAAATGAGGTGGCCATTATTTTGTGCCTGCCAAGCCGACAGAGATCGCGCCCAGATTGTTTACCATCACCCTCTGGTGCAGGCATATGCAGCATATACAACACCATGGGGTCGTTCGGTTTGGTTGAAACCTGGTAAGCCCCCAAATTTACCGGCGGCGCGTGGGTGACCAACTCAAAAAAGCTATCAGCACAGACATACAGAGATGCGCCACTTTTACGCACCGGCGCACTGGATTTAAGTACTACATTGGCACAGATAAAAGGAACCTTCGAACCATAGGCTAGGTTTTCTTTTTGCGTCTCAGGTAGGTCTGGGCAGAGATGTGGAATCATGCCGTTGTATCCGGCAAGGATGCAATGCCTTCCCTGCACCCTAAAGGCGCGATCGCCAGACACATAGGAAATATCGACCAGGTCTGAGCCCCTATTGGCAACATTAACCACCGTGCTATTTAAACGAATGCGCACTGGAGCGTCTTGCAAATCCAATTGGGAATAATCAAAACGACTGGCAACCAGCTCCTCCATTGAATCCGCGCCCGCCACCTGGGGGATAAGTTTATTCACAAATAGTCTTGCCACAGAGGCGTTACCATCTGGGAACATAGGTGAGCGGTATGCGTTGGGATCTTCTGGCACATCAGACTCCCCATCTGACTCTGGGAAGCCCATGGCGTTGGCCCCAGGTGCTCCCAACTCGATTGCTTCCATAATGGATGCACTGCTAATACCTACGCCCCATATAGCTCGAACCCAGGGTTCTGTTAATTTGGCGCCCTGCCTGGAGAGGCCAACTCGTTCATTGAGGAAGGTGGCATAGGAAGTGCTGCGCATGTAGGTTTCTTTATCGGACAGGGGAATATCCGGCAAATAGTCTTTCTCACCACTGACCAGAGCAATCAGACGGCTAGTGTCAGTCTTTGATAAATCCAGTGACTTAATCATGGCTTTATAGTCACCAGCACCAGCCCATGTGGACCCCCAATCACCTGGGATAATAGTATCTTTGCCATACAGATTTTTATTCAAATAGATACCATAGGGCGCGGCTGCGTTTGACAGGCCATAGTCATCTGGGCCTGCATCTTGCAGCGCTTTGAAGTCAACACCAATATCTTCAAGAACCTGATAAGCACCAGCGCTAAAAGCTGACTGCTCGAGGTTGAGACTACCGCCAGGACTCAACAACATTTTGCCCGAAGACTCAAATTCATTGCGCTTTGCATGGCCACCGAAATCATCATGGTTATCCAGCACTAGAATCTTTACATCGGGTCCCATTTGCTGCTTGTAGAGATAAGCCGCAGACAGACCGCTTATGCCGCCGCCCACAATCACCAGATCATAAAGTTCATCCACTGGCTCATACTGTTCAGGTCTCTGCCCCCCCATCACCAGTGCGTGAGCTACTTCAAAGGACCCTTTGTGACTTCCGCGCATGCCTGTCAGCAGCGGTGGATAATACTCTTTGCCCTTAGCTGTGGTGCTGAATGCAAGAGAACTGTAAGGCGCAAGGGCGGTGGCCGCCACAGATAAGGCGGCACCATTTAAAAAATCTCGTCTGGTTATTTTATCTCTCATTAATAATTACTCTTCGCCTGCTACCCAGGCTTTGGTTTCAATAATAATCATCTCGCGAAACTTAACGGGCATATCCCAGGTTCCCTGCCAACCTTTTGGCACAAGAAAGCTATCACCCACCTCATAGGTCTGCTTTTCCCCGGAGAGGGAAGTAAGGATAACCCTGCCTTCCAAGACCGTCACAAACTCGTCATAGGCAAACGGATAGCTCACATCTATCAGAGCGGCCTCGGACTCATAAAGTGCGACCACAAAATCACCTTTATGCACCACTTTTTGCCAGTGCTTATTGGCTCCTGATAGGACTACTCCTTTTGGCCAAGGCGGAATAGACTCCAACTCAGTCATCCTGAAGGCATCTTTATCTAAAGGTAACACAGTAATCTCGGGTTGCGCCGATATTTGCGTCGCAGCCAGAAACAAGGCTGCCAATAAAAAGAACTTTTTCATTGTTTACTCCATTTTCAGTTTTTGTCAGTGTTTTTAGTAATCGGCTTAAGATGGTTTCGCCGTTTGTTCTTCTACTGCCCGCCAAGCCGCGTCAAAAGCGGCTTGCATTAGGGGCATGGCCTCTGAATCAGAATTGGCAATTGAGATGCGTCCAAATTGTGCCCGGCCAATCTCATGGGGTGCATGCCCCTCATCCCAGTCGGGATCATCAAGCCCCAGATAAGAGTAGGCATAACCATGGGGAATCCGATTAACTGTAATTGCCGTTATATCAGTCTCGTGATTAAAGCCATACTGACCCAGCATTCCCTGAAGCTGATCGCGAATCTGCTGCTCATAGTCTTTAAATGATGTGCCATAAATCTTGTGGCGACCCAGCCTAAATAGCTCACGCGCAGGCATATCTTTAATATCTGCTGGCGCAGGTGAGGCCATCATAAAGACAGCCATTGGATCGTCCTCGGTCTGAGGTGGCTGATAGCCCCCTGATGTTACTGTGGGCGCAGCGCTCACCCATTGAAAAGGATCATAGGGACATTGAGTAAAAGTCGTCTCAAGGCCAGCAAAGGCTCGACCATTTTTTAGCAGCACATTGGCATAGACAAAGGGCACCTTCACGCCATAGCTCAAACCGTCTTTTTGCTCTTGGCTCATGTCGGGGCAAAGATGTGGAATAAGCCCATTATAACATGCGAGAACACAGTGGTCTGCGCTGACGCTAAAGGGCTGGCCTTGCTGAACGTAATCGACCTTTACATGGTTTACATCTGTCTCTTTTACTCCTACCACTGTGCTATTGAGTCTCATACGAGTCGGATTACTGTCAAGATCCAAAGCTGCGTAGTTAAAGTTTGAAATGGCAACATCCTCAAAGCCCTTCATAGCCGGTGCAACATCAGGAATTAATTTGTGGACCAATAATCGGGCAACCGACGCATCGCCATCAGGAAACATATAGGCCACGGGAGCGTCCCCTAAAACAAAAGCGCCCGCGAGATCGCTGAGTCGATTGGTCAACCAGCCCATAGCTTTTAGACCGGGGCAACCAGTACTCAGGGCTTCCAGAACTGTAAGGCTCCACCCCGCCGGGCCCAATAAAACACTGGTAAAAGCCCCCAGTATGGGCAAGGTTTCTTCAGCTAAACCAACGCGCTCGGTCAAAAATTGGTTGTAACTGACGGACTTCACATATCTGTATTGCTCCAAGAGAGACAAATCATCTAGGAAGTCTCGATCACCACCGAAAAAGGCAATCAACTTAGTTTGCTCTTCCTCAGGTATGGGCAACTCTTTAACCGCCGCCTCATATCCTTGACCCCCATGGAAAAACCCTAACCAGTTTCCACTTAGGGTTTTATGGCCATCAGTAGTAGGAATCGTCATACCATTATTGGCGCTAATTTTGCCACCGAGCATATAATCATCAGGCGTATTGGCTGTCATTGCAGCTAGAGCCTGATCATCAACACCTATATCTTTTAATAATTCAACCGCCATTGCGCTATATGACGACATGGGCTCGATATTTTGAGCCCCGCCCAAACCAAGTACCATATTCCCATCTTGATGAAATTCGTTGCGCTTGGCATGCCCACCAAAGTCATCGTGGTTGTCCAGCAATAGTATCTTTGCAGTAGGGCCCATTTTCTTTTGATAATACCAGGCAGCGGCAAGACCACTCTGACCTGCACCTACCACCACCAAGTCATAGTGCTCATCTAACTCTTGATAAACGGCCGGCTTTTGACCATTCCAAGCTAATGCATGAGCAACCTCATAGGAGCCTTCATGACTGCCACGCATACCAGTGAGAGTAGGAGGGTAATAGTCGCTGGGAAATTTATTGGTGGCTGTGAATCCAGCAGATTGCGCTAAAAGCTGCCCCGGCATCAATAGGATTGTACCGGCGCCAATAGCGACACCATTAAGAAAATCTCTTCGTGTAATTTTAGAAGTCATCTATTGCTGGCCCTTATGGTTGGCTTATTTCACGATGGAATTTTTGCCTTTCCGTATTGCATGTCGTTTGACATGCAATACGGTATCATAACTCAGATCCACAAGTCGAGAAATGTTAAATGCAGTACCAAGGAACTCATGTGATTAGCTTTGACTTAAACGGTAAAACAACAGAAGTGACCACCATACTCCATACTCCATACTCCGTTTTTGTGGGTGGTTAGAGACCAGCTCAAACTTAAAGGATCCAAGTTTGGCTGCGATATGGGCCTGTGTGGAGCGACGCATCTACCCGCACAAGTGTCTTACCATTAGCCGCCATTCAAGGACGAAAAATCACCACTATTGAAGGCATTGGTAACCCTGACATGTTATCGACACTTCAAACGGCAAGGGTTAGAGCCACCGTAGCGCAATGTGGCTATTGCCAAAGCGGTCAGTTAGTAAGAGTACTCCTTCAAATTGACATCAATTGCCCATTGCCCATTGCCATGCTTGGTTTTCTTGGCTCTCTGTTGGCCCTGAACCTGCACCAAGGCCAGCATTATTGACAACCATATGAATTTTTCCTCACCGAGTGCTTTGGCAATAGTTGGTTCACTAACTCAATCCTCGCACAGGCAACAACGCACCGTGGACGGCTTTGGCAGCTGGAGAAATTAGGAAGCAGATAACAGCAGCCAGATCATCGGGCGATACCCAGTCGGCAGGATTATTTTCAGGCATTGCGGAACGGTTGGCAACGGTATCAATTACCGTCGGTAATACAGCATTGACATTGATGCCCTTCGCTTTAAGTTCCTGGGCAAGAGTTTCGGTGAGACGCATCACCACACTCTTGGATGCACAGTAGGCCCCCATCAAACTCTGCCCCTCACGCGCTCCAAAAGCGCCGACATTAACGATACTTCCCTTCTGCTGTTCCAGCAGCACAGGAACAGCGGCCCTGATGGCATTTCGCATGGTAGAAACATTCAGACTGAACATGAGGTCCCATTGCTCATCACTCGAGTCCCAGCTTTCGGTACCCATGGCGAAGCCACCGGCGAGATTGACCAGGCTATCGAAAGGTCCGAAACTTTGTATCGACTCTCGTGTGGCATCGGCGTTGGTGAGATCGACCACATGACAATCAGGAAGGCTCTTGTCGCGGGCAATATCCATGCGAATAACACGAGCACCCTGAGATTCAACGACTGCACATACAGCTCTACCTAGCCCGCCCAGTGCACCAGTAATTACAACTGTGCGATTTTCCAATGGTTTCATTTTTTTACTCCTAAATTGTTATGAGCAGCACCTCGGATGCTATCGGGAATATCATGCACTTACACATGAAGAGGAGAGGAACTCTCGAATAACTGCATTAAACTCGTAATTATGATCCCCAGCAACCATTCGCCGCACCATGGCCTCAATGTAACCTGAGGACCATTAGCTTTTTTGACGTCCCCTACAATCTTCATTGCCTAGCTCCAATCCTAGTCAAAAATAATTCGTTAAATCATGAATTATACTATACACTAATGTAAAGTATTATTTCGAATGGCGCTTTCACCAAACTGAGGCCATGCAGGAAGCCAAAATTGCCACACGAAATACATGACGAATAACTGTATATGGTTGGAAGGCGGGTAAAACCCAAAGACTAAGAAGTCTTCACCGTGATTAACCACGCCAGCAGACAACCTCACCGGCCTGATTCAGGCCGGCAAATAAAACCGAGAGCTCGCCTGATACCAATCCGGAGATAGGCAGAAACTTACGGAGAAAAACATGGATTTACAGAATAAAGTAACTATTATCACTGGCGGCTCAGGTGGGCTGGGTATGGCGGCAGCCAAGGCATTTCTCGCCAAAGGTGCCAAGGTGGCAGTCTTTGACCTGGAAGAGGGTGGCGCCAAAGCGCTGGCCAAGGAAAACGCCGGACAGCTAAAGTATTACAAAACCAACGTCACACGCGAAGATAATGTCGCGGCTAATATCAACCAAGTTGTGGAAGATTTCGGCTCTATCGACGTCTGCATCAACTGCGCTGGCTTTGGCCCCAGCGCCAAGACCTACAGTAGCCGCAAGGGCCCTCATCCGCTGGACCAGTTCCAGAACGTGATTAATGTCAACCTGGTGGGAACCTTCAATGTCCTGCGTCTCGCGGTCGAGAAGATGAGTGCAAACAAGGGCGAAGAAAAAGGCGTCATCATTAACACCGCCTCCGTGGCCTATATGGATGGCCAGAAGGGCCAGGCTGCCTATAGCGCCAGCAAGGCGGGCATTGTTGGCATGACCCTGCCGATCGCCCGAGATCTCGCGGAACTGGGAGTACGCATCAACGTGATTGCCCCAGGACTAATGGGCACACCTGCCATGATGGCCATGCCCGAAGATTTTCGTCAGGGCCTAGAGCGCTTGGTGCAGTATCCCAAGCGCCTCGGACAGCCGGAAGAATTCGCGTTACTGGCCACCCAAATTGCAGAAAACCCCTATCTAAATGGTGAAACCATTCGCCTAGACGGAGCCATACGCATGTAAAGGGATTGAGATTTTCCTTGCCAGGCTGCCGATGATCTGGCAATTATGCTAAGTATTTTAACAAACGAGTAGGGACTGACATGCCTAAAAGCACTGAAGAACAGATATACAAAGCATTTTCCGATGCCGTCAACAGTGGAGATTTGGAAGGGGCTTTTAAATACACCACAGACGACATCATATTTAGGCCTATCGGCAATCACCCGGAACTCGGTCGAGAATTCAAGGGCATGCAAGACATTCTAGAGAACTGCTGGCTTAAAGTGTTCCAATATATTGACCAGAACGGTGTGGCAATCACCGTGAATGACATCGTGACGGGAGACGGCATCGCCGTTGTGCAGTTTAATGGTAAGGCAAACGGCCGCACAGGTATGCCTTACAACAATGAGTACGTTCACGTGCTCCGCTATCGAGACGACAAGATCTGCAGTATTACCGAGTTTCTTGACACCAACTTACTTTACAAGCTACTGGAACAGTAATCTATTCGCACAGGTTTAACACATGGCTAGACAAATAACACGAAGAGACTTTCTTAACGGCGTTTCCATTGGCCTGGCCGGAGCTGCGGTTATAGGTCCACATACTGCGCTGGCAGAGGCCATAAGATCAGCATCGGCAATCTCCAGCGACTATTATCCGCCTGCGTTGACGGGCATTCGCGGTAATCACGACGGTGCTTTTGAAACCTCCCATGCCTTGGCTTGGCACGGGGAGAAACCTTCCAGCTATCAGGACCTCAACGAGGAATACGACCTCATAGTGGTGGGTTCGGGTATCAGCGGTCTGGCTGCCGCCCTGTTCTATCAGCAGAAGGCCGGCAAAGATGCACGCGTCCTATTACTGGATAACCACGATGAATTTGGTGGCCATGCCAGGCGCAATGAATTCCACAGCCAGGGTAGGATGTTGCTCGCTCCCGGCGGCAGTGGTAATTTCCAAGATTCACACCTGTATTCCCCGCAATCCAAGGAGTTGTTACGAGACCTGGGCTTTGATATCGATAAAGTCAGGGCAGCGATGGCGCCCGGTTGGGATCTAGCGAGCCCAGAGTCACAGGTTGGCCTGTATACAGACCGCAAGCACTTCGGCAAAGACAGTGTTATCAACGGGCCCTGGATGGGCGCTTGGTTTGGCATGGGTAACTACTCAGAGCTGATTCAGTCACTGACAGTCCCGGCTGCAGAACAACAGAAACTCATTGCCTTTGTAGAGGGCACTCTGGCGCTGAAGAAACCCCTGCCAGACAAAAATATCAAGGAGTTTCTCAAGCGAACCAGCTACGAAAACTTCCTTAGGGAGTATGTTGGCCTTGCGAAAAATACCTCTTTGCTATGGAATACGGTGATAGGTGTGACTTTCTGCCTAGGCGCCGACTCCATTTCAATTGCCGAAGCCGTCAAGTGGGGGTCACCGGGCTTTAGCGTGCTAGGGCAGGAGGCCTATGAGGCTCTGGCAGACAGTATGATACTTGAAGATTCTGACGTGGTGTGGATGCCCGATGGCAACGCCTCGTTAGCAAGACAAATGGTAAGGCAACTAATTCCAGCTGCGGCCCCCGGAAGCACCATCGAAGATCTTATCACGACCCGTTTCGACTACAACAAACTGGATTTACCCAACCACACAGTGCGGCTTCGCCTGAACAGCTCTGCGGTTAACGCACATAACAATACCGATGGTTCTGTTTCGGTTAGCTACGTGAATCAGGGTGAAACTTACCGCGTGAAGGGCAAGCATTGCATCATGGCCTGCTACAACGGCATGATACCGCACCTTTGTCCAGAAATGCCCAAGGAGCAGAAAGAAGGCCTTGCTTATGGCGTAAAGACGCCGCTGCTAGTATCGATCGTAATGGTACGAAATCGCCATGCTTTTAATAAGTCCGGAGTGGAAGTATTCCACTGCCCCACCAGCCCCTACAAAATGGTTTCCGGCACTCCCCCGGTGTCGATCGGCGACTATCAACACAGCGATGATCCTGATTCGCCTATGCTTATCTATATGCTGACCTCACCAACCGACAAAAACAATGGTAGCCAGAGCGGCCGGGACCTGTATCGCCAGGCTAGGCACAAACTCTACACCAGGACATTCGCGGACTATGAGCGGGAGATATGCGAGCAACTGACCGGTATGTTTGGCGCTTTTGGCTTCGATGCCGAACGGGACATCGAAGCGATCACCATCAACCGATGGTCACATGGCTACGCCTACGATTACATGGGACTATATGACCCTGAATGGCCAAAGGGCGAGGCACCCCACGAACTGGGTCGCAAGCCCTTTGGTCGTATCAGTATTGCAAACTCAGATTCTGAGAATCGGGCTTACCTCGATGGAGCGATCGATGCAGCCTGGCGGGCTATCAATGAGCAACTGAGCAACGGGTAGCAAGAAGACGGTAACACAGCATAACTGTTAAGACTTGAGGCGATAATTTCATGCAGAAAACCGAAATGCAAAACCTTTTAGACTATGTGGCAATACGACAATTGAATGCCAAATACAATCGCTATGCCGACCTGGCAGACGGCACGTCGTACTCCAACCTTTTCACGGAGGACGCGGAGTTCAATATCGTTGGCGAGGGAACCTACGTCGGGCGCGAGCAGATTGCCGCACGCTGCAACGCCACCACGACAGCCGTCCATGTGACTACAGAACCAGAAATTGACATCAGTGGAGATACCGCCCAGCAACGGGTTCGCATGCTCACCGTTCTCCAGGACGGAAAGGGAACCCGCAATGAATTTGTGGCCTCAGGCTGGTATATCGATGAACTGAAGCGAACCGAGGAGAGTTGGCGCTATCATCGACGCCGGGTAGAACTAGACCTGGATATCAATGCCGTTGTGGCAAAAGTGAAGTAATAGGAACAGCCGCTAACAATTAACAATAATTTTTTAAGGAGTTAACTATGAGTACTACCAATCGATTGGACAGTCAAATCAACAAAGCCGCATACCTGTCAGCTATCGTCCTTTTCGTGTTCACCGCCGTGAGCATGTTCGGAGTTTATGACGCCCCCGCTGGCAGCACGGCCGCTGAGAAAGTCGCCTGGTTGAACGAAAACAACGGCGCCTTTGTTCTCAGCTGGGTCACCCAGATTGTCCAGGTGTTCACACTTGCAACGGTTTTCGCCGCCATCTGTTGGAAGGTTTTCAGCGTTAATCCCCTGGCCGCAGTATCAGGCGGCATCGTGCTGTTGCTTGGTACCATGGCGATTCTAATCACCAAGGGTACCGAACTTTGGATCGTTCCCCTGGCAGCCCAAGATCTGGCCGCGGGATCATCCGGCCAGGAGCCGGGGCTCACCCTGCTCTCCATTAATAGTCAGTCTTACCCTTACAGCCTGACCACGTACTTCGATTACCTGGGGCTGTGGCTGTGGTCGATGTTCGGACTACTGGTTGCCCGCCCACTGTTCCAATTCTCGACCAGCGCAAAGGTCGCCGCTGTCAGTCTGGGTCTCTTCGGCATTATCTATCCCATCTTTTACGGCTTTCTGGTCACCGGTGTAATTCCACTGAGTGAAATCACCAACTACAGTACCTTCATGCTGCTAGCATGGGTTGGGGCATTTGCAATGGGGATTTACTGCCGCGGAGAATCAAGAAACGGCGCCAGTATGACATAGCATAGGGACATGGGCAGATAGATAACCCGACGAGCCTTTCTCAACGGCCTCTCAATGGCCGTGGCCGGAAACGCAATGATACGATGCGCACAAACCAAGCCTGCATCTCGCCAATATGGCATTCGATGTAGTTATAGCTTCTGGCGAGGCGCCAATCGCACAGCGATTTACTTATTGCTAGCAAGGAACATAAACAACATGAAAGCTACACAAAATTGCCGACTGTTAAAAAACCTCGCCATAAGACTTGCCCTCGCCGCCAGCTTGGCAGCCATCTCCCTGCCCACCTCGGCACTCAATATTGTAATGAGTAACGACGACGGCCTGACCAGCAACATCAAAGCACTCTACAAGGCCCTCAAAACCGCCGGGCACGATGTAGTTGTTTCAATCCCCTGTCAGGGCCAAAGCGGCATGGGTGCTGCAATAATATTCCTTGAGCCGCTCACACCACTTACCGAAGCCTGCCTGAATAATGCAGCTAGCGCTGCTGAATCGGGCGTTGGCCCAGTAAGTAAAGTCGAGAAAGGCTTTGACTACAGCGACTTCTCATATGTTAACGGCACTCCCATCATGGCCACCGCCTATGGTCTGGACATTCTTGCACCCGCACGCTGGGGCAGCGCACCCGACCTAGTGATCTCCGGCCCCAATCAGGGCCAGAATGTGGGCAGCATCGTCGTTAGCTCCGGGACAGTTAGTAATATTCAGTTTGCTGCCAGCAGGGGGATCTCAGCAATTGCTTTAAGTGCCGGCGAGAACACCGAAGGGAAACAGGACAGTTTCGGTAACCATGCCGACAATCACTTATCGCTCATTGTCGCAGATCATGCCGTAGCGCTGCTGAGCGAGTTGGTGAAAAAATCCAGAGATACGTCAATTTTACCTGCCGGCCTTGCCCTCAATGTAAACTTTCCAGACGAGGTAACTTCGGCTAGCGTTTGGTCATTCTCGCGAATTGGTAGCTATGACGCTTTCACGGCCCTGTTTACCAAAGATCTATCCAAGGACCCAGTGGCACAAACCTATGGCCTAGGGGCAGTGACTTACCCGGGTATTTCTATTGCGTTAAACACCAAAAAACCCACCCCCGAACAACGGGAAGATGAGTCTGTTGTCTACAAAACCATGATCGCTGTCAGCGCCATGCAGGTAGCATACGACCATAGCCCTTCAGGCCAGCAATGGCTACGTAATCGCTTGAAAGGCCTATTTGATTAATAAGGAATATTTGGGGAGAGATGCGACCGTACTTTCTTGGTGAATCTGGCAACTCGAGTTTATCCTAGTATGGGGCATCAAACTGTGCTTTGCGCATGCCCCGCGCTGAATGAGCTGCCCAAGGCTGCGGTCAGTCACTTATTGAGGAGTCGCACTGGCATTGGCATTATCGTATGCGTGCCAGGCAGTGTTGACCAGATAGGCATATAGCGCCTCCGTACTGGCATCGTCCAGCTCCACCTCTGGCATACGCGGGGCGAATGCTCCACCCAGCACAGCCTTCAAGTACTCGAGATTCGCAGGCAGGCGCATTCGAAGATCAGCTGCCGCGCCTCCGACGGATTGGCCGCCATATCCGTGGCACGCCACACATCCCGCAACTTCATAGATAACTTCCCCCATCGCTGCCGCTTCCAATGGATATCGATCGACCGGCGGTTTTGGAAAGGTCAACTGGGCCGCCCATGCGGGCGTCGGCGCGTCGCCTCCCAACACGAAGGCCAATAACCGTGGCCGGCTGCGCGACTCCTTCGTCGAGCTGTAGTCCGTCAACCCGGCCGAGGCGGCCGATGTGGAGGGCGCACCTGCCGGCACGATGATGTACTGGAGACCGTCGGCCACTACTGTCGACGGCGCAGCTCGGATGGCACCACCAGCTGCGAACGACCCAAGCTGTTCTCCCGAGGCGGCATCATACGCGCTCAGGTAGCCCTCGGCCGTCCCCTGGAAGACGAGTCCGCCCGCCGTGTGCAACGCTCCTCCATTCAGTGGCAATGCATGGCGCTGCCTCCACGCCTCGCTCTGGGTCACCGGATCCCACGCCACGAGCTCTGCGAACGCCTGCCATTCGGGATTGCCCTGTCTGTCGAGCCGCTGGTCGTAACTGAATTCCCCACTGGCCGTGCGCTCGCGCCGTTCAGGCATCGTCATCGCGGGGATGAAGAGCACGTTCTTCTGTGGGTCGAATGCCAAAGCGGTCCAATCGTGCGCACCTGCGTTACTCGGAAGGATGATCGTGGGCTCACCGTCGGCCGCTTCCCAATAGCGTGCAGCAGGATCGAAAATCGGTCGCCCGGTCTCGTCGTCGAGGCCTTTCGCCCAGTTGACCGGCACGTAGTTGCGACCCGAGATGAACTCGCCGGTTTTCGCGTCCAACAGATAGACGAAGCCGTTCTTCGGCACGCTGAGAACCACGCGCCTGTCCTCATCATCGATCGGCAAGGTGGCCGTCATGAGCCCGACAGCGGGCTCGTAATTCCATGCGTCGCCAGGCACCTGACTGAAATGCCACCGGTAGGCACCGGTCTGGGCATCCAGGGCGACGACGGCATTTGTGAAGAGTTCGTCGCCCGCGTCCTTGCCTCGTTTTGTCGGATCCGAAGGCGACGGCGCCCCGGTTCCGATAATAAGCTGGTCCAAATCGGGGTCGTAGACCATGGCATCCCAGACGCTGCCGCAGCCCTTGGTCTTCTCATACCACCCTTCGCCCCAGGTCTTCGCCGCCATTTCATAGAGTTCGCTGTCCTGAGGCTCGCTCGGGTCGCCCGGAACCGTGTAGAAGCGCCACAGGTGTTTCCCGGTATTCGCATCAACGGCATCCACATGACCGCGATTGAGGCCCATATCAGCGCAGGAGTTGCCAATGAAGACCTTGCCTCCCCCAACGCGAGGCGCACCACTGATCATGTAGTTCTGTTTTCCATCGCAGGTTTCAGCCTCCCATCGCTTGACCCCGGTAACTTGATCGATTGCGACGAGCCGACAGTCGGATGTTCCGACGATGACGAGATTTTCGTATAGCGCGACCCCACGATTAATACTCCTCAACCAGGTTTCTAGAAAGGAGCTTGGAGGCCTGTCGTCCAGGGGCTTGTATGTCCACAGCAGTTTCCCCGTCTTCAGATCATTCGCAAAGACCTGGCTCTGCGATCCACCCTGGAAGATTCGTCCATTCCTGATGAGAGGATTGCCAACGAGTCCATCCCGGGTAGGGAGATCAATCGCCCAGGCGAGGCCTAGATCCGACACAGTCTCGGTGTTGATCTGACTCAGGCTGGAGTGGTGCTGCATATCGGGCGAATTGCCAAGCAACTCCCAATCCGTGGACTGCCCGTCACTCACTATCGTCGAGAGCGCTTGCTCTTCGCCCACGTCCATCGCACATCCGGTGCCCACGATTGCAAGAAGTAGGAGCAGACCACCGATCAAGACTATACGAAACCATTCAGTATTCAGTACTACTCTCATTCGATTCCGGTATCCTAAATATGGTGAGAACAGTAAACTATAAAACTTCTGCTTTCATCATGGTTCTGATTTCAACAACAACCACTTCACAAAAATGATTCGTTATATCCCAGGTGCCTAAAAAGCCTTTGGCTACCAAAAAACTGTCATCTGCTTTAAAGGAACGTATGTTAATAGTGTTTTTGCCATGGTTTTCATCTTCTTTAACTGACTATTCAGAATAACCCTGCTTCAATAATCCAGCATGTCACTTTAAGACCCATCTTTTGATTGACCATAATCTGTATTTATGACGATTAGCTCCCGATACTTCTCAGGCATATACCAATAGCCTTTATACCCTTGGGGCACCACTAAGGAGTCTCCCTGCTTGAACTCGACAGCATCCCCGCCATCCGGGGTGAGTATGAGACGCCCTTCCAGAATTTGAACAAATTCGTCATAAACGGCGCCATCAATGTAGACCCTGCCGGGCCCAGCCTCGAAGACAGCAACCATAATTTTCCCGATATGAAAATCATGCTTAAAGGATTCCGAGATATAGTCATCATCTCGAGTAATTCCTTCGCCATCGAACTCTGATGAATCAACCCTGGTCAGTCCCCTACCTTCCAGATAGCTCTGTTCAATAGCAATCGGTATGACTGGACTTGGCGCGGAAGATGTTTCCTGACTCATAGCGTTTTCTCCGGGAAAAATAAGTAGTAAAAATGTGGCAATTGTAGCGTAGAACATAGATATTCTCCGACAGTCGTAGCCTGTTTAAAACAAAAACGGAGCCAGCACTGAGTGCTAGCTCCGTGAAGAGGGATCATACCTTAAAAATCAAATCGGGCATTGATACTCCAAGTAGCAGGTCGCCCCAACATATCCATATAGCTACCACCGTCATCGCCTGTGGCACGAACAATGTAGACTTCATCGGTAATATTTTCACCGATGATGGATAGCTCCCACCCTTCGTTGACATTGGCTATCGCTAAATACAGATTTAAGACGCCATAGTCATCCTGACCCAGTAGACCATAATCAGTATCAGAGAGCTGTGATGAGCGAGGTGCAAGATCATCACGCCAGCTGTAAGTCAGCGAGGCACTTCCCAACAGGCTCTCAGTTACATTTGCCTCCTGGCGAACATTCACTGAGTAACTTGTTTTAGGTGCAAAATCTCTGTCCAACCCTTCGAGGCTGTAAACCATACTTAACTGATCAAAGGAAACATAATCAGAACTCGTGATCTCAGCGTCGAGCCAAGCGTAGGCTAACTGAACACTGAAACCTGGCATCTGTGCTGGGCTCCATAACAGATCCACTTCTGCACCTGTATGCTCTGCATCACCCAAGGTACCCAGAGCGGTGAGATAACCACTGGGAGCCGCAGCGGATGGCGCAGAAATTTTCCCTTGGGTGTCCTGATAATCGTAAAAGTATACAGCTGCATTCACTTGAAGTTCATCCGAGGGATTAGACTTTACTCCCACTTCATAGGCATCATTTACTTCTTCTTTGTAGACGGGAATTGCACTAGTATCATCTGTCCAAGCAGTGAAGAATCCGCCCGACTTAAAGCCTCGGGAGTACTTCGCATAAACCAGCGTATTATCAGACACTCGCCAATCTATACCGAGGTGGCCCGACCAGTTACTATCAAGAGAAGAGCTCATTCCCTGGACATCTCCCAGCAGCATAAGAACCCCTTCAGCTCCGATATAAGTAGTGTAATCAAGCTCCTTATCTTCATCGGTATAACGGAGAGAGCCATTTATATTAACGCTATCCGAAATATCATATCCGGCCTGACCATAAACAGCCCAGGTTGATGTTTCTTGCGAGTAGCTATTTGTTACTAGATCAAATGGGACATATCCAATTTGATAAAGCGTGGTTATATCAGCACTTGTCATTGTATCGTTAGTATCTTTCGCATAGTTTGCGCCAGCAAGCCACGATAGCGGGCCATCATTGTTCGATAGCAGACGAAATTCCTGAGACCATTGCTCGATTGTTGTGTCGTGGTCTTTAAACCCTTCTTTACTCTGCACAAGTGCAAGCGGTGTACCGTCATAATCGAAGCTCTGAACATAATCAAAGTCTAGAAAAGAGGAGATCGACACAAGACTGGCATAACCTAGGTCTTTATCCACAGTCAAAGTGATGCCAGTCCATTCATTATCCAAATCATTGATCGGATTTGATAAAACGACCGAGCCATTTTTGGTTTGGTCTGATGGCAATCTAGGATCGCCTAGCAGATTGTGCAGACCAATACAGGATGTCTCGTCTCTCTGACCGGCCATAATCGCAGCGCAAGGACCACCAGTAAGAGGATCATAGAAGCCATTGCCTCGGCCCAACATTGTTTCAGATTTATCTCGACCAATATCAGCTTTAAATAAAATCTCTAAGTCATCGGATGGTGAATATAACAACTGCCCTCGAAAGGCAAGAGAATCACGATCGCCATGGTCATCATCCTCTGCTGTTGCTAGAGAATCTTGCCAACCACCTCCATGATCTCCCTGCATAGCGACGCGCACCGCCGCGTTTTCTGATAACGGTACATTATAGGCAGCCTCGGCTACAGTGCCTCCGTAACGCCCTTCATAGCTAACACTAACGTAACCTTCAGATTCTGCTAGATTAGGTCGGTTAGAGACTATTCTTACGGCACCACCAGTGGTGTTACGTCCATAGAGACCACCTTGGGGGCCCTTAAGAACCTCAACACGTTCAATATCATACAAGCCGATAGCACCCAATGCATTCGATGTCATATAGGCTTCATCGTAATAAATGGCCGCAGTGGGAGTATTGTTGGCATTAAAGTCTGCTAGACCAACACCTCGAATAACCCACGTAGGTTGGCCTGCTCCGCGATCATCAAAAAGAGCAACACCAGGAACAAAATTTGTTAGGTTTTCTAGAGAATCTGCACCAATTTCCGCCAGCGCAGAACTATCGAAAGCGCTTATTGCTATTGGCACATCTTGAATACTTTGCTCACGCTTATTCGCTGTAACAATAATTTCTTCGATATCAGCTTGGGCTGTGAGGGGTATGAGCAACCCCGCTACAACCATGGAAATCAGGTTTTTTTGCATAGTTTTCATTTTATTACTCCCCTCGGTAAGTTTTAATAACCTAGCTTATAATGCTACATACGGTTTAAGAATATAGTTTTTTTACACACCTGTCTATATAAATGCATATATTATTTTACACCTATGTAAAATAATACTAGCAGGCCATAGCGTAAAATTATGTTACCGGCACCAATAGCGACGCCATTAAAAATCTCTTCGTGTGATTTTAGAAGTCATCTAATGCTGGCCCTTATGGTTGCCTTATTTTACGATCGGATTTTTGCCTTTCCGTACTGCATGTCGCTTGACATGCAGTACGATATCATAACTCAGATCCACAAGTCGAGACATGTTTAATGCAGTATCAAGGAGCTCATGTGATTAGCTTTGACTTAAACGGTAAAACGACAGAAGTGACCAGTTAGGACGGCAGCATCATAGGTGTCATATGTCAGCTTATGGAACGATTTTCAGCGGTTTGATATTACCATCAATCCGCATTTTTCTGGGTCAACACCAAATGCATATCCGATATTTTCTCTTATAGCCCCTTCCACTGAGGTGCGCGCTTTTCCGCAAATGCGGTCGCGCCTTCAATAGCATCTTCGCTAGAAAATACCGGATCGAGATACTCCCCTTGCTTCTGCGCAGCCTCATCAAGTGCCCAATCTTGCGCCTGGCTAATGACCATCATGCTGGCAGCCACAGCCAGCGGTCCATTCGCCGCAATTTTCCCAGCCATTTCCTGCGCAGCCGCAAGAGCACAGCCACTGCCGACAACACGATTAATAAGGCCTAGCTCATAGGCACGCTCTGCCGCAATGAAGTCGCCCGTCAAGGCCAATTCCATAGCCACACGCTCAGGCATTTGCCTGGGAAGTCGATACAAACCACCAGCGCCGGCAGCCAACCCTCGCTTGACTTCGGGTATACCAAATTTGGCGTCATCGGCGGCGACAATTATGTCGCAACTTATGGCCATTTCCATACCTCCAGCGAGCGCATAACCCTCTATCGCCGCAATAATCGGCTTTTTAGCGCGGTACTCGGTTAAACCTGCAAACCCTCGACCTTGGATATAAGGCGTCTCACCGCGGACAAAGCCCTTAAGGTCCATACCTGAGCAGAAAGTACCACCCGCGCCAGTAATGACGGCCACTCGCAAACTGGAATCACTCTCCAGCTGATCGATTGCAGCGCTCACACCTTCTGCCAGCGCCCTATTGGCTGCATTTTTTGCCTTTGGTCGGTTCAGTGTTATCGTCAATACACCATTGTCGATATCAATAATTACTTCACTTTCAGATGCCATTTTGATTCTCCTGAATCGGTTCACTTCAGCCCGCACTGTTTGTCTACATGGGCACTCAAATTTGACTCATCCAGTCAGCAATAACAGCGCAATGACAAGCCGATTTATCTAATAGTCGAACAAGACCTGCTCATTTAATTTCTTTTTCCGTATCTGTCTTCTAAAACTACAGTATCGTTTCTCGCAATAGCACTTCGTCAATCACCCAAAGTTCACAGACTTTCCGCGCAGCTAGTGTCCAACGCCTATAGCAGCACTCTCAACAGTGTTGAACTTAGCTTAACACTGATGTAAAGTTATACGCAATTATCGTGTTTACAACACGAATACTCCAGAACACTCTCTCTCCCTTTCCTCAACATGGGACACAAACAAGGAAATACAAGTATGGTTCCGTCTCCCATTGTTGCAATTGGCGCCAGTCATGCATCTGTGCAACTGGCAGCCTCTCTTCGCCATGCGGGCTATTCCGGCGATATAGTGATCGTAGGCGCAGAGCCCCACTTACCCTATAATCGGCCTCCTCTATCAAAAACCCTACTAACCCAACAAGTTAGCTTTGACAAAACACTACTGAGACAGCAGAGTTTCTATGACAAGCATAATATTCAACTGAAGCTTGGCGCGCGGGTAAAAAGCATCTCTCGCGAAGATAGTCAAATCACTCTAGACAAGGGTGAAACTATTTCCTATAGCAAACTTGTTATCGCTACTGGCGCGGACCCGATTGTCTTAAATCTCCCTGGAGAACAGCTTAAGGGTATCGGTTACTTGCGCAACTACGACGACGCCCAGTCACTGATGCCTTACATTAAAGAGGGTAAGTCTGCAGTCGTAGTGGGCGGCGGCTACATCGGCCTCGAAACTGCTGCTGCTTTAAGCAACGCAGGAATGGTTGTCACCGTCCTGGAGGGTATGGAGCGGGTTTTGCAACGCGTCACCTCACCGGTAATTTCAGCTTTTTACACCAAAGCTCATGTTACGCGTGGCGTCAATATCGTTACCAATGCTCAAGCTATGGAGTTTGTGGGTCGACATAGGGTCGAAGCGGTAAAATGCAGTAATGGAAAATCCTATCCCGCCGACCTGGTTGTGATTGGCGTTGGCGTCTACCCAAACACTAGCCTGGCAACTGATGCCGGCTTAAACGTCACTAATGGAATAAATATTGATAAATTCGGTCGGACCGAGGACCCCAATATATTCGCCATTGGTGACTGCACTAACTTTCCCTGCCACTTCACTAAAACCCGACTTCGCCTGGAGTCAGTGCCCAATGCATTAGAGCAAGCCAAATCGGCTGCGGCTTATATCTGTGGAAAAGAATTACCGCACCAGGCGCTGCCCTGGTTCTGGTCAGATCAATACGATCTAAAACTGCAGATTGCGGGCATCAATGTCGGTTTCGACGATATTGTGATCCTCGGCAACATGGAAGATGAGCAATTCTCTGCCTGGTACTTCGCCGGCGATCGCCTTTTGGCGGTCGATGCAATCAATTCGACACAAGATTTTATCAAAGCCAAACAACTAATGAGCGAAGGCCAAAGTATTTCCAAGCAAGCACTTAAACAAGATAACTACAAAAGTCATAGGTAACCAATAGTGATTAAATTACACATTATCGATCCTGACGGCAACGAATATGAAACTCAAACCGACATTGGCGGCAATCTCATGACGGTGGCGACCGACAATTTGATTCCTGGTATTGACGCTGAGTGCGGTGGTTCATGCTCATGCGCCACCTGCCACGTTTATATTAACGACACCAAGCAATTGCAGCTACTGGGAGAAAAAAGTGACGTCGAAAACATGTTGCTCGATTGCCTGGAAACCAAACGAGAAAATAGTAGACTAGCATGTCAAGTAAGTCTGACAGATAAGCAAGATGGTCTCGTAGTTCATATCGCTCCGCAAATGTAAATAAGAATAGTGTTGAGAAAAGAACTCATAAGCATTTGAATCCTTAACTAACGGGTAACAAAAAGTCATAATTGAGGTATCATCAGGGCCAGGGCAGTCGGGCTCCAGCGAGATGCTAAGTAACAGGTTTAAAGGGGATAATATTCAATGCAACGAGCTTTGATCATAACCGGCGCGAGCAGAGGTATTGGCTACGCAACCGCTCGTCATTTTCTCCAGCATGGCTATAAAGTCATCAATCTTTCACGAACCGCATCGTCTCAGGAAGGCGTTTTCCAGATTGTCACCGACCTATCTGATCCCAACTGGCTGTCATCTTGTAGCGAGAAAATCTTCTCATTTACCGATGGTTGCGAACAGATCGCTGTGATCCACTGTGCAGCCCTCCTCCATAAAGACAGCCTGAATAACGTTTCTGTGAAATCCCTGCAGGGCGTGATGCAACTTAGCCTTATCGCGCCAGTACAACTCAATCAGCTGTTGTTGCCCTACATGAAGGCGGGGTCATCCATTATTTATGTGGGGTCTACGCTGAGTGAAAAGGCCGTACCCAACGCCTTCTCTTATGTAGTATCCAAGCATGCCGTGGTCGGGGCAATGCGCTCTACCTGCCAGGATTTGGCGGGTACGGGCGTGCATACGGCCTGTGTATGCCCGGGGTTTACTGATACGGAAATGCTCCGCGCCCATGTGGGGAAAAGCGAGGAGGTACTTTCTGGAATAGCGGAAGGGGTCACTTTTAAGCGTCTCGTTGACCCGGAAGAGATAGCGAGTGCACTTTATTTCTGCACCGCCAATCCGGTGATAAATGGGGCTATCATTCATGCCAATCTCGGGCAGATCGAGTCCTAGCGATTAGTTAAGTCCATCCCAATCAAGCAATTTAAAAACCCTGAGACACCGCCTTACTGTAAATCGGCGTTTTAAATTGAGTATTAGGGATACAATATTTAAGGGGCTTACCCAGCAAGGAGGATAAGTCAGCGTTACTCAACAATATTACTCAATAATACTTATAGCTTCTTCGGGGCACCAGGAAGCTCCTAGTTTTGCGTCCTCCTCCTTACCAGGCTTTACTTCAAACTGCCCCATGCAGTTATAACCAGTTTCGTCAAGCTCATACACATCTGACGCTTGAGCGGCACATAAGGCATGGCCCTGGCATCTTTCTCGGTCAACAATAATTTTCACTCAATTAACTCCGGTAGCATCTAAACAGAAAAAAACTTTCGGGTAGCAGGTCTGTATATCATCGATTTTGATAAAAATTATATATACACTGCTGTAAAGAGTAATTATGATAACGACTAATGTCAATGCTCACTATCAATGACTGAACCAACGGGGTCATGACACAACGCATTGGATAAACTAACACAGGGTGAACAATTGATGCGCACCTCTAGAGAGGAAAAAATAAATGACCATTTCAATGTATTGTGATTCTTTATATATTGGCGGTAAAAAAATTAAGCCCATCACAGGAGCAGTACAAACAGTTATCAATCCTGCGACTGAAGAGGTGATCGGGAAAGCTCCCGTTGGCACCATTGCTGATGCAGAATCAGCCATTAGCGCAGCAAGAGAGGCATTTGATAAAGGCCCATGGCCCAAAATGGAGTGGAGGGAAAGAGCCAAAATCCTGCAGAAATTTCACGACGCCCTGATCGCTAGAAAAACTGAAATCGTCAACCTAATCGTCGCCGAGGCTGGCTCTACCGTAGCTGTAGCCAGCGCCATGCATTTCGATATGTCGATGGATGGCTTTCAATATTTCATTGAACAAATTCAGAGACGAGAATTCATTGTCCCAGGCTCCGTCTCGGTACACCCAAGCTGGACAGGCGGTCAAAACCTAGGCTCAACAGTTAAAGTCTATGAACCGCTGGGTGTCTCTGTTGGGATCACCGCTTACAACTATCCGTTCTTTCTCAACATAGCCAAAATCGGACCTGCGCTGGCTGCCGGTTGCACCCTTATATTAAAACCCGCACCACAGACTCCGCTTCAAGCCCTTATTATTGGCGAAATCGCCATGGAGGCAGGGCTTCCCGAGGGCGTCTTCAATATAGTTACCGGAGGCGTTGAGGTTGGAGAAAAATTAACAACAGACCCTCGAGTTGATCAAATCAGCTTCACCGGCTCTGATAAAGTTGGCGCATTAATTCAAGCCCAAGCAGCCCCCACCCTAAAACGCGTTGCGCTAGAGCTAGGCGGCAAGTCCGCCATGATTGTCTGTGAAGATGCCGACCTTGAACTGGCAGCATTTAACGGCATGATGAATCTTACCAATCAGTGCGGCCAGGGCTGTATCCTGCAGACTCGCCAACTGGTGCACAACTCCATTCGCGAGCAATATCTAGACTTGCTTTGTGCGATGGTAAGTCAAATGAAAATTGGTGATCCAGCCGACTCTAATGTTGGCATGGGCCCGCTAATCAGTGCTGCGCAGCGGGAGAAAGTGCTTGATTACATTGAAAAAGGGAAAAGCGAAGGCAACAGACTAGTCTACGGCGGCGGCATCCCAGAGGGACTGGATCAAGGCTTCTATATTGAGCCAACTATATTTGACTGCAAGAGCAATGACACCACAATTGCCCAGGAAGAGATTTTCGGCCCAGTCCTCTGCGTAATAGGATTTGACACAGAAGAAGAAGCCATTAATATCGCCAACGACTCAGTTTATGGACTGAGCGGCGGTGTTTTCTCAAAGGATGCAGGAAAAGCCTTTAATATCGCCAAACAAATACGTACCGGTGGCGTTTTAATCAACGGCGGTGGCGGAAAACTTAACCCCACCGTACCCTTTGGCGGCTACAAACGATCTGGCATCGGAAGAGAATACGGTGAAGAGGGATTGAATGAATTTTTGGAAATTAAAGTCATTGATTTCCGCGGAGCCTAACCATTAGAAGACTCGACTTTAGAGCAGAGTATCGCGAGAATACTACAACAGGACCGCGGTTTTATCGCCCGTCAAACTGACTGAGGAAGAGAGGATATGTACGATGGAGGCTAAAGAGCAAACCAAGGTACCACGCACATTACCAGAGCTAGAAAAGCATACCCAAGCGTTCTGGACCGGGGGGCAATGCGGCCAACTGATGATTAACCAATGTTCAGCATGCCAGCATTATATTCACCCACCCGTGCCCATGTGCCCCTTATGCCATAGTAGGGATGTTACCGCCACCCCTGTATCAGGCAAAGCAGAAATAGTCTCTTATACTGTTAACCACATGCCGTGGATACCAGACCTGGAAGTCCCTTATGTCGTTGCAATTGTGGGGCTAACTGAACAGCAGGGGCTCAACATCACCACTGAAATTATCAATATCAACCCCGACAAAGTATTTATTGGAATGCAGGTTAAAGTTCTCTTTGAGCAACACGAAGAAATTTATCTGCCTTTGTTTGAACCCCTGAGCGTCGCATAAAACACTCTATATAAACATAGTACCGCTCTACTTGGCTTTATCGCTCGAATCGGGATTCGATTAGGAAGGAGCTCAACTACCTAGGACCTTTTACACCAACATACTCGGCAAAGTGCCTCTCACTATTTCCTCAGCCTCACCGATAATCCTATCCAAAAGTTCCTGACAAGTAGGCACATCATCGATCAAACCAACAACCATGCCTGTCGTAATAACACCTCTATCCTTGTCTCCACCAAACCACGCCTCTTGCTGGCGAGGCCCCGCCACCAATTCGCGAATATCTCCAAACTGTATATCCTTGCCCTTTTCTTTTTCTATACTTAATACTTCCTCGGTTACCGCATTTCTTAAGAACCGGGCAGTGTTGCGTAACGGCCTATATAACAAGAGGGTATCACGCTCCGAGGACTCGACATAAGCACGTTTAATATTGTCATGAATGGGCGCCTCTTGCGTTGCCACAAACCGGGTACCCATATTGATACCTTCTGCACCCAGCGCCAATGCAGCCGCCAAACCCTGCCCGTTGGCAAAGCCTCCCGAAGCAATAACCGGTATATCCAACTGCCGAGCCGCAGCGGGTATTAACACCAGGTTCGATACATCATCCTCCCCGGGATGCCCTGCACATTCATACCCATCAATGCTTACTATGTCTACACCGATTTTTTGAGCTGTGAGGCTATGCCTAACTGATACCGCCTTATGAATACAGATCAAACCGCCCGCTTTAAACTTAGAAATATACTGCTCTGGGTTGCGACCAGCAGTTTCCACTGCCGCCACCCCGGAATTAGCGATCACATCAGCATATTCATCAAAAGGAATTGGGTTAATGGTTGGCAAAATAGTGAGGTTGATCGCGAAGGGTTTATCCGTAAGCTCACGGGTTGCAGCAATCTCCTGCTCTAGCTTTATCGGAGAACCTGTTGTCAGCGCCGTTATCATACCCAGACCACCCGCATTGGATACTGCAGCAGCTAATCCTGCCCGCCCCACATTTGTCATACCTCCACACACGACCGGGTGCCTAATGCCCAGCAATTCCGTTACTCGGGTTTTAAAGACCGAGCCTTCCTGCACATCTGATTGTTGATCAAAGTTAACCATTGACAAACGCCTTAATAATTTTAGATATAGCATCTTAAGCTAACATTACTAGACACTAGTGTATAGTAATAATAACTATAGATTTAAAGATACAAACAGATTAAAACCATTTATAAGTACAAATTTAGACCATGACACTATACACATCCGGGATAATTATTCGCCACCATCACAATGTTTTTTTACTTAGGTGTAAAGTTTATATAGAATACAATTCACTGGTAAATGGGAGAAACCATGAGCAATACAAGCAAGCAAGCAGAAGTTGGCACGATCACTGAAGCGACGCTAACACAGATGCAAGAACGCGTCGGCGTAGAAGTACCCGAGCCTCGCCGCTATCATAATGACTATGTCACCCAAGACGGCTCTCGACACTTTTGCTGGGGGTACGGTGATGACAACCCCTTGTATTGCAACGCTGAGTACGCCAAGAAAACTCGCTGGAAAGGCCTGATAGCTGCACCAGGATTTTCTTATACCATGGGTGAAAATGACGTCGCTCCCTTGTCGCTCGAAATGAAGAAAAAACTCAAAGGCGACCCGTTGAGCGGTCTGGGCGCCTATCAGGCCGAGATGAACTTTGAGTGGTGGCAACCTCTTCGCGAAGGGGATCAGTGCTACCTACGTAAAGCGTTGGTGGGAACCAAACTGTCTGAGGGACGCATGGGTGGAAAAACTATTCATGAAGTTCGCGGCATTTTTCAGCGAAATCAGGATGGCGTGCCGGTAGCATCCAGACGTGGCACCTTTATCGCCACAGAGCGCAGCAACAAAAAAGAGGGAGATAAAAAGAAAGAGGATAGAAAATCCCCTGCACTACCCCAGCCTTACAGCGATGACGAGCTGGCTGTAATCGATGCCTGCTATGAAGCAGAGGCTGATATTCGTCGAGGCGATCAAACACGCTACTGGGAGGATGTCGAAATCGGCGAAGCATTGCCGCAAATGGTCAAAGGCCCACTAAAGTTAACTGACCTGATTCTCTGGCATATGGGATGGGGACTACAAATATCACCCCCGGGGGCATTCCGTCTGACCCACGATATTCGCAAAAAAATACCTGCCCTGTTTCCCAAAGACCATTTGGGCGTACCCGACACAGTGCAGCGCTGTCACTGGCAAGATGACTGGGCACAGCAGCTGGGTTTCCCCGGCCCCTATGATTACGGCGGTCAACGTGAAGTCTGGCTAAGCCATCTACTCACTAATTGGATGGGTGATGACGGCTGGTTATGGAAGCTATCGCTACAACACCGTAAATTCAACTTCCTCGGAGATACCACTTGGCTACAGGGTACAGTTACCGATAAAAAAATTGAAAATGGCCGATATCAAGTGCACCTTGACCTGCTCTGTGTGAATAGAGCCGGCGAGAATTCGACCCTGGGTTCAGCCGTCATACTACTACCCTCTCGTGAGGGAGGAGAAGTACTGCTGCCGGAACCGCCAGCGGACAACCTCACCGACCTAATTCAACACCAGGTCGAAAAATACCAACGTGAAAACGAATAAGCCTAACGGGAGCAAGAACCAACGACGAATCATGACGAGGTCATTGTGTGCGTACAAAATGGATTTGTCAGCTCCTCATAACAACCTCTCTGGCCGTCTTCGTGCTGAACACGGCCTATCCAAACCGCCATCTGACGCTTTTCAAACATCATTGTCAGCGCTCAAAATAACGTGGCAGAACCTGACCGAAAATAGGAGCTAGAGAGTGAAATTACTTGATCATGCCACTACATCCCCCGAAAAACCGGCGGTCATTGTCGAGGGCGGGCAGACATTAAGTTTTCTTCAATTGGAGCAACAATCGGCACAGCTCGCCAACCTGTTTACAGGTATTGGCTTGCAACGCGGCGACAACATTGCCATCTTGCTGAAAAACCGTTGCGAATATTTTGTTATTGCCTGGGCCGCGCAGCGCAGCGGTCTGTACTACACCCCGGTGAATTGGCACCTGACTACGGCTGAAGCCAGTTATATTGTTAAGGACTGTGGGGCACGAATACTACTGGCCGACGCAGAACTGAGTGACCTGGCCTGTAGTGTCTACCAACAAATCTCTAGTCTAGCAGCCTACTACAGCGTTGGTGGCCTCATTGAAGGATTTATGTCCATTACGGAGGCAATGAGTGCCTACCCAGCGACCCCGCGCGATCACGAACCGGCCGGTAGTATGATGCTCTACTCATCCGGCACCACCGGTCTCCCTAAAGGGATTAAACGACCACTCCCCGAGCAGGATTATAGCGCCCCAATTAGTATCGAACCGCTGATGGCAGAAATGTGGGGATTTACCACAGAGAGCAGCTATCTTTGTCCTGCGCCACTGTATCACTCTGCACCGCTGTCCTGGAGTATGGGGGCGCACAAGTTTGGTTGCACTGTAGTGCTCATGCAGAAATTCGACCCCGAGGCTTTTCTTGCGCAGATTGAACGTTATCGAATCAGTCATACCCAATGCGTGCCGACTATGTTTGTGCGGTTATTGAACCTGCCTGATCCAGTCAAAACCCAATATGAAATCTCTTCCTTGCAGGCAGCGATTCATGCAGCAGCACCCTGCCCTGTGCATATCAAAGAGCAGATGCTGGACTGGTGGGGCCCGATTATCTACGAGTTTTATTCCGGTAGCGAGTGGTTTGGCACCACCGCTATCAATACACTGGAATGGCTGGCACACAAGGGCTCAGTGGGTAAATCACTACAGGGTAACCTGCATATTATTAGCGAAGATGGCGTCGAATTACCTATCGGCGAAATCGGTCTAGTTTATTTTGAAAACCCACAGATAAATTTTCACTACCACAACGCGCCAGAGAAAACCCAGGCCGCAATGTTAAATGACAGTTGGGCAACTTATGGCGATATGGGTTATCTGGATAGTGACGCCTATCTTTACCTGGTCGACCGTCGTACCGATTTAATTATCTCCGGTGGTGTCAATATCTACCCCAGCGAAATCGAAAACGCCCTATTGCAACATGAAGCAGTGCTGGATGCGGCAGTGATTGGAGTGGCTCATTCTGAGTGGGGAGAAAAAGTCGTGGCGGTAGTCGAGCAGGCGCCAGCTTATACCGGTGATAATACGCTAGCCGAGACCCTAAAGGATTTTTGCCATCAGCACATCGCAGCGTTTAAATGCCCACGGCAGATTGATTTTGCCATCTTGCCGCGCACCGAAACTGGTAAGTTGCAACGCCGCAAGCTTAAGGCACAGTATGCGGCCGATACTTGAGTTACCTTAATCTGTTCTCAACAGAAAACACGACCCCAAAGGTCCGCCGCCGTTGGCTACAGCAGCAACCTTGGGCTGAGAGTCCAATTGCCTCTCCCCTGCCCTACCGCGCAACTGTAGAATTGCCTCATAGAAATACCCAAACCCATGGGTGCGGCCGCCAGACATCTGACCACCATTGGTATTTAGTGGCAATAAACCTTCACGGGCTATATTGCTGCCACCGCATAGAAAATCCTTAGCTTCGCCTTTGCCACAAAAACCAAGTGCCTCCAGCCACGTCAACGTAAGCATACTGAAACCGTCATAAAGCTGAGCCGTATCCACATCCGCGGGGGTTAAATCGGTTTGAGCCCACAACTGTCGGCTAGCATCAAAAGCTGCCATATCCGTTAGATCCGGAGAAAAATTATCCCAGGAATCCTTGCCATGTAAGGCACAGCCCAGCGCCTCCAGATACACTGCGCCCCTCTTAACATCAGTACAGACTTCAGCACGGGAGACAATCAAAGCTGTGCTGGCATCAACCGGGATATCACAATCAAACAAACAGAGCGGCGAACTAATCAGCCTTGAACTCATATAGTCATCCATAGTTAACGGCTCTGTAAAAATAGCCTTTGGGTTTAAAGCGGCATTGCGACGGCTGTTAATAGCGATTTGTCCCAGTGTTTCGCGCGTGGTTCCAAAATCATGGAAATGCCGCTGGGCGCTCAGGGCAATAGAATTAACTGCCGAATATCCACGAAAAGGCACCGCCCATTGAAAAGGACCCGATATGCGGTCGCCACCTGAGCCAGACACACTGGCTTTTCGCCCAGCTGAGGTCGATGAAGATTCGGTCACTGTCCGGAACACCAACACATGGCGTGCCAAGCCACTAGCTACTGCGGCACAGGCATTAACAATAGCTCCAGCCTGAGCTGGGCCCTCCCAGCCAGCGGAATGCCACTTCAATTGCAGACCCATAGCGTTTTTAATATCAGCCAGAGCAACAGGACCAAAACCGGGAGAAATATCATTACGCACCCCGGGATAGGAGCAAAGACCATCGATATCCTCTACATTCAGACCTGCATCCTCAATAGCTAGTAGCGCAGCGTCTAATGTAAGGTCAACGGCAGAACGGTCAAGACGTCGCCCGACTGCTGACTGCCCTACCCCGCTGAACATGACTTTTTTACTATCAAGCATCGAAATCATTTACTCCATCTATTGGTGCAATCTATATCAAGGACGAGTGATTATTAATAAAAAACATCTCAACAACACTTTACATTACTGTATAGTAAATATAATGTATGATCAATATTGGCAACCTTCACAACACACCACCTAATTGTTGTCATTTAACCGTAAAATTGATCCAGGACTAAGCCATGTTCGACTACACAGTGCCAACCCACGTCCCCGAAGAGCTTGTTTTTCATCTCGATGGCGACTCCCATCCAGAACTTAGTAAAGACCCCTTTAAAGTGTACGCTGACTTACACAAACAGGCCCCCCCTATTTTTTATAATCCAGGTGCCTTTCAGGGAGCCGGCGGCTGGTCTATAGCTGACGGCGGAATAATGAAGGAAGTATTGCAGAATCCGGCACTATTTTCATCGAAAAATGGCACAGGTTTCTCCTTCCTTTTAGGTCATGAACTTGACCTGATTCCTCTGGAAATCGATCCCCCAGAGCACATGAAATACCGCATCCACTTTAATAAACCTTTATCACCACAGGCCATTGCGCCACGGGAAGATGCAGTGCGTGAAACCGCTGTCGAATTAATTGAAAAGTTTCAGGCAAAGGGTAAGTGCGAGTTCGTAGATGAGTTTGCTTCACAGTTCCCAGTCTACATTTTTATGACTCTGTTTGGTATGCCACTGGAAGATTTTGATAAAATACTGAATTTGGAATACAAGCTCTTACATGTATCCAATACCATTGAAACACGGATGCAAGCAGCAAAAGATATTTACGCCTACCTGGAAAAAATGCTTGCGGATAAGCGTAAAACCCCCGCTGAAGACCTTGCCTCAAATATACTCGATTTTAAAATTGATGATCGCGACATTACTGACAAAGAAATTCTTGGCATGTACTACCTACTATTTGTGGGTGGCCTAGATACCGTGGCCTCTTCGCTCGGGTATGCTTTCCGATTTCTGGCAAAAAATCCTCAAGCGCAACAAAAATTGCGTGACAACCCAGACCTAATCCCAGGGGCGGTCGAAGAACTATTTCGAATGCACTCTGTTGTGGAAGTGAGACGTACAGTTTCTGAAGACACCACCTTTCATGGAGTAGAGCTTAAGGCTGGAGATTTCGTCAATTGCATTACAGCCATTGTTAGTCTTGATGAAAATGAGTTTGACAGCCCACTGGTTGCGAATCTTGAACGCTCTCCAAATCGTCACGGATCCTTCGTTTTTGGCCCCCATCGATGCATGGGCTCTAACCTTGCCCGTTTGGAAATGCGGGTAGCGTTGGAGGAGTGGTTGCAGCGCATCCCTACGTTTTCAATGGAGCCAGGTGCAGCACCTGAATCTAATCTTGGCGCCGTGGTATCTCTTGCCACGCTACCGCTTGTCTGGTAACTGACAAGCAATTTATACCACCAATACCCTAAACTCGAGAAGCGCATAAATGGGAGTAGATTGATGGGTAAGCAACATGGAGATACTGTAGCTAGCCGCTTTGCTGCTCCAGTAAAAAATGACAGGAATAGGAGGAATTTTCGGCGGTGATACTGCTAAAAAATTGGCCATTGAAACCGAGTTTCTCCCTGGCTTAGTATTCACTTATTAAGCATTCACCTAATACTAACGGAAACTGTTTCCATGACAGCAGATACTGATAAAAATGCAAACCCTGAAGACGTAGTGAGAGGCTATTACGCAAGCATATCGGCAGGTCGCTTTGCCGAAGCAGCTGATCGATTATCTCCCGATTCAACCAGTTGGATTATCGGTGAAGGTCACTGGCCCCTTGGCGGATACCACGACCTTGAAAGTCTAAAAAAAATACACGCCACCGTAACAGAGCGCTTCCCTCAAGGCCTTAAGGTCACCATCAAGGCTCTGACGGTGGAGGGTGAGCGTGTCGCCGTTGAAGCAGAGTCTTATGGCCAACGCTGTGATGGCCGCATTTATAACAACCAGTATCACTACCTGCTCATAGTCAGGAATGGGGTAATTTGTGAGCGTCGAGAGTATATGGACACTATTCATGCCAATGACCTTCTCTGCGGCCTGTTCACTCAAACCAATATATAAATAACATTTATATATTCGTAAGAGAAATGGCGTACACCAACTGGTACGCCACCTCTCTAAACAAAACTAGAGCAAATAATCCATGAAGAAAAAAATAACACGTAGGGATTTTTTAAATGGCGCGGCGATTGCAATCGCCGCCGCCGGCAGCCTATCTCCCAGAAGCATTCTGGCAATGGGTAAAGACAACGCAGCCCCCAGCGCAACCATCGCTGGCCCAGCTGGAATAGGAAAAGACTACTACCCTCCAACATTAACCGGTATTCGCGGCAGCCACGACGGTTCTTTTGAAGTAGCCCATCAACTCGCATGGGCGGGCCAAATACCCGACCATTACGAGCCACTCGATGAAGAGTACGACCTAGTCATCATCGGTGGTGGCATTAGCGGCCTCGCTGCAGCCTACTTCTACCGTCAACAAAACGGTAATGATAAAAAGGTTTTAATTTTAGATAACCACGATGACTTTGGCGGCCACGCCAAACGCAACGAGTTTCAACTCGGAGATCCCACCCTGTTAAGCTATGGTGGGAGCTTCTGTCTTCAGGATAACGTTTTCAGCGATACCGTAAACCGCGTGATGGACGAGCTAGGTGTCGATTTAGAGAAACTCAACGCGGCGCGCGAGCCTGGTTATATGTTGTCGGAACTAAACTCAGACGCAGAGTCTGTGTACTTCCTCAATAATAAACATTTCGGCCAGAGTAAAATCATACGAGGAAGCTGGTGGCATGTTTGGGAGGGCGATGAAGAAGCCCTCAAACTGCTAGACTCGTTAGATCTGCCCGATGAACAGCAGCAACGTTTGCGAAACCTGATTACAGGTGAGAAAGATCTGCTCAATGATCTCTCTATATTAGAAACCAAAGACTACATCGCCTCGACCTCCTACGAGGAGTTTCTGACTACCAAGGCAGGTCTTATGCCGGAAACGATTAGACTATTCGAGCCCTTTATCCAAATGGCTATGGGCGTAGGCATCGAGTCAACCTCTGTCGAAATGGCCTGTTTGCTCGGCTACCCTGGCGCAAATAGCGTAGGTTACGTCGGCAAGCTAGCCAACAAACTATTAAATTACGCCAAAGAAGATATTCAGTTTCCGACATTCCCCGATGGTAATGCCTCGATTGCCCGCCTTCTGGTCCGTAAGCTGGTTCCAGAAGTCGCCCCCGGCAACAGCATGGAAGATATTATTGATGCTCGCTTTGACTATAGCCAACTCGATCGCGGCGATTCACCTGTGCGTATTCGCCTGAACAGCACCGCTGTCAATGTAAAAAACGTCGATGGTGGTGTTGAAGTGGCTTACGTACAAAAAAGTAAACCTTACACACTAAAAGGCAAGCACAGTATCTTGGCCTGTTACAACGGCCTTATCCCGCACCTGTGCCCAGAGCTACCGGCAGCACAAAAAGAAAATCTGAAGTACGGTGTAAAGATACCTCTCGTATTCACCAATGTGCTACTGCGCAGCGGCGCAGCAGTGAATGCCTCGGGGCCCGTTCAATACCACTGCCCTGGCAGTTACTTCTGCGTGGTTACCAAGGCACCGCCAGTCAACCTTGGCAGTTATCGCAACAACAGCAAAGGCGACAACCCTATGGTGCTGTGGATGTGCCATCTACCATCGCCCCGCAATAACGGCAAGCAGAACTCTCGCGACCTTTATCGCTTAGGTCGTCACAGCCTTTATCGTACGTCATTTGCTACCTATGAAAAAGAAGTCAAAGACCAATTGACGGAAATGTTTGCTACCAACGGTTTTGATGCCGAGCGCGATATTCAAGCGATTACCGTCAACCGCTGGTCCCACGGTTATGCCTACGAATACAACAGCCTGTATGACCCTGAATGGGAAGAAGGACAAGCCCCCCATGAATTGGGCCGGGCACCCATAGGCCGTATCAGCATCGCCAATTCTGATTCCGAAGCTGACGCATACCTACATTCAGCGATTGATGCCGCCCTGCGAGCGGTTAGCGAGATCAAAAATGACTGACCCACTATCGCTTCAAACACTAATAGATAGAGCAACTATATCCGACCAGGTTTATCGATACACAAAAGGGCTCGATACACGTGATTGGGAATTGATAGCCTCACTGTTCTCAAACCCTTTCCACTTGCATGCACAAATGCTCGATGTGGACCGCATGATGTCGCCCTGGGAGTATATTGAACTAGGGCCAAAAAAATTTCTCCCGGGCTTTGATGTTACTGCCCACTTGAACACCAACCAGTTGATCACGGTTGAGGGTAACCTGGGATATATCGAAACAAGGATGTACGCCTGCCACTACATTAATCCCGACGAGACTATTAGTGCCGACCAGCTGTCAGCACCTGGTGCTGGCATTCACTGCAACATGCAAATGCCATGGGAAGCCTGGCTGGCACGACAGCCGGATGGCGACTGGCTTTTCCATAAAATCCGCATGGGTGTCGCAACCAGTGAAGGAAATTCAAACGCAATGGAAACCGCATTATCCCGCCACAAAGATTGAACCGATTTTATTCAAGCCAGCAGGATCTTTTTTTACACACCGGAGTCCTCAGATGGTAAAAAGAATTATCTCTGTCATTGGAGCAACAGGAGCACAAGGCGGCGGCGTTGTCAAAGCGCTTCTTAAGCAGGATGCCTGGCGAATTCGTGCTGTAACCAGGAATGCCACAAGCGGTCGAGCAGGGCAACTGGCAGATCTGGGTTGTGAGATAGTAGAAGCCGATTTGAATAACCCGGCCACCCTGAACGACGCACTGCAGGGTTCCTACGGCCTCTTTGCCGTAACCAATTTTTGGGATCGGGCCACCCGAATGGGTGAAGTTGAGCAGGGAAAAAACCTTATTCACGCTGCAAAAGCAGCCGGTATTAAACACTTCATCTGGTCAACCTTACCGGACTATCAAACTCTATCAAATGGCAAGTATGTAGTCCCTCATTTCACCAACAAAGCTCAAATTGATACTAAAGTTAAAGCCGCTGGATTCAGTCATTATACCTTTGTTGAGGCGCCCTTCTATTTCCAGAACTTCCTCAGGGTCCATGCGCCAATAGTGGTGGCCAATGGCCGCAAGCTGTGGCGTTATCCTACCGATAAAGATAACTGTCGCTTTCCCTGTGGCGATATAGGCGAGCTCGGCAAGATTGTTGCTGCGGCACTCAATCAGCCTGAAAAAGTCGGTGACGGACAGCATCTTGCACTAGCCAGTGATTATGTCTGCTGGCAGGACTTAGTCGACATATTGAATGCCCAAGGTCATCGCCTCGAGTATGAGCGGGTTTCTGCCGAGGTATACGATAGCTTTTTTCCCAGTGCCAAAGAATTTCGCAACATGATGAGCTTCTGGGAAGAAAACCACTATTTCGGGCCCCGGGGTGACGAAAAAATAGCCTTAGCCAATGCTCTGGTTGCGGAAGGTTTTACCCGTTTTGAAGACTGGGCAAGCCTTTATATGCGACCCAGCTAATTACTTCATTTATTCAAATTACGGAAAACATTATGGGCATATCTTCTCATTCTGAATTTAAACATAGCTGGGCACTGCTCTTAATAACCCTGATCGGCACCACCACCTCAGCCAGCTATATCCCTCTGTACAGTTTTGGTCCCCTGGCCCAGGATTTAAGTACGGCGCTCAATGTTTCCCTGTCAGATATACAGAAAATAATCACCTTCAATTTTGTCGGTATTGCCATCGGCTCCCAGTTGGCCGGCTGGCTGGTGGAGCGCTATAACTCACGACACATCATTCTCTGGTCACTGCTATTTTATGCAGCAAGCTATACCTTGCTCGGCACCGTAGAGCTCTACACCACTATCGTGTATCTGCTGTATTTTTTGATCCCCATCGTCGGTTGCGGTGCACTAATTGTGTCTTGGACCCATCTGGTCTGTCAGCGTTTTGAAAAACAGCGAGGCCTTGCCCTCGCCATTACACTATCCGGCTCCGGCGTTGCCAGCACCCTGACCCCGTTGCTGCTCTCCATGGTCGTCGGCACCGAGCACTGGCAACAGGGGTTTTATATACTCGCTACTCTGCCAGCACTCACTCTGGTTATTTGTTTCTTTGCCCTGCCCAAACTGTCAACGCGCAAGCCAGGGGCAGGGACGCAGCAGCCTCAAGAAACGAGCCATCTCACCCCCGGAATCTCTTATCTACAAGCCCTTAAGACCCGACACCTGTGGACGATGTTATCATCCTTTACCCTGGTGGCTTTTGTGATCGTCACCATGATCACTAACACCGTATCTATACTGGTGCATAAGGGGCTAAACCAGAGTCAAGCAACTATGCTGTTTAGTATTTTTGGTATATCACTGATCATCGGACGTTTAAGTAGCGGATATTTTTTGGATAGATACTCAGGACCAGTGGTAGCCTTTATCGCGCTTCTACTGCCTACATTGGGCTGCCTAATCTTTTATCATACATCGACCAACACCAGTCTTATGATGTTAGCCATAGGGTTGATAGGTGCTGCTGCAGGAGCAGAGTTTGATATCCTGGCTTATCTAGTTTCCCGCTACTTTGGCTTACGGGCTTATGCCAAAATTTTTGGTGCGCTGTCAGGCACCATCACACTGGGTAGCGGGATGTCCCCCTTTATTTACGGTCCTATTCTAGACTCAGCAGGTGGCTACAGTACCCTGTTACTAGTTTGCGCCATCGCTGCTGCCTTCGGTTCATCCCTAATGCTCAGTCTCGGTGCCTATCCTCAATTTCCATCACTGAAAACTGGTAGCTAAGGAAATCAAAAATGGATTTAAAGCTTACCGAAAAATCCGTCGTCATCACCGAAGTTGCTTCCAATATCGGTCGCGCAACCGCTTTAAAATTGGCAGAAGAAAGCGCCGAATTAAAAGCTTATAAAACTTCATGTAACTTTACATTTATGACAATATAAAATATGACTTATCACCTCTCTTTACCCAATCTATCAAAAACAAGATAAATTTAGATTATTCGTCGAATTTCTCCTTAATTTTTGGTTTTAATGTAATATTTTCCCGCAATACATTGTTTGCATATTACTATACATAAGTGTAAAGTTAAATAGATGAAGAACGCGCTTAATTATAAAACCCATTAAAATAAATAGAGTTATGCGAGGGAGACACATATGAATAAAGTAAAACTGGCCACTATAATTGCAGCAACTGCATTAGTAGAAAATAGCTATGCCGAATTCATGTTAGAAGAAGTAATAGTAACTGCCCAGAAACGTGAACAATCTTTGCAAGACGTACCACTATCGGTTGCTGTTATTTCCTCTGACGCGCTGCGCAGGAGAAATATAAACGATATAGCCTCGCTCGCTCAGGCTTCGCCATCGCTTAACTTCCAGGAAGGTTTCGGGCCTATCTCAACAAACTTTAACATCCGTGGAGTAGCATCGTACTCCTTCGAAGGAGGCATACAGCCCAGTGTTTCGTTGGTTGTGGATGGTGTCGCCTCTGCACGCAACGGGGAGTTCGTTGCTGAGCTAAGTGATATTGAGCGAGTTGAAGTATTACGCGGGCCACAGGGCACCCTATTTGGACGCAACTCCACAGCAGGCGCTATCAATATAGTCACCCAGCGTCCAGGCGAAGAGTTTGCAGGCTCGGCGGAAGTCACTGTAACCGATGACGGCGAACAATATTACCGGCTCAAGGTCGATAGCCCGTTATCAGATACCGTTAGCGCCTCATTGGTTGCATTCCATAAGGATCGAGAGGGGCATATCGAAAATATCTACCCTGGAGCTGATGATCTCGGTGGCAGTGAAACAAAGGGCGTCAGAGCTAAGTTAGATGTGGATTTCAACGACGACTTAAACGTATTATTTACCGCAGAATACACCGATACCACTCATGGTATGAGTCCGCAACTAGTTATCGTACCAGATGATTTTGGGCCTGAGGCCGGTGGCACCTTCCTACGCCTGGCATTGCAAGGTGGTGGTGATCCGGTGCTGGGTCAAGCAGTGATAGACGACCCGCTGAAGGTTAATGTCAATGACCCCCTGGCGTCTAAAAGTACCACTGAGTCCTATGCATTCTCGGCTGATGTGACCTGGAATTTGAGCGAGACGCTCACTCTGCGCTCCATCAGCGGCTACCGCAATTGGGAGGCCGGTATAACCGTAGATGTGGACTCTGGGGCTGGGCAGGTGAGTAACCGTACTGATTTTGGTTTTCTGCCTGTACATGTTGAAACCAATGTCAACTCAAACCCATCCAACCATAATGTAGAGGCGAAATACAGTTACTTTAGTCAGGAGGTTCGCCTTGAAGGCACCACTGAGGCTGTGGATTGGACTGCCGGATTTTATTATCAAGACTTTACAGAAGACCAAGGCACAGATATTGAGTTGTATATCCCGTTTGGACTGTTTGGTCAGAGTAATCCAAATAATTATGGTCTTTTTGCACAAAGGTCACAAAACAGCAATGAATTGCAGGCTTATGCGGTTTTTGCCGACGCGACCTTCCACCTGACCGACACCATTGATGTATTTGGCGGATTCCGCTGGTCTGAGGAGGAGCTGGAAATTGACTACAACAACACTATAATCCTGTCACCTGACAATATTGATGGGGTGGGTGCTACCGGTGCCAACACCTTTGATGATGCCACCAATACCGTCACTGTAGACCAGAACAACCCTTTTGTTATTCTCAACCCTGTTGCGCTAGGGACCGTTGATGACGGCTCTGGGGACTGGTCTGCACGCATGGGTATTGCCTGGCAAGCGACAGACGACATCAATCTATACGCATCTGCCAGTCGTGGGTTTGTAGGAACGGGCGCTATTATGGGTCGCGATGGCTCACCAACCAGTGCATTTCTGGATGCAACCACAGCGGAAAGTTTTGAGTTTGGTATTAAATCTCAATTAGGCGATAGAGTGCAGCTGAATGCAGCAATCTATACGATGCAGGTCTCCGACCTACAAACCTCTGCATTGGTTCCAGGCACAATTCTAACCGCTACCATCAATGCAGGTGACCTAGATATTAACGGCTTTGAAACCGATCTTATTTGGGCAGCTACTGATAATATGCGATTTACTGTGGGCCTGGCGCACACAGACGCAACGGTTGAGGACTTGCTGCAGGGTTGTTACCCAGGCCAAACTGTTACCGAAGGCTGCATTGACGGCCAAGCTGATATGGATGGCTCCAATGCTCCTAACACGCCAGAGCTAAAATATAATATTGCGATGGATATTGATATGCCACTCAGTAACATGCCGTTTGATGCCTATGCTAACGTAACCTACATATGGCAAGACGATGTTATCTTTACCTTAAATCAGGATCCCCTGACGGTTCAGGACGATTACGGTTTACTCGACATCACCTTTGGTTTTATCGATAAAGAAGGTCGTTATGAATTAGCCATTTTTGGCAAGAATGTCACCGATGAATTTTTTGTTAATGATTATTCAGAGTCTGTTGGTACCATTGGTCGAGCTTATGCCCGCGCAACACGTGGTGCGCAAGCATACTATGGTGCCAAGTTTACATATAACTTTTAGACAACAGCCATTAAACGCTATAGTTTTGATTGGAGGGGCTGGCTGGTACAGCCCCTTTCTCAATGTCATTCAAAAACAATGCATGTAACTATATTGAGAATTTAGCTTACAACAAAATCCTGCTTGCCAAAAATAGAAAAGCTTTGTTTTTCAATTTTCCACTTGCCTTCAACTTTCACCAGGCTCCAGTTGTAATTGACAGTGAAAGTATTCTTCTTAAACATTGTCAACATCTTCAATCGCGCGGTTGCCTGAGTATCATTAATTAGGTCAGAATAAAAACCTGTAGCATGATGCCCCAAACAAGCCGGCGCTGACGAGAAAAAATCCCTGATCTCGCCGTGTCCATGAAAAGATTTTCCGTAAACAGCGGTGGCATCAACCTCAGCATCTTCAGTAAACAGCTCCAATGCGGCATCCCAATCCATGGCATCGCAGGCATCACAATAACGCGCTCCCATCTCGTTCAAGCTGATTTTCGCCATTAATTCTTCACTCATAACCTGTCCTCTTTTCTATATATTAAAAAATATCTGTTTATAGATCTAAAAAATTAGTTGGCCGTCTCTCTTTTAAAGCACGCAGACCCTCTTTGAAATCGGGCTTGGTCAAAGCTGTATTCATATCTTCCACAGAGCGGGTATAGGCATCGGAATAATTGCCCTCGGCATCAAAATTGATCTGCCGTTTCATACATGCCATGGAGAAACCGGAACTTTCCTTGGCCAGCTTTTTCGCATATTCGAGCGTCTTGTTCAGCAGCTCTTCAGGCTCATGCAACTTTTGTAACCAACCCAGACGCAGTGCTTCCTGACCGTCGATTCTGTCACCGTCCAATAATATCTGCAGCGCATTGGCTCGGCCCATCATTCGAGGCAACAACCAACCCAGACCGTACTCTGCCGGTAAGCCTAAGCGCGCGAAGGAGCTTTTAATCTTGTTATTGCTCGCACCGAAGCGAAAATCGGCATAACTGGCGACCAGAAACCCCACCCCGGCGCAGGCACCATTAACGGCAGCGATAATAGGTTTAGAAATGCTTAGGGGATAAGCGTGATTGCGCTGGAAAGACTCCGGTGTGCCCTCTGGATAAGGCGGCAATTCAAGCTTGGTTTTCTGATAATTCCCTCCAGACTGTTCAATAGTCTTCAGGTCTTGGGAGTCGGCACCAACACAAAAGTCCTCCCCTCCCCCTGTCACCACCACCACGCGAACATCCGTATCGATGTGTGCATGGTGCAGCGCCCAACGATATTCCACCGACATCCTTCCACCCCAGGCATTCCGTCTCTCAGAGTTATCCAATGTCACCAGTGCAACACCGTCGTTAACCGTATAAATTATTTTTTCGAAATCTGTCGGATTCATCATTTCACTCTATCTACAATGTCAATAGGATGCTTTTGTTTAGCATCACCTTTAGTCTTATGAGTTTGCTAACCAGGTAGGTACCGTTTCAGTATCATCCATACAGGCCAACGCAGTGGCAATCAGCTTTTCATTCCAGTAACGCGAGCTGCCAACTTTTAACGCCAAATCTCTCGATCGTTTCAAATAGAGGTGACAGTCGACTTCCCAGGTATAACCCATGCCGCCGTGCAGGTGAAGCCCCTCTCTAGCGGAAAACTCGAAACAGCTGGTGGCACTGATACGCGCAGCAGCGGCTGCCAGTGGCAGTTCCACACTGTCCGAGGCCAATGCCCAGGCGCCGTAGTAAGCATTCGATCGCGCCAATTCATTTTGCGCATACATTCTGGCAAGCTTGTGTTTAACAGCTTGATAAGAACCTACTTGGCGGCTGAAAGTTTTTCGCTCCTTTACATACTCAACCGCTAACTCCTGGCACCTTTGTGCACCACCCAACTGTTCGAAGGCATAAAGTATCGCGGCTCTATTCAACACATTACCGAGCGCTTCTTGTGCATCCTCACATTTACCTAACAACAGGGCTGGATGGCGATCAAAACTCAATTGAGCGTTTCGCTGTGATGGGTCTACCGACATTAATGACTTACGCTGCAGAGTATTTTCAGACAGTTCAACCAGAACAAGTACAGTCTCACCCTCAGTATTGCGGGCTGTTACCACCGCGATATTAGCCAACATACCGTGGGCAACCGGACGTTTTACACCGGTAATGAAACCGTTATCGAACACCAATGCATTGTCTTTATTTTGACTTGACTCACTAGCCCCTTTTTCAGACCAAGCCATAGTGCCAATCAATTCCCCCGAGGCAATGGCTGGAAGATATTGCTGCTTTTGTTCTTCTGAGCCGTACTGCATTATGGCCTCAGCTGCCAAATAAATACTAGACGAAAACGGAACAGGAGCCACCACTCGACCTAGCTCCTCGGCAATAACACAGAGTTCCAGGTAACCCATACCCAAGCCACCATATTCCTCCGGAATGGCAACCCCGAGCCAACCCAGCTCGACGATCTCCTGCCATAGTGGACTAATGTCAGTGGCATCGCTGTCCAAATAAGTTCTTACCATATCCATCGAACAGCGATCAGATAAAAAACGACGGGCATCATTTTTTATAAAATATTGGTCTTCATCAAAATCAAAATTCATCGCAATTTAAACCTGAAATCTCTGTAGCTAAACTCTTTAATTAATACCTGCCGTTAAAACGTAGCCATCCTCAGCGCACCTCATAGGGTATTTTTTTTGCTACACCCCGATCCACCTGCCCATCCGATAAGTTATTCACCTGTATGTAAAGCATGGCACGATCCATTGCCGCCGACAGCCCATAATCCAATGATTGCCAGACCGCCTTGACTGTACCCTGGGTTGCCAGAGTAGGTTTACTTGCAACTTTTGCGGCCAACTCTCTGGCTCGGCTCCATAACTCTGCTCGGGTCTCTAGGACTTCACTGACTAATCCAGTACGTAGTGCGGTAGCCGATGACATACGTTCGTCATTGCCTAACAAGTTCATTCGCATCACTTCGCCGTAGGCAATTCGACGACTGAGGCCAATAGGCTCACAGGCACTTACCATGCCGAAGCTGACATGAGGGTCAAAAAACTCTGCGTCTTCAGAGCAGATCACAATGTCCGACTCATTGAGCCAGTAATAAGCACCACCACAACACAAGCCGTGCACAGCGCAGATAATGGGTTTCCACATGTCGTTTTGCTTGGGTCCGATTTTTTTACCGGGATCCCACTGTGACCACACCACACCTTCTCGCCAAATTGAATCGGTTTCCTTAATATCCTTTCCAGTCGAGAACGCTCTACCATCAGCCGCCTGTACCACAACGGCGTGCACATGATCATCGGTCTTAATCAATTCCCAGACGGCAGCCATTTCCTCAACCATTTGGCTATTGAAGGAATTCATTGCCTCGGGACGATTAATAGTTACTGTTGCAACATTGTCTTCATGAGTTTCATAGCTAATAGTTTCGAACATAGTTACCTCGTTTCTCTCGGAGCCTTTTATTGGCTTGCTGTTAACTTTCGAATAAGCGTTTCACTTCGATCTGACTCACCTTCATGGACGGTGTGCGCGGTAACTGATCCACAACAGCAATCCGAAGCGGTACAAAATAGCTGGTCATATTCTCTTTAGCCCAAGCCCTTAGTGACTCTTCACTAATCGCAGCAGTATTGTCGATAAGCTCCACCGCCGCAACGGGCACCTGCCCCAGTCGGGCATCATCAATGCCCACTACAATGGCTTCTTTAATGTGTTCATTTTTACCCAAAATTTCTGCCACTTCAGTAGGAATAATTTTGAAACCACCGCGATTAATCGCAGAGTCGGCCCTACCGCGCAACCAGATAAAATCATCCGCATCAATGTAGGCTAAATCAGTAGTAGCAACCCAGTCCTCACCTTCCATCATCTGGCTGGACCTGACCTGTAAAATGCCCGTTTCACCGATTGGCAAGAGCTCGCCGCTAGACCTATCGATAATACGCAGGTCAACGCCATCATAAGCTTGTCCCACACTGCCGACTTTGGAATCGCCAAATTGTTTTTTCATCGGCATGGTCCAGCCGCAGACAGCGCCAGAAAACTCCGTTGCACCGTAAGTAGGTAGAATAGGCAAGCTAAAACGCTGCTCAAAAGTCGACTGAGTCTGCGCAGGAAGCGGTGCTGTTCCTGAGCGAATACAAATTAAGCTAGCCAGCTTTTCACTAGCGAGATCAGACTCAAGTACCATATTAATCATTGCCGGCACCAGAGAGCACACTCTGATCTGATATTTCTCAACGGCGGCAGCCCACTTTTGGACATCAAACTTCTCCAACAGGCTGATTGGTCGGGCTTCCAGTAGGGAATTAACAACCCAGAAAAGCCCGCCAATATGAACTAGGGGCTGAGTAATTAATGCCGGTTTGGTTCTAACTTTGGGCTTTTCCGTTGTGATTATCCCAGCAGGAATATTGCTGTATGCCGCGCTCAAGTTGGAAGCACCGATGGGAATCCGCTTAGGCTTGCCAGTAGTACCACTACTCTGAATGAGGACGGCCACTCCCGGTCGCAAACAGCTAAACCGCGACGCGGTTATTTCGCGCTCTGGGTTGCGCTCCAGAATATGATCCTGACTGCGCGATCCATCAAGACTAATAGCCAGAGCATTATTTTCATCGACGTAACTTTGTAAAGCAGTTGACTGCCAGTCTGCTTCACTGGCAATGACAACCGCCGCATCCAAATCCTGTAAATCAGCAACCACTTTATTTTGTGCAGAAAAAGGGTTGATAGGTGTCACACAGCGACCGCTGCAAATCACCGCACAAAAGGCAGCCACCTGATGGGGTTTGTTACGGCACAGCAGCGCCACTTCAGTATTTTTAGGCACGCCACGGGCATCCAATATCCCTTCAATCTTTTCGATAGTCTCGGCAATAAAAGCCCAGTCATACCAATGCCCATCCAGCTCTATTGCATTGGATTGCGGACTGATCGCACAGCTGTCTCGCATTATGCGACCTAAATCATTTTTGTCTAAACCATTCATATCTTAATCACACTCCTTCATATACAACTCTCGATACTTAAGTCGGCTACAGGTCTTTGAATGCCTTGCCTTTGTCCAAACGTGGTTCGCTCGGCAGACCCAGCGTTCTTTCACCGATAATATTCATCAATATTTCATCTGCACCACCGGCAATACGCAGGCCGGGGGCCCATAAATAGGCATCAAATAATTCCTGCATTAAGGGATGAGTTTCGGCATCCACAACAGCACCATTTTCTTCGAACAACTCCATCGCATAGGCACTGAGTTTCTGATTTAACTGACAGGACATCAGTTTAAGAATGGAAGCTTCGCTGCCCAGATCCTTACCCTGCGCCAGTACAGTCAACATCCGTGACATGAAATGTTCCTGAGCACATTTGTTCACCAAGCAATTGGCTAGAGATTGTCTGACACTGTCTTTTTCAATGGCCTTCTCGCCATGTAGCTCACACTCCTGGCTCAGCTGCAGCACGGACATCATTGATGGCATCCGAGTATTGAGCCGCTTGAAACGCTCAGCGGTCAGGGCATGCATAGCAACTTGCCACCCCTGGCTCACTTCACCCAGCCGGCATGAATCCGCGATGACAACAGAGTCCAGAAAAACTTCATTAAACTCGCTATGTCCGGAAATCTGCTTAATTGGCTGCACGCTAATACCCGGCAGTGTCATATCAATCAGAAAATAAGTAAGCCCCCTGTGCTTGGGGAGATCTGGATCAGTTCTTACTAACAGGATGCCATAGTCAGCAACCTGAGCTCCCGAGGTCCACACTTTCTGACCGGAGATCACCCAGTTGTCGCCCTCTCTGACTGCCTTGCTTCGTACGGCCGCTAAATCAACACCGGCATTAGGTTCAGAAAAGAGCTGACACCAAATCAAATCACCGCAGAGGGTTCGAGGAATAAGTTGCTTTTGTTCTTCAGAGCCGAATTCCATAATTGACGGCAGGCATTGACCTATACCGACAGAAAAATAATTAAAGGGTCGAGGCAGACGTCTCTCTTCCTGATCAAAAATAGCCGCCTGCATCCAGTTACCACCCATACCTCCATATTCCTTGGGCCATACTATATGCGCATAACCCGCTTCGGCTTTTTTCTTCTGCCACTGGCGACAGAAAGCTATATCAGCTTCCGTGTACAATTCATCGGGCGAGGTAGAACGCAGAGCAGTGCCATTAGTCTGCAGCCAAGATCTTACCTCCTGCCGGAAACATGCTTCTTCCTGAGTATCACTAAAATCCATTACAACAGTCCACCATACAGCTGAAAAATTTTGATACTTGTTTAACCTAAATTCCTTGAGCTTTTAATACCGATTAGGCCGGCGGTAAATTTATCGATTTAAATTCAAGATAATCCTGCAAGCCTTCCTCGCCTAACTCTCGACCGAGACCAGAGGACTTGTAACCTCCAAAGGGAGCGGCAATATCCATTGAAAAACAGTTAATTGAAAAATTACCCACCTGAATGGCACGCCCAATTTCCAAACCTTTCTCAATATCAGCTGTCCAGACCGAGCCAGAAAGTCCCAAATCTGAATCATTGGCGATGCGAATAGCATCCTCTTCATCTTTATAAGGTATGGCGCAAACTACTGGGCCAAATATTTCCTCACGGGCCACACGCATATTGTTATTAACATCAGCCAGCAGTGTTGGCTCAATAAAATAGCCCGGCTCAAGGTGCGAGGGTGTGCCACCACCGGTTACAATTCTCGCCCCTTCACTGACACCCATTGCAATACACTCTTTTACGCGATTGAAATGGCGCTCGTGGATCATTGGGCCCAACTGGGTATCTGGTTCAGCAGGGTCACCCAGTTTCATACCGCGATAAGCACCAGCCAGTGCCGCCAAGTATTCTTCGTAACGACTTTCAGGAATCAAAATGCGAGTCTGTGCGGCACAGGCCTGGCCACTATTGATCACCGATGCCGCTGCCAGCCCTGGAACAACCTTGGCAAGATCAGCATCCTCACAGACAATAGCCGCAGATTTACCTCCCAACTCCAGCGCTACACGCTTCACCTGAGAGCCACAAACTTCTGCTACCCGGCGTCCGGCAACCACACTGCCGGTGATGGTAGCCATATTGACATCAGGATGACCAACCAGATACTCACTCGCCTCGCGATCAGCTGCTACAATGTTAATAACGCCGGCCGGAATTCCAGCCTCTTGTACACATTCGGCGAATAGGTAGGAAAACAAGGGTGTTTCGATTGGCACCTTTAGCACCACTGTCGAGCCCGACGCCAAGGCTGGGCCAATTTTTAACATGGCCGCAAACAGCGGGCCATTGAAAGGAACAATCGCAGCAACCACACCGACCGGCTCCTTGCGCACCATCACTTCACCAAAAAAACCCTGGCGTTTTTCTTCGAATTCAAAGTTCCTAACCAGCTGGCCGTAAAACTTCAGCGTCATCCGTGCCATCGCCACCTGGCCTTTGGAAAAGCTGTAGGGCGCCGCAATTTCCTGCACGGCACAGAGTGCCAAATCCTTTGCCCGTGCTTTAATAGCCTCAGACAGGGCATCAATGTATTGCGCCCTGTCTATGGAGGAAGTCACCGACCAATCACCATCAGAGAGCGCAGCTTTTGCTGCGGTAATGGCAGCGTTGACATCTTGTTCGACCGCTTCAGGGCAAGAACCAATGATCTGACGACTAGCCGGACACTCCACAGCAATGCGCTTATCGGAACTGGGCTGGTGCCACTCACCGCCTATAAAAATATGTTGGTAATTCATGATTTTCCCCGCTGCAATCTCTTTCAGCCCACTCAGCCTGGATAAAGGCTAATTAGACAGATCAATTTTTGCTGTAAGTAATATCTGACTGCTCCATATCCCAAGTTGCCTGGGTGCAGCCATCATCCCTCAGCTGATTTTTCAATATTCTGCCCACAGGATTCTTGGGCAATTCATCTCTGAATTCGATATAGCGTGGTACTGCGTAGTAAGGCACGTTCTCGATAGCCCAATGCGCCAATTCATACTCCGTCAATTGCGCCCCAGCTACCTTAACAATAGTCACTTTGACATCATCCTCGGTAAATTCTGAAGGCACCGCATGCACCGCCACTTCATGGATATCAGGATGCTGATTAAAAACCGTCTCCATTTCGTAGCTGGAAATATTTTCCCCCCGACGGCGCAAGTAATCTTTTTTTCTATCAACGAAATAGAAATAATTATCTTCGTCAAACTTGCCTATATCGCCCGTGTGAAGCCACATGCCAGTCAACACATCCAGTGTCTCCTGTGGCCGCCCCCAATACCCCTCAAACATCACATTCGGACGCCTTGGCCGCACAACTATCTCACCGGTTTCACCTATTGGCATTTCTTTAAAATCGTCATTAACAATCATAACTTCGAAGTCACGATAATTGAGCTTACCCGAGGATCCTGGAGCTGCCCCCTTTGCTTCAGTATATGTAAGCATTGACACAAAACTAACCTCAGTTAGACCGTAGACATGGGCCCCAACAATCTCCACACCAAATCTCTTATGCCAAATTTCTTGTAGCTCAGCTGGAAATGGCGCACCTCTTGCCATTCTTAGCTGTCCCTTACACCTATGCATTGCTTCGCTATCAGTCTGATTAGCAATCAACGGAATCATTGAGCCCAGTATTGAGGCCACCGATGCGCCGCTCTTTTCGATTTCAGACCAGAACCTAGACAGAGAAAAGCGAGGCGAAATCGCGGCCGTAGTATTACTGACAACCGAATACAAGATAGTGACCACCAAGGCATTAAGGTGAAACAGCGGCAAGCAAGTCCAATTCACCTCACCCGGGCGCGGGTCGCACATACCACGAGTTCTAAGTGCCTGATTGGCGATATAATTTTGACTAAGGGCACAACCTTTAGAAGGACCTGTAGTCCCTCCTGTATAGATAATGCCAGCTATATCCGCCGGCTGTGGTCGAATATCTGTCTGCGCACTGTTGTCAGAATACAAACTGACCAGCGATTTAACGCCTACCCCAGTCGAGACTGCATCACCCCTGACATAAGTATTCACAAGCTCAGGCAATTCGGCTCTAATCGCATCCACACGAGCCAAATATTTATCCTCAGCTACAAGAAACTTTGAACCTGAATTCGCTAATGGGTTTCTTAAAAACTCACCCTTGTTCGCAGTGTTAACTGGAACATAAATCGCATTCACTTTAGACGCCGCTATAAAAAGGGCAACAGAATCAACATGGTTGTCTAACAGGGTTGCAATACGATCCCCCTGCGCGACACCAACAGCAAGCAGCCCATGTGCAAGTTGGTTAGTTAACTGATCAAATTGAGCATAGGTATACTTTTTATCACCCTCCAAAAAGTGCACAAAGATAGTTTCAGGTGATTTTGTTAGAGCATTCGTCCACAGCTCTAAAATCGTATGCCTTTCTTCCAATTCCCAAGCAGAATTATTCATCAACACCTCTTTTAACTCTCATAATCACTACCTACCAAAAGCATCAATTCACGAGACCGACCAGTGCATTAAGCTTAACACTAGTGTAAAGTTAATGGCAATACCCATCAGAAAATATCACTTAAAGCGACAATTTATGGCCTCAAGGCCATTTGCGCATAATATGTTGTAGACTAGTTTTACTTGCTAGCAAAGTAATACTAAAAACTATGCCTAGATGCGGAATCCAGACTTAACAACTTTATAGTCCAAGGTAATCAAATACCGTCCGACACAGAAAAAACGGCTGATTCGCCAGAAGTCAGATTACGCGCGCCAGGCACTTACTAACACGTCAAGAAAAAATAGGATCTAATTACTGCAATAAAAGAAAAACACAACAGAGAACTTCTCTAAACTCTCGATCGATCTTTTGCTAAAGGCAAAGCAAGACTAGCGAAGCGCTTTCGAAAAATCTAAGTTATATGCGCTCAAAGATAGCCGCCAAACCTTGACCACCTCCAATACACATAGTTTCCACACCATAACGAGCATGGCGCCGCTCCATCTCTCTCAACAGTGTGGCAAGAATGCGGCCACCAGTGGCTCCTACCGGGTGACCCAGCGAGATACCAGAGCCATTAACATTCATCCTATCGTAATCAGAGTCCTTAAAGCCCCAGGCCTTGGTACAGCCCAGCACTTGAACCGCGAACGCCTCATTCAGTTCAATCAAGTCAATGTCTGACAGAGAGAGCTTAGCCTGTTCCAGTGCTTTATTCACCGCAGGCACAGGACCTAACCCCATTCTTGAAGGCTCTACACCGACCACGGACCAGGACACTAATTTAGCGAAGGGCTTCAGGCCATATTGTTTGACCATTTCTTCAGAGGCTACTATGCAGGCGGAACCGCCATCATTCTGAGTACTGGCATTGCCGGCAGTGACGGTTGATTCAGGGTCAACTTTAGATCGAATAGCTCTCAGGCCGGCTAGCGTCTCAACCGAAGTTGCGCGTGGTGTTTCATCAGTAGATATGACCGTATCGCCTTTGCGCCCTGGAACAGTCACAGCAATAATTTCATCATCAAATAAGCCTTGCTGTTGTGCCGCAATGGCACGGCGCTGAGACTCAGCCGCAAACATATCCTGCTCCTCACGGGAAATGCTGTAATCTTTGCGCACGTTTTCCGCAGTTTCCAACATACCACCAGCTACAGGAAAGTTGACGCCACCGGCAGTCACTCGCCCCTGAGCAAGAGCGTCATTGAGCTCAAGTGCAGGCGTCTTGATACCCCACCTAGCCTTGGTTGAGTAGAAAGGCGCGTTACTCATTGATTCTGCCCCCCCTGTTACAACCAGATTAGATGCACCAGTGGCTACCTGAAGAACACCATAAATCAGCGTCTGCAAACCCGAGCCACAGCGGCGATCAAGCTGCAGCCCACCCACCGAGATAGGAAGCTCCGCATCCAGAGCTACGACACGGCCCAGCGCCGGCGCATCCATGGTTGCATAGCACTGGGCGAACAATACATCGTCTATTGCATCGGCTGGCAATTTGGATTTTTCAAGCATCCCCTTAACCACTGCCGCACCTAAAAACTGTGCACTAATATCTTTATAAGCCCCACCAAATGTCCCTACTGCCGTACGAACCGGCTCACAAATAAACGCGTCTCTGATTTGCATAAGAGCTTCCTCTTATAATGAAATAAATTTTTTCCCAAATAAAGGTTAAATAATTACGCTGGTAGCATAGTATCTCCGCCATCAACACGAAAGGTCTGACCGGTAATCCAAGCACCTTCCTCAGACGCCAAGAACTTAGCCATATTAACAATATCATCGGTCTCACCAAGGCGCTTAAGTGCTAGACCGTTAATCACATGACTAAGGATTTCCTCGGGTACCTGTCGCGTGGCCTCTGTATCACAAGGGCCCGGCGCGATCGCATTAACCCGAATATTACGTTCGCCTAATTCACTGGCCAGACACATGGTTAAGCCCTGCACCCCCAACTTGGAAACACCATAATAGCCGCCCTGAGTTTTCCAAGCTGCGGTTGAAGACTGGTTGATCACACTTCCACCCCCTCTTTCATCCATATAGCTAACCACAGCACGGGTCATCACCAGCGGGCTATGCATATTGATTTTCATGATTTGATAGTAGTAATCCATATCAACATTTAACAACGTGTCGTATTTCATACCGTAAAAGATCGCAGCATTGTTAACTAGGATATCAATACCACCAAAAGTGTCTTTGGCGAATATTGCCGCTGCTGTCGCATTGTCTTCTGAGGAAACATCGGTCTTGATAAAAGCCGCTTTGCCACCCATCTGACAAATCTCATCAGCGACGCGACGCCCCCCCTCTTCGTTCAATTCAGCAATCACGACTTTGGCGCCGTCGGCGGCAAAACTCTTCGCGTAGGTTTCACCAATACCTTGTCCACCACCAGTGATAATCACCACTTTTTTATCAAAATTCATTGTAAAGCTCCTGTTAACTTTATTTAAATAAATGAAACATCCACCGTAAAAACGTAATACTCAACAGTATTTTTTACACTAGCCACCGACTACACCCTGATCGTGTAAGCGGCCTATTTCTCCATCGCCTAATCCCAGCAATTCACACAATACCTGGTCGGTGTGCTCGCCGAGGCGAGGCGCCACGGCCACGGCTTGACGGTCAACTTGCTCAAACTCCAGAGGAGAACCCGCCATCAACATGCTGCCTACATCAGGCTGTGCCAGCCGTTCAAACATCGGATTGAGGGCAGAGCAATTAGGGTTGTTATCAAGCATGCCTTTAACACTCTGGTAGCGACTCCAACAAACACCGTGAGCAGTAAAGTCGCTATCAATATCGTTAATCTTCTGGCTTGCCACCCAGATTTCAATCAGATCCGCAATCTCCCGCCTGGCCTTGAATCGATCCCCCTCCTGACTAAAATCCAAGTCCAGACGCTGCGCTAAAGCCTGCATACTTTCAACCGTATCGGTGGCCTTACAAAGCCCTGACCATTGCTTGGGCGTCAGGCCCACAATCATAATGCGGACACCATCCGACGAGACAAAATCACGACCGAAAGCGCCAAATAAATAATTGCCCGGCTTCTCGCGTTTAATACCCGATTCGGCCTCAGCGATAAAACCTAGATTGCCCATGGTTGCCATGGCCACATCTTCCAGCGCCAGCTTTATATGCTGGCCTTTACCAGTCAGCCTTCGGTGCCTCTCGGCGGCCAGCAAACCCGAGACCGCCATCTGCCCGGTAATACAATCCCAGGCAGGTATAACACTATTTACTGGATCATCAGCATCCTCGGGCCCGGTAAAAAAAGGCACGCCAATGGCAGGGTTAACGGTATAGTCAACCGCTGAACCACCCTGTCGATTACCTTGAACAGTCAGCTGAATCAGATCTTCACGGGCTTTACACAATGCTTCATAACTCAACCACCCCTTAGGTGGAAAATTAGTCAGCAGTAATCCCGCCTCTTCCCCTGGTGCACAAATTATGGCCTTAGCAAGCTCACGCCCCTCAGGGTTACGAATATCAATCGCGACAGAGCGCTTATTCTTATTCAGACCCTGCCAAAACAAGCTGACATTGTCTTCAGTCACAGGCCAGCGCCGATAATCAAGACCACCTCGAATATCATCAATGCGAATCACTTCGGCACCCATTTGGGCCAGGGTTAGTCCACCCGAAGGAGCCGCAACAAATGCTGAAACCTCAACCACACGCATACCGGATAAAATACCCATCAGCCCTGCACCTCATTTTCTCGCAGGGTAGCGGCCCTCAAAGCATGATTAAGCAGTTCACGAGCAATCACTTTTAACGCCAGGGTCTCCTCTGCGCCCTCAAAGATGGAAAGTACTCTAGCATCGACAAAATAACGGCTCACAGGTGTTTCTTCGGCATAACCCATACCACCGTGAATCTGCAGGGCTTCTCGGGTAATCCACTCCGCTGAGCGGCAAGCAAACAACTTCACCAGACTAGCTTCCATTTTGCCCTGCCCGGCATCAAGTAGTCTGCCAACGCTGTAGGTAAAATAACGGCAAGCGGCAACCTGAGCTGCCATCCGCGCCAATTTGACTTGGGTCAATTGATAACTCCCCAGTGGCACACCAAACACTCTACGATCCTGCGAATATCTGGCAGCTGCTCCCATAGCGGCACGCATCACCCCAGATGCCCGCGCCGCGGTCTGGATACGTCCTCCGGTAAGACCCTCCATTGCCAGATAGAAACCTTTACCCAATCCTTCTTTACCACCAATGAGATTTCCATCGGGAACGAAATAATCTTCAAAAGCCAAGTCGTAGGAGTGCATCCCACGATAGCCAATAGTCGGAATTGCTTTACCAATCAAGCGCCCGCCCTGTGCTTGCTCAACGGTAAATTCATGGTCTTCGGTACTGGATTTTTCCACCAGCAATGCACTTAAGCCTTTGTGTCCAAGGGACTTATCCAACTCTGTACGGGCAATAACAAACAACACCTCAGCCTTACCCGCAAAGGTACACCAAGTCTTGGCACCATTGAGCAACCAACCACCCTCGGTGCGCGCTGCCTTCAAGGAAAGTCCGGCCACATCTGATCCGTAGTCCGGTTCTGTAATCGCAATACCACAGAGTTTGCTACCCGCCGCAATCTGCGGCAACCAATGGGACTTTTGTTCTTCAGTACCGCCACTAAGCAGTGCCCGAGTCAATATTTCGGGACGCGTAATCAGACTACCCCCCACAGCAAGTGAAGCCTCGGACAGCGCCTCAGTGACTACTATCATGGTGAGATGATCGTCCTGATCATCCGGTGCTGTACCGCCAAATTTTTCCGGCACTGAGAGCCCAAAAACTCCCATCTCACGCAGTGGCTGTAAAATGGTCTCAGGTACAGTTAAATCCTGCCGGTGAATATCTTCTGCCAGGGGCTTGATTACATCGGCTGCGATTCGCTGAAAAGCATCCTGCATAATCAATTTCTCTTCATCGAGAACAAGCTGGCCGGTATCGCCACCGCAATCGATAACAGCTTGGCCGATGTTAGCCAGCCGAGCAGGCTCAGCATGAAAACGCAGCGAGGCTCTTAAGTTGTCACTAGCAAATACTACATCAAACTCAGTCTGATCAAGCCCAAAATCAGATAATAAGGGCTCCAGCCGACCCTTAATTGATGCAATCGCATTGGCCATATACAGATTGCAGAGCGACTGCTGTAACTCTGGCGCACCTTCAGTTAAAGCTTCATTAGCAGTTATCGCGGCCCGCAGCTCGGCATAGATTAGTGCAAGCTCATAACTGGCCAGCTGGTGTTGATCCAATTGGTAGGGATCAATCTTGCCATTGACAGAACAGGCTCTCGCCAAAGCTGCCGCAGCTCTGCCCACAACACCTTGTATCGGTGCCAGAAACTGTGCAAGACTTATCTCCAAAGCTGTATCAGCCATTTCCAAATTTCTCCACAAAAAGTCTATCCATAAGACAGTGTTCCAACACCGGGGCCAATGACGTCATTAATCAGACAGTTATTTGAGCTTCTCAAAAGGAATATCTTTGTCCACCCGTATATCACCTGGCAGACCCAACACTCGTTCTGCGATGGTGTTTTTCAGTATTTCATCGGTACCACCCGCAATGCGATAACCGGCAGCTTCCAACCAGGCAACACGGAAGTCATTTGCTCGCGAGACCTGGGAGTCAGGGTAAATAGCCCCCGCCGGGCCACAGATATCCATAATATCGGAAGACTGGGTCTGCAATTTCCGGGCAATAACAAGCTTGCTTAATGCGGCCTCAGGGCCAGGCAGCTGCCCTTGAGACAGCCCAGTCAGAAGGCGCGCATAGAAATTGTTGATGCCCGACTCTGCAACGTGCCAGTCGGCGATTTTTTCGCGAACACAGGCATCATTTAAACCAGATTGACTATCACTGAATTCACGATGCAGGAAACGCACCGTATTCTCCAATGACGCACCTCCGCCTGCAGCCTCTGATACGCCAAACCGTTCCTCCATCAGGGTTGCTATCGCCACCGGCCAACCACCATTTATTTCACCCAAACGGGCAGTATCTGGAATTCGAACATCATTAAAGAAGACTTCGCAAAACTCACCACTACCGGCTGCTTGCTTGATAGGCCGAACTTCGATACCTGGAGATTTCATATCAACAAAAAAATAGGTCATACCCTGGTGCTTCGGCAAACTGGGATCTGTCCGCGTTACTATGACACCAAAATCGGAGATATGAGCATAAGAAGTCCATATCTTTTGGCCATTGAGAACCCATTCATCGGCCTCTCTAACCGCTCGCAGACTGATACCCCCGAGATCAGAACCCGCTGATGGTTCTGAAAAGAGCTGGCACCAAATTTCTTCCCCCCGTAATGCCGGTATCAGATAACGCTTCTTCTGCTCCTCCGAAGCAAACCGACGCAAAATTGGGATTGGCATACCCAGGCTGATACCAAAAAAGAGCGTCGGAAAATTGTATTTCTCCTCTTCCTGGTCATAGATAACCGCCTGCATCGGCGTACCACCCATACCACCCAGCTCCTGGGGCCAGGTTACTTTTGCGTACCCTCTCTCAGCTTTGCCTGCCTGAAATTCGCGCCCGAGACTGAGTCGCTGCTCAAAGCTAAGATCATCGACATTTTTCAAGTTATAGACAGGAGCCTGTTCAGCAAGCCAATTTTTGACTTCAAGCCTAAATTCAGCTTCCTCTGGTGTATCATCAAAATCCATGTTGTCTCCAATGGGATAGTTTTAGTCTTGGGCCAGTGATAAAAACGGCTTAGCGGTGAAAACGGGCGTCAAACAAACTTTCGTTGCAACTCACTGGTCACCTGCTTTTTCCACAAACCTGAACTACCAATAAGCAGTGCCAACGTCCGAGAGCGACGCAGATACAAGTGACAATCGGCCTCCCAAGTAAAACCCATACCACCATGCACCTGGATATTTTCAGAGGCAGCATACTCATAAGCTTGTGTAGCACTCACGCGTGCCACGCTCGCAGCCAAGGGCAATTCTTCAGCACCCGTAGCCAGCGCCCAGGCTCCATAATAAGCATTACTGCGGGCCAGCTGATTAGCCACGTAGACATCGACAAGCTTGTGCTTAATCGCTTGAAACGATCCAATAGGACGACCAAAGGCATGCCGCTCACGGGAAAACTCGGTGGCGGCAGCCAAGCAAGCATCGGCACCACCGATCTGCTCAAAGGCAAATAGTACTGCAGCAGCGTTCAATACTCGCTGAAACAGCTGCCAACCACTCTTACCAGACCCACCCTCAAAAGCAGTCAGGTTCTCAGCCTCTGCACCAAAAAATTCCAGTCCCCCTTGACTGCGACTCGGATCGACAGACTCCAGCTGACGGCGATGCACCGCCTCTTGATCAAGATCTAGAAAACACAGACAGGGATCATTATCCTCGTTGACAGCGAGCACCACTGCAGCACCAGCTATCATCGCATCAGCTACCGGCCACTTGTCACCGTAGAGCTTCCCCGCCTTAAATCTCACACCGATACGGTCAGGGTCAGGAAAACCAATTCCCTCCGCAAACGCCATCGTCCCAATCAACTTACCTGCTGCCACTTGCGGGAGTATTTCTTGCTTCAACGTTTTACTAGCACCATTTAATAGGGCCTCACAGAATTGGTAGAGGGTTGATGAAAAGGGCACCGGGGCTAGAAAGCGTCCCATCTCCTCTGCCATTACACACAACTCCAGATAACCCAGACCGATGCCGCCGTATTGTTCAGGAATCGTAATCCCAGTCCAACCCAACTCAACCATTTCGCGCCAAACAGACTCTGAATAAGCTTGTTGCTGATCATCCAGCACTAAGCGAGCGACTGACAAATCGCAACGATCACGCAGGAAACGGTGCGTTTCATCCTGCAAAGATTTCTGGTCATCCGAAAAATCAAAATTCACTATCGTGTTCCCTAGTTACAGCTAGAAATAGCCAGTTATTCAGTCAAGTAAAGATGAAAATAATTACCTTATCTAAAGCCGGGTGAGCGCCTTTCCATTATTGATTTTATGTTAACACTGATGTAAAGTTAAATGCAATGCAGTGCATATATAAGATTTGATTTATCATAAATCCGAAGCAGTAGAGAAAGAGAAGCGCCAGCAGGGCAATACCGATGACACTATCTTGATCAACATTGAAACCCATTTGCTTTATAACCGACCACCAATTTTTATTAGGGAGCGTTTAAACAAAGAGCTTGTAAACAAGAATTTTTCTGAAAAAGAGAATTTATATGAATGAAGTATGGATTATAGATGCAGCGCGCAGCCCACGGGGTTTAGGCCACGCGGAAAAAGGCAGCTTAGCGGGCATACACCCTCAACGATTACTTTCTCAGGTCTTGAGCGCACTGGAAGACCGCAATCAATTGATCACTGCAAATATCGAGCACGTAATCATCGGATGCGGCAACCCTGCTGGCAAACAGCGCGGCGATATAGCACGTATGGCAGCTCTCGACTCAGGCTGGTTGCACAGCAGCGGTACCACGCTCGATCATTTTTGTGGCTCAAGCTTGGTGGCCACCATGTTTGCCACCAATAGCATCGCCAGCGGCATGCATGACCTGGTAGTAGCCGGTGGGGTTGAAATGATGTCGATACCAGAAGGCCCAAATATGGCCACCGACCAACACAACCTCCATCTGCGCAAAAAACACCCTATGACCAGTGTCGGTATTTCTGCCGATGTTATCGCCACCGAGGAAGGTTTCAGTCGCAGGGATGTCGATGCATTTGCCGCAGCCAGCCAACAGCGTGCCAGCCAAGCTATAAAAAATGGCTATTTTGACAATAGCTTGATTTCCATCAACCACGATGATGGTTCACTAGCACTGGCAAAAGATGAATACCCTAGGTCAGGCACCACAGTCGAGAAGCTGGCCAATCTACAGCCCGTTTTTGGCCAATTTATGAACTATCCAATGGATGACACCCATAGCTTTGGTGAAGTCGCCCGAATGAAATGGCCAGATCTTGAGATCGACCACGTTCACCACGCCGGCAACGCCTCGGGCATTGTCGATGGCGCCGCTGGCATTGTGCTCGCCTCACCAGCATACGCCCAAAAATACAATCTGAAGCCTCGGGCAAAAATTGTCGCTTGCGCAACGGCGGGTGGTAGCCCCGAATACAATTTAAACGAACCCGTTCCTTCAGCACGCAAAGCACTCGACAATGCCGGTCTCACCATAGATGACATTGACCTGTTTGAAGTGAATGAAGCCTTTGCTGTAGTCCCCCTCCGTTTCATGAAATTAATGGGCGTCAGTCACGACAAACTCAATGTGAATGGCGGCGCAATCGCGCTGGGCCACCCGATCGGCGCCACCGGTGCCATTTTGCTAGGAACGCTGCTCGACGAACTGGAACGACGCGAACTACAGCGCGGCCTGGTAACACTTTGCGCAGCCGGCGGCCAGGCTCCCAGCATGATTGTTGAAAGGCTGTAACGGGCCACTATTGACCAAACCGCATTAAGTACAAAATTCAAAAGGCAAACTATGTCTGAACAAACACAGGATCAGCAACAGAACCAAGATAAGGCCTTGTCTGCACCGGTATGTGTAGAGCGGGAAGGCCCTATTGGCCTGGTAGTGATGAACCGACCGGAAAAACGTAATGCCCTGGACCTCGCCATGCGCCGCGGCATTGCCAGCGCTTTTCAAGCACTCTCTAATGACCCCAACATTCTCGTTATTATTGTCACCGGTGGTAAGAAGGTCTTTGCCGCAGGTGCAGACTTGAAACTGCTAGTAGACAAAAATTCACAGCAAGTCGCTGAACTCAACTTGACCGGTTACTGGGAACCAGTAGCCAGTTGCCAGAAACCAGTTATCGCTGCAGTTAATGGCTACTGCCTGGGCGCTGGCTCCGAACTGATGATGATGTGCGACGTTATCGTTGTCGACAAGAGCGCCCGCATTGGTCAGCCCGAAGCCAATGTGGGCATTATGCCAGGAGCTGGCGGTACCCAGCGGCTAGTCAGAGCCATCGGCAAGCCCGTTGCCAGTCTTATGCTAATGTGCAGCGAGATGCTAACCGGTGAGCGTGCCTACCAACTAGGGCTAGCCAGCGACCTGGTCGAGGAAGGTCAAGCCATTGATCGAGCCCTCCAGTTGGCAAATAGAGTCACGGCAATGCCGCCCAAAGCTATCAGCTCCATAAAGCGCACCTTGGCACAGGGGCCAGATCTTCCCCTGCAAGAAGCCTTAGCGCTTGAGCATCAAGCTTTTTTACAGCTATTTGATACCGCCGATCAGACCGAGGGTATGCAGGCATTTATAGAAAAGCGTAAGCCCGATTTTGCAGGTAAATAAACCGAGCACAAAAATTATGACAAACAAATCAAAACTAACTGTAGCGGTTATCGGTGCAGGCACCATGGGTCGAGGGATTGTGCAACTGTTTGCCCAATCAGGCCACAGAGTAAAATTTTTTGATGCGACTGCCGGCGCAACGAAAGCAGCCAACACCTTCATCACAGACATGTTTCAACACAAAGCCAATAAGAGTCGTATTAGTCCACAAGAGGCTGATGCAGCCATTGGCAATCTTGTGCCTTGCACCCAGCTCTCAGATATCGTCGATTGCGATATTGTCGTGGAAGCCATCATCGAAGACCTCTACATTAAACAGCGTCTTTTCGCCGACCTTGAAGCGATAGTTGCCCCTTCTGCAATACTTGCCAGCAATACCTCCTCACTGCTGATAGCAGATATTGCCGCACAGTGTAAAAACCCTGATAGAGTAGCTGGTTTGCACTTTTTCAATCCGGTGCCGGTGATGAAAGTGGTGGAAATCATCTCTGCCGTACGTACCATCCAATGCACAGTGGATAGACTCAAAGAGTGCGTAGAAACCACCGGACATCGCGCGGTAATCGCTCAGGATCAGCCTGGGTTTCTGGTCAATCATGCCGGTCGAGGTCTTTACACCGAGGGTTTGAGAATTCTTGAGGAACAAGCCGCAAGCCATTCCCAGGTTGACCGCTTGATGCGCGAAGCGGTCAATTTTCGTATGGGGCCTTTTGAATTATTGGACCTGACCGGATTGGATGTGTCTGGCAAGGTCATGCAATCCATTTATGATCAATTCCAGCAGGAACCGCGCTTCCGTCCCTCTTCACTGATACCCCCAAGAATTTCAGCCGGACTGCACGGGCGGAAAACGGGCGCTGGCTGGTACCAATATGAGGAGGGTAAAAAATTCGATTCAGAGTCCCCCGCCCCCGCCCCCGCCCCACTCAGGGCTGACTGCAAAGTGTGGGTAGACCCCGCTGCCGACCGCCATGCTGATCTGACAGCATTGGCAGTTGAGGCTGGTGCAAAAGTCGTCGACCAACCTGACCAAGCCTCACTGCTTCTGATACAGCCCTGGGGTATTGATGCCTCCCAGGCCTGTGCCGATCTCGGCCTCGATGGTCATCGCTGTGTCGCTGTCGATCCGCTACCAACACTAGACACTCATCGCACCCTGATGTTAACCGCTGTTACCTGCACCGCAGCACGTGATGATGCCGCGGCTATTCTAAGTGCCGACGGAACCTCAATTACTGTGATCAATGACAGCCCCGGATTTGTCGTCCAGCGCATACTGGCAACCATCGTGAATATCGGCACCAATATCGCACAGCGCGGCATTGCCTCCGTCGCTGACATTGATGACGCAGTAACAATAGGCCTGGGCTATCCAGCAGGCCCATTGACTCTAGGTGACAGTATCGGTGGCAAAAAAGTCATGCAGATTCTCGAGGGCTTGCAGCGAGTCACCGGTGACCCCCGCTATCGCCCTAGCCAATGGCTGCGCCGCCGCGTACAGCTGGGTCAATCCCTGTTGACGACTGAAACTGCCAGAGACTGAAGGAACCCGTACCTGATGAAAAAAGACCTCATGAAACCAGATCTCATACAAGACGCCGTCATTATTTCTCAACCCGCACCCCATGTTGCCCAGGTGGCGATCAATCGCCCGGAAGCTAAAAATGCCATCGACGAAAAAACTCGTCGGGCTCTTATTGAAGCCATTCAATCGGTGTTAGCAGACCCTGATGTCCGCGCACTGGTACTTTGTGGCACTGAAGGTATCTTCTGCGCGGGTGGCGATCTCACCAGTATGCGCGGCATGAGTGAGCAACAGGCACGCGTGCGTATGCGCAGCGGCCATCAATTAGTCAATTTACTGTGGCAAGCAGAGATTCCCGTGGTCGTTGCCTTAGAAAAATACGCCATTGGCGCAGGCGCAGGGCTCGCCCTGCTAGCCGACTATATCATTGCCGGTAAAAACGCACGCATGAGCTTTCCATTTATGCAACTGGGCCTAGTCCCTGACTGGGGCTCGACACAAGCCCTAATCCGACGCACGGGCTGGAGCACAGCCAAGCGCTTGATTCTGGATAAAGCTTCCCTGAAAGGTCAGCAACTTGTCGAACTAAACCTCGCTGATAAGATCGTCGAAGACAAATCAGTTTTGCAGACGGCCTGCAATAAAGCCGCAGATTTTAGCCACTACCCACGGCTAGCTTTTCGACTATTTAAAATAAGAATGCAGGCTTATCCCGAGTCTTTCAGTGATGCACTCAACGCCGAAGAATATGACCAGATAGCCTGCTTCCTCGGTGCGGAGTTTGAAGAGGGGCTCGGTGCCCTGGAGCAAAAACGCTCACCTGACTTTATTAATAACCCTAGCGTAATTAACAAAACGTAAACACTATCGAGAACTAAATACTGTGGATGACGCTGAACTAAAACACCTTCAAAGCTGGATTGGCAAACAATCGGTGTTGACTGACACCCTACCCATTTTCCCGGTGCAGGCGCTAGCCAGTGCTTTTGACCACAGCATCTTACTAAATAGGGGGGACACTCTACCCTGTCCCTGGCACTGGCTGTATTTTTTACCCATATCCACACACACCGGCACCGGTGAAGATGGCCACCCTAAGAGAGGAGGGCTTCTACCGCCGGTTCCCTTACCGCGTCGCATGTGGGCAGCCGGTGAAATGAGTATTCAACAGCCACTAATCATCGACGAGGTCGCTGAAAAAACATCCACAGTGAAGTCAGTAGAAGCAAAAACGGGCCGCACCGGGCCACTGATTTTCGTTAATGTACTGCACGAAATTCGACAGCGGGGGCAGCTCTGTATTTCAGAGCAACAAAACCTGGTATACCGCGAAGCCCCGAAGCAGAGAGCAGAATTGCCAGCGGGCGAGCAAGCCTCAGAGATAGCTGACTTCACCCGCGAAGTGACTCCCGACCCGGTACTGCTGTTTCGCTATTCAGCATTAACCTATAACAGTCATCGCATCCACTACGATCGTGAATACGCTGTGGATACCGAGCTTTATCCCGCCCTTGTTGTCCACGGCCCTTTATTGGCAACACTGTTAGTCGAGCTGATTTATGACACAATACCCAGAGCCAGCATTAAAGATTTTTCCTTCAAAGCAATCCGCCCCACTTTCGACGCTCACTCTTTCAAGCTTTGCTTAAAAGGAAACGGCAACAAACTCAGCCTGTGGACAGTCGATCATCAGGGCAACCTGTGCATGACGGCCAATGCAACCATCGATTAAGGAGTGACAATCGCCATGAGATACGACAACCCTAAAACCAACTTCCCCATCTGGCGCTCAATGTTGTTTGTTCCGGCGCACATAGAGAAATTTGTCGACAAGGCTCATCAGCAAGGGGCCGATGCCTATATTCTCGATTTAGAGGACAGCGTCCCGTTAGCCGAAAAAGCCGCTGCGAGACAGATGGTTGGAGCCGGGGCAGCCAAAGTAAGCCAGTCGGGCAGTGCTGTTGTAGTGCGGATTAATCATCCGCTGCGACTGGCCATTCGCGATCTGGAAGCGGTGGTTGATCGAGCGATCAGTACCATCGTGATACCCAAGGTTAGCAAGGCCGAGCAAGTCAAAGCCATTGACTCCATTATTGAAGAGTTGGAAACTGAGCAAAGCATGGAGCCAGGCCACACCCGCTTGATCGCACAAATTGAAAGCGCCGACGCCCTACCCCACCTGGATGAAATTGCCACCAGTTCACCGCGCCTGCTCGGCATGATTCTCGGTTCTGAAGATTTTTCAGCCTCTGCAGGTATGAAGCCAACACCCAAAGGCCTGTTTGCGCCTAACCAGGCGGTATTATTTGCCTGCCGCCGTGCCGGCATATTGCCATTGGGCTTCCCTGCCTCTATTGCTGACTTCAGTGATCTTGAGAAATTCCGGGCTGCCATAAAAGAGGCGCAAAGCCTGGGATTTGTCGGCGCATTTTGTATTCATCCCAACCAAGTGGCCATTCTCAACGAAGCGTTCACCCCCTCTGCTACCGAGCTCAGTCATGCCCAGCGGTTAATTAATGCCTTTGAAAAAGGTATCAGCGAGGGCAGAGGCGCGGTGGAATTTGAAGGCAAAATGATTGACGCGCCCGTTGTAACCCGAGCAAGGGAGCTACTGAGTATGGCTTCTCGATGAGCAATCGAGAATAGGATATTTTTTTGTTTATTATTGCTTTACTATGATGTAAAGTAAACTTAGATAATAATTCGGTAGCTGAACGTTTTTCAAAAGTCTCCATATACACGCAAAGCTAGCCCATCACATGAAGGATGCATTATGAAAACCGAAGACTTGATTTTAATCAGTGTGGATGACCACGTTGTCGAACCCCCTGAAATGTTTGATAACCACATGAGCAAGAAGGAACTGGAAACCATCGCGCCTCGCCTAATCGAGGAAAATGGGAAAAACTTCTGGCTTTACGAGGGACAAAAAATAGGCAACATGGGATTGAACGCAGTAGTCGGTCGACCCAAAGAAGAATACGGGATGGAACCCCTTCACTACGACGATATGCGTAAGGCCATCTACTCTATCGACGAACGAATTGGTGATATGAATGCCAATGGCATTCTGTCTTCAATGTGCTTTCCTACCTTTCCCACTTTTGCCGGCAATTTATTTCATCAGGCGAGAGATAAAAATGGGGCAAAGCGTGTAATTGAAGCCTACAACGACTGGCACATCGATGAATGGGCTGGCACACATCCTGGACGGATAATCCCATTGGCCATGCTGCCAATTTGGGATCCTGAAGCCATGGTAAAAGAGGTTAAGCGCGTTGTAGCCAAAGGATGCAAAGCTATCACTTTCCCTGACAACCCCTCATCTCACGGTTTCCCCAGTCTTCACAACAAACACTGGGATAGACTTTGGGAAGTATGTGCCGAGAACGATGTCATTATTAACTGTCATATTGGTACCGGTGCTCATCCGCCTCACTCTTCAGATGAAACACCCATCGATGCATGGATCACTTCTTTCCCACTTTCAATCGCGACCAGCGCTGCAGACTGGCTGCATGGTCGATTCTTACTAAAATATGATAATTTAAAGATTTCGCTAACCGAGGGCGGAGTTGGCTGGGTTCCTTATTTTATTGAACGAGCTGAATTTACCTACGATCATCACAGCGCTTGGACAAATTCTAAGTTTGAAGGAAAACGCCCCACTGAAGTCTTTAAAAAACACTTTTTGACTTGTTTTATTGATGATGAAAGTGGTTTGAGAAACCGTGATTTTGTTGGCATCGATAATATGATGTTTGAATGTGATTACCCTCACTCAGATTGTACCTGGCCAGTAACACCTGAAGAGACCATGCGCCAGTTCGTTAACACCGAGCTAAGTGATGAGGAAATCAACAAGGTTACCCATCTCAATGCGATCAAACACTTTGGCTTTGACCCTATCGCAATATTAGGCCGGGAAAACTGCACCGTCGGTGCCTTGCGTGAGCAGGCTAAGGCCGCTGGCGTCGATATCAGCGAAAAATCAGCGGGCGGACAATCGGCTAAGCTTTCAGATCGTTCCGGCCGTATGACCTCAGGTGAAGTGCAAAAGCTCTTTGCCGGAGAGGGTGCCGCAGCAGATTAAGCGATTACTTTGACATCTGTGCCCTTATTCATCGAGCGTGCGGGCACTGGGTATTGCAATATTTAAGTTAAACTATGAAATCTTATTTAACGACCAGTTCAATCCCTCGATATCTATTACAAGATGTTACGCTCCCAACAACTTGCGAAAGAATTTTCCAAATCCGACGCTGTAGGTATTTAGATGACTAAAGCTTTAAAGAATATCAGACTTGATTCATTAGCGAAGCATGAAAAACAAGCCTTACTGGATATCTACCAAAAAAAACAGTGTTCAGTCTCGGATATATTGCCCCCCCTAGCTTCAGATATATCTGAATCAGTAGTGATAGGCCTTGCTTGAAATCAGCGGAGATCGTATGAAGCGCTCAGCCACCATTGAAATTGATAAAGAATATCTACATTTCTCTTCTGCACACTTTACTATTTTCAGCGCCACTGAACGGGAGCGTTTGCACGGTCATAATTTTCAAGTTGCTGCCAAAATCACATCGCCAGTTGACAACAATGGTTTATGTTTTCCCTATCAAATAATCAAAGATATACTAAGAACCCAATGTGAGCAGATAGACGAATATACCTTGATCGCAGAGAACTCGCCTCATCTAAAAATTGAGGAGACAGAGTCTCACTACCATGTGACGTTCGCTGAAGAACTAATGCATTTCTTAAAATCCGACGTAAAACTGTTACCCGTTCTTAACATTACGATCGAAGAGTTGGCTCATCTTCTTCTTGAGAATGTGCTGGAAGAAATGGATACAATGCAAATAGAAAAGTTGGAAATTAAGGTCTCCTCGGGGCCGCGACAATGGGGAAGCTCTAGTTGGGAAAGTACCGAGTAATGGAAAAACGTTCACTATGATCCACGCACCTGGCACACCATATTGGTTGATTGAACGGCGAGAACGCGTTTTTTTAGTACTAGCCGGCGTTTTTCTCTGCTCTATGACTTTGTTAAATGTCATAGGTATTACTCGTTTCGTACAGCTTGGTCCAATGACGTTGGCCGTTGGTGTTTTGGCATATCCGCTAACTTTTCTTTGCACAGATATAATTTGCGAGGTATACGGAAAGCGCCGAGCAAACTTTATGGTGACGCTTGGACTCGGTTTGAATTTCTTTATTCTCGCGGTAATGTGGCTTGGCAATAGTCTTCCTAGTGCAGAATCAGTACCTCCATGGCAGGCACTTGAACTGGCCTCGCCAGTGGGGTTACCCGACGGTACATCTCTTAAACAATCCGTAGAACTGTTTCAATTGTTATATGCCTGCACATCGGGAGCAGTGTTTGCATCAATGATTGCCTACGTTGCTGCACAATATTGTGACGTGCAATTATTCCATTATTTTAAGCGGATAACGAAAGGACGGTACCTTTGGGTACGCAATAATTTCAGTACTCTGGCGTCTCAGTTGGTAGATTCTGTCACCGTCGTATTGGTAACGTTCGGGGCCACCTTTATGAGAGATGAAATAACATTGAAAAACCTACTACTTCTGATGGCTAGTAACTACCTCTTCAAGATGTGTGCCGCTCTGGTTGATACCCCGTTTATCTATCTCGCTGTCACCTGGCTTAAGCGATACCTTCAACCTGAAAAAATCATGATTACGGAAGAACCTCCTGATGGGGCTACTCCAGGTTAAGCACTTGGAAGCCCACCCGCATCGATATCTTTATGCCAATATATCATCCCGGATACAGTGTTTTTTTACACCACACAATCCAATTCTGTTATGCTCAGTTAGAAGATAGAACTGAAGACCTCGGTCACCAACATACAACAAAGGCTTTAATCTAGCGATGCCATCCGAAAACCAGACCACGGCTGAAATAGAGAAAGAAAATGGCTGGTCAGCCCGAAGTCGGGTTACCCGTCAGAAACTAATCTCAGCAGCATCTAAATTAGTAGTGGAAAAAGGTATCAACTCTGTTTCAGTTTCAGCTGTTGCGCGAGCAGCAGGTGTCACCCGCCCCGGCGCGTATTACCACTTCAAGACTCGCGAGGCATTACTTGAAGCCGTGCGAAATGAAACTGACCACCAGTTGGTCAAAACCTTCGCTGGCAGCAAGACGGATAAATACCTATACTCCCAGGCGGCTGAACTGGCCGCCGAAGATCAGGATACGATTTTCCTGCGTATCCAACGCATGCTGGAAGAGGGACCTAGAGATGTAATAATCCGTTCTCGGCAGCGCGGCTTTATGAGAGCAAAGCGAGAGAATCGTCTGCGTCCGGGTATTGACCCCGATATTGGTGCCTCCATGCATGCAGGAATCACTCTAGTCTCCTCCTTCTTGGCTGTGTCGGAGTTCAAGCAAAACAGTCGTCGCCATAAGCAAGCGAAGCTTTTTGGCAGAACCAATTACGAATTGCTTTTTTTTGGTGCCTTGCTGCCAGATACCCTAAAATACTGGTCAGAGCTGCCCAAGTACTCGCCAGTCGGGAATAAAGAAAAAAATCTTGAACCTGTCAAGGAGCCAAAAGTCCAGGATGCCAGGAAGGCGAAGTCTCTCGAGACCCGAGAACTTCTTATGAACGCTGCAATGCGACTCATGGCCGAAATCGGTGAGCAGGCTGTTTCCGTATCCGAAGTGGCGCGAAGAGCTGGTATTACGCGCCCCGGCGCCTACTATCATTTCAAGAAGAAAGAGGATTTGATTACCGCAGTTGAGGAAAAACTCGACAAAGAACTCATATATACACTTGACCGCTCATTTGCTAAGCGCGAATCTTTTGAAGATGCCTCAGAGCTCAGTACCGAAGACTTAAGTTTACTCAAGATTAGGATCCAGCAAATGCTTAGAGATGGATCCAAACACGATCCACTCATTATTCATTACAGAAAGCTTTTCCACTGGCACCAGAAAAATGGACATTTGCGAGACGGTCTGGACCCTGATATGACCGCAATTATCACTGCGAGCGCTTCCCTGGTCGGGCTCTTTTTGGTTCTCTGCGGATCCGACTCTGTAGAAGGCCGGGCAAGGCTGTCGAAACGCTTTCGCAAGACCTATAAGACTTTCGTGTTCGAAGGCATTTTCAATCCCGAATCTAGGTTAGAATGGCCAGCACCACCTGAATTAGAGTAGCCCGCTCTGAATCTACTCCTACTCAATCGGTAATACCCTCTAAAATCCTTGTTACAAGTGATACAGAGGCGTTTTTCTAACTGTGTCAAATATAAAAACTAAGCTTCTTAAAAACCTAGTCTTTTAGGGCTTTAAGTAAAGCGATGTGCTCCGGCCCAATACCGCAGCAGCCACCAACAATTGTTGCACCAAGAGCCTTCCATTGCCGGGCAAATTCCAAATAATCTTGAGGTGTTAAATCATCTCTCATGGTGGAATAGCCATCATTAGCTTGAATGGTATTTGAGATTGGCCGAAAGCCATTGGCATAAACTCCAATATTTTTACTTGAGGGCAGCTGTTTTGCCGACAAAGTTACAGCCGCAGCCATCACTTCAGGTTGACTACAGTTAAATAAAATAGCCTCTACCTGATCAAAATTTATGGCATTAAGCGCATCTGATAACAACTCACCAGAACGTAATCGCGGGTCTGGTGCTTCAGTTTCATCTTCAAGGGTCATGCTGATCCAGAGCGGTTGGCCACAGTCAGCAAACACCTTCTGAATCGTTATCACTTCATCGATACTTGACTGGGTTTCGGCCAACACGATATCGGTAAAGGGTAACAAGTGCTGCTTAAACACTTCTAGCATGGTCACAGCATCGGCTGTAACAAAATCATCCGGGCTGTATGACCCAAAAACAGGAGGTATACCCGCCGCGACTTTAATATTTTGTGAAGTTGACTCTTTGACCTTTTGGGCTAATTGGCCAGAAAGGGCAATTAGCTCTGCACCACGGTTTGCAAAACGCTCTTCCCCTATATGAAATGGAACAACCGCGTATGAGTTGGTAGTAATAACCTGAGCACCCGCATCAACAAATGCTTGATGAGCCGTGATAACTGAAGAAGGATCTTCCATTAGTGCTAAAGCAGACCATTCTGGCTGCTGAAAGGGAGCGCCGATTTCTTTTAAGTAGCGTCCAATGCCGCCATCTAAAATTTCCATAAAGTATCCAAAGTATTAAAAATTAAAAAGCCAAGGCCTAAAAAGCAGGAGAGTGCCAGAGTTATCCCTTTGATGCTTCAACTCTTCCCTCAAAAATCATTCAACGGCACACAAAAAGAGCGTCATTATATTAATTGGGCATTTAAAGTCTATAGGTCGCAGTCGCAGTACCTTTAAACATGGCCTCTTTTTCAGACTCATTAAATCCCTGGGCTATCTTTTTAAAGGCATTCCAAAGTACAGCATAGGAGACAGACAACTTATCCACTGGAAAATTACTTTCAAACATACATCGGTTCGGACCAAAACAATCAATAGTATGGAGATAATAATCTCGATGAGTGGCACAAATTTCATCTGAAGTAGGTGGTTTTTCGCGTTCATCCCACCCCCAGCCGTTGATAACCATTGCCAGACCCCCCAATTTCGCAACCACATTCTCACAACGAGCCAGTTCGACTATATCCGCTTTCCATTGAGGAAATAACTCTGCCTGTTTACCCGAATAGGGTCCGATACCTAGAGGACCACCAAAATGATCGAGGATAATCATTGTATCTGGAAATGCTCTAGCTAAATCTGTTAACTCAGTGATTTGAGTATGAAGAAGCCAGGCATCATAACTGAGACCAGCGGAGGAAAGCTGAGCAAATCCTTCTCGAAAACTCGGTTGCAACATAAGTTCGGCTACTCGCCCTGCGTAACGATCAACAGCCGGAGGGTCAGGGTAAAAAGCAGTAGAATGGCGAATGCCTCGCAATAAGCCCTCCGCTGATTCTTGATGAGCCTCAAGCACGTCCACAACTGCAGCCCCAAGGGTCAAATCTGCATGACTAACAATACCAAGGATTGGGGGCTTCCCTGGTGCTTCTCCCTTCCGCGCTTGTTTTGCCTGCGCAACTACATACTCTGTCTCTCCAACTGGCCGCAACGCCGCAGGACCATCCGCTCTATACTCTGCTCCGCACTCGATAAAGACAGTACCGGTAATATTGTGACCGGCCTTGGTATCTGCCCAAAGGTCATCTAGTTCATAGGGAGTACCCATTCGCCACAGATGATGGTGAGGATCAATAATAGGCCGCTCTGGCTCTATAATTTCTTCACTGACCTGGGCGTGCCAGCTATCTAATTCAGTCATGAGATTCTTGTTGCTCTTGCTTTCGCGCTTTTTTGGCTGCGCGGCGACGCTCTGTGGCCTCAAAAGCCGCAGCACCAATATGCTCTTCACCTCTTTTTTTAGCCAACTCTACCTGCTTTTGGCGTTCGGCAAAACGCGCCTTCCGATCATCCTCAACTACGTCGTGGCAGTGGTGGCAAGCAAGTCCTGGTTGATAAAACTCGGATTCCTTTTCTAACTCTGTAATTGGCATTCGACAAGCATGACACTGATCATAGGAACCACGCTTGAGATCATGGTCAACAGCAACCCGATTATCAAATACGAAACACTCCCCTTGCCAAAGTGTTTGGTCTTTAGGTACCTCTTCTAAATACTTAAGAATCCCACCCTCCAGGTGGTAAACCTCATCAAACCCTTGCTCTTTCATGTAGGCGGTTGATTTTTCACACCGAATTCCCCCAGTGCAAAACATGGCAACTTTTTTATGTTTATCAGGATCAAGATTCTCTTTTGCCCAATCAGGGAAGTCGCGGAATGTTTTTGTCTCAGGATCTATGGCATTTTTAAAGGTACCTATTTCCACCTCATAATCATTGCGTGTATCCACAACCGTTACATCAGGATCAGAAATAAGGGCATTCCAATCTTCTGGCTTAACATAAGTACCTACTACCTGCTTAGGATCTATACCCTCAACTCCCATAGTGACAATTTCTTTCTTAAGTTTGACCTTAGTGCGATAGAAGGGAATTTCACTATGATAAGAATGCTTCTGGTCAATGCTATCTAGCTGAGGTTGCTGTTGTAACCATGACATAACCTCACCCACATCTGAGGGAAGTCCGGAAATAGTGCCGTTAATACCCTCAGACGCAAGTAACAACGTGCCAAAAACATTGTTTTCACACATGACTTTTTGCAGCGGAGTCTGAAGTATTTCAAATTCAGGCAGGGATACAAATTTGTAAAGGGCGCAGGTGAGAAATTTATCTGACATTCAAGATCCTAAAAGCATACTTTGTATTGAGTAATTCCACAGGTAATTCGCAAGAGGGAGTATAACAAATGGACAAAGGCTCAACATCTCGACGACACATTGTTAACAAAACTATTTAGTATCCCCAAGTATTCGCTTACCAGGATACACCCCCGCAACGACGACGCTATTTTTAACTACGATTTGGCCTGCCACAACGACATAGGGTATTCCGGATGGTGGTTGGTATGGATCTCCATAAGCCGCATTGGCTTGTACCTTTATCGGATCGAAGATAACAATATCAGCATCCGCACCCAACTGAATACGGCCCTTTTTGTCAAAACTAGATGATGACTGGGATAACCACTGGGCTTGATAAAGACTCATTCGCGCTAGACCATCAGAGAGTGTCAAAAGGCCAGTATCACGGACATAATGACCCAACACTCTAGAAAAAGTGCCTGCCACATTAGGATTGGTTTTTACTCTAAGGTCAACAGCGGGCAAAGCATCAGTAGCGACCATCATACGTGGCCACTTTAAAGCAGTTTCTATCCAATCTTCTTTGACATAATGGTGATTAACAGCACCACCTGGTTGTTCTCTAGCGTATTTATTCCAGGTTTCTTCGGTTAGCCACTCGCCCGTAGCAACCCACTGAACATCCTCATGGGTAATATCAAACATGCCTTGCCAATCACGATTGCGAAAAACATCTGCAGATATACTGGTGCCGCCTGCAGCGTAAGACAAAGTTTCAGTAGCGATGTTGGCACCAGCATCATTGGCATCATCAATCATCTGCAACCACTGGCTCACTCTCCCCATAGCATTGTGAGTTATGTGTACCACAAATAAAGGTGCTTTAGTCTCCTTTGCTAAGTTAACCACCTCTATGAGACCTGCTATATCGCCTGTATATCCACGGCGAACATGCACATGAATGGGCACCTGCCGCTCACCAGAGACTTCAAACAACATGCGCAATTCATCATCTGATATTGCAGAAGTGAGGTAATCAAGTAACACCCCTATGCCCAGTCCACCGTCATCAATACCCTGATTGATCATGACTCGCATCGCTTCAATTTGCGCTGCAGATGCGGGCTCAGTCCAAGACACTCCATTTATATGGAGGGGGTCGCTGCTACCCAAAAGATACTCAGTATTAATACCTTCCATTACCTTTGAGCGCACAGCAAAATGAGCAACAGAAGCGCCATAGTTTAAATGCGCACCATCCTTATAATCCTGCCCAAAAAAATCTACCGGAAAAGCACCGGCTTCCATATCCAACTGGGTAGTAACTCCATCTAACAGATTCATCTTCTGTCCGAGAAATGTCGGCGTGTGGCTATGGATGTCTATAAAGCCTGGAGCGACAAATAAGCCTTTTGCATCAATAACCTCAGATCCATCTATTGGATCTGTTGAGATTATTTCAATGGAGCCGTTATTTATGCCAATAAAACGAACGCCATCGAGCTCAGTTTCAGGGTCTATAACGCGGCCATTCGCTATCACTAAGTCATAATCTGCCGCAATCAAAGGGGAGCAATAAAGGCCACAAAGAAGAACTAAGCAGCGTAGCTTATTGATCAGCATCGGCATACTCCAGTAGTTATCAAAGTCTATTTTTGAATGTGAATTGATATTCCGCCACTCTACCGAGATGCCCTATAGAACACAAACAGCACGCAACGAAATAACCTTATGAAACAACGAAAAATAATTGAACCCCCTTCCACCGCACTTGTATCACCCTTTACCTCATTTAATCAAAAAACATTTATCATGAAGGAGCATTCATTCTAGTTACCCATTAGAATCGGCGGTACTAATGTTAAGTGAAATTACAATCGGATTGCTATGAACTTGTATCGCTATATCACTAAAAAGAGCAGGTTTCTTTTTCCAGCTCTGGTAGCACTGAGCACGTTGAGCTTGGGTGAGTCTATTGCTGTTGAGACAGATGATTTAGCCTCTGACATGATAGCTAGGTCAGCTCAGATTTCTGGTGATTGGGATATTGATGGTAATGGT
>Ga0209601_1000072_pt1 | contig 81539 bp, 73 predicted proteins | sample COGITO_mtgs_1104_4_FD_184796 | JGI IMG/M metagenome (GOLD analysis project Ga0209601, IMG submission 184796) | Pelagic marine microbial communities from North Sea - COGITO_mtgs_110426 (SPAdes) (version 2) | ecosystem: Environmental > Aquatic > Marine > Epipelagic ...
GGAAGATGTGGATCGGGCGATCGAGAATCTAATAAATGGGTTATCGGGAGAGATTATTGTCAATGGTGCTAAGTATAATCAAGTGATGCCAGCAAGTGGGTTAGATGATCAGGACATTGCTGACGTACTTAATTTTGTAATGAATTCTTGGGGAAATAAGGCGGAGTCTACTTTAACAAAGGCTAAAGTTGCCAAGGTAAGGGCTAGCTTGGAGTAAGCCTTTCATAATAATCTTTGCTAAGAGCAGTTAATAGAAAGAATGATGTACCAAGTTTCTGTCAAAAAAATTAGTAACATCATGAAAAAGATATTAGCTGCTTTTTTCTGTTTAATGCTATGTGCCAACGGCTGTAAAAGTCCCGTTGAGGATACCAATCCTCAGCAAGACAACCAAGAGGTCGCCTCAACCTTTACCGATCGTCAATCACTTGGGGAAATTCAAATAAGGGATTTAGATGAAGCCTCCGGATTGGCAAATAGCCGATCAAACCCATTATATATTTGGTCGCACAATGACAGTGGTGGCGATCCTCTATTCTATCTTATGACGCAATCTGGAGCCGAATCTGGTAGATTTGTTTTATCAGGAGCTCAAAATATTGACTGGGAAGATATGGCGATAGGTTCCGGGCCAGTTGCAGGCCAGTCATACCTTTATGCTGCTGATATTGGTGATAATAGAGCGGTTAGAGATAACTACACTATTTATCGCGTGGCAGAACCCGACCTGACGGTCTCAAATATTCCTGCTTCTACGACTTTGTCAGGTGTAGATGCAATTAATTTCATCTATGATGATCGTAACTCCAGGGATGCGGAAGCCATAATGGTTGACCCAGCTTCAAGTGATATTTACATTATATCAAAACGAGAGGAAAGTGTTATACTGTATGTATTGCCATTCCCTCAGAATTTGACAGAATTAGACACGGCTGACCGGCTGAGGGTTTTACCATTTACCATGGTCACTGCCGCAGACATTTCTCCAAATGGCAATGAAGTCTTAATCAAGAACTACTTGAATGTCTATCACTGGTCTAAGACTGGCACAGAGAGCATCTCGGAATTGTTAGGTACAAAAGCATCTCGACTGCTGTACACAGTGGAGCCTCAAGGTGAATCTATTACATTTGATAGCAATGGAAGCACATACTTTACGTTAAGCGAATCAGGGAATAATGAACCTGTCGTGCTTTATAACTACAGTCGTAATTGATCAACTAGCGCTAATCGTATTTAGCGTGGCAGTAAATGCGTTATAATAGGAACGACCAATAGGAATCTTCTTTTCTCCCAAGTACACAAAATTTGTATCAATCGCAGTAACTGCATCGACAAGAACTACAAATGATTTGTGAACTCTCAAGAACCTGTCTTTTGGAAGTTTATCGGTAATCTCCTTTAAAGACTTTCTGATCGTATAGTCTCTGCCATCATGCTTGTTGTAGTATGCTTGACGGCAATTGTTCTAGCCATTTTAGCCACTAGGCCAAATGTATCATCAGGAGTTTTCACAGATGATGACGTCCTCGGTCGTAAGACAAACCTTTTATTCTTCGGTAATTTCCATAAGATGAAACTCGATCGCTATGATTGGGCAATGAAGGAAATGATGAAAGATGGAGAGTATCTATATGGTAGCATGATTAAGGACATCTACTTCCTCGGTGTCGTTCTTGGCAAAAAGTACAAACTGCTAAGGCTCTGCTGCACAACTTTCATGATTGGGTTTGTGCTTTCAATTATTGGCTTTGTATGCGCGATGTTGCTATTTCCCCCGCTGGAACAATCTGGCTTTTACACCTTTTAAAAAAAGCTTAGCTTAGGTAGACAAAGTCTACGGCTATGCTAAAGAATTACTTTTTAATCGTTCTCCGAACCATCCGCAAAAATCCTGGCTACGCTGGGGTTAACATTTTAGGTTTAACATTAGGGATTACTGCATTTCTAATGATCGTTTTGGTGGTAAGATATGAGCTTAGTTTCGACAAGTTTCATGAGGACAGCGAGAACATCTTTCGGATTAATAATGAACTTCAACTATCAAGTGGCAATTATAAATATCCTACTACGGCCTCCGCATTCGGGCCAACTTTATTAAGGGAATCGCCTGAGGTTACTGCTTATACCCGATTAGGCGGAGCAGGGCAACAAATTATCATCGAAGTTCAGACAGAGCTGTTCAAAGAGGAAAATCACTTTTATGCGGATACAACCTTTTTAGAGTTCTTCAATTTTGAGCTTTTGCGTGGTGATAGGTCCACAGTCTTGGACGTACCTAATTCAGCAGTGTTTACGGAGTCAGCGGCTATGCGCTACTTTGGTAGTCTTGATGTGATTGGCCGTCAGTTTAAAGTCAAAGGAGGTACAGATGTTAACTTTGAAGTGACAGGGCTTCTAAAAGATGTTCCGAAGAACTCTCACATTCAGTTTCAGGTGCTTTTTTCTGTAGAGACGATCAGAAACCGTGGGAACGGCAACGGACTAAATAGCTGGAATAATCAGGGCTTTTATACCTATATAAGATTGACAGACCCAGTTCATGCACCTAAGATAATGGGTGCCATGGCTGATTTAAGAGCAAAGAATGTTGAAGAGGAGCGTCAAAATATGTTGAACCCTGACTTGACTGCTTTTGAAGATATTCACCTTAAGTCAAACTTACGTAATGAAATTGTGCCTAATGGAAGCATGGATGTAGTCTACATCTTTTCAGCAATCGCGATTTTCGTTCTACTCATTGCCGGAATTAACTATATGAATCTGGCTACAGCTAGGTCTGCTAAACGAGCTCAGGAGGTAGGCATTAGAAAAGTATTAGGCGCATATAAGAAACAGTTGATCGCTCAGTTTTTAAGTGAGTCATTAATCCTTACCACAATATCGACACTGATGTCGATAGGCATTGTTATTATACTGCTAAATCCTTTTGGAGCATATATCAACAAAACATTGACAGTCGACATGTTGCTCGATCCGCAAGTCATTGGATTGCTAGGAGGAGTTATTATTGTCATTGGCTTCGGCTCGGGAATTTATCCTGCATTATTTCTATCGGCTTTTAGGCCTGCCGTAGTATTAAAGGGAAAGCTAATCCCGGGCATGGGTAGTTCTGGTGTTTTCAGAAAAGGGCTTGTGGTATTTCAATTCGTGATTTCAATTGTAATGATGATCGGCACCACCATGGTGTATAATCAGCTCAATTTTATGCAGGATAAGTCATTGGGCTTTCGGAAAGAGAATATTCTAGTAGTATCGAATACAAACCAAGCGGTTACTCGTCAATTGAATACGTTTAAAAATGAGCTTCAAAATCATACTAATATCGAGGGCGTCACTGCTACATTAAGTAAGCCTGGAGGTTTGAGGCCAATAATGTTCGTAAAATCTGAAACGGTCATTGATGACGAGGGAGGTCTTAATCTCGCGGGAATTAATATTGATTTCGATTATATGAGTACTATGGAAATTGAAATTGTCGAAGGCAGAGATTTTGATGCTAGAACCCCGACAGATTCTACATCGGCAATAATCATCAATCGACAAGCAGCAAGAGAACTCAACTTGGAAGATCCGCTTGGCCAAATGATTGAGGTTAGAAATTTTCAAAATCAATGGGAACAGAAGCGGATCATCGGCATCATTGACAATATAAATTTTGAACCACTTCAACGTAAAACCGAAGCTTGTTTCTACGCTAACTTCTTGCCCAATTACCAGCACTTATTCATCAAGCTTGGCCAGGAAGATGTGGCTGTAACGGTCAATTATGTTGAGAACCTTTGGGCTAAATTTGCGCCAGCTCAGCCATTCGAATATTCTTTTCTCGAAGACGATCTCAATGCGCTATATAGCTCAGAAGAAGAGTTAAGTCAGATTATTATATATTTCGCTTTTCTGGCAATTGGCATTGCCTGTCTAGGTTTATTCGGCTTGGCTTCCTTCTCGACAGAACAAAGAATTAAGGAAATTGGAGTGCGTAAAGTACTTGGGGCTTCGCTGGGCCAGGTGCTCTTTTTGTTATCGAAGGACTTTGCAATGCTTATCATTATTGCGATACTCATCGCTTCACCTGCTGCTTATTATTTAACAAATTGGTGGCTTCAGAATTTTGCCTTTGCAGTGGAGATATCAATCACAACTTTCATAGTAGCAGGGCTTGGTGCTTTGGTTATCGCATTACTGACAGTGAGCTATAAAACTAGTATGGCAGCTTTATCGAATCCAGTCAGAGCGTTACGCTCAGAATAAGCGTGCCATAATCGAACATTGGTGATCGAAATTGTACATATTCCAATAGCCTATTCTTCGCTTAATGGCTAAAATCAATATATTCGCTCTTGGCATATAAATTGGTAAATGCATTGAGGTCAAAACATTAATCAAGAGAAATGATAAAACTACAAGACATTGATAAATACATAGATTCTAAATACCAGAGAACCTTTATTCTGAAGGGAATCGATTTAGAAATCGAACAAGGTGAGTTTGTGACTATCATGGGCCCGAGTGGTGCTGGTAAGTCTACCTTGATGAACGTTATCGGTATGCTGGATGAGCCTTCGCAAGGAGAATACTATTTCTTAGATGAGCCGATCCATAAGATGAAAGAGCGCAAGCGTTCTGAGCTCCATAAGCATCATATTGGCTTCGTGTTTCAAGCCTATCACTTGATCGATGAATTGACGGTATATGAAAACATCGAAACGCCACTTTTGTACAAAGGCGTAAAATCTTCAGAGCGTAAAAGTTTGGTAGCCGAAATGTTAGACCGTTTTCAGATGGTGGCAAAGAAGGACTTATTCCCTGAGCAACTGTCTGGTGGGCAGCAACAGTTGGTTGGTGTGGCACGTGCCTTAATAGGTCAGCCAAAATTATTGTTAGCGGATGAGCCTACAGGTAATTTACACTCAGACCAGGCAGAAGAAATAATGGAATTGTTTCAGAAGCTGAACGAAGAGGGTATGACAATTATTCAAGTAACTCACTCCAAAGCTAATGCCGCATATGGTAAGCGAACTATCAATTTAGTAGATGGTGGCCTCGATAGAGACGATAGACACTAGAAAAATAACATAGAAACTGAAAGCCATTCTGATTTATCAGAGTGGCTTTTTTTATGCTTCGTGAGGATACCCTTTTTCCTGATACTTTTCTTTTGTCTTGTAAAGTTGCCACCATGGTGTGCCTGGTGAGGCATGGTGCTCATAGTGATATCCAAAAAAGTAGCAGGACAGGAATGCCCAAAGGTGATTGGGTTTTTGACTGTGTGATTTATGAACGTTTTCGGCTCTGTGGGCACCTCTATGCGGAAGGTACGTCCCAAAATAGAACAGTTGGAGTGTCGCTAAAATACCAGGGAGCATCCAGATTAAAATTAAATTCTCAACAGGCAAAAACAGTTTAAGAATGTTGAAAGAAATCGCCATCAACACAATTTGTTGCCAGCTGACATATTGCTTTAGAAAGCTGAAGTACCAAGCAAAGAAGCCCCCATTGTGATAGTCAGGATCAGCATCAGTAGCCACAAACTTATGGTGCTCATGGTGCTTTGGAAAAAGCCTGTAATAGAAGTTGTAGGAGAAGAGTAGGGCCGTAACCTGACCTAGTGTTTTGTTCACAACCTTGTTCTTCGACACTGTTCCATGCATGGCATCATGCGCTGTAATAAATAATCCTGTATACAGATGTGTCTGAATTAGTATCAGCAGATATAGGAAGGGTGATGAATAGTTAATTTTCCATTGAAGCCCATAAGTCAAGCTTGTGAACCACAGTGCTATGATCACTAATGCAATGATGACCCCTAAATGTGGTTTCAATTTATTCACGCCCAAAGTTAAGGATTATAGTTTTTGAAGATGACTTTTAATGTCTTCCATCAACCACATTGGCGTTGAAGTCGCTCCACAAATGCCAACGCTTTCATTCATGCCAAACCATTCGGATTTAACATCTTCTATAGAAGATACAAAGTATGTTCGTGTGTTCTGATCTTTGCAGACTTTGTATAACACTTTTCCATTGGAAGACTTAGTACCACTTGCAAAAACGATTACATCAAATGCAGTTGCAAAATTACGTAGCTCTTTGTCTCTATTTGATACTTGACGGCATATGGTATCATTAGTTTTGACAGTGATTCCATTTTCGCGCAAGACTTCATTTATCTCATAGAATTTGTCAGTACTCTTAGTGGTCTGACTATAAAGGGTTATTTCTCTAGGCAGTTCAGCCAAGTTCAGCTCTTCCAAATCCTGAAATACAACCGCATTATTATTGGTTTGACCTAGTAAAGCCACCACTTCGGCATGGCCATGCTTTCCGTAGATATAGATCGTCTCCTCTTTATCATAAGAATTCTTAATTCTATTCTGAAGCTTTAGGACTACGGGGCATGAAGCATCTATTAAGGTAATATTGTTCTCTAACGCTAGCTGGTAGGTACTTGCGGGCTCACCATGTGCTCTTATGAGAACCTTGCAGTCACTGATGGCAGCGAGTTGTTCATGGTTAATAATTTCTAGGCCCTTTTGCTCTAGTCGTTTTACCTCTTCATCATTATGAACGATGTCTCCGAGGCAATAAAGCTTGCCCTCTTCTGCTAGAATATCTTCTGCCATTTCTATGGCATAGACTACTCCAAAACAGAAGCCAGAATTGATATCGATATCAACGTTGAGATTGAACATAAGATAATAACCTTAATCTAGGGATTATGTTTACCCCCGAACCTTAATTCTATGTTAAGTACGACTTGAGATGCCAGATTGGATGTCAGTTTGCCTTTAGGGCTTGCTGAAAATAGGTTTCGAGCAGGATGCTCATCTTTCTTGAATTAGGGATTCTAATCCGTTGTTCTTTGATTTTAGACGAAGGACAATTCTTTATCTTCTTGAAGAGTTTGAGGTAGTATTTGTAGGCCAGTAAAACCCCCGTTTGTGCCCCATTAGGAAGTTTTTTGATTCCAATGAGTGCGTCATCGAAGTCCTTTTGAATATCAACTTCAATAATCTCTTTGCTCTCTTGCGAGAAGGTCTCGAAGTCTACCCCAGGAAAATAGACACGACCTCTATCTTCAAAATCACTTTTGATATCTCTGATGAAGTTAACTTTCTGAAAGGCTGAACCCAAACTCTTGGCAGGAGGAAGTAAATCTTTGTACATGGCTAGATCGCCTTCACAAAAAATTTGTAAACACATGAGGCCAACCACTTCGGCCGAACCATAGATGTACTCTTCATAGCCAGCTTTATCATAAACTGTTTCATCCAAATCCATTTCCATGCTATGTAGAAAAGCTTCAATGAGTGAATGATCCAGATTGTACTTATTGACCACCATCTGGAAGGAGTGTAGTACAGGGTTAAGGCTGATGCCTTCTTCAATCGCTTGATAAGTGTCTTTCTTAAACCGGGCTAAAAGTGCTGCTTTGTCATGGTCATGAAAGGTGTCTACGATTTCATCGGCATAGCGTACGAAACCATAAACCGCATAAATGGGATAGTGGAATTTCTTGCCTAAGGTTTTGATCCCAAGGGTAAACGATGTGCTATATCTTTGAGTAATTAGCTTACTACACTCAAAGGTCGTTTGGTCAAATAATTCCATCATTTAAAAATAACTAATAAAAGGCATTCTGGTTTAATTCATGTCTTTCTCTACCTCGTCTGCGACCACAATACCAGAGATAAGGCTTGGTGGTACACCTGGCCCGGGAACAGTCAATTGTCCTGTATAGTAAAGGTTTTTGAGCTTTTTTGACTTCAAAGAAGGTTTAAGTATCGCTGTTTGAGTCAAAGTATTGGCTAAACCATAGGCATTGCCTTTAAACGAGTTATAATCTTTGACGAAATCTCTGTGGGCAAAGCTTCTTTTGTAAATGATATGCTCCTTGATTGATTGACCGGTGTGTTCTTCCATCCTTTTCACAATCATATCAAAGTACTTTTCTCTGATTTCTTCTGTCTCCTCGAGCCCTGGAGCTACCGGAATGAGCAGAAACAAGTTTTCACAGCCCTCTGGTGCGACAGTGTCATCTGTTTTAGAAGTTAGTGATGCATAGAATAATGGCTTTTCTGGCCATTTGGGATCTGTGTAGATATCATGTGCATGAGGGGTGAAATCAGTATCAAAAAATAGATTGTGATGCAGTAAACCGTCAAGTTTTTTATCTAATCCTACGTAGTAAAGTAGAGATGATGGTGCCATAACGCGCTTGTCCCAATACTCATCAGAGTAGTTACGCGTTTCGTTGTCCAATAATTTCGTTTCTACATGGTGGTAATCTGCACCAGCTATGATTACATCTGCCGTAATCTCACCATGATTGGTTGTAACAGAGGTTGCCTTACCGTTATTATGATTAATTTTCTTTACCTCATGTTCTGTGAGTAATGTTACACCGAGTTCTTCAGCAAGCGATACCAGTGCTTCAACCACTTTGTACATTCCACCTTTTGGGTACCAAGTGCCCAATGACATATCAGCATAATTCATCAAACTGTATAAGGCAGGAGTGTTTTCAGGCAATGCTCCCAAAAAGAGTACAGGAAACTCCATCAGCTGAATAAGCTTTGGGTGTTTGAAAAACTTACGAACATGTTTGCTCATGGATTGAAATACATCCATCCGGATGACGTCAATGAGCAGTTTAAGGCTTGTAAACTCTGCTAATGATCGGCCTGGTTTGTAAACTAACTTGTTGATGCCTACTTCATATTTGTATGCGGCTTGCTTAAGAAAAGCGCGTAATTGTAGGCCTGCACCATCTTCAATTGACTCGAATAGGGCTTCGAGTTCCGACATTTGTGCAGGAATAGGCATGAAGTCGCCACCTTCATAAATGACTTGATAGCTGGGGTCTAACCTGATCAACTCATAATAGTCCGAAACAGACTTACCGAATTTATTGAAGAATGATTCGAATACATCAGGCATCCAGTACCAGCTGGGGCCCATATCAAAAGAAAAGCCCGACTCACTAAAGTGCCGGGCTCTACCCCCAAGGGTTGTATTTTTTTCTAGAACAGTAACATCAAAATTCTTTGATGCGAGGTTAATAGCAGCTGACAAACCTGCAAAACCAGAACCAATAACTAGTGCCTTCTTTTTGTTCATGAGGGCTAAACTAGTCTTAGGCTCTATATGTTCTAAGCTTTTCTTTTAATTGTTTTCTAGCAATGTGAATTCTGTTTTTCACTGTTCCGATAGGAATTTCTAGTCTAGCAGCGATTTCATGGTATTTAAAACCTCTGAAATACATCATAAATGGCGTTTTATAGACGTCTTCTAGATTATCGATTGCTGCGTTGATGTCTGTAAGTGCGAAGTTACCGGCTGCACTATTTTCAATACGTGTATCGCTCGAATTGATAAAGTGAAGGTTATCGGTAGTATCGATGAAGGTTCCTCTTCTTACCATACGTTGATAGTTGGTAATGAAAGTGTTCTTCATAATTGTATAAAGCCATGCCTTTAGGTTAGTTCCTTCAGAAAACTTATCTCTGTTGTTATAAGCTTTCATTAATGTTTCTTGAAGCAGATCGTTTGCATCGTCTGTGTCCTTTGTAAGCTTCATAGCAAAAGGTTTTAGCGACTTGGTCATCTGTGATAGGGAGTAACTGAATTCTAAAGTTGTCATGTCTTAGATTTTATTGTTCAACAAATATTACGAAAGGCTAAACAAAAACAAAATATTTTGTGGAATATATTTCAAATAAAGTTAAACAAAATACGGGTTTAAAGAGAAAAGGGTCTATTTAGGCCTTTAATGGTCTGTATTACTTAAACAAAGAGCAATAATGATCCTAACTCAATATCGATAATAGAGACACATTGACAACAGAGTTGAAATAAATACTAGATAAGAAGTGTAAGATTTGATTTAAACTATCGCACGGCAGGCACCGGCACGCTCTCTTCAATAAAGGAGATTAAGTGATTTGGGTTGGCGATTTGAATAATATTATTATTCAGATCCAAATCCTGCCCGATTACCTGACTTCCTGAAACTAGAATTTGTGTATCTGGAAATTTTTCAGAAAGGTTATTCAGATAATCTTGAGGGGAGATATTTGGGTCTCTTGACGTAATTATGGTGAGTAAGAAATCTGGTTGATACAGCTCAAATGCTACGCTAAGGTCTCTAAACGGCATATTTTGGCCTAGATAGATGCTTTTGCAGTTTCTAGCTCTGGCTAAAAAGTTTGCAAAGAGAAGACTTAATTCATGCAATTCATTCTCGGGTAAGAACATCATGTATTTGGTCGCATCCGCCTCGATGGCAGGATATTGAGCATCGATGGCTACAATAACTTTTTGTCTAATGAGATGCGAAATGAAATGTTCTTGAGCTGGATTGATAGAATCTGTAATCCACATGATCCCAACCTTAGACAAGAAAGGGTAGATGATATTGAGCATGGTTCTTTCGAAACCATGTTTCAATGTGTTGGTTGAAATGATCTTTTCAAAACGTTGCTCGTCTAAATCAATCATTGAAAGCGTCAGCGCATACACTTGATCCGCATGACTCGTGGTTTTATCCGTCACCAAAAGCACAGCCTCAGTCATGTCTTCACGAGACATGTTAGCTATCTTCGAAATCTTGAAGCCGTTGTCCTTTAACAGAGAAACATTCAACACAAGTTTTAGATCTTCTTGATCGTAATAACGAATGTTAGTGTCTGTCCTTTTTGGATTGATCAGGTTATAACGCTGCTCCCAAATACGCAATGTATGCGCTTTGATGCCTGATAAATGTTCTAAGTCTTTTATTGAATACTTTGCCACTTTTATATCTTTTCTCCTTCGTCCTTAAAGTATCTTTGTGGTATAAAAAACAACCCAAAAGAAACTGCATCATCTTTTTCTTTCGATTTGTGATGTGCTCTGTGTGCTTTAGTAATAGCTTTTAAATATTTTGCTTTAGGACGACCTAGCCACTTAAGTCTTTTGTGAATCATTACATCATGTAGTACAAAGTATAACATGCCATAAAGGCTGATTCCACAACCTATCCAAAAACGATAATCGAATGTCTCAACACCTTGAAATATGAGCACTACAGCTGTCCCACCGAAAATGAGCGTAAATAAGTCGTTCAATTCAAAGTAGCCTTTTGTATTTTCATGATGAGTTTTGTGAATTTTCCACAAAACACCGTGCATAACATATTTATGCACCCACCACGAGAAAGCTTCCATTATTCCAAAACCCAAAAGGGTCCATGTGATTGCTTCGATCATTGTTAAGTTGTCTAACACGAGTTAATTGAGATTGTTTAGCCGATTGGAATAAAATTTAAAATCAAGAAAAAGATTGCTTGAATATATAAGATCTTAATAGCCAATGGATTATTTGACTCTGGCATCAGTTTATTAAATACAAAATGCAAGACTGCACTTATCAAAAACCAGGCTCCGTAGTTTTGAATCGGTATTGAAACAGCTTCCCAACTCCAAAAGTCATAGGCTATGGCTACGGGTTCAATAAGGAAGTCTAACAGGGTCATCATCAGTGCTGCTGAGACGATTCTGAGCATTGGGCTTTGGAATATTCTTTTGGCTTGTTGGCCTGTGCAGTAGATTAACACTACCCAATTTAAGCCAATTGCAAGAGGAACATCAAAGACCTTATAGCCTAAGGTTTGACCATAGCTGTATTCTCCAAAAATTAAACCCGTTTGAACACCAGCCACTTCGACAAAGAAGCCGGTGAGGAAGGTTATCAATATAAATAGTCCATACTTCAGTCCTTTATTTGATTCGAAGTGTAGAACGATCGCTGCAGTTGCTAGTAGATTAAATGGCGTTAACAACTGAAAAAGCTCCCGCGTTGCTTCTATGCTTAAACCTATCGCACCCGCTATGTGCATGGCCATCATCAACCGAGAGGCATTCTTTTGATTCACAAATGGCAGGTTGTCTATTTTATCAAGCATAGTTTTCAAAACTTGGACGATTCCTAAATGTTTGAAATCATAAACCTTAGATTTGTCACAAATATATTGTGATGATTCTTTATAACGTAACTGTAGCCATAGATAAAAAGGTAGAGACTGAATGGATCGCTTGGATGAAGCAAATTCATATTCCCGAGGTAATGGAGACAAATCAGTTTGAAGAGTACAAATTTTTTAAGGTACTCAACACTGAAGACACCGAAGCTTCCTCTTACAGTGTTCAGTATTTTGCTACTGAAATGACGAATTTACAAATGTACATGGCGGCATTTGCACCTGAATTACAGCAAAAGGCCTTGCTCAAGTTTCCTAACCAGATAGCTGCATTTAGAACGTTACTTCAGTCAGTCTGATAGTCTTGAATTTGCTCCTCAGATAAGGTACAGTTGATCCATTCTCCGTCTAGGTCGGCCCCAAGTTTTTTATAGAAATTGATAGCTGGTTCGTTCCAGTCTAGTACTTGCCAACGGACCTGTTTGGAGTTTGTAGCTTTGGCTTCCATCACAATGGCATCTAATAATAGCTTGCCATAACCCTTACCTCTCGCAGACTCGCTAACTACCAAGTCCTCGAGGTAGATGGCTTTTCCTTTCCACGTGGAGTATCTATAATAGAAAATGGCAGTGCCTAATATTTGGTCATCAACTTCTGCCACGAAAAACTCGAAAACTGGCTTTTCACCAAAGCCGTCTTCCGTCATTCGCTCGACTGAATTGGCTACTTCGTGAGGGGCTTTTTCATATATGGCAAGTTCCATAACCAAATCGAAGACTGCAGATAGGTCTTCAGGCTTTCCTTTTCTAACTATCATGTGAAGAATTTTACGCCAAGTTAACTTCTTCTTTGAAAATTAAAGGGTTGAATTTCTTGAACCCTGAAATCCTTGCCTTTCTTAGCGCAAACTTTTGAGTAAGCAACTCATTTACTTAGTAGTATTTATCTGATCAAACGGATTACGCCTCTTTTCTCACCGGGTAATGATAACCCATTTGCTTGTACTATCCAGTTAGCGTAGTAACCGTATTTGCCAGCAGGAACTGTCGAGCCCTTGAGTATACCATTCCATAGGGTTTGCACATTTTGCGTTGAGAAAATTACCTCCCCCCAACTATTGTACACTTCCATATTGAAAGTAACCTCGCAAGGCGTAGTCGGCCCGAAGGAATCATTCACCCCATCATTGTTGGGGCTAAATGCCGTAGGGAAGTTGATTTTTGGAATGGCTTCATCTATTTGTTGCGAGGCTGCAGTGGTACAACCATTCGCATCAGTGACCACTAAACGATAGGTGCCTTTTGAGAACCCTATGGCCAATGATGTTGTTTCGCTGCTGCTTTCCCACGTATAGGAGTAAGGTTTAACACCCCTCCGTTACTCTTCCTTCCAATGTTCCATCATTTCCACCAGGGCATGAAACTAAGGTTGAAATCACTTCTGTGATTACGAGTTCTTCAGGTTCAGTAATGGTGAAATCAAGCCTTAATACACAGTCGTTTTCGTCAAAGATGTCTACGAAAAAATCGCCTTTGGGAATACTAGTTAAGACAGGCTGACTGATGGCTGGCCTTTGGCTCCATACATATCTGTAGGCACCAGTTCCTCCTGTGATAAGGGCTTCAGCAATTCCGCTGGCTTCACCAAAACACAAAACATTCTGCACATTAATGCTGCCCGCTAGTGGCTCGGGCTCAGTAATAGTAAAAGGAACGTTAATAGTACAACCAGAAGAGGTAATGTCTACGGAGTAACTACCAGCACTGAGACCGGTAACTGTATTGTCGCTTATCGTCCCCAAATTATTGACATTCCATTGGTAGGAAAAAGGTGCTAAACCACTGATGCTGGACACTATTATACTTCCGTCAGAACCTTCGAAACACTTGACGTTTTCAATTGTGAAAATCGGAATGATTTCTGCCCTTAGGTCTACAGTGAGTACTGGGGAATCTCCATCACAGATATCAGTTGCAGTGGTGGTCGACTCTGTGAAGAAGAGTTCTCCAGTGCCCGAACCATCCCAAAGTACGGTCACTTCATTTGTACCATTCCCACTTACAACGTTCCCGTTTGTGACTTGCCAATTGTAATTAGATCCGGGTGTTATCGGAGTAGAATAGGTTTGTGCAGCGCTAAGATCCGTAAAGCAGACAGTATTAGGGCCAAGGGGCATTGGTGGTTCTAGCTTAACATTTACTCTTACTGGAAGGTCAGTCACTATCTCACAGATGATTGAAGAACTTGCTTTTACCGAAACAAGGGCGTTGGCATTCGTTGGTCCCCAATCTACAAGGATACTGGCTGTGCCTTGACCACTTGCAATTGCCCCACCTGTTACTGTCCATTGATATATATGATCTGGTAGGTCTGTCGCTGTATAACTCACACCGGAGAGGTTTGGGCAAACGGAAATCGAACCACTCAGCTCGACTGCTTGTAGCAAGTCTAAAGTTGTCGTGCCGGTAATCGATGAGAAGACATCAGGATCACCGGATTGCCCTCCATATTCTACAATATATCCTGTAGGGGCATATTGTCCTCCTCCTCCTTGATCTGGTAAATCATTCCATTTGCCAGGAGGAGTTGACCAGTCCATCATATGTGCATAGTGCTCTGGGCCTGCGTTATTAGGCTCACCTACATCCCAATTCATAAAACCGTCAGATAGCAGTCTGCCAGCACCATTATCTAGGGCGGCTTCGGGGCCGGTTACCCATCGCCAAACGCCTTCATTTGCAGCGTCACTTGCACCAATCCATGCTGTTCCGCTGACACGATCTAGAATGAATTGATTTTCTCCTGTGGTGGTTATGGTCGCTAAGTATCCATTTAGACCAAATAGGTTTTGGTTTGCTGCCTCGGCCAACGATGCTGTCCAAAAAATGCCTGGATCAGAGAAGAATTTATAGAAATGCCCTGTTTCTGGGTAATAATCTAGGTTGGACAGCGATGTTGTGATGGCCTTGGTTCCTGAAACATTGTTAGTGGCGCTCGTTGTAAAGGTGATTCTCGTCAATGCCAGGTTGTAAGCATCTAGATCGGTCGAACCTGACAGTGTTAAAATTCCATTCCCACTGTCGAATACTCCAGTTATTCCATCAGTGGGGGTGTAACTTAATTGGTCGGTCAGGGGATCATAACTTTGAGAAATTGATATCTGAAGCCCATCAAGGGGATCAGAGCCAGTTCCCTCTATAGCAACAATGGCATCTAGCGTCAAAGGTGAGGCCAAGTCGAAGCAGTATTTCTCTGCCGCTTTTACAACAGGAATACTTTGTCCATACAATGGACCTGCATGAACGAAAATGTTATAGCAGCAAATAGTACTACTTGAAGAAATGGCGCGCGTCTAGCCAATTTTCAAGAGAATTGGTTTTAATCAGATGTCCCCTAATGTATCACTAGGATTTGGTAAACTCAATCAATAATATCAAAACCTGTATAAGGAATTAACACTTCTGGAACCTTGATACCTCCTTCGAACTGGTTGTTTTCCAAGATTGCAGCTATAATTCTAGGTAAGGCCAAGGCACTACCGTTGAGTGTGTGGAGTAAAATAGATTTCTTATTTTCATCCTTATATCTCAGTTTGAGTCTATTCGCTTGAAAGGTTTCGAAATTTGAAACAGAACTCACTTCTAGCCACTTCTCTTGAGCAGCAGAGTATACTTCAAAATCGAAAGTTAGCACTGAGGTAAAGCCCAAATCACCACTACACAGTCTCAGGGTTCGGAACGGCAGCGCTAGTTTTTTCAAAATCCCAGAAACGTGATTACACATTTCTTGTAATGCAGCATAAGATTCTTCTGGTTTTCTGATCTCAACGATTTCAACCTTATCGAATTGGTGTAACCTGTTTAGGCCTCGAACATGGGATCCCCAGCTACCCGCTTCTCTTCTAAAACACGGGGTGAAACCAACGTGCTTTATCGGTAGTGCATCCTCACTAAGGATAACATCCCTGTAAAGATTCGTAATAGGAATTTCAGCTGTTGGGATGAGGTACATGTTTTCAGAGGCGATATGATACATCTGACCTTCTTTGTCTGGCAACTGCCCGGTACCATAGCCAGAAGCTTCATTTACCATAATAGGTGGTTGAACCTCAGCATAGCCGGCTTTTACAGCTTCATCTAAGAAGAAGTTGACCAATGCTCTCTGAAGTCGTGCGCCTTTACCTTTGAATACCGGGAAGCCAGCCCCAGTAATTTTTATGCCAAGCTCAAAATCGATGATGTCGTATTTCTTGATCAGATCCCAATGAGGTTGAGCACCCTCCGCCAATTGAGGTATTTCACCAGTACGATCAATTTCTACATTGTCTTCATCACTTTTACCCACGGTTACCGAGTCATGAGGTATATTGGGGATGTTATAAAGTGCTTGCTTTAGGCGCTTTTGATATTCGCTTAGCTGCTCACCTAAACCTTTATTTACCGCTTTTAATTCGGCATTTCTTGATTTTACTTGTTCTGCCTCATCACGTTTACCTTCTTTCATCAACGCGCCAATTTGCTTGGCAAAACTGTTGGCTTCAGATAGGTTGGTATCTAGTGCTTGTTGCGTCTTCTTTCGTTCCTCATCAAGGGTGATAACTTCGTTTAATAGGACTTCAGCATTCTTAATACCCCTTTTTTGGAGTCCTTTGACATGACGATCCTTTTCGGCTATGATATTGGCTACTTGCAGCATTTTACTTCTGAATTTGAGCAGACAAATTAAGCGAATTCCAGTCAATATTGAATGCAAAAACCCGTTATAACCTTTGATAGCGCATAAAAATAAGTGTCATTTTTTGACAGTCTCGATTGTTTAGTCTAATATTGCGTTGTCCTAAGATGATGGGATGCATATCCAAAGTTCATCTCGAGCAACTAATCATTAAATTATAATTCATTTTTATATTCCTCTTACGAGAGGATTCCCAACCCACTTATTTATATGTACACCATTGACGAATTGAAGCTCATGCTTCTTTCTGAGCTTAAAGAAATAGCTGAGAAAATGGCCGTAAAAAACTTCAAAAAGCTGAACAAGCAAGATATCATCTATGCTATCCTAGATCAGCAAGCAATTACGCCAGAAGATAAATTACCCACAAAAACAGAAGAAACTAAAGAAACTGCAGATGCTGACAAGGCTGAAGCAGAGGAAAAGCCTAGACCTGCCAGAGCAGAAAGACCTAAGCCTAGACCTAGACCGAAAAGAGAAAATGTAACTGATGCCCCAGCTGCCGAAAAGCAGGAAGAAGGTGCAGAGACAACTGAAGAGAAGTCTAACGAAGAAAAGCCTGCAAGACCTCCTCGCAAGGATCCTAAAGCCGACAAGAGAGAGCCGAGAGAGCCAAGAGCACCGAGAGAGGATAAAGAGAATGGCGGAGAAGAAAGAAAAGAAAGAGATCAAAGAAGAAATAAGCGCCAAGAATATAATCAAAACATTAAAGATTTTGATGGATTAATCGAAAGCGAAGGTGTTTTGGAAATGATGCAAGATGGCTACGGCTTCTTGAGGTCTTCTGATTACAACTACTTGGCAAGTCCTGATGATATTTATGTGTCTCCATCTCAAATCAAATTATTTGGTTTGAAAACTGGTGATACTGTTAAAGGTCAAATCAGGCCTCCGAAAGAAGGTGAAAAGTATTTCGCTCTTTTGAGAGTTGAGTCTGTAAATGGCAAAACCACAGAAGAAATCAGAGATAGAGTTCCTTTTGAATACTTAACGCCACTCTTCCCTGAAGAGATGATCAAGCTGAGTACTAAGCCAAGCTTGATGTCTACGAGAATTCTAGACATGTTTGCACCAATTGGTAAAGGACAAAGAGGTATGATCGTTGCCCAGCCAAAAACGGGTAAGACAGTCCTCTTGAAAGAAATTGCTAATGCGATAGCTGAAAATCACCCTGAAATTTATTTGATCATTCTTTTGATCGATGAACGTCCTGAGGAAGTAACAGATATGGCTAGAAGCGTAAAAGCAGAAGTCATTTCATCTACATTCGATGAGCAAGCTGATCGTCACGTAAAGGTTTCTAACATCGTGTTAGAGAAAGCTAAACGTATGGTGGAATGCGGTCATGATGTAGTGATTCTTCTGGATTCAATTACGAGGCTCGCTAGAGCTTACAATACAGTAGTGCCTTCTTCTGGAAAGATTCTTTCCGGTGGTGTGGACGCTAATGCATTGCACAAACCAAAGCGTTTCTTTGGAGCTGCACGTAACGTAGAAAATGGCGGTTCCCTTTCTATCATCGCAACTGCCTTGATTGAAACAGGTTCTAAAATGGACGAAGTGATCTTCGAAGAATTCAAAGGTACGGGTAACATGGAACTTCAGTTGGATAGAAAACTATCTAACAAACGTGTTTATCCTGCGATTGATGTGCCTAACTCTGGAACGCGTAGAGAAGACTTATTGATGAGCAAAGAAGAGCTTCAACGTGTTTGGATACTTCGTAAGTTCATGAATGACATGAACTCTGTTGAGGCAATGGAATTCTTATTGGATAGGATGAAAGGCACTCGCAGTAATGATGAGTTCTTGATTTCGATGAACAAATAGGAATAACCTACTTTAGATATTGAAAGGCCATTCATTTGAATGGCCTTTTTTATTATGCGATAAGAAGGGTAGTGAAAGTATGGCTTAGAAAACTACAAAGCTTACGCTCCCGTTAGTTGAAAGAACCTGAGACTGTTCAATAGATCAGCTATCTTTGACTTTTAATTTTTACTACTTTCGGCATTCAGGTAATAATGCTGAACCTGCACGCTCAATAACAACTCATATACCTTAATTTATCTGGTCATCTATATGAATTTTATTCCCAAAACGCTTCTAAAAAAATTATACACCCGTGGAAGTCTAACGAAGTCTGATGAGGGCTTCACTTTCAATGTCAAAAATCGATTGATTGACGTGCATTTTGAAGGCTTGAACTCACTCGAAGTTGACGGTATTCAGGTTGAGAGAAGTCAAATTTTCACTGATTTGGGGAATGGTCAATGGGTCCAAGTTGAAGAAATCAACCGACAAAATGGATTTAGCTTTAAGCTTGGCAAAAGCTTTAATGTGCTGGTAAAGGCAAAAATAAATGTAGCAACAAACTTGAAGCTCGATTTCAAGTTCCATACAAAACCGTTCGGGATATTAAGTTTTAGTGTAAATGACGTCATGCATGAATCACAGGTTGAGCGCACTGTCAAAATCCCAAGAATTTATGGAGATGATTACAGTTGTGATGCGGTGAATGAAAGACTTGATTTCGTGAATTCTTTTTCTGGCACTAACCTCAAGAACATTGCTCCGCAAGTTGAAGATACATCTGTATATCAGGGAAATATTGAGCACTTAACAGGCTTTGCAAAAGTACCACTTGGAATAGCCGGCCCCATTCGAGTTAATGGAGAATATGCGCAAGGCGATTTCTTAGTTCCATTGGCAACCACAGAAGGAACCTTGGTAGCTTCTTACAATAAGGGGATTAAACTCGTGAATGAGGCTGGTGGTGTCAACTGTAGAGTCATTAAGGACAGTATGCAAAGAGCACCTGTTTTCATATTCGATACTTTGGTTAAAGCGGTTGATTTTGGTAAATGGATCAAGACGGTAACCCCAGACTTAAAACAGCAAGCAGAACAAGGGTCCAATTACCTCAAGTATGAAGACTTGGAAGTTTACCAAGCTGGAAATAACGTTTTCCTCCGCTTTAATTTTTTTACTGGAGATGCCGCTGGGCAGAATATGGTGAACAAGGCCACATTTCAAGTGTGTCAATGGATACTGGAAGCTTACGATGGTATTCAGCACTTTTTCTTGGAATCCAACATGGCCAGTGATAAAAAACATTCTTTTATCAACGCGCTAAACTCCAGGGGAAAAAAGGTAATAGCAGAAGCTACATTTTCAGAAGCGCTTTTGATCAAGAACTTTGGAGTGGACGCGCATCAACTGCAACGACATTTGGACATCGCCAACTTGGGTGGAATGATGGCCGGTGTTAATAACAACGGAGCACACACGGCCAATGCATTGGCAGCTATGTTCGTTGCAATGGGTCAAGACATTGCAAATTTGGCTGAAAGTACTGCTGGTTTTTTGCATACAGAGGTACTAGCGGATGGAAGCTTATACGGTACTATAACCTTACCATCCCTTATTGTAGGTACTGTGGGAGGAGGCACTGGCTTACCAACGCAAAGAGACTGCCTGGAAATGATGGGGTGCTATGGTTCCGATAAAGCGAAAAAGCTTGCTGAGATTATGGCGGGTGTTGTGCTTGCTGGTGAGATTTCACTCGGTGCTGCCATGTCATCTTTAGATTGGGTAGCAGCTCATGAAGACTTAGGAAGAAACAAAATTCCTTAGATGCAAAAAGTATCCATTATCATACCTACTTATAACGAAGAGGCTTGTCTTGGAGAACTATTACAGAGCTTAACCAAGCTCGATCCAAAGCCATATGAGGTTATTATTGTAGATGGGTGGAGTACCGATGGTACACTCGAAATCATTGAGTCCTATGGCCGTGAAGTACTTGTTTCAGAGAAACTGGGTAGAGCTGCCCAGATGCATGCCGGTGCTATTGAGGCAACGGGTGATATCCTTTGTTTTTTACATGCCGATACTTTTGCTCCGAATGATTTAGTGCTCGTGGTGCAAGAGACATTGGCTGATAGTGCAACTGCATTGGCTGGCTTTAGGAGCGTGATGACAGGCACTGATAAGCAAAACTTTACCACTGCTCATAATCGCATTAAAACCTATTACGCACCTTTTGTTTATAACCCTTATCGTACCCTTTTTAAAGGGCTAAGGCTCCTTTTTGGAGATCAATTGCTTTTTTGTAGAAAGTCGGATTATATGGCCTCAGGAGGATTTGATCCAACGATGATGATCATGGAAGAAGCTGATCTGTGTATCAAAATGAATCGATTGGGTAGCATAAGACAGATTGGTCAAAAGGTTTATTCATCTGACCGGAGAGTTGCCAAATGGGGTGTTGTTAAGGCTAATTTTATTTTTATTGCCATTGCGTCACTTTGGGCATTAGGCATGTCCAATGAACGACTTGCCAAGTTTTATGGTAACATTCGTTAAGAGTAGGCGGAAATATTTTCTTCAGGGGTTAACTACTTTTACCTTAAATAAGCCATTTTAAGTTTCGGTGCCAACGTGGCCATCAAACTAAGATAATTCCCAACCTATCGATGGAGTGAATGGCCCTAGGTTATGAGGGTTCTTTATTTTTCAAACGAATGCTTCACCAAATGGGCAGAAGGTTGACCTTCTCCGAATATTTGCTTTATTAGGAGGATGAACTGGGGTTTTATAGGGTTTGGCCGAATTGCAAGAAAGTTTTTAGAGAGTCTGAATGCAGTAGAGCATGAGGTGCCCTATGCCTTTGCCTCAAGGTCTAATGCCGGTGCCTTACAGAAGGAATTTCCAGAAGTAAGAGTCTACTCATCCTATGCCGATATTTTAGCGGATGCTGACATTGATATCGTCTACATAAGCACGACTCATAATTTCCATTGTCAGAATGTAATTGACGCACTCAATGCTGGCAAACATGTGCTATGTGAAAAGCCAATAGGGGTTTCTAGTGATGAAGTGGTTAAGATGACTTTAGCCGCCAAGTCCAATGATAAGTTTTTAATGGAGGCCATGTGGATGCGATTTCTACCTGCTTATCGTGAGGTTATTGCCAAGATAAAGGCTGGCGAAATCGGTCAAGTTAAGTACATGACAGCCAGTTTTGGATTTCGATCTGAAGACAAACTGACCCAAGACGGACGTTTATTGAACCCAGAATTGGCAGGTGGAGCACTCTATGATGTCGGTGTTTACCCGCTGACTATTGTTTCCGACATGTTTGGATGGAAACCAGTTGACTTTAAGGCGCATGCCATTAAGTCTGATACTGGGGTAGACGAAACGATCCAAATACAGCTTGATTTTGGTCAGGATAGAATGGCGCAAGTAGTTGGCAGCATTACCATGAATACAAATAAAGAAGCCTGTATTTACGGAGAGAAAGGATTTGTGAGAATTCCTATGTTCTGGAAATCGGAGTCTTATGAAGTGGTGAAAGGAGACGATGTTGAGGTTTTTTATGCCCCAATGATCAGTACAGGATATGCCCATGAAATTATGGAGGTATCAAAGTGCATCAAACAAGGAAAAACCGAGTCTGAACTGTTTACACTTAACGATAGCTTAATGAGCGCAAAGTTGGTCGAGAGTATTCTTTCAACCATCTTCAAATAGAAAATTAAATTATATGCCTAAAGGATTTTTGATTGACCAAGACGGAGTTATTTATGTTGAGAATGAAATGATTCCGGGTGCTGATAAATTTATTCAGACACTCCAGAAAGAGAACATTCCCTTCACTTTTATGACGAACAACAGTCAAAGGTCACCTTTGGATGCTGTAAGAAAGCTAAGAAAGATGGGCATCGATGTGGAAGAGAAAAATGTTTATACCTCTGCCATGGCGACCACGCATTTTATGAGACAACAATTTCCAAACGGCACAGCTTATGTCTTGGGTGAAGGTGGTTTGATCTCCAGCTTACATGAAAATGGCTTTACCTTGGTACAAAACGACCCAGACTTTGTAATCGTAGGAGAAGGAATTAATTTCACGCTAGAAATGGTCCGAAAGGCCATAGATTTCATTCTAGAAGGGGCAAAGTTTATCGCAACGAATTTAGATGCCTCACCTCGTAAGGCAGGCTGGAATAACTTGGGCATAGCAGCTGTTGTCTCTATGATAGAGACTGCAACAGGAAAACAAGCTTTTTCAGTTGGTAAGCCAAGTGCTGTAATGATGAGGCAGGCACGGAAATATATAGGTCTGGCAACAGACGAGGTCACAGTGATTGGAGATACGCTATCTACGGATATACAAGGTGGTGTTCAAGTAGGCTATAATACCATACTCACATTGTCAGGTATGTCAAGACGTGAACAACTCAATGACTATCCTTTTAAACCAGACATGGTGATTGATTCAATTGCAGACCTAGAATTACCACTGCCTTGGTGGGTTTGATTATCTAAAATAAATCAGCGAGAGAATAGTTTGTTTAACTTTGAGGAAACAATTAATATGTAGGTACAGTTTTTCTGTGTCGAGTACTTATTAATAATGACGTTAGAATTAAAAGCAAATAATCAACAGCTGACTTTAGACCCATTTTGTGGAGGGGCCATCAAAGAATTGACCCTTTCTTCGAATGGAATTACTAAGACCCTCATTAGTCCAAAAGAAGGTTATCATTACCAATCTTCATTACTTTTTCCTTTTCCCAATAGGCTCCAAGATGGGAAGTTTGAATTCGAAGGAAACACTTATCAATTCCCTCTCAATGATTTTGGTTTACCAAACGCCTTGCATGGCATGCTGCATGACAAGCCTTTTGAGTTAAAGGCAGAGACAGAGAACGAATTGAGTTTAGCATATAGTTATGATGGGGATTTGATCTACTACCCATTTCCATTTAAAATTGACCTGAATTACAAGCTCGCTCCTGGAAGTCTTTCAGTGGAGGTTAAAATCGTTAATACTGGAAATACCACTTTGCCTTTCGCTTTTGGATGGCATCCATATTTCAACTTACCTGAGGAAGGTGAATTGGGAAAACTGCAGCTTATGAATGTGGCCTTAGTTGAAGTCGATGAAGCGATGATACCAACAGGGGAAAGTACCCCGTATCGAACATTGGAAGAACCAATTGATATTTCAGCCCTGACGTTAGACACCTGCTTCCGTGCTATCGAGAAGGAAGATAGGTACGTTACGAGACTCATTTACCCAGATGAAAGTGTGCTAGAAGTATGGCAAGATGAGAATCATCCATTTACTCAAATTTATACTCCTGAGGATAGAAGAACCATCGCAATAGAACCTATGACAGGAAATATTAACGCATTAAATACTAAGGATGGCTTGAGTTTGATAGAACCAAAGCAATCCTTAGTCTTGAATTTTGGAGTTTCTCTTCAGTAATCCTTAGCCTCCTTCTATTCGCGAATTATCATCAGAGGTATCGGTATGTCCAATACCATTTTCTTAGTATGGCTACCATGTCGTAGGCGCTCCAAAAGGCCGTGATGTTTCGAAACCATAGCGATGAGTTCGATATTGGCTTCTTTCGCAAACTCCAACAATCCTTCTTCCACATTTTCAAATTTTCTAAAGTGAAATGAGTGCTTAATGTGGTTGAGGTATTTGTCCATATTTCTGGCAATATCAATTTGATCTTTGACCAAAACATCTCCCTTGTCAATATGAATGATATGAAGTTGGCCCATAAATGCCCTGACAATATCAGTCACTAAATGAATCGAATCATGCGCTGGTACATTACGATAGTCACCTGCTAATGCGATATGCTTCATACGGCTAATGTCTGCATCTTCTGGTAAGGCAATCACTGGAATTTTCACGTTTTTGATTACGTGATACGCGTTGCTACCAATAAGCGACTTGGCAATGCCACTCGCACCATGAGTACCCATTACGATTAACGCGATCTCTTCCTCTTTCGCAAGCTCATTGATGCTTTCATGAAGTGATCCATATTGGATAATACTTCTATAAGTTACTTGCTTTAACTCAGGCATTTCCTCAATGAGTGCTTCTATTCTTTGCCTTGAACTTGCTTCAAGTTCTTCGAAATCGTAGCCTATATTCCCTGCCGGAACCCCTTCTGCCAAACCTATTGGTACAATAACTGAATGGAATAGAAGTATCTCCATTTGCATCCTATCAGCTACTTGGATAGCATTGCTTAGGGCATTTTTAGAACAACTCGAAAAATCGATTGGTACTAATAGCTTTTTCATAGTCACCTCCTTTTGATTTGTGAATTTATATCATGAAGCTACTTAGTTAGAAAGCCTTAACCGCTGATGGGTATCAGATCAGAACATGATCAATATCATGTTTGAGAGGTCTACTTAATTTAGTTGTGAGTCCAAGACTACTGCTTGCTGCTTTACAAAGCTCAATTCAAAATTCAGTGGAGTGCTTGATGACTTTCATTTCAATTCTACGCGAGCTTAAGTAAGCCGAAGGAGACATGACCAACTTTTTCTTAAATTGGCCATTAAAGTAACAAGTGTTATTGTACCTAGAATGGTAGCTATTCTAGGTAAGAAGAGTTCTTTTAGATTATGAGAAAGTTATCCATATCCCTTTTGCTTTTAGCATTGGTACAAGGTCTGACGGCACAAGCACCAGATTCATCAAGAATAGTGCGCGTGCTGACTTATAATATTCTGCACGGAGCCACAATGAAAGGTGATTTCGACTTGGATTTAATAGCTGATGTAATCAAGGCCGCCAAACCAGATTTGGTGGCATTACAAGAGGTTGACTATAAAACGAATCGAGCAAAAAAGTACGATTTGGTTACAGAATTGGCGATTAGAACGAATATGTCACCACTTTTTGCAAGAGCAATGCCCTATGATGATGGTGAATATGGAGAAGGAATCTTATCAAGTTTTACATTTCTAGCGACCAAGAATCACCCCTTGCCCTATACGGAAGGAAAGGAACCTAGGGCTGCCGCTGAAATTAATATTGTCCTCAAAAGCGGTGACACCATTCGATTTATTGGTACTCATTTGGATCACGAAAAAGATCCTTTGAACCGACTGATGCAGGCCAAAGAATTAAATAGGGTTTTGACTAGAGATGCAAGACCATCCATCTTAACAGGAGATTTAAATGAGGAGCCAGATAAAGAAGGAATGAAGGTTCTCTTTACCGAATGGGAGAGGTCATTCAAAGAAGACACACCAACGTTTCCTTCTGATAATCCAATAAAAAAGATCGACTACGTATTGTTTCGGCCTGCGAACAGATGGCGTGTGTTGGAGACCAGAGTAATTGATGAAAAGATCGCTTCAGACCACTGTCCGGTCCTAGTGGTACTAGAGCTCCTTCCAGATAAATAAGAAAGTTTTTCATTTAGATTTTTCTGAACCACTTTGTAACCAAGAGAAAAGCCATGAAAAGAAAACTATTAATAGCAAGTGTTTGTGTTTCGCTCAGCCTATTGTTGTTCTTTCCATTAAACGCTCAGAAGCAATACACGGCAGATTGGGACGACTTAAAATCGAGACCCTACCCTCAATGGTTCAAAGATGCTAAACTTGGTATTTTCATTCACTGGGGAGTTTATTCCGTGCCTGCTTACAGCAACAAAGAAGACTATGGCGAATGGTACTTGAGAGGACTTATGCTTGGAGATTCATTACGTACTTCCTACATGAAAACGCACTATGGAGAAGGCTTTACTTACAAAGACTTCGCCCCTGAGTTTAAAGCCCGGCTTTTTTACCCAGATGAATGGGCTGATCTTTTCAAAAGAGCTGGAGCCAAGTATGTAGTTATGGTTTCCAAACATCATGATGGATATGCCCTTTGGCCAAGCAAGTACGCCCCAAAATGGAACAGCATGGAGGTTGGCCCCAACCGTGATCTGGTTGGAGAACTTACTACGTCTGTTAAAAAAGCTGGATTGCATATGGGGCTCTACTATTCATTGCCCGAATGGAACAACCCACTGCACAGATGGGATACGGATCCAGATAGAAACATTGGGCCTTATGTGGAAAAACATATGATCCCGCAATTCAAAGAACTCATTTCTACCTACAAACCCGATTTGATCTTTGCCGATGGCGAGTGGAATAATTCTGCCGAAGAATGGCATTCCGCAGAATTGATTTCCTGGTATTTCAACCTTATGGGTGACGATGCAGTCGTAAACGATCGCTGGGGAGGAGGTAGTCAAGGAATGGGTTTTCTGACACCAGAATATAGTGCCGGAATCAAGGAAACAGATAGACCATGGGCAGAAGTTCGAGGCCTTGGACGCTCCTTTGCCTTAAATCGATTCGAAAAGCTTGATGCTTATATGACAGGTGAAGAACTGATTCACTTCTTTATCAAAGCTGTGGCCAATGGTGGTGGCGTAACCATCAATGTGGGGCCAACAGCTGATGGTCAAATACCACTGTTACAACAAGATCGGCTAATTCAGTTGGGCAACTGGATCGAAATCAATGAGGAAGCCATTTATGGATCAACCACTTGGAAAAAGACCGGGGAGGAGAAGCAAGTGAGTTTGGAGAGAATTGATCCTAATATTGATTTTAATTGGGTAAGAAATGGACCTGGAAGCCCCATTAAAGAAGATGATTTTACCGCTATTTGGACAGGCTTTATCATGCCTGAGTTTTCAGAAAATTATGAGTTTGAAGGCCAAGCCGATGATGGTATGCGCGTTTGGATTAATGATGAGCTGATTATTAACAACTGGAAAAATGCTCCTAAGGGAGCAAATGGTTTTGTGATGGGAAACAATACAGCCGTTTCTGAGTCAAGTTCGATCCAACTTCAAGCAGGAAAACGGTATAAGCTTCGCGTGGAATACTTCGAAGGGAAACAAAATGCCAGCGCCAGACTATTTTGGTCTAGTAGCAGTCTTGAAAAGCAAATCGTACGTTCTTCGAGACTGTATACCACGACCGAGGGTGAAATACATGGGCTCAATGCTGTTTATAGCTCAATGCGGCAACATATCGCTTATACCCAGAATAATGGAAACGTTTATGCCATCACGATGGAATGGCCAGATGATCAACTAGACTTAACCGTTGACAAGCCAAAATCTGGTGCAAATGTGACCCTTTTGGGCTATGATGGTGAGTTGGACTGGAGATACAAAGACGGTAAAATGTTGGTCAACACGAGTGACATAAAATTTAGCCAAGTGCCAGGAAAGAATGCATGGGTTTTTAGAATATCTAATTTTTAAGAATAATAGAAAATGTTCAAAAGGAGATCGACTTACCTACAGCAGTTTTTGTGGCTAACATTTCTTTTTTTGGCTTGTACGAAAGAAGTTCCCCCTCCCGCACCTGTCGGCCCAATACCGAGCTCACAACAAGTAGATTGGCACGAATTGGAGTACTATGCTTTTGTCCATTTCAACATGAATACATTCACCGACATAGAATGGGGACTGGGAGGTAAATCTCCAGAGCTATTTAACCCAACAGAATTAGATACCCGACAATGGGCTCGTGTGGCTAAGGAAGCGGGAATGAAAGCCATTATTCTGACAGCCAAACATCATGATGGATTCAGCCTTTGGCCTTCAGAATTTACCGAGCATTCTGTCAAAAACAGCCCTTGGAGAGAGGGCAAGGGAGATGTGATTAAGGAACTGGCTGCTGCTTGCAAAGAGTATGGTCTTAAGTTGGGGCTTTATCTCTCCCCCTGGGATCGTAATCATGCAGACTACGGAAAGCCTAAATACATTACCTATTATCGCAACCAATTGAAAGAACTATTGACCAACTATGGAGACGTATTTGAGCTTTGGGTAGATGGGGCCAATGGAGGAGATGGCTACTATGGAGGAGCGAATGAGGTGAGAAATGTAGACCGAACAACCTATTATGATTGGGACAGTACGTTTGCGTTGGCAAAGTCACTTCAGCCACGGATGGTCACTTTTAGTGATGGAGGTCCTGAGGTAAGGTGGGTTGGCAATGAGCGAGGTTTTGCAAATGCTACCAATTGGGCTCCATTAAGAAGAGACGAGTTTGCACCGGGCGTTGCCGATAGTAAACAATTAGGAACCGGTCATATTGATGGCACACATTGGGTGCCGGCAGAATGTGATGTTTCCATAAGACCAGGATGGTACTACCATAAAAGCCAGGATGATGAAGTGAAGTCGCTTGAGCACCTCTTAGATATCTATTATAAGTCAGTAGGAAGAAACGCCAACCTATTGCTCAACCTTTCGGTAGACCGAAGAGGGCTAGCACATGAAAATGATGTGACTGCGTTAATGGAATTAAGGGAAGCACTTGATGATACATTTGCTAATAATCTGGCAAAAGGAAAAACAGTTAAAGCCTCTGCTGATCGTGGAAAAGGTTACGATGCACAAAACGTACTAGACGGAGATATATCTACCTATTGGGCAACTGATGATGAGGTATTGAACGGTTCCTTGGAAGTTGACTTTTGGGAAGAGACCTCCTTAAACAGACTGGTTTTACAAGAGTATATTTCCCTAGGGCAAAGGGTTAAATCCTTTAAAGTAGAGGCAATGGTTGAAGGGAACTATGAAGTTATCGCCAATGAAACAACCATTGGTTATAAGAGAATACTAAGGTTACCAGATACAAAAACCAACAAACTCAGGCTCACGATTCTGGATTCAAAAGCCTGTCCTACCATTTCGAATATTGAAGTCTATAACACTGAAGAATTCTGATTGGGAACGATTAACACGATAGAAGGCATAAAAAAAGACACTAATTTTTTAGTGTCTTTCTGTGTAGATAACTCTATTGAAATATCGAACAACTATATATCTCGCAAAGAGTTTATAAATACAAATAATTTGATCAGTTTCACTATTGAAGAATGAGGCGTTCAAGCTTTGATTTCCCTTCCCCTATTATTCAACGTTACAGCAAAATTGAATCAATAATGCAACTAAAACTTTATTCCATTAACCCAAGTTGTTTCATAAAAATATTATTGTCAAAATAATCTTTCTCTTGGAAAATTTTCCCATTTTTCATGACCACCAATGTAACACCATAAATATCTACTTTATTATTTGTTGCCGGAATGCCAAACAAATCTCCGTCATGAGTTCCTTGAAAACGCCAATGCTTTGTCATTAAATCACCTTGTCCATACAAATCAATTATAGTCATTTTGGCGTCAGAAAAACCCGTAAGATAACTGTTGTAATAAGCTTTAAAACCTTCAACACCTGTTATTGGTCCTGTTGCAGTGATAACGCTAACCTCAGGATCAAAACTATCCGTGTTAATTAAATCAATATCGCGGTCATTCATAATTTTCCCCCAAACAGCAGAATACATAGCGATATTGGTGTCTAAACCTACCTTAGCCTGTTGCAAAATTTCACATTCTGGATTAGGTGTTTGATTACATCCAAACAAACTCATAGCAATCAGAAATACATAAAGTCTTTTCATAATAATAGTGTTAAAAATTAATTACTTTTGTTTTAATAGCAAATATAAAAAATATACTATTAAAACAATAGTAAAAATAAATAATTGCATGATCCATAAAAATTTTCGTTGTAACTGCCCCATAACTTCAGCCCTGGATATCGTGGGAGATAAATGGAGCTTAGTTATAATAAAACAAATGTTATTACAAGACTGTCTAACCTTTAAGGATTTCTCAGAAAGCACAGAAGCTATTGCACCAAATATATTATCCGCAAGATTAAAGACATTAGAAAAATTAAAGTTTATTGAAAAGAAGAAAATCCCTCAAAATAAGAAAACCAATATTTATGTTTTGACGGAGAACGGACTGTCGTTAACCCCAATAATAGTCGAATTGGCCATGTGGAGTGACCATAATTTAAGACCAATACATGAGAAAATGGACCTTCATCCAATTTTAGATGCCATGAATCAAAATAAAAATGAAGTAATTAAAAGTCTGCAAAAAGATTATAAAATAAAAACGGCTACACTATAATAGTATAACCGTTTTATTGTTTTAGTAGCGGGAGCAAGACTCGAACTTGCGACCTTCGGGTTATGAGCCCGACGAGCTACCAACTGCTCCATCCCGCGATATATCAACCTCAGACGATTTCCGAAGTGGACTGCAAATGTAGGTGACAAATCCATTCGAAACAAGTACCTTTGCGACTTAATTTCAGAGTAAATGAGTGATCAACCACATAAGGCTGGTTTTGTGAGCATTATAGGTAAACCCAACGTAGGTAAATCTACTTTGATGAACGCTTTGGTGGGTGAAAGGTTATCTATAATCACTTCGAAAGCACAGACCACAAGGCACAGAATTATGGGTGTTTTAAGCGGTGACAATTTCCAGATTATCTATTCAGATACTCCTGGGATTCTAAAGCCAGAATATAAGTTACACGACTCAATGATGAGCTTTGTCAATAGCTCCTTTGAGGATGCTGATGTGATTCTATTTGTGGCCGACCTTTATGAGAAATTTGAAGACGAAAAACAGATTAATTTTATTAAGGAAAAGAAGGTTCCAGTTATTCTAGTAATGAATAAAATGGACCTCGCAAAAGGTAGTCAGGCTGAAGATAAGGCGGCTTACTGGCAGGAAATGTTTGACTTTGATGATGTCATTTTGGTGTCAGCTTTGGAAAAGCAAAATATTGAGGAGCTTTTTGGGACAATCATTAAGCATTTGCCTGAGCATCCTGGATATTTTCCGAAAGATACTTTAACAGATAAGCCTGAGCGCTTTTTTGTCGATGAGATCATACGGGAGAAGATCTTTTTAAATTACAAAAAGGAAGTTCCTTACAGCTGCCAGGTAGTAACTGGTGAGTTCAAGGAAGATGAAAAAATTATTAGAATCAGGGCTGAAATCTACGTAGAACGAAATAGCCAAAAAGGGATTATAATTGGTCATAAAGGAGAGGCACTTAAAAAAGTAGGAATAGAAGCCAGAAAAGACCTAGAGACTTTTTTCGGAAAGCAAGTGCATTTAGAGACCTTTGTTAAAGTAGAACAAGACTGGAGAAAGAAAGAGCTGAAGCTAAAAAGCTTCGGATACTCGAATTGAAGATTGAATAATGGCAAATATTGTAGCAATAGTAGGAAGGCCCAATGTTGGTAAATCAACTCTTTTTAACCGTTTGGTAGAAAGCAGACAGGCCATCATGGATAATGAAAGCGGAGTAACACGCGATCGTCATTATGGTTATGGGGAATGGATCGGCAAGTATTTCACTGTGATTGATACTGGTGGATATGTTACTGGTTCAGAAGATGTTTTTGAAGGGGCAATTCGTGGGCAGGTAGAAGAGGCTATGAATGAGGCTTCAGTTATTCTGTTTATGGCTGATTGCCATGATGGACTGACAGGGCTAGATAAAGACTTTGCCAAAATTGTTCGTGGGTTGAAAAAACCTGTGATTGTAGTGGCTAATAAAGCAGATACTGCTGATTGGTCTTATCAATCAAGTGAATTTTATGGCTTAGGGCTAGGCGGGGTATTTCCAATTTCGTCAGCAAGTGGTAGTGGTACTGGCGAGCTTTTAGATGAAGTGGTGAAGCACTTCGAAGTAGAAGGAGATGAAAATCCAGAAGATGGTATCCCACGTATTGCCATTCTCGGTAGGCCGAATGCTGGTAAGTCTTCTTTCATGAACGCGATTCTCGGTAAAGAAAGAACGATTGTTACCGATGTTGCAGGAACTACTCGGGACTCAATAAATACCCGTTATACCCTTTATGGTAAAGACTTTATTCTTACCGATACAGCTGGAGTTCGTAAGAAATCTCGTGTTCACGAGGACATAGAGTTCTATTCAGTTATGCGAGCTTTACAGGCCTTGCAAGACTCAGATGTCTGTGTGATTATGATCGATTGTACTCGTGGTTTAGAGGCACAAGACATGAACCTGATCAGTTTGGCTTTGAAGTACAAGAAAGGTATCATGCTCATGCTCAACAAATGGGACTTGATTGAGAAGGATTCAAATACCATGAATAAGTTTAAGGCTGACTTGGAAGAAAAGCTGGGCCACCTCAACTGGATTCCAAAGATATTCACTTCGGTAACAGAGAAACAAAGAATTCTTCAAGCAATAGAAATGGCTGTAAAGGTCTATGAAAATAGAATCAGAAAGATTTCTACTTCAAAATTGAATGATGCGCTGCTGCCTGTTATTGAGCATTATCCGCCACCGGCATTAAAAGGGAAGCAGATTAAGATCAAATATATTACGCAGCTGCCAACGCACTCGCCAACCATTGCCTTCTTTTGTAACCTTCCTCAGTATATTAAGACGCCTTATGAGCGTTATCTCGAGAATAACATCAGAGAGAAATTTGACTTTGATGGGGTGCCTATTAAGCTAGTTTTCAGAAAGAAATAAGTGATTGGTATAGAAGAAGCATTGAGGGAAAAGGTGCCTGATGAGGCACTTGACTATTGTTGCAAACTTTGGATTGATTTTCCTTTTGACTTCAAAATTGTAAGGGCAAGAAGTTCTAAGCTTGGTGATTATCGATACGATCCAAGACAGAAGACTCATTCGGTTACGGTTAACCAAAACCTTAATACTTACCAATTCCTTATCACATTTGTCCATGAGGTGGCACATCGCATAGTGCATAAAGCGCATTCCAAACAAAAACCGCATGGCATGGAATGGAAGATGTGTTTTCAGAAATTGATGTTGCCTTTACTGCGACCTGAAATATTTCCGGAAGATATCCTCAGGGTGTTGGCTAGGCATATGAAGAACCCTAAAGCCAGTAGTTCGGCTGATCCAAGGTTAATACTAGCCCTTTCCCAATACGATCTTTCTCAGGATACGGGGCCTACCCTGAAAGAAATTGACCTCGATCGAGAGTTTAGGTTCAGAAAACGAACCTTTCGTAAACTTCAGGAGAAACGCACCAGAGCTGTATGTCTAGAACTTAATACCCAAAGACGCTATCTAATCCCTATGATGGCTGAAGTAAAGCTTATCGATTAGATATATAGTAACCACCCCCAACCCCTCCTTCAAAAGGAGGGGAGTCTTATATTTCAGTAATCGTTTTATGCCTATGGCAACCGACAATTAGAATTAGGACCTTCAACTAACTTGTCATTTGAATCTAATTCCCCTCCTTTCAGGAGGGGTTAGGGGTGGTCGAAACAGCTCTTGATTTTGTCAAGAACAGCCATGGTTGCTAGAAAAACATCTTCATTTTCGATTCGGATAATCTTGAAACCCAACTCTCGAAGTTCACTATCGCGCTTTTGATCATATTCAAGCCCAGCCTCGGAGAAGTGTATGTCTCCATCTAGTTCTATTATGAGTTTTTCGGATGGACAGTAAAAATCAACGATATAGTTTTTAATACTATGCTGTCTTCTAAATTTCCGGCCTTCGAGCTGCTTATTTGAAAGTAGGGTCCACAACGTAGCTTCGGCTGAGGTGCCATTATTCCTTAAATGCTTTCGCCTTGCTTTTAATTCTTTTCGGTTATGAAGCCTGTCCATTATGCATTGTGTGTATTTGAATTTAATAAAAGTGCTAACCACCCCCAAACCCCTCCTTAAAAAGGAGGGGAGTGAAATGTGCAGTGTATACAGTTTTACATCCAATGTTCTTTAGGAAGAAGGTTGTAGCACCTACTTTATTGAATGATTAGGCCTTTTCTTTTTGATAGTCTAATTCCCCTCCTTAAAAAGGCGGGGAGTGAAATAAGCAGTGTACACAGTTTTACATCCAATGTTCTTTAGGAAGAAGGTTGTAACACCTACTTTATCGAATGATTGGCATTTCTTTTTGATAATCCAATTCCCCTCCTCTCAGGAGGGGTTAGGGGTGGTCCGTACAAAGGAAGGTGATGAAAAGCGGATTTAATGTTTAACCGATTCGGTGACTGATGATAGTATTGATTCTTTCGAAGAAAAGCTGAGGCTTTAATGTGCGCCAGTTAACAATGTCTAACTCGCCACCAAAATTCACATAACTGTCGATATTGAAGTTTTTCATTTCGTCTTGAACGAAATCTCTAAAGTTTACACCTGTAATCCAGCCCTCTTCCATATCTTCAAACCACTCTTCGTAATAGCTGTCATCTGATCCATGAAAGTTTAGAATATTTTCTCCGATAAGAATGTATTTGTTAATACCATATCCATTAAAATGATCAACGATGTTTCGCTTTAGATACATGATGTCGTTGTTCAGCGCATCATTCCATTCCCCAATGAACTCTATGATGATAAACCCTCGGTCATAGTCTGTAAATAGAACTTTGATGTAGAGCGTTTCGGAACCCATAAAGTCCCAGTGTGGGTCGATATAATAGCCGTAAATGTTCTCAGAATAGCGTTCGAAGTTGTACTCCTTACCGTCATAAGGAGAGTTCGGATCCTCAGCTACATTATAGTATTTGAGCCAGTTATAATAGGGTTCAATATTATGCATTAGGAGTTCTTGACAAAGTCGATCACCTTTCTAACGGAACCATGTTCCTTTAATAATTTCTCAGCAACTGTATATTCTACCTGAAGCATTTCCATAATCATCTTTGCCCCGCGATCGACTAGCTTCTTATTGGAGAGTTGCATATCCACCATGCGGTTTCCTTTGACTTTACCCAGTCGGATCATTACTGAAGTAGAGATCATATTAAGGACTAGCTTTTGAGCAGTACCTGCCTTCATTCGCGTACTACCAGTAACGAATTCAGGACCAACTATAGGTTCAATAGGAAATTCAGCTTCCCAAGCGAGTTTGCTGTCTGGGTTACAAGTAATACAGCCTGTAAGAACCCCATTCTCTTTGGCCTTTTTAATTCCACCAATCACATAAGGAGTGCCACCAGAAGCGGCAATACCAATTACAGTGTCTTTGTGGTTGATCATATGCTCTTGCAAATCTTTCCAAGCTTGGTCTGGATCATCCTCGGCAAATTCTACTGCCTTTCGTATCGCAGAATCTCCACCTGCAATTATGCCCACGACAAGCCCGTGCTCAACACCATAGGTCGGAGGGCATTCCGAAGCATCAACTACTCCAAGTCTTCCACTAGTTCCGGCACCTATATAGAAGATACGGCCGCCTTTTTCCATGCGAGGTATGATCTCTAGTACGAGTGCTTCAATTTGTGGAATGACTTTTTCCACAGCGAGCGCTACACTTTGATCTTCTTGGTTGATGCTTGTGAGTAATTCTGTCACAGACATCTGATCTAAGCTACTGTGATTTGACTCTGATTCGGTGATGTTCATGGATGGAGAATTATTGATGAAACAGCGTAAGTCCAGCGATTGGCTGTTGCGTGATGTGTTTAATTTGTAATCCTTTGGCCATAGCCACATCCCTCAGTATGTTGCCAAAGAAAAAGGCTACAGAACCAGTGAAGTGAATAGGAATGCCTTTATACCCTTCATATTTCATCACGTTTTTGGTGATAAATAGTTCAAAGCCAGTTGCCACTAGGTTGTACATGTATGGATCTGAAATATGCTTACTGATGAATTTGGCAAAGCTTGCTAAAAACCTACCCGGCATAGGTTCTTGATACATTTTAGTAAGAAACCCATCCTTTGTCAGTCCAAACTCCTCTTTAAAGAGCACGCGTAAGTGTTTAGGCATATCTTTCCTATAATAGTCTGTTACGAGCACTTTGCCTAGATATGTGCCGCCACCTTCATCAGCGACTGCCCAGCCTAGTGAAGGAACGTTTTGTGTGATTCTTTCACCATCATAAAGACAGGAGTTTGTACCAGTTCCGATAATGCATGCAATACCAGCTTGGTCTCCACATAAGGACCTTGCAGCGGCTAATAGATCATGGTTCACATCTATTTCGGCATGCGGATAATAGCGTTTCAGCAGGTTGGCGATTTTATCTCTATTGGTGGCTGATGAGCAGCCGGTGCCATAGTAATAGATTTGATCTATCTCATCGGGAATCTGATTGTGAAGGGCTTGAATCTCCTTCAGCATCTCCTCTTCTTTTTGGTAATATGGATTGATGCCTGCGGTTTTCGCCTGAGATATATCTCCCTCGTCACCAATAAGGCGCCAGTCAGTTTTTGTAAAGCCACTATCGGCAATCAGTACCTTCATTAAATTACAGTAACTAAGAGTTCTTTTATCAACGGTCCTACTATGTATAGGTAGTTGACTCGAGCGAATTTATTACCGTCTACCGAGCTTTCCAATTTAGATGAAAGTTCCTTTAGCCAAAGTAAGTCCTTAATTAAAATGAAAAGGCACTTGTATTCTATTCAGTCTTAAAATTCTTTTTTAGCGGCTACGTTTGATCTAGCGATAAAAGTCTCCTTTGAATTGAGCCTTTTTAATCGATAAACTTTCTCCCCTATTTGACCGATCGGTATGATGCCATTGACAGCTTCGTCAGTTCGAGAAATTCTCATTTCATCCTTGCCTTCCATTCTGGCTAAGATGTTAAACTTCTGACCATCAATTGTCTCATAAGAAAGGAGAAATTGGTTTCCCTTACTGATCATGCGATAGTCTCTGACTTGTTGACCCATCACATTGATATCGGTTGACCCTTCATTCAAATCGATTCCTAATAATATGTTTAATTCGGTTTGATTATCAGCATTCAGAACCCACATGCCTGCAAGATTCACAATACCGTCATCAAAGTATTTTTCCTCTGGCTGATTAGGAGCACAATAGGTAAGTATTAGGGCTAGAGGAATGAATAATATTTTTAGTCTCTTCATGATCTTTGATTTGATTCAAAATTCTTGAATTTGGGCTGCACGTATTTGGATTTTCGTTGACTGAACTGAAATCTTCGATAACAGAGTTAGACACTTAGATAATGCAGGTTTCAAAATGATACAGTAATAACTATCTTCCGTTCAAAGCACTAATTATGAATAGCAGATTACTTCTATCAATCGCATCTATAGTCATTCTAAGCCTCGCTTGTCAACCTGAAAAGAAGGATTTGACTGATGCAGAGCTATTGACCAAAGCCAAAGCCTTAGCACAAAAGAATATTATTGTGGATGGGCATGTTGATCTTCCTTATCGCATGGAGCAAGGTGGTTTTATGGTGAGACAGAAAGTGCTCAATGTTTCAGTCGGTGCCTCAGATGGTAATTTCGATTTCCCGCGGGCAAAGGCAGGTGGATTGGATGCCCCATTTATGTCTATTTATATTCCTGCTCAATATCAACAAGTGCCGGGCTACGCCAAAAAGTTTGCGGATTCATTAATTATGATGACCAAACAATTGGCAAATACCTATCCTGATCAATTTGCAATTGCCTATAGTCCAGATGACGTGGAAAAACAATTTAAGGCAGGAAAGATTTCCTTGCCAATGGGTATGGAGAATGGCGCTCCCTTAGAAGACGATATTTCACTAGTGGAATATTTTCAAAAGGAAGGTATCAGGTATGTTACGCTGACCCATGGTAAAGACAATAAAATCTGTGACTCATCTTATGATACTACCAGAACGCATGGTGGTTTGAGTGACTATGGCCAACAGGTAGTTTCAGAGATGAATCGTGTGGGCATCATGGTCGACATTTCTCATGTATCGGATGATACCTTCTGGCAGGTAATGGAGCTGAGTAAAGCACCAGCCATAGCTTCCCACTCTTCGGTTCGTCATTTTACACCTGGTTTTGAACGAAACATGAATGATGACATGATCAAGAAACTCGGAGAAAATGATGGTGTCATTATGATCAATTTTGGCTCTAGCTTTTTGGATGGTGAATACAGAACAAGAAGAGCAGCTTATGACGAACATGTGATCAATTGGCTAGCTGATAATGAATTGTCCAGAAATGACCCAAAGGCGAAAGCTTACATCGAGGAATACACCAAAGCGAACGATCCTTGGAGTGATGTAAAAAAAGTGGCTGACCACATTGATCGAGTGGTGGAATTGACTGGAAGTACTGATCACGTAGGATTTGGTTCCGATTTCGATGGCGTGGGAGACTCTTTGCCTACCGGGCTTAAGGATGTATCTACTTATCCGAATTTGATTTTTGAGCTGCTGAAACGTGGTTATTCAGATGACGATATAGCCAAAATGTGCTATCAGAATGTGTTCAGGGTTTGGCGAGCTGTAGAAAAGGTAGCTGCGAGCGAATAGGCCTTCCTATTGACGATCGTGTCTAAAAATGTCATTGGCAACATATCCATGACCCAAATTGCTATTCAAGGGTATATTCAGGTATGTATCGGATTCTTACACTTTTTCTTCTTGCGGCAGTTTTCTCATGTGGGCATGCGCAAGAAAGTACCTCAATTCCACAATTTGCTAATGAAGCCAACGCCATTAGCGGTTTTCTGACTGTTCCAGAAAACAGGAGTGACCCTAGCTCTAGGCAAATAGGGTTAGCCTATGTTGTTTTAAAGGCAAATTCTTCAGCACCGAAAAAGGATCCAATTGTTTATTTAATGGGAGGGCCAGGGGGGTCAGCTACCTATACAACTGGTTATTGGCGTAATTCTCAATTAAGAAGAGATAGAGATTTTGTCATTTTTGATCAACGAGGGACGGGGCTGTCTACTGCTGTCTGTCCTGATTTTGGGTCTAACATTTTTGATATGGTAAGTAAAGACCTCACTCCAGCCGAAGAAGCGCATACCTTATTGGCACTGGCCAATGCTTGCAAAGTGGAAATGAAATCTGTTGGCCACGACCAGGGAGGCTATAATACCCCAGAGAATGTAAAAGATATGGAAGCATTGCGTGTCCATTTGGGCTATGAGCAATGGAATCTCTTTGGCACCTCTTATGGGTCAACACTTACTTTAGCCTATATGAGAGAATTCCCTCAAAATGTACGAACATCCATCATGGCAGCATTAGCCCCTCCCCAAATCAATTTTTACGCTGACTTTTTGACCAATTTCAGCCGATCATTGAATATGGTTTTTGAAGCTTGTGCAAATGATAAGTTATGCCTGAAAAAGTATCCGAACTTTAAAACAGACTTTTACCAAGTACTTGAGGGCTTGAAATCTAATCCCTTTAACGCTAAGTATAACGGCAAACCATTTGTACTCAATGCGCAAGACATGCTGATGTTGGTACAGCAATATTTGTATTCAAAAGCTACGATTGAACAACTTCCTGCATTAATAACAGCTATAAAGGACGAGGACTCTAGGGTGGTAAATAATGCTATTGCTCTTGTAGGAGCGACAATGAATGTTATTAACGTAGCCATGCATTGGTCTTTTGTAGCCTATGATGAGTATGGTGATGAAAGCGTTAAAACAGCTTCTTTGGATGATTTGACAAGATATCCTGAACTAAACAATCCAGGCCCAGCTTTTTTTACACCCAGTAAAGAGTTGATAGCGTCTTGGCATGATTTCAGAGAAGAACCAATTTTGAGCGAGCCTGTTTCGTCTAATACTCCTTCCCTAGTTGCTAATGGAGCATTTGATCCTATCACGCCACCAGCCTATGCTAAAGAAGCTTTGAAACACCTTTCTAATGCTTTCTATGCAGAATTTCCAACTGACGGCCATTCCACTTTCAATCCTTGTTATTTTGGCATGATAGAGGCGTTTTTGGAGCACCCAGAACGCGCACCAGACTTGGGTTGTGCTGCTAATGGCAGAGGTTTTGATTGGAGGCAGTTTTATTAAGAAATGGAATTATGAATGTTTAATTAAGAAGGCTGAATGCTTAATTATTAATGAAGGATTAAGAATGAATAGTTTGGAGTTTCTTTTAATAAAATACATTTCACCCAATCACCCAATCACCCAATCACCTCCCCAACAACTTCAAATTTTTCAAAAACAGCATTCGTGTGTGGAGCATCAGGCAATTCATCTGTTAAGTCTTGTCCAGCCCAATGCTCGTAGTGCTTACCGTCTCTCCAAAGTTTAGAGGCTGTAACATCATAGATTTTACCTTGATAAGCTACCCAGATTTCCTCTCGGTCTTGGCCATTTCGCAAGGCGAGTTGCGCCTTGGTGTAAGTGCTATTTATCATAACCCTTTTCCTTCATATAGCGCCTTATCTCTTCATCGCTGGTGTAAAAAGCGAAATCCAGTAGCTGAGGGCCCAAGTAATGATCAATAGCGATTTTATCAGCGCCCTTTTCGAATTTAGAACGGGCTTTTTTGGAAAGTGACCAGCCAATTAAGGTAGTTAAGGTGCGAAAGTATCCACGCTGATCATATTGAAGGAAATGAGCCATTTCATGGGATAGCGCAGAAACTTGTTGATTCAAAGAGAGACGTTCCATAAATGAGCCTTCTTCAATCTTGATTTTATAAATTTTCCCTTTTCTAGATTTAATAAAATTCCAAACAGAGAAACTTGCCTCTACCGGTGCACCGGGCAACTTCTTTACAATGATCTGTACTTTTCTGGCTTGAAGCATTGGGTAATGAGACAAGGCCAAAAGAGTTGCTAATTCAAAGCTGTCACCATTTTTTAGTGTCAGCTTTGAGCCAAAGGCCTCACGTAGAGAATCGAGTTTTGGCGCCCATGTGGCTTCATTATAATACTCAGGAAATGGGTTGGTAGATTGGGCTGACAATGAATTGAAGGGGACTAACAGGAGAACTGTTATGCATACTACAAATAAGCCTAAGGAGCTGTGTTTTGACGTCATCTCGTCACGTAGTAAGTATGGTCTCGTAAAAGGGTATAGAGAAATTTTACGGTTGGGAGCTCACTTTGGATAGCATATTTCTCCTTGAGTTTTCTTTCGATCAATTGAATCGGTTTTTTAACGGCATCGTTTTTAAATACCCGCAGTGCATCCTTGATAAGTTGTACTTCGGTATCGCTAATGCTAGCCGCCTCGAATATTTGTGGTTCATAATCCTCATCCACTACATCCATCAATATTTTATTTTGCATGTTGGTTGCGGTAATTTTCTTCATTTTCACCACAGTAGTACCAGCCAACAAGTCGCCAACACGTTGGCCATTTTTCGTCAAAATGATAAAGATTACACCTAGCCCGATAATAAAAAAGTCGATCGGCTCTAATAACCAGCGTAGGAAGTACGAGACAAAGGAAGGTGTGCTGCCATCAAGTTTGACCACCTTTATGCTTAAGGCTATTTTTCCAACCGTTTGTCCATTCATCAAGACTTCACATACAAGACGGTATAAATACACTAGCAGAGCCAATAATCCGCCAACGGCTAGGCCCTGGCCAATACCTATCTGAGTGAAAATAAAGCTTAAAAGAAGATAGACACTACCGATGATGAGGATATCAATGGCGAAGGCTAAAAGGCGCTCTCCAATTCCGGCCAATGGGTATTCCAGTTGAATGTTTTGTGTTGTTTGAATGCTGACAGCTTGCATAAGAACTATTATTGCCTAATTTTTGGCTGAAATACGAATCTATGAGGGAATCCGCTTTTGTAAAAGCAAATATAAGTAAATGGGAAGAGTTCGAAAGTCTCATTGCGGCTAAAGCAAAAAAGGATCCTGATCTGCTAGCGGACCTGTTTGTACAATTGACTGACGACTTATCCTACGCTAAAACACACTACCCTAAATCAGAGGTTACCGTCTACCTGAATAACTTATCTACAAAGGTTCACCAATATATTTATCGAAATAAGAAAGAAGGCAAGAGCAGGTTTGCTGAATTCTGGAAAAGAGAGTTGCCTTTGATTTTCTGGCAACATAGAAGGGAATTTAGGTATGCACTCTTATTTTTTGTAGGTGCTTGTATTATTGGTGCTTTTTCAGCTGCTTTTGACGATAATTTTGTCCGCTTGATTCTAGGCGATCAGTACGTGAACATGACATTGAATAACATAGACAGTGGTGTTCCGCTCGGTGTTTATGGTAAAATGGCTCAGAGTGATATGTTCGTCTTAATCACCTTCAATAATGTGCGGGTCTCCTTTATCGCTTTTGCCGCAGGCATACTTGCATCAGTAGGAACCGTATTTATGCTATTTCAAAATGGGGTGATGTTAGGTTCGTTTCAATACTTCTTTTATACAAAAGGCTTATTGCTGACCTCTATTCTTACGATTTGGATTCATGGTACCGTAGAAATTATCTCCATCATTATGGCGGGTGGTGCCGGGCTGATCATGGGGAATTCAATGTTATTTCCTGGCACATATACCCGAATGGAATCCCTAAGAAGAGGAGCAACCACTGGAGCTAAAGTGGTGCTTGGTTTGGTTCCACTGTTCATTATTGCAGGCTTCTTAGAATCTTATGTTACTCGTCTTTTCGATATGCCTGATATCTTAAAAGCAACAATCATCTTGGCCTCGCTGGCCTTCATGATTTATTACATTATCTTATACCCAAGAAAACTTTATAAAAATGCCCCATCAGCCACAGATCGAATTTTATAAGAAACGTCAGTTTGGTGAAAAGTTGAATGCTACTTTCACATTCATCAGAGAGAATGCTAAGCCTTACCTGAAGGTTCAGTTGATGATTGCTGGGCCGATCTTGCTCATTGCCAATATTTTGGTTAATCAATTTGCCGTGGGGATGTTTGATTTTAATGGTGAGTTTTCAGCCAACTTCCTGATCGATATGTTCCAGATGTATGGTTTGATCTTGTTGATTGGTCTTGTCAGTACTACCGTAATGCCTGCCGTTACTTATGGATACATGACAGCCTACAAAACGACAACTCCAACTGATATCAGCGTTGCAAATGTTACTAACAAGTTTGCCTCTCGATTTTTCAATATACTTGGCTTAAACATTCTGACATATATCGTGACGATTATCGCGATGATCTTTTTCGTTATCCCAGGTATTTATGTGGCCATTGTTTTGAGTTTAGGAGCTTCGATTATTGTATTCGAGAATAGCAATCCGATTGATGCCTTTGGCAGAGCTTTTACCCTAATAAAGGGAAAATGGTGGAGTACTTTCGGACTGTTGGTAGTGATTTCAATTATTGGTTATATCATCAATTTCTTTTTCGGTTTACCAAGAGGAATAGTACTTGGTATAGACATGTTTACGAGTTTAGATGCAACCGGAAGCATTGAAGGTACGCAGATGGAGAATTCTAGTGATCAGGTGCTCAATGTCTTGTTCTCAGTATTCGAAACCTTCGGAAGTATTCTTAGTTATTCTTTGATCTATATGGCACTCGCCTTCCAGTATTTTAATTTGGTAGAAAGAAGAGAGTCTAAAGGCCTGATGTCCAAGATTGAGCAAATGGATAACCAGAGTGACGAAGAATCAGATGAACAGTATTAATCTGCGGTTCATCTTCAGAATGTTCACTCAATATTTGTATTCAACCTTGTCACTAGTCTAGTCATAACCGTTTTTGAAATTTACCTCTTATGCAAAAGATCAGCGGGCTAGCATACTACCGAAAAACAAAGTTCATTGACAAGTTTAGTGCGACTTTTCAATTCTTCAATTTAGTTGAACGTAAAGAATCAAAAGGCTTAATTGAGAGGATTGATGGTGTCAATCAGAAGCTTGAAAACACATCTGATGAGGATTATTAGAATATGTCTGTTTCTATTGATTACTGGGTTCTCTGTGTCTGCACAAGAGACTGACAGTTCAAATAGTGATATTCAAATCAGAGAGTTTGATGAAGTGAAGTTGAGTGACTATCGCCAAGATAGGAGCTTTCAGTATGAACTGCCAACACCTGAAACGGAAGGGCCATTTCAACGTTTTTGGAGAGGTGTTCAGGAATGGTTTGCTAATTTAATTGGCTCTGGAACCACTGCTGCAGTCTTTGATATCTTCATTAGAGTGTTGATTGTAGTGATCTTTATTTATTTCATCATCAAAATATTTGGTATTGAGGTGACAACGGTATTTAAGCCAAGTAAAGCGCAGAAACTTCCTTATCAGGTTAGCGAGGAGCAGCTTCATAGTATTGATTTCGAAACAGAGATTGCGGATGCTATTAAAGAGAAACAATGGCGTTTTGTGGTGAGATTGTCTTACCTACACGCTTTAAAGTTGTTGGCAGATGCTGAATGGCTTACAGTGAAGAAAGGCAAAACCAATCGAGACTACCTTTATGAACTTTCAGGTAAAGATGTAGAGCAAGATTTTGAACGGCTGAGCTTTATTTTCGACTACACATGGTATGGCCATTTCGAGGCAAATGATGGTATTGTGGCTGAAGCACAAGAGCACTTGTCGAAAATAAAAAATGCGGGGATGGTAAAATGAAAGACAAGAAGTACATCATCTTTCTCGTAGCCATTATCGTACTATACGTATTCTATGAGCTGCAAAAACCTAAGCAGCTCAACTGGACATCGACCTATCATGCCAACCATTCTATTCCATTTGGGGCTTTGGCTACTCATGATTTGATGAAGGATTTGTTTGATGATCAAGCCTTGACTTCAGCCTATAAAACGGTTTATGAATTGGTGAATGAAGACTCTATCCAAGACAACTTGTTGATCATCGCTGATGGCGTGGGCATGGATCCAAATGATGTCAACGCGTTGCTGAAATATGTGAATGGCGGAGGAACTGCTATGATCAGTGCTAGGAATTTTGGAGGTGATTTGCTCGATACTTTGGGTTTTGCGATTACCGTTAAAGATGAAACATTAGCCTATGATTTTGAGGCCATTCAAGCGGCTCTAACAGGTGAAGCTTTAGAGACTGTTAGTTTGAAGTTTGGAGATGAGGAGAGCAGGGTCTACCCATTCTCAACCATTGCTACAATGTCTTATTTCAGCAGCGTGGAGGAAGATAACTTTGATATTTTAGCCGTGAATGAAGCTGATCAACCTGTATTAATGGAATATAAGGGGATGAAGGGTAATTTATACCTCTCCACAATGCCGCTTGCCTTCACAAATTATTTTGTATTAGGTGAGGAAACTGCAGAATTTACCTCAAGCCTAATGAGTCTCTTTCCGAAAGACACGCCTTTATTACACAATGAATACTATCAATTGGGTAGACTAGAGGCACAAACACCCTTGCGCGTTGTTTTAAGTAATCCATCTTTAAAATGGGCGTTTTTTATCTTAAGCTTTACGTTGTTGATTTTCATTTTCTTCGAGTCTAAGCGTAGACAACGAATCATCCCACTGATTACACCACTGAAGAATATGTCAATTGAGTTTGTAGAAACCCTCGGTAGATTGTACTACAGACAAAGTGATCATCGTAAGTTGGCAGCAAAAAGAGTAAACTATTGGAAGGACTTTGTAAGGGGACATTATAACCTCAGAACTGATTATTTTGATGAGCGATTTGCGCAAGGACTAGCAAATAAGTCCGGTCAATCGCTGAAATCAATAAATGTGTTATTGGAATTTATCAAACGAGTGGAGGCTGGCGTAGCAATCAATCAAGCGGAGTTGATGCAAATAGAAAAACAGTTGAATGCTTTTTACGGAATAAAATAATATGGACAACCAGGAATCATTTGAGAGCAGGGTAGACCTGACCAAGCTTAAAGAAGGCGTAGAAAAAATTAGAGAGCAAGTAGGTAAGGTAATCGTTGGCCAAAAACAAATGGTTGACTTGATCATTACTGCTGTGTTGGCCGATGGCCATATCTTATTAGAAGGAGTGCCAGGCGTTGCAAAAACACTGGCAGCTAAATTGGTGGCAAAGAGTATGTCAGTTGATTTTTCTAGGGTGCAGTTTACACCAGACCTTATGCCTTCAGACGTATTGGGAACGAGTGTTTTCAATATGAAGACTTCTGAATTTGACTTCAAGAAAGGTCCTATTTTCTCTAACATCGTATTGATTGATGAGATAAATAGAGCACCTGCAAAAACGCAGTCAGCACTTTTTGAAGTAATGGAAGAGCGTCAGGTTACGGTTGATGGTGTTACGCATAAGATGGAACCACCTTACTTAGTTTTGGCTACCCAAAACCCCATAGAACAAGAGGGAACCTATCGACTACCGGAAGCTCAACTTGATCGATTCCTTTTCAAAATTGAAATTGGCTATCCAAGCCTAGATGATGAGAAGGAGATTCTGCTCCGTGCATCCAATCGCAAAGGAGAGCAAATGGATGAAATTACTCCGGTCATTTCAGCGGCAGATATTGCCGCTTACAAATCGACATTATCTGACATTATTATTGATGAGAAACTACTTGGCTATATCGCTGAGATTGTAAATCAAACGAGAAGTGATCAGTCGATTTATTTAGGTGCTTCACCAAGGGCTTCTTTGGCACTCTTAAATGGTTCAAGGGCTTTCGCAGCTATCCAAGGAAGAGATTTTGTGACCCCTGAAGACATTAAGTTTTTAGCTGGACCAGTTTTAAAGCATAGAATTATACTGACACCTGAAAAGGAGATGGAAGGCATCTCAGCAGCCGAAGTAATCCAGCAGTTAGTGGCTAAAACCGAGGTGCCGCGTTAATGAACTTTATCCGATCGTTCTATATCACCAATAGATTTTTCTACGCAGCAGGAGCACTCGTGTTTCTGTTCATCATAGGCTTTGCTGTGCCTTTCGTTGAAATTATTGCTCTTGTGATATTCTATCTTTCGTTAGCCTGTTTGGTCATCGATACCCTTTTGCTTTATCGCATAAAAGAGGGTATTAATGTTGAGCGGTTGTGTACCGAGAAGTTTTCGAACGGAGATGAAAATCCGGTCCGGATCATTCTAGAAAATCGATATCCTATTGCACTTGCGCTTCAGGTGGTAGATGAATTACCAGAGCAGCTGCAAATTAGGGATCAGGTATTTCGCCTCTCATTAGAGTCGGGAGGAGTGAAAGAGATTGATTATAACATTAGGCCTACAAAACGTGGAGCCTATGCTTTCGGTGTGGTCAATGTGTTTGCGGCTACCGTCTTAGGTATTGTTCGCAGGCGATATCAGTTGGGCGAGGCGAAAGACGTAGCAGTATATCCATCATTCATTCAGATGAGGAAATACGAATTGCTTGCCATCTCAAACCAGCTGCAAGCGTTTGGTGTAAAAAAGATCAGGCGGATTGGGAATAACATGGAGTTTGAGCAGATCAAAAATTATGTTTCTGGCGATGACTACCGTAAGGTCAACTGGAAAGCTACTGCCAGAAGAGGGCATCTGATGGTCAATCAATACCAAGACGAGCGTTCGCAGCAAGTATACTCTGTTATTGATAAAGGTAGAGTGATGCAAATGCCTTTTGAGGGTTTGAGCCTCTTGGACTATGCGATCAATTCGAGTTTAGTGATCTCTAATATTGCCTTGAAAAAGGGGGATAAAGCGGGGATTGTTACTTTTCAGCAGAAAGTAAATTCTATACTGCCAGCCTCGTCTCGGAACATGCAGTTAAACCTGATTTTAGAGCACCTCTACAAGCAGAAAACTGGCTATAAGGAATCAGACTACTCTAAGCTTTACATCGCGCTGAAGCGGAAGGTGACACAACGATCACTTGTTTTACTTTACACAAATTTTGAATCTCTTTCTGCCTTAAAAAGACAGTTGCCTTTTCTGAAAAGAATCAAACAGCAACATTTACTAGTATGCATTTTCTTCCAAAATACGGAAGTCGAAAAAGTGATACATAGGAAAGCAGAAGATTTAGAGGAGGTCTATACCAAAGGCATTGCTGAGCAATTGGCTTTTGAAAAGAAGTTAATTGTAAAGGAACTTCAAGCGAATGGTATTCATACGATTTTAACACAACCGAAAGAATTGAGCGTTAATACTATCAACAAGTACCTCGAGCTTAAATCGAGAGGTTTGATATGAGAAAAAATAAACGATGGTTGCTAATAATCCCCGTAGCTTGTTTTATCGCAATCCTCTGGAATTCTTTTTCTCAACCTGGCCTTAATGATTTTACTTCGAATTTTGAAGAGGTAGGCCTCTATCGGAACGAGAATAATACGGGCCCAGTAGAGCGAGTTTATATTGTCACCACGACAGATACGCTTTGGCAAGAAATGGAGCGTTACTCAGGTTTAATGCCATATAGTAAACTTGGAACTACTAAGGTTTACTTCTTCGATAAGAACAGTCCGTACCCAAAACAAGCACAGGGAGGTAGGGTTAATTTCGACACTGAGTTTGAAGCATATTGCCTCGCGAGATTTCAAAAAAATAATTTTGGTGCCACCACTTTTTCAGTGTTCCCTTTTAAACAATAATCGTTTAATACTCATAATTTGATTGGAAGCAATTTGTTGACTTCATCTTACACGAGTAGGGTCGGCTTAGTATGACGAGTATTATTAGTATCGATTTCATAGTCGATATTTTATTGTTAGTCATCTAAGAGAAAAAGTGCTTAAGATCATTTTTATTTTAATGACCCAGTATTAACCCCGGATTTAGATGGAATCGGGGTTTTTCGTTTTAAGGAGTGTATTAAACCTAGGTTAAATAAGCTTGCCTTGTGCCTTGATCCACCTTTCAGGAAAATCTCCATGTGTGGCGCCTTTATAGTCTTCATAACTACAAGGGATGTAAGCTCTATCCATCATTTGCTCACCATAATTCACAAGCATCCACCACTTTTCTGAGAGATTGCTTTTGTAGAAAGTCATCGTCTCTTCAGTCCCTTCAAAACTAACGGTGTATTTGCTGTAGTTGTCCGAGTTGAACTGGCCCGTATCTCTTCTATTGTAATAACCTTCAATAAAGTACCAGATCATTGTGGCCATAACAGAGGCAGTTTTTAAAGCATCGTCATCCAACGATGGATAATATTCATGAAAGCCTACTGACGTCATCTTTTCATTGATGCCGGCATACCAGCTTAGTTGACAAGCCTCCTCTCCGGTAAGACCAAATGGTTGGGCCTTTGGGTTGCCTGGCGCATCAGAAGAGCGAATAGCCGAAATATCGAAAGTCAGCATGTCTGCCATACGAATCAAGGGTTCGGCTTGTTTGATATCATATCTTATCTCACCTAGTCTTAGCGACTCGAAATAGAGCTTGTCAAGGGCTTTCAGCATGGCCGCATCAATAAGGTAAGTCTGATGGGCGAGGTGGCTATAATTCAGTAAGAAGTTTGGTTGATGCAGTAGTAGCGTATTCAAGAAGTTTGCCGAAGATTCGGCCTCTTCTTCCATGTCCATAAATGCATCTACATTGGCTACAGAAATCAGCTTATTGGCAGTTTCATAAGCTTTAAATTGTCCAAGCGCTAAGTCTTGATTTCCTCCCACTAGAATAGGGATGACACGTTGAGTTATCAAGAACTCACAAATCTCACGTATTCTAGCTTGTGTTTGCTCTCCATCACTTCCAGTTTGGATGTTTCCCAAATCGGCCATACGGTAAGCTGCAGTACTCCGTTTTAGGGCAAAGAGTTTCGCTCGAATCAGATCAGCCTCACCTCTGGAATTGATCCCAATAATGGCCACGTCCATTTTGGAAATATCGAAGTCTTTGTCTTGCAAATGCTTAATGCTTTGGCCGAAGGCATTTGCAGGTAAATCGTAATCGGTGGAAAGGGGAGTGAAAAAAAGTTTGAGGTTCATAGGGTAAGATAGATGCTCAAATAAAGATAGTAGATTATGAGAGCCAAATAAAAAAGCCATCCCGAAATATCGAGATGGCTTTATATTTTTCTGATGCAGGTGGTTTATCCTCCGAAGTCGTCAAACGCGACATTCTCGTCAGGCACCCCCCAATCTTCACACATCTTGAGTACTGCAGCATTCATCATTGGAGGACCACAGAAGTAGAATTCAATTTCCTCAGGAGCATCATGCTTGCTTAAGTAATGGTCGATTACGGCTTGGTGTACAAAACCTACGAAACCATCTCCTTCGTCCGTCATTACTTTTTTCTCTATCCAATTGTCCTCTGGTACTGGCTCAGAAAGCACAAGGTGGAATTTGAAGTTTGGAAACTCTCTTTCAATCTGTCTGAAGTCTTCTAGATAGAAAAGCTCTCTCTTAGATCGTCCACCATACCAGTAAGAAACTTTTCTTCCTGTTTTCAATGTGTGGAAAAGGTGGAATAAATGAGATCTCATAGGCGCCATTCCAGCACCTCCACCGATGTATAGCATTTCTTCTTCAGTCGGCTTGATGAAGAATTCACCATAAGGACCTGAGATAGTTACTTTATCACCTGGATTTCTTGTAAATACGTATGATGAACAAATACCAGGATTAACACCCATCCATTTGTTATTTGCTCTGTCCCAAGGTGGTGTCGCGATACGAATATTCAATATCACAATGTTCCCTTCTGCAGGATGATTGGCCATTGAGTAAGCTCGGAATATTTCTTCCTTGTTTACCATTTGCAGGTCCCAAAGGCCGAACTTATCCCAATCTTCTTTGAATTTGTCTGGTCCACCTGGATCATCTGGAAGCGGCTCAATGTTCATGTCTTTAAAGTCACAAACTACTGGCGGTACATCCACTTGGATATATCCACCTGCTTCGAAATCTAAAGTTTCACCTTCAGGAAGTCTTACTACAAATTCTTTAATAAACGATGCTACGTTGTAGTTAGAAACTACTTCACATTCCCATTTCTTAATACCGAAGATTTCTTCTGGAATGTGGATACGCATGTCATTCTTTACTTTTACTTGGCAAGTAAGGCGAACGCCTTCTTTTTGCTCTGCACGGCTCAAGTGACCCACTTCAGTAGGAAGAACGTCTCCTCCTCCTTCGTTGATGGTACACTTACACATGGCGCAAGTACCACCGCCACCACAAGCGGATGGTAAGAATATTTTCTTACTAGAAAGTGTGTTCAACAAAGTAGAACCTGCGGCTGCTATGATTGGATTAGCTTCGTCTCCGTTAACGATGATTTTAACATCACCGGATTGAACTAATTTTGATTGTGCGTAGAGCAATATCAACACTAATAACAGGATGACTGCTGAGAACGCAACGATGGATGTAATAATGATAGATGACATCTATTAATCGATTTTAAATCAATAATTTGAATCTAACTGACCTATTTGCCAGGGGTACAAATATATTGACTAAAAGCTTAAATCAGTAGGTGATTTAGAAAAAAGATACAAAGCCGAAATCACCATTAAACGATAATTTTTTGTAGCAATTGCTGCCCTCTTTTCAACTCCTCGATTTCTGCATTTAGCCCTTTGACACAGAGACTTCCTAGGATGTTTTCGGTGCCGATTGCGCATAGAACAATATTGTTTTTAGGATTGTTCAGCCATTTTTCATCTAAAAGGTTGTTGATGCACATTTTTCCTATCACATAACTGTGATCAAAGCTGAAATATTTGTGCTGAATGCTCTCAAAATCTTCCAGGTTAATCTCATGCGGATTCTCGAAGCTCACATAAACCTCGAGAAGTGAGTCATTGCTAAAAGGAAGCTTTCCGAGATTATAATGTTTCTTGTATTCGTAGCGGTAATTATAACTCAGAGCTGATATATCAGATAATACCGCGGCACCTGTTGGTAAACTACCGGCCCCTTTTCCAATGAATAATTGATCATCGCAGAACTCACCATTGATGATGACGGCATTGAACTCATTCTTTACGGAAGTAAGGGTATGGTCCGACTTGATAAATTGGGGCATTACAAAAGCATAAACTGTATCTTCAATGCGCTTGGCCTGGGCGATGAGCTTTATGCTTAATCGCTTTTCTCTCGCATACTCCAAATCAGAAGCTTTCAAATGGTCGATGCCTAGGTTGACAATTCGGTTTGGCGCTACGTGTATGCCGAAGGCATGTGTTAAGAGTATGCTTAATTTATATTTTGCATCGAAACCTTTCACGTCAAGGGTCGGGTCTGACTCGGCAAAACCTAATGCTTGTGCTTGAAGCAAAGCGGCCTCATAGCTTAGGTTTTCTTCAAATACTTTCGTTAAAATATAATTAGTAGACCCATTGAAGATTCCCTTGACTTCATTCAGGGGTTCATGGCCGAAATATTCTTCTAAAGTTCTGATGATCGGAATACTACCGCAGACGGCACCTTCATAGAGTAATGCTTGACCTGTGCTGGCTTGAAGGTTTACCAATTCTGAAAGATGTTCTGCTACCATTTTCTTATTGGCGGTTACCACTGATTTACCGTTTTCCAAGGCTTTGGTTACTATTTCGAGAGCAGCATCTGCATCATCTATCAGTTCGACAATCACATCGATTTCAGGATCATTCAATAATGAGGCTGCTTGCGTTGTAAATAGTTTTGGGTCGAGCCTTCTAGCCTTGTCTGGGTTTTTAATACAGATCTTCTTGATCTCTCCAGAAAAATTCTTGGAGTTGTTGAGTGTTTCATAAAGTCCTTGTCCGACACAGCCAAAGCCAAAGAGTCCTATTTTGATGTTTTTCATGTGTGTTTGTTTAAAAAGTGTTGAAGGATGTTGCTAATACTTCGTGCTTCTACTAAGAAGCCATCGTGACCGTATGTAGAAGCCACGAAATCGAGCTTGGCGTTCGGAATATGCTCAGCCATTTGACGTTGCTCGTCTTCGGTGAATAATAAGTCTCCTTGAATTCCTATGACCTGAACTTTGGCGCGAATCAATTGGAGGGCTTTTTCTACACCATTTCGATTTCTTCCTACATCATGGGTGTCCATGGCTTTGTTCAAAGTGTAATAAGTTCTGGCATCGAAGCGCTTACCAAGTTTTTCTCCTTGGTAGCGCTGATAACTATCGGCACTAAAATCATCCAACTGACCTTCTGGGTCTTGTTGCGCTTCGTTGAAGGTGGTATGGTTTCGATAAGAAATCATGGCCATGGCTCTCGCTGCTTCTAGGCCTTTCCAACCGCCTTTAGGAGATGATGAATAGAAAGAAGGATCGGCTTCGATGGCCATTCGCTGGGCCGCTCGAATTGCTATTCCCCAAGGTGAACTCTTGGCTGATGTGGCGATAAGCGCGAGGTTTTCAAACAAATATGGGTCTTCAGTCGCCCATTCCAATGCTTGCTGGCCGCCCATAGAGCCACCGATACCAAGGTAAATGCGCTCAATGCCTAAATGTTTTTGCAATAGACGGTGCGCTTGAATCATATCACGTATTGTGAGATTTGGAAAATTTCTCAGGTATCGTTCTCCGTTGCGAATATCAAAGTCTTTTGGACCAGTGCTTCCATAGCAAGAACCTAGGATGTTTGCACAAACAATGAAATGATCCTCTGGATTGATCAGGTGGTTTTCGCCAACGAGCCCAGGCCACCATTCTAAGGGGTTGGAATTAGCTGTCAGCGCATGAAATACCCAGACTACATTACTTTGGTCTTTATTTAATCGCCCAAAAGTGTGATAGGCGATTCTTAGCTCAGGCAATTCAGAGCCGTTTTCCAGAAAAAATGGAGCTTTGTGAAAGAGGTATTTAGCTTGTGGCTGCTCAAATGAATTAGACCCTTTATGGGCTTTCTTAGTGTTTTTCAACATAGAGGACTTTAAAAATGGGAAAATGAGTTGACGGATTAAGAAAGGACTTCCCTAATCGAACACACGATATTGCAGCACGTCAGTTTTACGGAACGCATTAAATGCAATGAAATTAGAATAGATGGATTACGCATACTTACCAATTTATATTCTCCCGAATATCACTCGATATCCTTTGGGATCTGGATTTAGCACCTTTTCCGAAGGCTTTCGGAATGGTTGCTAGCGCTTCAAAGAGCCAGTCTCTCCACGCTTCTTTATAAATCGCTTCTTTTCCGATATGTCGAAATAGAATGACTTGATGCTGCAAACGTAGCAGCATGAAATGATGTTTCAAAAATATTTTAAGAAAATATGCTATTTCCTTACTGAAGCATTCTCAGTATGGTGTTCAATTGCTTCTTTAAATCACGTCTATCCACTATAAAATCAAGGAAGCCATGTTCTAACACAAATTCGGAGCTTTGGAAACCCTTGGGTAAATCTTTACCTACTGTATCTCTAATAATACGTGGTCCGGCAAAGCCAATCAGTGCGCCTGGTTCAGCAATATTAAAGTCTCCTAACATTGCATAAGATGCCGTAACTCCACCAGTAGTTGGATCGGTCAGTAGTGATATATAAGGGATGCGTGCTTCAGAAAGTAACGCAAGTTTGGCAGAAGTCTTAGCCATCTGCATTAGAGAATAGCCAGCTTCCATCATACGGGCACCGCCCGACTTAGAAATCATCAAGAAAGGAATTTTGTGTTTTAGGGAGTAGTCAATGCCTCTTGCAATCTTTTCTCCTACTACTGATCCCATTGATCCACCAATGAAGGCGAAGTCCATGCAGCAAATGACTAAGTCAAGCCCATTCATTTTGCCATGCGCAGTCCTTGCAGCGTCTTTGAGGTTAGTCTTTGCTTGGGTAGCTATGATTCTTTTAGGGTAAGGCTTGCTATCAACGAACTTCAATGGATCTCCTGAAGTCATATCTGCATCTAATTCCGTGAACTTGTTATCGTCAAAGAGTATTTCGAAATACTCCTTAGAACCTATTCGCACGTGGAAACCGTCTTCAGGACTCACGTAGGCATTATTTTTCAATTCACGGGTATGTACGATGGTACCACCAGGGGTTTTGAACCATAAGCCATCAGGAGCGTCTTTCTTCTGATCGGTAGGGGTAGTAATTCCTTTTATTTTTCGCTCAAACCAAGACATATGATAGTGTTATCCTCCAGTATTTTTCAAAGAGTAGACAAAAATAGGCGAAAACTCTTCGTCCGCCAAAAGAATCGTCAATACTCGCTTGGTTTAAAAACAGTTGAAATTTCTTGAAAGGGAGTTAAAATGTCTCTTACTTTGCTGCGGAATGAACGTTCATTCCGTACAAAATATGATTGAAAATAAGACTATTGATAAGAAAGTAGCTATTATGGAGGCTACGCTAGACTTACTTTGCGAGCATGGATTTCATGGTACTCCAATCTCTATGATCGCTCAGCGAGCAGGTGTTGGGGCAGGTACAATTTATCGCTACTTTGAAAATAAGGAGCAGCTGATCAATGAGCTTTTTACTTCAATCAAAAAACGAGTAATCAAAGCAATGCTCGATGGATATAGAGAAGAGGGTTCTTATAAGGAGCGATTTAAGCACCTTTGGATGAACTTGATTAATTATTGTATTGCTCATCCAAAAGCATTTCAGTTTGTAGAGCAGTATAGATATGCGCCTTTTATGAGCAATGTAACTCGGGAGGAAAGTTTCATTATTCTGGCACCAATCATGTCTTTCTTTATTGAATCAAAACGGGCAGGTGAGATGAAAGATTTGCCGCTCTATACGATAGTTTCTCTATTGTATGGCCCAATTGTATCGCTGTCTAAACTACATATAGACCATAATCAAACTTTAACAGAAGCGCGTATTGAACAAGCTGCGGAAGCTTGTTGGGATGCGGTGAAAAAGCATTAATAATGGGTATGCCAAGTGTAATAATAAGTGGGGTGGGAAGTTGCATTCCAACACGCATAGTAAAAAATGAGGACTTTTTAGAAGCCGAGTTTTTCCAAGAAAATGGGGAGCGATTTCCAGATCCAAATGATGTGATCATTCGAAAATTCGAGAAGATCACAGGTATTAAAGAGAGGCGCTATGCCGAACCAGGGCAAAAAGCTTCTGATTTAGGAGCAATTGCAGCAAAGAATGCCATTGAAGACAGTAATATCGATGCTAACGACCTAGATTATATCATTTTCGCCCACAATTTTGGCGATATGCAAAAGGACAACAATCGCATCGACATGATGCCAAGTCTGGCTGCCAGGGTGAAAGGACACTTGGGAATCACCAATGCTTCTACCACTTGTTATGACATTATTTTTGGTTGTCCAGGCTGGGTACAAGGCGCTATCCAAGCTACCCAGATGATTAGATGTGGTGATGCAAAAAATGTGATGGTGATAGGAGGAGAAACCTTGAGCCAAACAGTCGATCCGCATGATCGAGATTCGATGATTTTTGCTGATGGTGCTGGTGCTACAATCTTCTCGGCTTCTGAAACAGCAAAGGGGGGTTATATATCCCAATGCTCTAGAACGGATGCAAACGAAGAGCTTTGTTACTTGGCAATGGGACCGTCATTTAATGAGTCTCTCAATGATCATGGCGGAAGCTATATTAAAATGAAAGGGCGAAAGATTTATGAGTATGCTTTGACAAATGTGGCCGAGGCTATGAAGTGTGCTATAGAAAAGGCAGGCCTTGAATTAAAGGATATCAACAAGATATTAATCCATCAGGCAAATGAAAAAATGGACGAAGCTATTCTTCATAAGCTATTCAAATTGTATGGCACCATGGGAGACTCTAAAGCGCTGATGCCTATGACCATTCAAACCTTAGGTAATAGCTCAGTTGCCACTATACCTACCATGCTGGATATGATCTTAAAAGGGAAGTTAGAGGGGCATAAATTAAACTCAGGTGACAATATCATCTTTGCTTCTGTAGGAGCCGGAATGCACATCAACGCCATGGTGTATCAGATGCCTTGATAGTAAATGACTTTGCATAAAAAAGCCGAAACTCTGAGAAGGGTTTCGGCTTTTTTTGTTTGTGATACTCTATTAATCTACTTCTTCATAATCAACATAGTCGCCACCCTTGAAGTTATCAGCAGATTTTGGCGACTGTTTCTTTGGGGCATGTTCAACACTAACATTTCCATCAGATGGCCTAGTGCTTCTTTGTTGATCTTGGTTCATATTCCTTTGCTGCTGCTGGGCTTGCTTATATATTCTTCCGATTAGCGAACGCGATAATAGCCTCATAATGAAGCCCACAACAATAACGAATACAATGATTTTGCCCAGCATAGGATAACTATCGGCTTAAGTATAGATTTCGTTTTGAATAAATTTCAAGGAAATAATCATCCAGCAAATCATCAATAAAGTAGATGGCTTCGCCAGTAGATTTCATTTCAGGACCTAATTCCTTATTTACATTCGGGAATTTATGGAATGAGAATACTGGCTCTTTGATAGCATAACCCTTCTTAACGGGCTTGAAATCGAAATCAGTAACCTTCTTCTCACCCAACATCACCTTCGTGGCATAATTTACATAAGGCTCCTGATAAGCTTTTCCTATGAATGGAACGGTTCTAGAGGCCCTTGGGTTCGCTTCAATGATATAAACTTGATCATCTTTTATAGCAAACTGAATATTAATGAGTCCTTTTGTCTCTAAGGCTAAGGCAATCTTCTTGGTATGCTCCTCGATCTGTCGCATCACAATGTCACCAAGGCTATATGGAGGTAGTATGGCATATGAGTCACCAGAGTGAACTCCAGCTGGTTCTATATGCTCCATTATTCCAATGATGTATACGTTTTCACCATCGCAAATGGCATCAGCTTCTGCCTCTTTAGCCCCTTCTAAGAAGTGATCAAGCAAAACTCTGTTCCCAGGAATATCTTTCAAGATGTTTACTACGTGTTCTTCAAGCTCTTGCTCGTTGATCACGATTTTCATTCCTTGACCACCTAGTACATAAGAAGGTCTTACGAGTAGTGGAAAACCAATTTCTTTACACAACTCCAATGCCTCATCGGCATCCTGGATCACACCAAACGGAGGGTAAGGGATGTTGTTTTCGGCAAGCAGCGCAGAGAATCTACCTCTATCTTCAGCAAGGTCAAGTGCTTTATAACTTGTTCCAATAATTTTGATACCGTAGCGATCCAATTTCTCGGCAAGCTTTAAGGCTGTTTGACCGCCCAATTGGACGATTACACCTTCTGGCTTTTCGTGTAATATGATGTCGTAGATATGCTCCCAGAATACAGGCTCAAAATAAAGCTTGTCTGCTGTATCGAAGTCAGTAGAAACAGTCTCAGGGTTACAATTGATCATAATTGTTTCATAGCCACACTCTTTGGCGGCATACAAACCATGAACACAACAGTAATCGAACTCAATCCCCTGGCCAATACGGTTAGGGCCTGAACCTAGCACTATGACCTTCTTCTTGTCCGAAACGATCGACTCGTTTTCAGTATCGAAACTAGAGTAATAATAAGGTGTCTGTGCTTCAAATTCTGCAGCACAAGTATCCACCATTTTGTAGACTCTTTTTATGCCTAAGTCATGTCTTCTATTGAAGACTTTGCTTTCAAGGCAGTCTAATAAATGGGCTATCTGCCTATCGGCATATCCCTTTTCCTTAGCCATTCTTAAAAGGCTTTCAGGAATAGTATCTAATGTGTGCTTTTCTATCTCCTTCTCAAGAGAGATTAGTTCTTCAATCTGTTGTAAGAACCACTTGTCGATTTTGGTTTTCTTCTGAATGGTCTTGAATGGAATGCCTAGTTTGAAGGCATCGTAAATATGGAATAGTCTATTCCAACTTGGATGCTCAAGACTGTGGAGTAAAACGGCTTGGTCTTTAATTTCCTTGCCATCTGCACCCAATCCGTTTCTATTGATTTCTAGTGACTGACAGGCTTTCTGAAGTGCTTCTTGGAAATTTCTACCAATACCCATCGCTTCACCTACAGACTTCATCTGAAGGCCAAGCTTTCTGTCAGCGCCTTTGAACTTATCAAAATTCCAACGTGGAATCTTGACGATTACGTAGTCCAATGCTGGCTCAAAGAAGGCAGATGTCGTTTTGGTGATTTGGTTTTTTAACTCATCTAAGTTGTAACCAATAGCAAGCTTGGCGGCAATCTTCGCGATAGGATATCCAGTCGCCTTGGAGGCTAGTGCTGATGATCGAGATACTCGTGGATTGATCTCGATACCAATAATTTCTTCATTGTCTGGGCCTACGGAGAACTGTACGTTACAACCTCCAGCGAATTGACCAATTGCATTCATCATGTGGATGGCCATGTCACGCATGCGCTGATAAGTAGTATCAGATAGCGTCATTGCCGGAGCAACGGTGATGGAATCACCCGTATGCACTCCCATTGGATCAAAATTCTCGATCGAACAGATGATAATTACATTGCCAATATTATCTCTCAGTAATTCTAATTCGTATTCTTTCCATCCTAGAATACTTTGTTCTACCAGTACTTCGTGAATAGGAGAGGCATTTAGTCCGCGGGTTAACGCTTCGTCAAATTCCTCTTGGTTGTTGACGAAACCACCGCCATATCCACCTAGTGTGTAGGAAGGCCTGATTACAAGCGGGAATCCAATTTCTTGAGCAATCTCCTTACCCTTTAAGAAAGAAGTAGCAGTTTCGCCTCTACAAACACCAACACCAATCTCTTTCATTTTGAGACGGAATTTCTCGCGATCTTCCGTAGTCTCGATTGCATTGATATCGACACCAATGATTCGGGTATTATACTTCTCCCAAATGCCCGCTTTGTCACAATCAATCGCCAAATTCAATGCTGTTTGACCACCCATTGTTGGTAATACTGCATCAATTTGATGTTTTTCGAGGATCTCTATGATTGACTTTTTAGTGAGTGGTTTCAGATAGATATTATCTGCCATCACCGGGTCGGTCATAATGGTAGCTGGGTTGGAATTGATGAGTGTTACCTCAATACCCTCTTCCATTAATGATCGAGAGGCTTGAGATCCTGAATAATCAAACTCACAGGCTTGTCCTATAATAATTGGCCCACTACCAATGATTAGGATGGATTTAATGCTATTGTCTTTTGGCATGTTGAAGTAAGAACGACTGGTTGACTTAGGTACAAATTGGAACAAAGTTATGCCATAAACCTAATAATCAAAACCACTTTCTTATTAATGCTGATGCATGTGTTTTTTAGTTGTTTTGAATAGCTTTTTACTAACAATAAATAAAAAAATTACTACTTTGCTTCACTAATATTTACCTCGAAAATTCGATCAAAATGAAAAATACTAATTTAATTAAGAGTGGACTTGCTCTAATTGTAATACTCTTATTCGTTGTAGGCTGTGCAGCATCCGATACTGCAAACACCTCTTCAACTGCAAAAAAAGCAAAAAAAGAGAAGGCGTATGATCCAACCGGAACTTGGGAATATTCAGTTGAAGCACCTGATGGGGCTACTTCTGGTAAGCTTTTGATTCAAGGTGCTCCTGGTATATATACTGCTTCATTAGAAACTGACCAATTCGGAACGATAGAAATTGGTGATGTTGATTTTCAAGGTACTTCAATGACAGGCAGTATTGATGTAATGGGTAATACAGCAGACATTGAATGCAATTTCGAAGGGGATACGTTTTCAGGAGCTGTTTATCTCGGTGAAGATGCTTTGCCAATGGAAGGTAGGCGCGTAAGCAAATAGGAAACTAGAGTTATATAATCACTAAGAAATAAAAAAAGGGAAGCTGATTCAGCTTCCCTTTTTTTGTAGTCCAATTAAATCTTAAACGTTCAGTGCTCTGTTATCAGTAGCCGCTAGACATGCTTCCTTAAACGCTTCTGTGTATGTTGGGTGCGCATGAGACATTCGTGAAATGTCTTCTGCTGAGGCTCTGAATTCCATGGCAACAACCGCTTCAGAAATCATATCCGCTGTGCGTGCTCCAATCATGTGAACACCCAAAATCTCATCGGTTTCTTTATCCGCAAGTACCTTAACTAATCCTGCAACATCCATTGAGGCTTGTGCTCTTCCGAGCGCCCTGTAAGGGAATGATCCAATTTTATAAGCTCTTCCACTTTCTTTCAGTTGTTCTTCGGTATAACCAACCGCTGATACCTCAGGCCAAGTGTAGACTACTCCTGGAATGAGGTTATAGTTGATGTGAGGCTTCTGGCCATTGATTACTTCAGCCACAAATACGCCTTCTTCTTCTGCCTTATGAGCCAACATTGCACCTTTGATTACATCGCCAAGGGCATAAATATTGTCAGCGGATGTTTTCAACTGACTATCTACTTCAATTCTTCCTCTGTCGTCAGTTTTAATACCAACGTTCTCTAGGCCAAGGCCATCTGTGTAAGGTTTTCTACCGATGGATACGAGGCAATAATCTCCCTTAATTTCTACCAACTCACCTTTTTTATTTTCAGCCTTTACAGTGACAGTCTTAGCAGTAGATTTTACTTCAGTGACTTTATGTCCGAGGTAGAAGTTAAACCCTAATTTCTTTAAGGACTTTTTCAACTCACGGCCCATGGTTTTGTCCATCGATGGAATGATGTCATCCATGTACTCGACTACTGTAACCTCAGCCCCCAAACGACCATAAACTGAACCTAACTCCATTCCGATGACACCACCACCAATGACAATCATGTGTTTCGGAATTTCTTTCAACTCTAAGGCTTCCGTAGAAGTGATCACTCTCTTTTTATCAATAGTAATAAAGGGAAGAGAAGATGGCTTCGAACCAGTGGCGATAATGGCTTTATCGGTTTCTACTTGGGTTTCTTTGCCTTTGGCATCAGTAACCTTGATTGTGTTTTTGTTAATGAAGGAACCCATGCCATGGAAAACATCGATTTTGTTCTTCTTCATTAGGAAGTCAACACCGCCTGTAACCTGGGAAACAACTGCCGCCTTACGGTCGATCATCTGTTTCAGGTTTATTTTAAGGTCTTTTAATTCTATACCATGCTCACCGAAAGTGTGGGCAGCATTATGGTAATGCTCAGAGGAGTCTAAGAGCGCTTTAGAAGGAATACATCCAACGTTTAAGCAAGTCCCCCCTAAAGTATTATACTTCTCAATAATGGCAGTTTTCATACCTAGCTGAGCACATCTAATGGCTGCTATATATCCGCCAGGGCCTGATCCTATTACTGTTACATCGTATTTCATATTCGAGTATTAAGTATTAAGTACTGAGTATTGAGATAATTAAATTCCTAAAAGTAAGCGCGTTGGATCTTCCAACAACTCTTTCACCCTTACCAAAAAGCTTACAGACTCACGACCATCCACAATTCTGTGGTCATAAGAGAGTGCTACGTACATGATTGGTAAAATCTGAACCTCACCGTTTACAGCCATTGGTCGCTCAACAATGTTGTGCATGCCCAAAATTGCTGATTGAGGAGAGTTAATGATAGGCGTAGAGAGCATAGAACCGAAGATGCCACCATTGGTAACGGTAAACGTGCCTCCTGTCATTTCATCAATCGTCAACTTACCATCTCTGGCTTTAGTCGCTAATCGAACAATCTCTTTTTCAATTTGATCGAAGCTCATAGACTCGGCATTGCGAATCACTGGAACCATTAATCCTTTAGGAGCCGATACAGCAATGGATACATCTACGAAATCACTGTAAACGATCTCATTGTCTTCGATACGTGCGTTTACGGCAGGCCATTCTTTGGCTGCCATCGTAACTGCTTTAGTGAAGAAGGACATAAAGCCTAAACCGACTTCGTATTTCACTTTGAACTGCTCTTTGTATTTCTTTCTGAGGTCCATGATAGGCTTCATGTTCACTTCGTTGAAAGTGGTCAACATGGCCGTTTCATTCTTGACAGAAACCAGTCGTTTGGCAACCGTTTTTCTCAACGCAGACATGCGCTCCCTACTTTCGTTTCTACTACCAGGAATCACTGGGGCTGGGGCGGTCTCTGCTTTTGTAGATGCGGGAGCTGGGGCAGGTTTTGGTGGTGCTACTTGTGCCTTTTCAGCATCTTCTTTTGTGATGCGACCATCTTTACCAGTTCCTGCTACGTTTGAAGCATCGATACCTCTTTCGGCTAAGATTTTAGCAGCAGCAGGCGATGCATGTCCAGTAGCATAAGTTTCATTGCCATTCGCTTGAGCTGAGTTGCTCGTAGGGGCTTGAGCAGCAGGTGCAGTTTCTGCAGGAGAGCCGCCTTCCATAACTTCGATTTTACAAATCAAGGCACCAATTTCTATCGTTGAGTCTTCTTGTGCTACAATGCGTAGAATGCCATTTGCCTCTGCAGGTAGCTCAAAAGTAGCCTTGTCTGAATCAACTTCAGCAATGATTTCGTCAAGCTCTACATAGTCTCCATCGGCTTTCAACCAGCTAGAGATAGTTACCTCAGTAATTGATTCGCCAACCGTAGGAACAATCATTTCTTTTACTTCTCCAGTAGTTTTTGGGCCTTCAGAAGTAGAGGCCGCTGGACTTGTTGCTGCTGGTGTTTCTGCTTTGGGTGTTGCTCCAGCGCCTGCCTCATCAATTCTACAAATGATTTCACCAATGTCTAGTGTATCTCCTTCTTTGGCCACTATTTGAAGTGTACCAGCTGCTTCCGCATTCAATTCGAAAGTAGCTTTATCTGACTCAAGCTCGCAGATTACCTCGTCCATTTCGACATGATCTCCTTCTTGCTTGAACCATTGTGCAATGGTTACTTCTGTGATTGATTCACCAACTGCAGGAACTTTGATTTCCAAACTCATGATTCTATTGATTTAAGCGAAAGCTTTGTTAATAATTTCTTCTTGTTCTTGAGCATGAACCTTAGCGTATCCCGTAGCAGGCGATGCGCTTGCCTTTCTCGAAATTAGTGTGAGATCCTTCTCTTTATATACCCGCTGAACGAAGTTCCAGTAGCCCATGTTCTCTGGCTCTTCTTGTAGCCAGAAGTAGTCAGCGTTTTTATACTTATCTAGTATTTTGTTTACCTGATTGGCAGGGAAAGGTTGTAGTTGCTCAATCCTAATTAAGGCAACATCCTTTCTTTTATCTTTTTCCTTACGCTCGAGTAGGTCATAATAAACCTTACCCGAACAGAGGATCACTTTCTTAACGGACTTGGCAGTCACATTATCGTCTCCAATTACTTCTTGGAAGCTACCAGATGTAAATTCATCCAGCGGAGAAATCGCTTTCGGATGTCTTAACAATGACTTCGGTGACATGACCACAAGTGGCTTTCTAAACTCCCATGTCATTTGTCTTCTCATTGCATGGAAGAAGTTAGACGGGGTAGTGATGTTAGCCACTACCATATTGTATTCGGCACAGAGTTGAAGGTATCTTTCAGGCCTTGCGTTTGAATGTTCTGGACCCTGGCCTTCATAGCCATGTGGCAATAAGAGCACGAGGCCATTCATACGCTGCCACTTTGTTTCAGAACATGAAACAAACTGATCGATCATTACTTGAGCGCCATTGGCAAAGTCGCCAAACTGTGCTTCCCAAATCGTTAGAGCATTTGGATTAGCCATAGCATAACCAAATTCAAAGCCCATTACTCCGAACTCGGATAATAGGGAGTTATAGATTTCAAACTTGTTTGGAATGCCTTCAATGTGATCAAGACTGTTGTGTGCATGGTTAGTGTTCATGTCATGCAGAACGGCATGTCTATGAGAGAATGTACCACGTTGAACATCTTGGCCAGTAAGTCGAACTTTTTTACCATCTATGAGTAAAGAGCCATAGGCCAACAGTTCGCCACCTGCCCAGTTCAACATTTTGTCCTTAAAGAACATGTCTTTTCGCTGCTTGAGTTGCTTTTCTATCTGTTTAAGTGGTTTGAAACCTTCTGGAACAGATGTTAATGCTTTAGCAACTTTTTTTATACTATCAGTCGAAATTCCAGTTTCCGGAGATTTCTCGAAATCTTCTGGTTTAGACCTTCTTAGGGTTCTCCACTCTTCTTCTAAAGGTTGGTAGACGTAAGGTAGAGGCTTTTGCTTCACAAGATTCAAGCGATCTTGTAACAAGGCTCTAAACTCTTTGTCCATGTTTTTGGCTAGTGCTCCTGCAACTTCACCTTTTTCAATGAGTTGCTTGTTGTATACCTCTCTAGGATTGGGGTGCTTTGATATCTTATTGTAGAGCGATGGTTGTGTGAATTTTGGCTCGTCACTTTCATTATGACCATGGCGCCTGTAGCAAACCATATCTACAAAAATGTCTCTATGGAATTTCTGTCTATACTCAACAGCGAATTGTACGCAGAAGATTACTGCCTCTGGATCGTCACCATTTACATGAAGAACTGGAGCATCAATAATTTTAGCTACATCTGTAGAGTAGATACTGGACCTTGCATCATCAAAATCCGTAGTAAATCCAACTTGATTGTTGATTACAAAGTGTATTGTTCCACCGACATTATATCCTTCGAGTTTGCTCATTTGAACAATTTCATACATGATGCCTTGGCCAGCTACTGCGGCATCTCCATGTATTAGGATGGGTAGTATTTTAGACCTATCGCGACTGTATTCTTCATCTCCTTTTGCACGGACAAAGCCTTGCACGACAGGGTTGACGGCCTCTAAGTGAGATGGGTTAGGCGCTAATTTTAGCTCTACCGTTTTTCCGTTTGCGGCCTTGATTTGACTCGAATAACCTAGGTGGTATTTTACGTCACCATCTCCCATAGTCAGGTCTGGTGTCGCACCTCCCTCAAACTCGTTGAAGATTTGCTCATATGTTTTACCCATGATATTAGCTAAAACATTGAGTCTACCTCTATGTGCCATTCCAATCATCACTTCCTCTAAGCCAAGCTCAGCACCTTTATTGATAATGGCATCCAGTGCAGGAATAGTAGTTTCCCCACCTTCAAGAGAGAATCTCTTTTGACCTAAATATTTGGTATGAAGAAAATTTTCAAAGACAACGGCTTCATTCAATTTGAATAGAATCCGCTCACGCTGCTCATGAGAAGGGTTGAAGCTTAATGCATCTTTCTCGATTTTTTCTCTTAGCCAGTTAAGTTTTTCAGGATCACGAACGGACATATACTCGAAGCCAACTGTGCCTTCATAAATGTACTTGAGTGTTTCAATGATCTTTCTGAGGGTTGCTTTGCCAATCCCTATTTCTTCTCCTGAAATAAACTGTGTATCTAAGTCAGCATCTGAGAGGTTGAAGTCTTGTAAGTCTAGAATAGGCTTACGGTCTTTTCTTTCCCTGACAGGGTTTGTGTTTGACCGCAGGTGAGCACGGGTACGATAGGCATGAATCAGGTTTCTAACCTGAACTTCCTTAGCATTTCCTATTCCTCCAGAAGTCGATGTGCTTTTAGCTCCTTGACCGTTGGGAAGCATTGGGAATTGCTCTTGTGCAAACTCGAAGCCTTCAAAGAATTTTTTCCAACCTTCATCAATACTTAGAGGGTCAGACTTAAATTGCTGATAAAGCGCTTCTACAGCTTTCGGGTCAGCATTGCTTAGGTAAGTATAATTGTCCATGGTGATTCTGTTCCTGACAGTTAACACAAATGTAAAGGAATGGTTTAGGCTTTGAAAACCGTATATGCGGTTTTACAAATATATTAGATTGAAGTTTAATTTATGACCAAGCCAATTTTTGGGTCCTAGTCATTAGTTGATTGCAGCTCAATTATTTAGAGCATGTTTTATTAGATTAAAAAAAAAGATTACCTTTGCATTCCTTTTTCAGGACGTGTTCCTGAAAATTTGAGGACGAGATCCTCGTAGAACTAAAAGTTATATGGCTGTTAAAATCAGATTGGCCCGAAGAGGCCGCAAAAAAAGAGCGATGTATGATGTTGTCATCGCTGACGCAAGAGCACCACGTGATGGTCGCTTTATCGAAAAAATTGGAACCTACAATCCAAACACTGACCCTGCATCGATAAATATCGATGATAACAAGGCCTTTGATTGGGTAATGAAGGGTGCACAACCTACAGATACTGTTCGAGCAATGCTCTCTTATAGAGGCGTTATGTTCAGAAAGCATTTACAAGTAGGTGTGGATAAAGGAGCAATCTCTCAAGAAGAGGCTGACAAGAAATTAGCTGCATGGGTTGAAACTAAGGAATCTAAGATTTCTGGTAAGACTGATCAATTGGCAAAATCTAAGGCTGATGCAAGAACTGCAAGGCTAGAAGCTGAAGCTAAAGTAAGCGCTGCAAGAGCTGAGGCAATTGCTGCCAAAAATATTGTTGTGGAAGAGGTAGTTGAAGAAACTGTTGAGGCTGAAGCGCCAGCAGTTGAAGAAGCTGTTGCTGAAGCACCTGTAGTGGAAGAAGTTGTTGCTGAAGAGGCACCAGGTGCTGAAGCACCAGTAGTAGAAGAAGCACCAGCACCTGTAGAGGAAGTGGTTGCAGAAGCTGCTCCAGAGGTAGTTGAAGCTCCAGCAGAAGAAGTTGCGGAAGCACCAGCTGCTGAAGTTGTAGAAGAAGCGCCTAAAGCTGAGGCTGAAGAAGCTACTGAAGAGAAGAAAGCTTAAGAAAGCAATATCGCCATGACTATTGACGACTGTTATCAACTAGGCTACATTGTCAAAACACATGGTTTGAAGGGTGAAGTTCAGATTTATCTGGATGTAGATGCACCCAGTGATTATAGAAATTTGGAATCAGTTTTTGTTCTTCAGGGACAACAGCTGGTTCCTTTTTTTATTGAGTCCATGAGTAATCTGAACGGTGCTAAGGCGATCGTGGGATTCGAGGATGTGGATACTTTTGAAGCAGCTCAAGCACTGAAGGGAAGTGAATTGTATTTGTCCCTTGATTCCCTTCCTCAACTGTCAGGTAACGAATTTTATCTTCACGAAATTATCGGTTTTGATCTTAAGGATGTAACTACTGATATGATAGTTGGTAAGATCGGTAATGTCATTGAGTCAGGGCCACAGCTGTTATTTTCGGTTCTAGCAGAAGGGGAAAAGGAAATATTAATTCCTTACACAGAGAGTCTTTTAGTTTCCCTCGATCGATCGACAATGACAATTTCTTTAAATGTCCCAGAAGGTTTAATAGATATCTACTTAGAAGAAAATGAGGATTGATATCATTACTTGTTTACCCAAACTATTAGAAAGTCCATTCGGTCATTCAATTCTTCAACGTGCCCAAGATAAAGGTATCGTAGAAGTTGTGGTTCACGACCTGAGAGCATATGCTCTTAATAAGCAGAAACAGCTTGACGATTATGCCTATGGCGGAGGAGCCGGAATGGTGATGCAAATAGAGCCAATTGATAACTGTATTACAGCATTGAAGGCTAAGCGAACGTATGATGAGGTGATCTATATGACGCCTGACGGAGAAACGCTCAACCAGCAAATGGCTAATGAGCTATCATTAAGGGGTAACCTAATAATACTTTGCGGACACTACAAAGGTGTGGATGAGCGTGTACGTGAACTGTTCATTACTCGTGAAATTAGTATTGGAGACTATGTGCTTTCGGGAGGAGAATTAGGTGCAGCTGTCCTTTCGGATGCTATTATTAGATTAATTCCAGGTGTATTGTCTGACGAAACGTCCGCCTTAACAGACTCTTTTCAAGATAATTTGCTAGCACCACCCGTTTATACTAGGCCGGCTGAATATAAGGGAATGACAGTGCCTGAGGTACTACTTTCTGGTCATGAGAAGAAAATTGAGGAGTGGAGATTCCAACAATCTTTGGATAGAACGAAAAGTAGACGCCCAGACCTCTTAGAGGACTAAAATATTTCTGACCGAGTATCAGTTTATAAAAAAGTAATTTCTATATTTGCATTCCAATTTTGGCAACCCCAGATTAAGAACGAAGATTATGAGCGATCTTATCAAATTTATTGAGCAAGAAAGTAACGAGAGAAGGGCTTCTTTTCCTCAATTCGGTGCAGGTGATACGGTTAACGTTCACGTAAAAATTAAAGAAGGAGCAAAAGAAAGAATTCAGCAGTTTCAAGGAACTGTGATTCAAAGAAAAAATTCAGGTTCTAATGGTGAGACTTTCACTGTAAGGAAGATCTCTGGAGGTATTGGTGTGGAAAGAATTTTCCCTTTGCTTTCTCCAAACCTTGACAAAGTAGAGGTATTGAGAAGAGGTAAAGTGAGAAGAGCTAGACTTTACTACCTAAGAGGTCGACAAGGTAAGGCTGCTAGAATCAAAGAGAAGCTTTCTAGATAAAAGCATTAGCTATGAAATTATTAAAGCCCCGACTTGTCGGGGCTTTTTTCATTTTAGACACTTATGTCGCGTCATTTTGTCACTATTTCAAAAAAGGCTCGTTAATTGCAATTAGGTGCAAAACTTGGAAATGGCTACAATCAATTTTCATAAATATCAAGGAACAGGCAATGACTTCGTTATGATAGATAATCGTGAAGAAGGCTTTGACAAATCTGATTTGAAATTGATTGCATCTCTTTGCGATCGAAGATTTGGGATCGGTGCCGATGGTGTGATCTTGATTGAGAATTGTGAGCGTGCTGATTTTGAGATGGTTTATTTCAATCCTGACGGATCTCAATCACTTTGTGGGAATGGAAGTCGATGTGCGGTAATGTTTGCTAATCATTTAGGATTGATCCAAAATGAGACAACATTTCTAGCCATAGACGGAGTGCACAAGGCTTACATTGAGGAGGAAGAGGTTCGTCTCCTCATGCATGATGTGTCGACCTACGAGATGATTGACCAAGATTTTCTGATTGACACGGGCTCACCCCATTATATTAAATATGTGGATAGCACAGATTCAATTGATTCAATAGTGGAGGGTAGAAAAATTAGGTATTCTGATCGCTTTTCTGCCGCTGGCGTAAATGTTAACTTTTTGGAGTTGACTGGCGAAGGTGAATTGAAGATAAGAACCTATGAACGTGGTGTGGAAGATGAGACGTTGTCTTGCGGTACTGGCTGTACTGCCGCTGCACTTTCGCTTGGGCTCAAAACAGGAGTTGAGCAAGTAAAGCTTAATGCCATTGGTGGAGCGTTAAAAGTATCCTTTAAGAAGGATGGAGAGCTTTTTAAAGACATATACCTTATAGGGCCAGCCGAAAGAGTTTTCGCTGGGGAAATTACCCTGTAAGATTATAGGGTCAAGCTTTCTTTATTAGTAGACAAGAAATTAACTTTAGCATATAAAGATTTAATATGAGCATTTTAACGAAGGGGATATCAAAGCTTTTCGGAAGTAAATCAGATAGAGACGTCAAGGAGGTTACTCCAGTTGTCGCTCAAATCAATGAGGTTTATGATACGTTAGCAGATATCAGCGATGACGAATTAAGAGGGAAGACCCAAGAATTTAAAGATCGTATCGCAGATGATCTTAAGGGAATAGACGGTGAAATTGCGGCCCTTCAGCAGCGTATAGCAGACGAGCCAAACCTAGACATTCAGGAAAAGGAAAACATCTTCCAAGCCATTGATAAGCTAGAGGAAACACGAGACGAAGAGCTGGAAGTAGTGCTCAAAGACATTTTGCCTGCAGCCTTTGCCAATATGAAGGAAACCGCACGGAGGTTTAAGGAGAATGGCAAGCTAGTAGTGAAAGCGACTATGATGGATCGTCAATTATCTACAAATGGCGATCATATTCAAATTGATGGTGAGACAGCCACTTGGCACAACGAGTGGGCTGCTGCGGGCAATATCATGAAATGGGAAATGCTCCATTATGATGTTCAATTGATTGGTGGTATAGTGCTTCACAACGGTAAGATTGCTGAGATGGCTACCGGTGAAGGAAAAACTTTAGTGGCTACGCTTCCAGCGTATTTAAATGGGCTAGCAGGTAGAGGCGTTCATGTAATTACTGTAAATGATTACCTCGCAAAACGAGATTCAGAGTGGATGGCACCACTGTTCCAATTTCATGGACTGTCTATTGACTGTGTAGACAAGCACCAACCTAATTCCGAGGAACGAAGAGAAGCTTATCGTGCAGACATTACATACGGCACGAATAACGAGTTTGGTTTCGATTACTTAAGAGACAACATGGCACGCGAGGAGAAAGAACTCGTGCAGCGTAAGCACCATTATGCTATGGTGGATGAGGTTGATTCCGTTTTAATCGATGAGGCGAGAACCCCTTTGATTATTTCTGGACCTATTCCACGTGGAGACGAACACGAATTCTATGAGCTTAAGCCACGAATTCAAAAGTTGGTCGATGCTCAAAGAAAGATTTGTGGCCAATACCTTAACGATGCTAAGCGATTACTGAAAGAAGGTAATGATCAAGAAGGTGGCGTAGCTTTATTCAGAGCTTTCAGAGGTTTACCTAAGTACAAACCTTTGATTAAATTCTTAAGTGAGACAGGCGTAAGAATGACCATGCAGAAGACAGAGAACTTCTATCTGCAGGACAATCAAAAAGCAATGCCTCAGGCAGATGAGCCACTTTATTTCACTATTGATGAAAAGACAAATGCGGTCAACCTCACGGAAAAGGGGACTGACCTCATTACTGGAGAAGGTGAAGATCCTCATTTCTTCATTATGACTGATATTGGTGAGACGGTTGCTAGATTAGAGAAGGATGATGCGCTCACTGATGATGAGAGGCTAAAACAGAAAGATGAGGCGATAAAGGATTACAGTATTAAGGCGCAAAGGATCCATACCGTAAATCAATTACTCAAAGCCTTTACCATGTTCGAGCGTGATACTGAGTATATCGTGGCCGAAAATAAGGTAAAGATTGTTGATGAGCAGACGGGTCGTGTAATGGATGGCAGAAGATATTCCGATGGCCTCCATCAGGCGATTGAAGCAAAAGAGAATGTAAAGGTGGAGGATGCTACTCAAACATATGCGACCATTACCCTCCAGAACTACTTTAGAATGTATCATAAGCTTGCTGGTATGACGGGTACAGCGGAGACAGAAGCGGGTGAGTTCTGGGAAATCTATAAATTGGATACAGTTGTAATTCCTACAAATAGGCCAATCACAAGAGATGATAGACAAGACAAGGTCTACAAAACTGTTCGCGAGAAATTTAATGCGGTTGTAGAAGAAACCGTAGAGTTAACTGAGCAAGGCAGACCCGTTTTGGTAGGTACTACATCTGTTGAGATTTCTGAGTTACTCAGTAGAATGCTCAACCTGAAAAAGATCAAGCATCAAGTGCTTAACGCAAAGCAACACGCAAGTGAGGCTGACGTTGTTGCCGCAGCTGGTAAGCCAGGTACGGTGACCATTGCCACTAACATGGCGGGTCGTGGTACTGATATTAAGCTCCATCCAGACTCGAAAGCTGCTGGTGGTCTTGCGATCATCGGTACGGAACGTCACGAATCAAGACGTGTTGATAGGCAGTTGAGAGGTCGCGCAGGACGACAAGGAGATCCAGGAGCATCTCAGTTCTTTGTTTCTTTAGAGGACAACCTAATGCGTTTATTTGGTTCGGATCGTGTAGCCAAGTTAATGGATAGAATGGGATTGAAAGAGGGCGAAATGATTCAGCACTCAATGATTACCAAGTCTATCGAACGCGCTCAGAAAAAGGTAGAAGAAAATAACTTCGGTACGCGTAAGCGTTTATTGGAATACGATGATATCATGAATCAGCAGAGAACTGTGATTTATGACAGGCGTAGAAATGCACTGAAAGGTGAGCGTCTACAGCTGGATATCATGAATATGCTTTATGATACCTGTGAAGATATCGTCAACAATAGCAAGGGCTCTGAGGACTTTGATGCATTCAAGTTAAGCTGCATTAGTACACTAGGTATTGACTCTAAAATTGATCAGGCAGCATTCAGTGGCACTGAATTCAATACGCTTGTGAATGACCTTTATGATGAGGCTTTTGCTGCTTACAGACATAAGAATGATACAATGGCTGCGAATACCTTGCCATTGCTGAAGCACATTCAAAAGGAACGTGGGGCAACAGTCGAGAATATTCTATTACCATTTACTGATGGTAAGCGTCAGATTGGTGTCCCTGTTAACCTACAGCAGACTATAGACTCAGAGAATGCAGAAATGATCAAGGCCATGGAAAAGGCAATCACCCTAGGGGTAATTGATCAGACTTGGAAAGAGCATTTGAGAGATATGGATGATTTGAAACAGTCGGTCCAAAATGCAGTCTATGAGCAGAAAGATCCACTTTTGATCTACAAGTTCGAGGCTTTTGAGTTGTTTAAAACCTTCCTTTCTAAAGTAAACGAAGAGACAATGTCGTTTCTTTCTAAGGCTAGAATTCCTACAGAGGATCCTAACAGAGTTCAAGAAGCACGTTCTGCAAAACGTCAAGATTATAGCGAGTCAAAAGCAGAGTCTCAAAGCGCTTTGGCTGGCAGACAGGATACTCGTAATAGACCTCCGGTAGAAAAAGTCGCTCCAATTAAGTCTGACAAGGTTTTTGGTAGAAATGATCGTGTATCTGTTCAGTATCCAGACGGAAGTGTCAAAAAAGACGTTAAGTTTAAGACTGTAGAAGCAGACATCGTATCTAATAAGTGTGTAGTAATTGATGAATAGGTTCTTCCTCAATATCGTTTTAGTTTTCCTGATCGTTGGCTTGGGGTTAGTAGGTTGTACAAAATCAACTATTCCTCAAAAAACTGAAGTGGCTGATTTGTCCTTTTCTGAGGATTTATCTCAATATAACCCACAAGTTAAACAGGTAAACCTTGACGAAGGGAAGGAAGCTGAAGTGATTCAAAACGAACCATTAGAGACGCGGTTTGATATTTCAAATCAACTCAATGCCTTGATTGACTCCATGCGAGTGGGCAATGACTCCATCAGAATGACTAATGGTTACACGATACTGGTGTACTCTGGAAATAATGGTACTGAGGCTGGTCGAGTGAGGAACAGATTGTTTGATATTGTACCAGACATGACCGCGCGTTACACCTACAAACTACCAACATACTTTGTTAAGGTTGGTCAGTTTTATCAACAAGTTGAGGCACAATCTTTATACAGGCAAATCAGAGCATACTATCCGACTGCTTCTATCGTACCAGATAAATTTCCTATCGAGGAGAAATGATATCCGCAGATCAAATAAAGACATTAGCGAAACAGTTTGCCGAGGATGTGGTGCAGATCAGACGGCATATTCACGCAAACCCAGAACTATCCTTCCAAGAATTTGAGACCGCTAAGTATGTAGCAGAACAGTTGCGAGCCTTGGGTATCGAACCTAAGGAAGGAGTTGCTGGTACCGGCCTTACGGCAATTATCAAAGGAAAAAATCCCGAATCAAAAACAGTTGCACTGAGAGGAGATATGGATGCACTTCCAATTCTCGAAGCCAATGACATTGACTATAAGTCGACCAATGAAGGGGTGATGCATGCTTGTGGTCATGATGTTCACACAGCATGTGTCTTAGGTGCTGCACGGATCCTAAATGAATTAAAAGATCAATTCGAAGGCACAGTAAAGCTTGTGTTTCAACCAGGAGAAGAAAAGAACCCAGGGGGCGCATCACTAATGATAAAAGACGGTGCTCTGGAGAATCCTAGACCCAATCGTATGATGGGCCAGCATGTAATGCCGTATATACCGACTGGGAAAGTTGGTTTTCGAGAAGGGATGTACATGGCGAGTGCGGATGAAGTCTACCTTACTGTAAAGGGTAAAGGAGGACATGCTGCTCTTCCAGACAAGGTCATCGATCCAATTATAATTGCTTCACATATTTTAGTGGCTTTACAGCAGGTAGTCAGTAGAAATGCAGACCCTAAAACGCCAACGGTATTGTCTTTTGGGACAATACATGGAGGGCAAGCACAGAATATTATTCCAGATGAAGTAAAGATTTCAGGAACCTTCAGGGCTTTAAATGAGGCATGGAGGTTCGAGGCACACAAAAGAATTACAAGTATTGCTAAAGGTATCGCAGAAGGAATGGGCGGAGCCTGTGACGTCAATATTGATGTAGGATATCCTTTCTTAGCGAATGATGAAATTACTACGCAAACCGCACGGGAGGCGGCTGTAGATTATCTTGGAGAAGAGAATATAGTGGAGCTTGATCTGTGGATGGGTGCTGAAGACTTTGCCTATTATACCCACGAAGTTCCGTCTTGTTTTTACAGGCTTGGAACAGGGAATGAGGAAAAGGGTACAACCAATGGAGTGCATACCTCAAACTTCAATATTGATGAAGATGCTATCGAGCTAGGGATTGGCCTTATGGCATGGATTGCTTTGAATCAATTGAGAACATAAAAAGGCAATAAAAAAGGCAGCCCAAAGGCTGCCTCAAAAATTATCATTTCATTTTATCTTACTCTAAATCTTCGTCATCTTTTCCAAAGTCACCGCGAACGGCTTCACTAATATTGATGAGATGATCGCCAATCTTTTCAGCTGAGAAGAAAAGATCCTTATAGATGATTCCACTCTTTACATCGTATTCTTTTTGCTCAGTAGATTTGAGGTGTTTCTTCCTCAGCTTTGACTTCAGGCTATTGATTTCTTTTTCAATTTCAATCGCCTGTTCAATGTTTACTTTACCAAATGGACCTTCCAAATTGCTTTTCATAACCGAGAATGCCTGATCTATGAGATGGAGAATTTTGGCAACGTTCTCATGTTGCTTTACAGTGAATTTCAGATTTTGTTTATTCCCTCTGTGAATGTCTTGTGACATTCTAAGGATGATATCGGCAACCCTTTCTAAGTCTGTAGAGATACTTAATAGTGACCGGAGGGTTATGGATGAATCTTCTGATAAACGTTGTTCAGAAATTTTCACCAGAAAACTAGCAATATTTTCCTCTATCTCATCTGTCATTGATTCATATTCTAAAATCTTGTCACGATATTTTACTCGTTTTGACTCGCTCTCCTCTAGCAATTGCTTCTTTAGTAACTCCATCATTTTCATGGTGATCTTACCAAACTTGATGGTTTCCTTCTGTGCCTCAACGATTGATAATTCCGCAGCTAATGGAGCTCCTTGGGAGCCTAGATATGTTAGATGGAACTCTTCGTCCTCATCACCTTTTGACACTACTAACCTTGTTGCCAAGCGTACAAGTTGTGGAACAAACCAGATCATGATTAGAACATTCATACTATTGAATAAAGTATGGAATGTTGCTAGTGTGAACTTATCGGCATCATCTCCAGTAGGTGCTGGCCAGATATAATGAATTAAATCTATAAAATATGGTAACAGAATAACCATCCATGTGACCCCAATGATGTTGAACATCGAGTGAATCTTGGCTGATCTTTTGGCATGGACATTACCAATAAGTGCAGCTAATTCTGCAGTTATAGTGGTTCCAATATTTTCACCCAGCACCATTGCGGCTCCAATTTCAATTGGAAGACCCTGCGCACAAAGTACAATGGTAAGTGACATGGCTGCACTGGAAGACTGAACGATAATCGTCAGAAGCGTTCCTGCAGCAACAAACATCAGTCTTGACCAAATACCAGGGTTACTGTATTCTGTAAGGAAAGCAAGAATATCAGGGTTACTCTTGATATCAGGAACGGCTTCTTTAAGCGCTGCAAGTCCCATGAAAAGTAGTGCAAATCCAATCAGGAATTCAGCCCAGTTTTTTAAGTTCTGCTTTTTAGAGAACATCATTGGCATTGCAACAGCAATGATTGGTAGTGCGTAAGCCGCAAGCTTGACCTTTACCCCAATTAACGAAACTAGCCAGCCAGTAATGGTAGTGCCAATATTAGCACCCATCATAACTCCTGCCGACTCTACTAAAGAAATAAGTCCCGCATTAACGAAACTTACGGTCATTACCGTAGTAGCTGAGGAAGATTGTACAATTGCCGTAATTAGAAACCCGGTTAGGACACCCGTATAACGATTTGATGTCATCGTCCCAAGAATATTTCTAAGGTTATTTCCAGCTGCTTTTTGGATTCCTTCACTCATGATCTTCATTCCATAAATGAAGAAGCCGAGAGCACCCAAAAGCTCAATTACATTCCAAATTCCGTAATCCATGATAATTAGTAGTTACTGATGAACCTCAGTTCTGTAAGATTGATTTTCAACGTAAAAGTAGGGATACTTTTTAAAACCGATATGTTATGTTTTTGTTAAGCGCACTCGGCTTGTTGTAAAGCAGACTTAACAATTACATGATGTTAAGGAAAACAATCCTAGTTCTTTATTCTATAAGTTTGCATCTTATTTTACTACGATTAAAACTACACATATACCCTTTATGCAACAACTAGCGACAGACAAGAGTAATCAACTTTCTGTTGTCAAAGGTGTATTCTATGTTTTCCTGTCCGTAGCGTTCTTTTTGTTCTGTGTTAAGCTAATGGTGGCTTCCCTTGGTGGTTTTGCGGGTAGCTTTCAAGAAAACATTTTATCCTCAGCCCTGGATCCCTTCATAGGGCTCTTTATTGGGCTTTTGGCTACGGCAATTATTCAGAGCAGCTCCACGACAAGTACGATGGTGGTTGCCATGGTTGCCACGGGTACATTGACTATTGAGGAGGCCATACCAGTGATAATGGGGGCTAATGTGGGTACCACACTAACGAGTACAATTGTTGCATTAGGTTTCATTTCGGACAAAGGAAGCTTCCGAAAAGCTGTTTCTGCAGGTATCATTCATGATTTCTTCAATATTTTGATGGTGCTGATTCTTTTTCCTCTAGAATATTATTATGGTTTTCTTTCTAAAATATCGGTTTATCTGCAACAAGCTATTTTTGGAGATAGAGTAATCGAATCTGTTGGTGATTGGAAATGGTTTTTTGATTTAGGAATCGCGGATTCCATTTCAGGACTAATTCAAAATGACATTGTTATGATGATTCTGTCATTTGTTTTACTGTTTTTGTCAATTAAGTTGCTTACAAGCGTTATCAGAAAATCTGTCATTGGCGACTCTCAAAACAAGTTGAGAAAATTTGTTTTTCAGAAACCCATAAAGTCGTTTGGTTGGGGTGTATTGATTACTTCTGCTATTCAATCGAGTTCGGTTTCAACTTCTCTACTAGTGCCCTTAGTAGCGACTAAAAAAATTCGACTGACTCATGCCTTCCCATTTATCATTGGAGCTAATATGGGTACAACCCTCACTGCATTAATTGCAGCAAGTTTCAGTTCAGAGACAGCTATGAGCATTGCAATCGCCCACTTGCTGTTCAACTTGTCAGGGGCACTTTTATTCATGCTTTTTGCAGGCGCGAGAGACGGTATGGTGAGTTTTGCTAAGAAGTTCAGTAACGTTATTACTCGGAAAAGAGTGATCGGCCTAGTCTATGTTGTCGTAACCTTTTTTCTGCTTCCTTTCCTGCTTATTTCAATTCATAAAACTCAAATAGATAAGACAAGTGTTTCAGAGGAGAAGGAGGTTTTAAAAATTGAAAATAACAAATAAAAAATTTGATTATACGTGTAAAGCATGCTTTACATCTAATGTTTTATTTAGGATGACATAACTTTTTATCAGATGATATTTATCAAACGAATACTTTTTATGAGCATAAAATATAGAAGAGTTTCTCTAGGCTTATTTATGTTATCTCTTACTGCTAGTATATCGGCACAGGACATCACAAACAACAAATTTGGAAAGGGTCTTCAAATTATTGGAGCAGACTCGTCTTTCTCCATGAAGTTCAGTACTAGGTTTCAGACATTGTACTTAGGCGAACTTGATTTGGATAGTGACGAATGGAGTGACAGGTTCTTGGTTAGGCGTGCTAGGTTAAAATTTGATGGCTTTGTTCATGACCCTGCCATTACTTATAAGATTGAGCTCGGTATTTCTAATAGAGATCATTCGGGAGGAGATATTGATCAAGTTGGTAACACTTCAAGAATTATCCTAGATGCTGTTGTTAAATGGCAGGCCACAAAGAATTGGAGCATTTGGTTTGGTCAAACAAAGCTACCAGGCAATAGGGAGAGAGTAATTTCTTCTCAGAAACTTCAGTTTGTGGATCGTAGCCTTTTGAATTCTAGGTTGAATATTGATCGTGATATTGGTGTTCAAGTCAGACACGAAAACTCGATTGGTGAAAAGGGTGTTTTAAAGAAAATGTTCTCTTTATCAATGGGTGAGGGGCGTAATATTATTTCGGCAAATACGGGAGGATATGATTTTACCTACAGGTTGGAGTACCTGCCTTTTGGGAACTTTCAAAGTAGTGGCGATTATTTCGCTTCTGACCTAAAAAGAGAATCACGTCCGATGTTGGCTATTGGATTAACATACGACATTAATAAAGATGCCGCTAGGCAAAGAGGTCAGCTTGGTAATTTTGTTTTAGACTCAAATGGAAATCAGTTCGCAACTGACCTTTCTACCATTTTTGCTGACTTTATGTTTAAGTATAATGGGTTTTCAGTAATGGGTGAGTATGGAAATAAGACTTCATCTGAAGATATTTTTGCAACACTCGACAACGGTTCAACGATTAAATATGTAACTGGTGAAGCCATCAATCTTCAAGCAGGCTACCTTTTTAAGGGTAATAGCGAACTCGCACTTAGGTACACTTCATTGAGTCCAGATAACATTACATTCTCTGGTTTACGCGAAGAAAAACAGTATACGCTAGGCTATTCTAAATATATAGTTGGTCATAGTCTTAAGATTCAAAGTGATTTTTCTTACCTAGATAGAACTGGTTCAAGTAACAAATTGGTCTATAGATTTCAGGTTGAGGTTTCATTCTAAATCTTAAAACATTCTTTCAGGCTAAAGACTTATTGTATCTATAATTAAAAGCTTCTTTCAGTTCAATGGAAAAACCTTCAAACAATAGGCTCCTCGAAGTAGCAAAAGTATTCTTTCGTCTTGGTTGCATAGCCTTTGGCGGACCTGCTGCTCATGTTGCTATGATGGAAGATGAAATAGTGACGAAAAGAAAATGGATGGATCGTCAGCATTTCTTAGACCTGATGGGTGCTACTAACCTAATCCCTGGCCCTAATTCAACCGAGATGACAATGCATTGCGGTCATGAACGAGCGGGTGTTCCTGGTCTTTTCGTAGCAGGCATCTGCTTTATTTTTCCTGCTGTTGTGATTACTGGAGTCTTTGCTTGGCTTTATGCTGAGTATGGACAGTTACCTGAAGTGGAGTCTTTTATATTTGGTATTAAACCAGCCGTACTAGCAATTATAGCCGGTGCAGTTCTTAAGTTGGGTAAAAAGGCCTTAAAAGGATGGGAACTTGGGGTATTAGGAGGACTAGTTCTCTTAGCAAGCATTCTTGGTGTCAATGAAATTTTAGCACTTCTGATAGCTGGAATCGTGGGAATGATATATTTCACTGCTAGCGGTGGAGTTACAATAAAGTCTTTCGTTACTCCTATAGCCCTCTGGTCGATTTCTGCTATCACTGTTACTAAAGTCACAGCGCTCAAAGTATTCTGGAGTTTTCTTAAAGTTGGTGCGGTCCTGTACGGCAGCGGGTATGTACTTTTTGCCTATCTCGATGCAGAATTAGTTTCTAATGGACTTTTGACGAGAGAAGCACTTATCGATGCGGTAGCAATTGGTCAGTTTACACCCGGTCCTGTGCTTTCAACTGCAACCTTTATTGGTTACCAAATGGCAGGAGTAGGGGGTGCAATTGCGGCCACTGCTGGTATTTTTCTCCCTTCCTTTTTATTTGTTTTTATCTTAAACCCACTGGTGCCTAAAATGAGGAAGTCCAAATCTTTGCGGTTTTTCCTGGACTCAGTTAATATTGCGGCAGTAGCAGTTATGTTAGGCGTGTTAGTGGAAATGGGTATGGATACTCTTGTAGGTTGGCGCTCTTTGGTCATTTTAGCCATTGGTTTGTGGGCTACATTTGGCACAAAAAAAGTCAATGTTATGTGGTTGGTAATTGGTAGTGCTTTGTTGGGCTATTTGCTTAATCTGATTTAAGCCATCGCCTTTTTCAATTATTGTTGCCGAAAGGTAATCGTTTCGTCTCTTCTGTTTAAATTGTCTTCAAATTGAAACCTTGGGACTGTTTGACTTTGATAAATTAGTAGAAACCCTTACCGGTTATCTTGAGACTAAAATTGAGTTATTGAAACTCGATGCCAAAGAGGAACTGAGTGGATTCATTGCTAAGTCACTAATATTCTTGTTCGTCTTGGTTTTTGCCTTTCTAACCCTCCTGTTGTTTTCTTTGGGATTATCTAGTGTGCTCAATTCATATTTAGGTAGTAGTTATTTAGGCTTTTTAATCGTAGGGGTAATATATCTGACTCTAGCGCTTCTTGTTTATAGTCAGAGGTCAACACTTGTGAATAAAGTGAAGAGAGAAGTTATCGAGGATAGTTTGGAAGAAGATTTATAATTGATATGTCAAAACGAGAAGAACTTCAAAGTGCGAACGACAAGTTCAAGAATACTCTTGAAACACAAGTGGAAGACATCAAGCACAACTTTGATAAAGTAGGGAAAACGGCACTAATAGTAGGTGGTGGGCTAGTGGCTGCCTATTTGTTGTCTACTGCTTTTACGGGTTCGGATAAAAAGAAAAAGGTTAAAGGGGAAAAGACTAACAAGGAGGAGACTGAAAAGAGTGAGGGTACTCATTTTAAAGACAACTTACTAAGCACTACCTTGAAAGAGCAGGCTATCATTTTTTTACTGGGCTTAGCCACCGAAAGATTGTC
>Ga0209601_1000083_pt1 | contig 75213 bp, 56 predicted proteins | sample COGITO_mtgs_1104_4_FD_184796 | JGI IMG/M metagenome (GOLD analysis project Ga0209601, IMG submission 184796) | Pelagic marine microbial communities from North Sea - COGITO_mtgs_110426 (SPAdes) (version 2) | ecosystem: Environmental > Aquatic > Marine > Epipelagic ...
TCACTAATTGATCTTGCGCCTTATTGGGATGGGAGATTATCAGTCGTATACACATACAATGATCAGCTGAATGCAACCCTCAAGATCGATAACATTTTTAATTCCCGAATAGATTGGTGGAGCGGATATACAGTTCAAGGTTTCAGAGCTAATCTTGGGCTTGTTTATAAATTTTAATTTTTCAAAAGTTCGACCATTTTAGCTGGGTGTTTTGTTGAAAAAAATGTTCATAAAGACCCCCGGTTTTTGATTCGTTTGACCTCTATGAAATACGCTAGGGTTATCTTTGTGGAACACTCTATTTCATATCATATTTATGAGCGATAAAAAGAATTACGGAGCCGACAGTATTCAAGTCCTTGAAGGGCTTGAGGCGGTTCGAAAACGACCAGCAATGTACATCGGAGATGTTAGCCAAAAAGGCTTGCATCATCTTGTTTATGAAGTTGTTGATAATTCCATTGACGAAGCCCTTGCCGGGCATTGTTCCAAAATTGATGTTACCATTAATATCGGTGAATCAATAACAGTTTTAGATAATGGTCGAGGTATTCCGGTTGATATGCATTCGAAAGAGAATCGTTCAGCGCTTGAAGTTGTCATGACTGTTTTACATGCGGGTGGAAAATTTGATAAAGATTCTTATAAAGTCTCTGGTGGACTTCACGGGGTAGGTGTATCCTGTGTAAACGCTTTATCCTCTCATCTTTCTGTCAACGTTCATAGAGAAGGTAGTGAATATGTTCAGGAATATGAGATAGGTAAGCCGAAATATCCAGTTAAGAAAGTTGGAGCAACGGATATAAGAGGAACCGTTGTGACATTTCAGCCTGATTCAAGCATATTTACAGACACGGTTTATCAGTATGATATTTTGGCAGCACGCTTGAGGGAACTTTCATTTTTGAACAAGGGTATTGAGATAAATCTCATTGACCTTCGTGACCTAGATGAAAATGGTAAAGCACGGACTGAGAAATTTCTTTCAGAGGGTGGGTTAAGGGAATTTGTTCTGTTTATTGATCAAAATAGAGAGCAACTTATTCCGGAACCAATGTTCATGGAAGGCGAAATTGAGGGAATTCCAGTAGAGGTAGCAATGCTCTACAATACAGGTTATGCTGAAAACATACACTCCTATGTAAATAATATTAATACCCACGAAGGCGGTACTCATTTGTCTGGATTTAGAAGAGCTTTAACACGAACTTTAAAGAAATACGCTGATGGTACTGGTATTTTAGTAAAAGAAAAAGTAGAAGTTGCGGGAGATGATTTTCGTGAAGGCCTTTCAGCTGTAATCTCAGTAAAGGTAATGGAGCCTCAATTTGAGGGTCAAACTAAAACAAAACTTGGAAACTCTGAAGTTTCAGGTGCAGTGGATCGAATTGTTGGTGAGATGTTAACCAATTACTTAGAGGAGCACCCAAATGAGGCCCGTACCATAGTTCAAAAAGTGGTGCTCGCCGCAAAAGCAAGAGTTGCAGCTCGAAAAGCTCGAGAGATGGTTCAAAGAAAATCAGTTTTGAGTGGGAGCGGTCTTCCTGGAAAACTTGCTGATTGTTCCGAGACAGATCCAGCTCAGTGTGAAATATTTTTAGTTGAGGGAGATTCTGCGGGCGGAACTGCGAAGCAGGGTCGTGACCGAAAATTTCAAGCAATAATGCCACTTCGAGGGAAAATATTGAATGTGGAGAAAGCAATGCATCATAAAGCTTTTGAAAATGAAGAAATTCGCAATATCTATACTGCACTAGGTGTCAGCGTTGGAACTGAAGATGATGCCAAAGCCTTGAATACTGAAAAATTACGTTATCATAAAATTGTAATCATGTGTGATGCTGATGTCGATGGCTCACACATTGCAACTTTGATCATGACATTTTTCTTTCGTTACATGAAAGAGTTAATTGAAAATGGCTACGTCTATATTGCTGCTCCACCTCTTTACCTTGTTAAAAAAGGCTCCAAACAGGCATATGCATGGAACGATGCGCAGAGAGACACAATAGCTCTTGAATATGGTGGAGAAGACCAAATGGGAGTTGGTATTCAGCGTTATAAGGGGCTTGGAGAGATGAATGCATCACAGCTTTGGACGACAACTATGAACCCTGAAGGTCGTACTCTCAGACAAATAACTATTGATAATGCAGCAGAGGCAGATAGAGTTTTTTCGATGCTAATGGGAGATGAAGTTCCGCCTAGAAGAGAGTTTATTGAAAAAAATGCTCGTTATGCGAGAATAGACGCCTAAGTAATTCATTGAGTTTGTAAAGTTTTAAAGAAGATATCAAATATGAAAATCACTGTTATTGGAGCGGGGAATGTTGGTGCGACGTGCGCTGAATCAATTGTAAGAATGGAACTTGCGAATGAATTGGTTCTTTTAGATATACGAGAGGGGTTTGCTGAGGGTAAGGCCATGGATATGAATCAAACTGCTTCTCTACACGGTTTTCATACTAAAGTAAGAGGAGTTACAAGTGATTACAAGGCGACTGCTGGCTCTGAAGTGATTGTAATCACTTCTGGATTGCCACGTAAGCCAGGAATGACAAGAGAAGAACTGATTGGAACAAACGCAGGAATAGTGAAGAGTGTGGTTGCTCAGTCATTAGAAGTTTCTCCTGAAGCAGTTGTTGTCGTAATATCTAATCCAATGGATACAATGACTTATCTGGCTGTAAAGGAAAGCGGACTTCCCAAAAATAGAATTATTGGTATGGGAGGTATTTTAGACTCAAGTAGGTTTAAGTATTACTTAAGCGAAGCTTTAAATTGTCCGGTTAGCGATCTTCAAGCTTCTGTAATTGGCGGTCACGGCGATACTACTATGATTCCTCTTACGCGTTTGGCTTCCTATCAGTCAACTCCAGTTTCTAATTACTTATCTCCAGAAGACCTTGATCAAGTAAAGTCCTCGACTATGGTTGGGGGTGCAACTCTAACGGGCTTGATAGGCACCTCTGCTTGGTATGCTCCTGGAGCATCCGGAGCGGCTTTGGTTGCAAGTATCGTGAATGATCAAAAAAGAATTTTTCCCTGTTGTGTTTATCTAGATGGAGAATATGGTCAACATGATATCTGCTTGGGAGTTCCCGTTACGATTGGAAAAAATGGTTGGGAAAAAATCATAGATTATAATCTAAATGAGCCAGAAAATGCAGCTTTTGAAAAGAGTGCTAACGCAGTAAGAGCGATGAATTCTGTATTGGCTGATCTATAATATTTAATCTTGATCAGAGAAGATCTTAGGTTAAATTTTCAGAGCGCGTTAAAGCCCAGTTCAATAAGGACTATGACTTAATCCAGATTTCATGATAGTTCTCTAATCGAATGAAATATATGCCACTTGGCCACTCTCGAGTATCAATTTTTAGAAGGTTTTGAGAATTCTTTAGCTCCATTTTTACTTGTCCTTGAGCATTTACTATTTGAATTAATCCTGCGCCTTCTATCCAAAGATCATCTTTCCCTGGATTCGGATAAACTTTTAATTTATTGTTTGAATATTGGAAATGATCATTTTCAACTCCAATTGCTGATGTGTCTCCAGTGTAATAGAGAAGCCCTCCAGTTGAAATACCCATAACCAATTCGGGCTTACCATCTCCATTCATATCTGCTATAACTGGTGCATTTATTCTCCCATTTTGGAGGAGTTTTTTTCTTACGGGCATTCTTGGAATTAGAGTGAATTTCATATCTGGCCTTAGGTTATCACCACCGAGGTAAGGCATTACACAACCATTAGTCGTGATAGAGTTATTGTTGTAAACGTCTCCATAAATATGGGATTTGAATGACGTGTTATGAGCCGAAAGATGAACATCAGAGTTAGGAACGTTTTTCGAAAAACAGATTTCAACCATTAAATTACTAGTACCATCATAATCAAAAGGTTGTTCCAATGTTATTGTGTTCCATCCCAATGATGGAGTGTGGATATAAGAATAGCAAAGTTGCGACCCTGTCAAGAATGTATTTAGACTGTCTGAGTTTGTATGTTTAATTTTAATGCTGAAACCTTGACTCAAGTATGGTGCACTCGGAGTATTGACTTTTAAACTTAAATGAGTTACCCGGCTCTCAGAAATACCTGAGGCTATAATTTCTGACGCCTTAAAGAGATACTGATGTCGCCCAGTCCTTTTTGATCCTCCCCATGGTGTTTCGAGCAAACTAGTTGTATTCATAGATCCATTACCTATTGTATGATCGATAAACGATGGAGAGTTCATTATAAATGATAAGGAATCCATTTGATATATTCCTGAGTCTGCGGAACCAACGGTTAAAAATGGTTTTCCATCAATATTACAATATCGCGGTATGGATCTTCCGGAATATGTATTCCTAAAGTCAGTACTAATGGCTCCAAACTTATCATTTACAAGAATGAAGTTGCCCGAATTATTTTTATAGTAAGCTACATTACCTTTTAAATTTCCAATAAGTAAATCTAAATCCCCATCCTGGTCTAAGTCGGCCAATTCTGGGCTAGATAAATCGCCCACATCAATATTTTGAAAATTTGCAGAATTGATACCTTGAAAAGATGGGGTAAAGAAATTACCTGAGTTTTGCAGATATGTAAGTTTCCCATCAGTTCTTCCAATTATTAGATCAATAAGTCCATCGCCATTCAAGTCCCCTGCTGTAGGTGCGCACCAATCTTTTGTTATTGACGATTTTGAGGAGGGAGATAGTGTTAAGCTATTATTTATCCATTCAGGTTGATTTGCTGACCCAATATTTTTCCAAAACCCAATACCCTGCGATGTGCCAACAATCAAATCAAGTAGTCCATTACTAGTGATATCCACAAGCTCCGGGATAGCGTAGCGGCCCGCATCAAGCATTTGGTTTTGAAGAAAGCTTGAGTCAGTTAAAACCCAAATAGGGTTGGATAAGGTTCCATTATTCGTGTAAATCCAAACGCTGGTATCACTTCTTCCAGCTTGCATATTTGGTGCTACAATTATGTCTTTTAATCCATCATTATTTCCGTCTGCAAAAGAAAATCCAGGAAATGCAGGAATATTTACTGGAATATTATTTGTTGGCCATGTAGTGTCTTGAGATTCAATATTTGCCAATGATGAATCTCCAACGTTAAAACCAGCAACTGCGTTGTCGAAGCTTACATCTCCAAGCAGAATATCTAGTAGACCATTTCCGGAAAGGTCAGCAGCTAGCATAGTTGATCCGGTGTGAGTCAACTTGTCGGTAAAAGAAGGAGCTGGAGGAGTGCTTCCAGTGCAGGCGTCAATAGTTAATGAATTGGATAAATTATTTTCTAAGAAGTCACCCCAGCAGGCATCAGCGCGTATGAAATCCAGTCCGCAGTTTTGTATGTTTTCATGAAATTCAATTGCTGATGCCTGTTGACCAAAAGTTAGAATATCCACATTGCCATCACCGTTAACATCTTTTATTACCGGTCTATCAGAGTATATTACCAATAAATTTGCAGGGGTTTGCCCACTTTGGTAAGTTGAATATAAATAGGGCCCAGTTAATGCCCATGTAAATTCGATTTTTCCCAAATTTCTCGAAGCTTTATAAACGCCTATATTTCCTTGCTTTGAACAAAAAAGGTCTGGTTCACCATCGCAATTATAATCGGCAAAATCCACCCAGTTATTACATGATGGAAATTGTTTTATCCATTCAGGATTATATTTCCATCTATTTTGACGTCTCTCAAAAGGCACCCATCTGCTTCCTTCTCGGTCAAAAACTAAGAGATCAGTTTGACCGTCTCCGTTGATATCTAAATCAAAAATCTGCGGATTATTAAGGCCTCCTGCGAACCCATTAACTAGAGAATCATTTAAGGAGACTAGAAGTTTTGCTTTATTTGATGCTTTGAATTCATAGGTCTCTTGAGCATCGAGAGACGTTAAACTTGATAAGCCAATAAAAAATAGTAGAAAAAAGGGCTTAAGTATTTTCATATTCATAGTGTAAAGATAAAGAACGACTATATTTGCCCACTATTTCCAAATTGAATTATCATGCAGAATAAAGGGGTTATCCGTCTATTTGCGATTGTATTTGCTCTCGCTTCCTTATATGAGTTATCGTTTAGCTATATGGCTAGTAGGGTAGAGTCCAAAATAGAAGAAGACTATTTTGCGAATCCTTCAAAGGTTAAATATGCTTTGGACTCAATGGCGAATCAAACAGTTTATGACTTAGGGTTTACATCTTTTACTTATGCGGAGGTAAAATCCAAGCAGATGAACCTTGGTCTTGATCTAAGAGGGGGGATGAATGCTATTCTTGAAGTCAGTGTTAGAGATGTATTGAAAGGCTTAGTTGGGGACGCTGAAGATGAATTATTTCTTTCTGTTTTAAAGCAAGCAGATATTGACCAAACCCAAAGTCAGGCATCTTATCTAGAGCTCTTTTTTGAAGCCCTAGATGCTCAAAGAGGAGATAGATTATTAAATGATCCTGGATTATATGGGACAAAAGAGATGACGGATCGCCTTGGTTTTAATGCTGGTGATGATGAAATAAAAGTTGCTTTGTCAGAAGATGTTGAGGCTGCAATTGCAAATGTTTACACGGTCTTAAAGGCTAGAATTGATCAGTTTGGTGTTGTTCAACCTAATATTCAAAGGCTAGATGGTACAGGAAGGATTTTAGTTGAATTGCCTGGAGTTAAAGATCCGGTTCGGGTTCAACGTTTGCTTCAATCAACAGCTCGCCTGGAATTTTGGCGTGCTGATCAAGGCGCTATTTGGATGCAATTTGCAGTAAATGCAAATGAGAAACTGCGATCTGTTATTGATAATCCGAATTCTTCTCGGGATGATGAAATTAATGAAGAATTGGATGAATTTGAACTACCAACTTCGGTAGGTGAGGTAGATTCAGAATTAGCCTCCAAAGAAAACAATACAGATGAGATTTCAGATTCTGTTGCTACAAGCTTCAATCCGTTACTAAGTATTTTTCAATTAAATGTAAATTCTCAAAATTTTCAACCTAATGAAGGGCCTATTATTGGGTATGCACTAACTCGAGATACAGCTACAATTAACGATTACATGAGAAGGCCTGAGGTTAAGGGCTTAATCCCTGGAGATAGAAGATATGCTCGTTTTGCATGGACTCGTCCTGAGAATGACAGCGAGGTTGCATTACTTATTGCTCTTCAAGGGAACCGAAATAATGAACCGGAGCTAGATGGAGGAGTTATTGTTGATGCTAGGCAAGAATTTGACCAAGGGAATAATCCAGTTGTTACAATGGCAATGGATGGCCAAGGAGCGCAAGTTTGGCAAAGACTAACAAAGGAAGAAGGATCAAAAACTCCGAAAGGTCATGTTGCTGTTGTTTTGGATAATGTCGTTTACAGCTATCCTCGTGTTAACGGGGAAATCTCTGGTGGTAGAACTCAAATTGAAGGTGGGTTTTCTCTTGAAGAGGCTACGGATTTGGCTAATGTGCTAAAAGCAGGTAAACTTCCTGTTCCTGCAAGGATTATTCAATCTGATGTCGTTGGTCCTAGTCTTGGTAAAGAAGCAATTAGTTCAAGTATGAATTCTTTTGGTTTTGCTTTATTACTTGTTTTGGTATACATGATATTTTATTATAGCACTGCTGGAGTGGGGGCGAGTTTAGCTTTATTGGTAAATATGTTCTTTATTTTTGGAATTCTAGATGCGTTTAATGCAGTTTTGACGCTTCCTGGAATGGCTGGTATTGTCCTAACCATAGGAATGGCTGTTGATGCCAATGTCCTGATAAATGATCGTATCAGAGAAGAACTATCCAAAGGAAAGGCAGTCCGACATGCCATAGCTGATGGTTACAAGGGCTCAAGGGCAGCTATTATTGATGCGAACGTAACAACACTGCTGACTGCGATCATACTTTTTGCTTTCGGCACTGGCCCAATTAGAGGATTTGCTACTACTTTAATTATTGGTATAGCTTCTTCTCTTTTCACAGCGCTATTTATAACCAGATTATATTTTGAATGGAGGGTTAAAAAATCAGATAAACTTTCATTCGCTACAAAAATTACACAGAATTGGTTTACTAATACAAACTTTGGTTTCTTGAAATTGAGAAAGCCAGCATACATTTTTTCTTCATTTTTGCTTATTGCTAGTATTGTTTCCCTTTTTACTCGAGGGCTTAGTTTAGGTGTCGATTTTGAAGGGGGTAGAAGCTATCAAGTGCGTTTTGACCAAGCTGTTGAAGTGGCCCAGGTTGCCAAGTCATTAGAGCTTCTTTTTGTTGATACTGACGGCAGGTCGTTCGCACCTACTGTAAAAACATTGGGTAGTCCTGAGCAAGTAGTCATAACAACTAATTTTAGAATTGCGGAAAACGGTTCTGATGTAGAAGAGTCTCTTCAGAGTCAACTTTTTGAGGGTGTTAGTTCTTTTTATTCGGAAAAGATATCTAAAAAAGATTTCATGAATCCTGCCTCAGATGAGGCAATAGGCCTTGTAGCTTCGAGGCAAGTAGGGCCCACAGTTGCAGACGATATTAAAAACACTGCTTTCATAGCTGTTATTTTCTCATTACTTACCATTTTCCTTTATTTATTATTCAGGTTTAGTAAGTGGCAGTATTCACTTGGTGCAGTAGCCGCAACTGTTCATGACACGATTATAGTTTTAGGAGCTTATTCCATTCTTGACGGTATTCTTCCATTTTCTCTCGAGGTAGACCAAGCGTTTATCGCAGCAATATTGACAGTAATCGGTTACTCCTTAAATGATACAGTTGTTGTTTTTGATAGGATAAGAGAGTTCTTTAATGCTGAATCTAAAGGTGAGTCTAAGCACGAAATAATTGATAATGCATTAAATTCCACATTGAGTAGAACCTTTAATACCTCTGCAACTACTATTATAGTATTACTTATAATATTTGTCTTTGGAGGAGAGGTGCTAAGAGGATTTATTTTTGCCATACTTCTGGGAGTTGTAGTTGGTACCTATTCGTCGCTTTTCATTGCCTCTCCAGTTCTTCATGACACTACTGATAAGTTGGGCAAGAAAAAAGTTTAACTTTATCATTGTATGTTACTCTTTATAAGCACTACAGAAATTATATTCTTGCTGTTTGCTGTGCTGATGCTTTTTGGTACAGATAAACTTCCAGGGCTTGCGCGCATGGGGGGAAAGGTTATAAAATCTATGCGGAATGCTTCAAATGATTTAAAATCTGAAATTTCTAAGGCAGCTATGGATAACCCCACTTTAAAAGAAGCAGAGGATAGTGTCAAAGAAATAAAGAATTCAATTGAAGATACTGTCTCAAGACTCAAGTAACTTTTTAACAATTTAGCATAGATTTAAGGGGGTATTGTTGAAAAATATTCTTTTTTTTTAGTTGTTTACCTTTTTTTAGAGGGGTATATTTGGAAAAAATATATAAAATGTCTCAACATCGTTTCCAATCATTATCTGAAGCTACAAGTCACAAACCGGTAAATTTTTCAAATCCACACCAAAAGTCGTCAGACTATTATGGTTCTCATGTTTTTAACAAAAAAGCGATGGGGGAATATATGTCGAAAGAGGCACTGGATTCAGTAACTAATGCAATCGAGAAGGGTGAAAAAATTGGTCTTCCAGTTGCGGACCAAGTAGCAACGGCTATGAAAGCATGGTCCATATCTTTGGGAGCCACGCATTATACGCATTGGTTTCAACCTTTAACAGGATCTACCGCAGAAAAACATGATGGTTTTTTTGAGCCTACTTTAGATGGTTTTGCTATCGAAAAATTTAGTGGTGGAATGTTGGTTCAGGCGGAACCTGATGCGTCTTCATTTCCTAATGGAGGTATTCGAAATACTTTTGAGGCTCGCGGTTATACGGCTTGGGATCCGACATCTCCAGCATTTATTTTTGGCAGTACACTTTGCATTCCAACTATTTTTGTGGCCTACACTGGTGAGGCATTAGATAATAAGGTTCCTTTACTCAGAGCTCTTCAATCTATTGATCTAGCGGCAACCTCGGTCGCGCAATATTTTGATAAAAATATCTCAAAGGTTAACGCCACCCTCGGCTGGGAACAAGAATATTTTTTAGTTGATGAGTCCCTTTTCATGAGTCGTCCAGATTTAGTCATGACGGGAAGAACTTTAATCGGCCATTCTCCAGCAAAGGGCCAGCAGCTAGATGATCACTACTTTGGTAGTATACCTGAACGTGTAATGAATTATATGCGTGAGGTGGAATTTGAATGTCACAAAATGGGTATTCCTGTAAAAACCAGACATAATGAGGTTGCTCCCGGTCAATTCGAATTTGCTCCAGTTTTTGAGGAAGCTAATATTGCTGTTGATCACAATTCATTATTCATGGATATTTTAGAGAAGGTTGCCCGTCGACATTTATTTAGAGTGCTTTTGCATGAGAAGCCTTTTTCTGCTATCAATGGCTCCGGAAAGCACAACAACTGGTCTCTTAGCACTAATACTGGAGTTAATTTATTAGCGCCGGGAAAGACACCAAAAAGAAATCTGTTATTTTTAACATTTTTCATAGCTACTATCAAAGCTGTTAACGATCAAGCTGACCTAATCAGAGCGGCTATAGCTTCAGCTAGTAATGATCATAGGTTAGGAGCAAATGAAGCTCCTCCTGCTATCATATCTGTATTTATAGGTTCACAACTCTCACAGGTTCTAAACGAGCTTGAAAAATTAGAGAATGGCAAACTTTCTCCGGAGAAAAAGACTGACCTTAAATTGAATGTTGTGGGTAAAATACCTGAAATATTATTGGATAATACAGATAGAAATAGAACTTCGCCATTCGCATTTACTGGTAACAAGTTTGAATTAAGAGCTGTTGGCTCTACAGCTAATTGTGCTGTTCCAATGACAATTCTGAATATGATTGTAGCGGATCAATTAGTTCAATTTAAACAAGAAGTTGACAGTCTTATAGAGACAGGATTAAAAAAAGAAGATGCTATTTTCAATATTTTACGTGAGTACATTAAATCTTCAAAAGATATCCGATTTGAGGGTGATGGGTATTCGAAAGAATGGGAAGATATCGCCGCAAAAAGAGGGCTTAAAAACACTCCAGATGCTCCGCGAGCCTTGGATTTTTACTTAACAAATAACTCTGTAAAACTATTTGAGAAAACAGGGGTTTTAACCAAGGTAGAAATTGAGGCGCGTTATGATATTTTGCAGGAAGAGTATTTTAAAAATATCCAAATCGAGTCTAGAACTCTTGGAGATCTTGTGAAAAATCATATCGTACCTACTGCAATCAGGTATCAATCTGTCCTTAGTGAAAATGTAAATCGATTGAAAAAAGTCCTCGATGAAGATGTCTATGCTAGGGTCTCTAAAGAACAGATAGATATGATTGTCGAAATCTCAGAGAGAGTAAGTTTGGCTTTAAACGGTGTTGCGCAAATGACTGAAGCAAGAAAAGTTGCTAATAAAATTGAATCTACTCGTGATAAATCTATTGCATACTGTGACTCTGTAAAGCCATTTTTTGAGAAAATAAGGTATTCTGTGGATAAGCTAGAATTGATGGTGGATAATGAAATGTGGCCGCTACCTAAATATCGTGAGATGCTCTATGTGCGTTAAAAAATAGAACAACTAAATAGATGAGTGTTGTTTTATTCGTAGTCAGTTATTTTTGGCTACTTTTAAGAAAAATTAAATATTCATACTGTTTCTGCATCCATGAAGAAGGTTATTTCTCATCTCATCGTATCCTTTATTTTTTCTATTTTATGCATCGGATCTATTGGCGCCCAACAAGCTGCTATGACTGCTATTCCTGATGTTAAAGAGAAGGAAGAGGTTGTGAAAAGACCCAGGTCTGTTAAGAATGCAGATGATTTTTATCTAGCGAAAGAATATTCTGAAGCTATAGATCATTTTAAGAAAGCTTATTCCAAAGTCAAGACTCGAGAAGAGAAGGCGGAAATCGCACATCGGTTGGCTGAGTGCTACAAATTTACTTTTAATTACCGAGCAGCTGAAGCTCAATATAAAAGGGCGATAAAATTAAAACAGGCAATAGTAGATAATTATCTAGGTGTTGCAGAAATGCTTAAATACCAAGGAGAGTATGAAGAGGCCATAGTGGCCTACAATGACTTATTGAAGGTTTTCCCGAATGATACACGAGGTCAAATTGGTATCGAATCTTGTGAAGATGCAGTGTTATGGCAAAAAGTCAAGACTCGTTATCAGGTTGGTAATCTCATCTCATTAAATTCACGTTCCAATGATTTTGGTATAGCATTTAGTGGCCGTCCAAATACGTTTGAGGAAATATTATTTACATCAATGAGAGAAGGTGGAATAGGTCGCAAGGATGATGGTTGGACAGGTCAAAAGTTTTCAGATATCTACATCACAGAAAGATTAAATTCTGATGGTTCTTCTCGAACTAAAAGGAGTCGCGGAAGGGCAGCAAAGTCAAATTCTGCAGCAGCACGTTTACAAAAATTTAATAAACCAGAGCTTCTACCAGAAGTGATTAATACGGAAGACCATGAGGGTTCACCAGTTTTTGATTCGCGGCGCAGGACTATGTATTTTACCCGCTGTATGGAAGTTAAACGACAGCAATTAGGATGTTCGATATTTACTACCAGAAAAGCTGGTTTATCCTGGCAGGAACCCCAGATTGTGGTAGTCACGGCTGATTCATCTCGTAGTGTGGGTCATCCATCTTTATCGAAAGATGATAAAATTTTATTTTTTGCGGGTGATTTAAAGGGTAGTACAAAAGAGAGTAAAGATTTGTGGCTTGTGCGAGTTGACAAGAGAAAGCGAGGTTGGGGTGAACCAATTAATCTGGGGCCTATGGTTAACACTCCTGGAGATGAACTTTTCCCATTTGTCCATGATGATGGGTATTTGTACTTTGCTTCCAACGGGCTTCCTGGTATGGGAGGTTTTGACCTTTATCGAGTGAAACTTGGAGAGGATGGTATACCTACCGGGGTTCCTGAAAATTTGAAGGCTCCAATTAATAGTGCTGCAGATGATTTTAATATTGTTTTGCGCCCTGGAGGTCTAGAGGATGGTTATTTTGTCTCTAATCGTTCCGGTGGTGCTGGTGGCGACGATATTTGGACCTTGTATGAGGTGCCCCTAAAGTACAGTATTGCGGGAAAACTAACTAGCAGCAAAGACAATTCTCCGATTGGAGGCGCTTCCGTCAAAGTTTCAGGGAATGATGGATTCTTTAAAGTGGTTAAAACATTGAAAGATGGTTCTTTCTTTGTTGAATCAGATGATCTTAATCGTGATGTGCAATATTCTTTTTCTTTTGAGAAAAAGAAGTTTTTGTTCAACACAGCAGGGGTAAATACCTCAGGCTTGAAATTTGAAAGTTTTGATTTTATCGAAGCAGATAATGTATATATGCACACCTCGGAAGTGAACGGAAAAATGGACCCAATAGAAATTCCTATTGTTCTTCCTGATGTTTATTTTGCTCTGGCTAAGTGGGACTTAAATCAAAGTGCCACAAATGCATTAGATACAGTGTTCAAAACTTTAGAGAGAAATCCGAATATTGTTATCGAGTTGCGATCTCATACTGATTATCGTGATATTGATGATAAAAATATGATTCTCTCGCAAAGAAGAGCCGATACATCGGTAAAATATTTAATTTCATTAGGTGTGGCCTCGGAACGCTTAGTTCCAGTTGGCATGGGTGAGTCGACTCCTTTTGAAATGCCCAAATCATATAAAGGCCTTGGTTCAGATATTTTTCCAGTAGGTACAAGGTTAACGGAGCAAAATATTAAAAAGATGTCTTCTTCCAAGCAAGAGATTGCGAATCAGATCAACCGGCGTACAGATTTTCGTGTGATAAGAGATGACTATGTTCCGCCTGTAGATCTTGATATGGCCGTGGATAATGATCGAGCTAAGTCAAATGAAGAACTATTGATAGGTAAATTATATACGGTTGGAGAAAGGCCTTCATTTACAACTATTTGCCGTGCCAATGATATTACTTTGACAAATTTAAAGAGACTTAATGGAGGCCTTAGGGGTATTCGCCCTTTTTCTGGAATGATTTTAAAAGTGACTGTAAAGGGTGATTATAAGGAGTTTGACGCATCTCACCGACAGATTAAGTCGGGAGATTCTTTTAGGAGTGTCGCCAAAGAGCTAGGCATTAAGGTGCGAGACTTACAGTCTTTGAATCCTGAATATGAAAAAGATCTTCCCGCCGGAACTTATATCCGTATTCGATAGTTGCCTTCGCTATCTTTGCTAAATGAAGCAAAAGGATCGTTATGCAAGTAGGGGAGTTTCATCGGGTAAAGAAGACGTCCACAAGGCGATAGAAAAACTAGAAAAAGGATTGTTCCCTAAATCTTTTTGTAAAATTGTTCCAGATTACTTAACCGGGTCTCCAGATCATTGTATAGTCATGCATGCTGATGGCGCAGGCACGAAGTCTTCGTTGGCATATATGTACTGGAAAGAAACTGGGGATTTGTCCGTTTGGAAAGGTATTGCTCAAGATGCTGTCATAATGAATGTAGATGATCTTTTATGTGTCGGAGCTACAGGTCCAATTTTATTATCAAGCACGATAGGTAGAAATAAAAATGTGATACCTGGAGAGGTTATTTCGGAAATTATTCAGGGAACAGAGTCTGTATTATCTGATTTAAGAGATAATGGTTTAGATATTAAATCTACAGGTGGTGAAACCGCAGATGTTGGTGATTTGGTGCGAACTATTATTGTTGATTCAACAGTAATATCAAGGATGCCAAGGGATATGGTGATTGATAACGCTAATATAGCTCCTGGTCAAGTTATTGTGGGGTTATCTTCATCTGGTCAATCCACGTATGAAAAACAATTCAATGGAGGTATGGGGTCAAACGGTTTAACATCAGCTAGGCATGATATTTTTCATAAGCTGCTATCTCAGAAGTATCCGGAAAGCTTTAATCCAGAAATAGATGATTCATTAATTTATTCAGGTTCTAAATCTTTAACAGATCAATTAGAAGGAGTACCATTAGATGCTGGTAAACTTGTATTATCTCCAACCCGAACTTATGCTCCAGTAATCGTTGATATTTTAACTGAAATTAGAAATGAAATTAGCGGAATGGTTCATTGCAGTGGTGGAGCTCAAACTAAAGTTTTACATTTTTTAACTCAAGGTAAAGTAGTTAAAGATAATTTGTTTGATATTCCAGAACTATTCAAATTGATTCAAGCAGAATCTGGGACTCCTTGGAGAGAGATGTACAAGGTTTTTAATATGGGGCATCGTATGGAAATATATATGAATCCTTCGGCTGCAGAAAAAGCTATTTCGATTTCAAAGAAGTTTAATATTGATGCAAAAATTATAGGGAGAGTCGAACCTCAGGAAAAACCTCAAGTACATTTAAAGGCTCCTGATGGGTGGCATATATATGATATTCAATGAACTTAACCGATAAACTTCATGCAATATGGATTCGTCATCAAGAGGTTAATGATCTTTTGATGCAACCAGAATTGGCAAGTGATTATGATCGGTTTATAAGACTGAACAGAGAGTTTAAAGAGTTGGATTTAGTTGTTGAAGCTCGAAATAAATATTTGATTCTAACCGCTAGGAAATCTGAGGCTAAAGAGATAATATCGAAAGAAAAGGACTCTGAGATGCGAGAAATGGCATCGTCAGAACTCGAAGAAATTCAGCCTTTATTGGATGAGTTAGAGTCTGAGATTCAGCAACTTTTAATTCCTAAAGATCCTGAGGATTTAAAAGATGCTGTTTTAGAGGTTCGAGCTGGAACTGGTGGCGATGAAGCTGGATTGTTCGTTGGTGATTTGATCCGAATGTATTTACGTTTTATAGAAGATAAAGGTTGGACGGCTGAATGGTTATCTGCGACAGAAGGCTCTGCTGGCGGATATAAGGAGGCCAGTATTCAGATAAGAGGTAAAAGTGTTTATGGAGTTTTAAAATATGAGTCCGGTGTTCATCGCGTTCAGCGCGTTCCATCTACCGAATCTCAGGGACGCGTTCATACTTCTGCAGCTACAGTTGCAGTTTTGCCTGAAGCTGATGAGCTTGAAGTCGAAATTAATGATGTTGATATCAGAAAGGATACGTTTAGATCTAGTGGAGCTGGCGGGCAACATGTCAATAAAACAGAATCTGGTGTTAGATTGACACATTTCCCCACTGGAATAGTTGTAGAGTGTCAAGATGGAAGATCTCAGCACCAGAACTATGATCGAGCTCTTACTGTTCTTCGCGCCAGGATATGGGATAAAGCCCGAACGGAGAGAGATAAAGAGGTTGCGAAAAAGAGAAAAACAATCGTCAGTACAGGAGACAGGTCGGCAAAAATCAGAACTTATAATTTCCCTCAAGGCAGATTGACAGATCATCGTATTGGACTTACTTTATATTCTTTAACAGAAGTCCTCAATGGTCAAATAAAAAAGATATTGGATGAGTTACGATTAGCTGAAAATGCTCAACGTATGAAAGAAGGAACTGGAGAATGACAAGATTAGAGCTAATAAAAAATATCGAATTTAAGAAGTCAGTTCTCTGCGTTGGCTTGGATCCTGATTTGAGTAAAATGCCGAAATTATTTGGTGGTGATTCCAAGGGAGTTGTTGAATTTTGCAAAGGTATTATTGATGCTACAGCTGAACATGCTGTTGCTTTCAAGCCGAATTTGGCGTTTTTTGAATCGATGGGATACGAAGGATGGGAAGCTTTAGCTGAAGTAGCTAATTACTTGAAAAAATTCCCTCAACATTTTAGCATTGCAGATGCAAAGCGTGGAGATATTGGAAACACATCGAAGATGTATGCTGAAGGAATCTTAAACAAGATGGGGTTTGACTCTATAACAGTTGCTCCCTACATGGGGAAAGACAGTCTTCAACCATTTGCTATTCCAGGAAAATGGGCCATCGCATTGGGCTTGACCAGTAACTCAGGCGCACAAGATTTTCAAATGAAAAGAATGCAAGATGATCGTTATTTGTATGAGCATGTTATTGATTCATACAGGGAATGGACATCCCCAGATCAATGGATGATTGTTGTTGGAGCCACTCGCTCAGAGAGTATGAAAAAAATAAGGCAGCAGCTTCCAAACCATTTTTTCCTAGTTCCAGGAGTAGGTCATCAAGGAGGTAATATTCAAAATGTATTTAGGTCTGGTTCGTTTAGTTCCGGTCAAGGGATGGGTGTTTTGATAAACGCATCACGAAGTATTTGCTATGCAGGCAACGATGAAAACTATGCTGAAGCGGCAAATAAAGAGGCTCTACGTCTACATGAAGAAATGAAAAATCATTGGCCTCGATAAATATGGTACGGACGAAAATATTAATAACGGGAGCTAATGGTTTGCTGGGTCAATCTCTTCTTCACGTCAATAATGGTAGATTTGATATATGTGCAACTGCTAAGAGGGATTCTGTTTTTGATTCGAATAGAATTCTATTTAAAGCCATGGATATTTTAAATCCTGATGAAATAGAAATCATATTTTCCGACTTTAAACCTGATGTTGTTATTCATGGAGCTGCATTTACCAATGTGGATAAGTGCGAGGCCAACCCTAGTTATTGCAATAAAATTAATGTAGATGGAACGCAAAACGTTATCGAGGCATGTGAAAAACATTCATCCCATTTAATTTTTATTTCAACAGATTTTATTTTTGATGGAAAAACAGGTTCATATTCGGAAACTGCCGAAGAGAATCCACTAAGTGTTTATGGTAAATCTAAATTTGATGCTGAAAAATTAATACAATCTTCAAATTGCAAATGGTCTATAGCGCGGACATCTCTGGTAATTGGCTATTTCCCTGATTTAATGAATAGCAATATTATTTTGTGGGCTCGAAAAAAATTAGCAAAAGGAGATAAGATTAACGTTGTAGATGATCAAGTAAGAACTCCTACATGGTCTTTGGACCTTGCAGAAGGGTGCTTGTTACTTGTGAAAAATAAATCTTTCGGTATTTATAATATCTCAGGCTCAGATAAATTCTCTATTGTTGAATTGGTGCGGCAAGTGGCAATTCATGGTGATTTCGATTTGTCATTGATTGATAGAGTTGATAGTCAAACTCTAGGGCAATTAGCAATGCGCCCTCTGATCTCAGACCTAGATATTTCAAAAGCAAAAAAAGATTTGGGCTTTAAACCTCATAGTTTTAAAGAGGTCTTAGATGCGATTCCTTATATTTGAATTTCAAACTTTAATTAAGAAATAGAACATATGAAAAAATTATTTTCATTTTTATTTTTTTCTGTTCCTTTTCTGTCTTATTCCCAAGAGAAAGGTCTAGATAAACGAATTGATGAGGCATTTGCTCCAATATCAAATTTCTTTTCTGACATTGTGTTTTTTGAAATAGCAGGCTACCCTTTTGTTATTTTATTGTTAGTAGGAAGTGCAGCATTTTTTACGGTATATTTTGGTTTTCCAAATGTTAGATATTTTTGGACAGCTATAAATGTAGTAAGGGGTAAGTATGATGATCTAGATCGCGATGAAACTGGAAATAAAGAAGGCGAGGTTTCTCACTTTCAAGCGCTATCAACAGCGGTTTCAGGTACAGTTGGTAATGGTAATATTGCTGGGGTAGCTCTAGCTATTGCCTTGGGCGGACCTGGAGCAACTTTTTGGATGATAGTCTGTGGCTTGCTAGGAATGTCCACAAAATTTGTTGAATGTACGTTAGGAGTTCAATATAGAGATGTTGGTGAAGATGGTACTGTTTATGGTGGTCCAATGTATTATCTAAGTAAAGGACTAAAAAGTAGAGGATGGGTAAAACTTGGAAAATTATCAGCAGTATTATTTGCGATATTTTGCATTGGAGGCTCTTTTGGTGGGGGTAATGCTGCTCAATCTAATCAAGCAACTATTGTTTTAAAAGATTTATTTGGACTGGAGACGACTTTTTCCGGTGCTGTCATTGGTCTTATATTGGCAGCTTTTGTTGGAGTAATTATTATTGGAGGAATTAAAAGAATAGCTTCAGTTACCGAGAAGATTGTACCTCTCATGGCTGCACTTTATATTCTGGCGTGCCTGTATATTCTAACTATTAATTTTAGTTATATCGATGATGCTATCACCTTGATTTTAAATGAAGCATTTAATCCCACTGCTATTGGTGTTGGAGGAATTATTGGTGTGTTGATGGTGGGCTTTAAAAGAGCAGCATTTTCCAACGAAGCTGGCGCAGGTTCTGCATCAATCGCCCACTCTGCTGTGAAAACAAAGTATTCAGCATCTGAGGGACTCGTGGCTTTATTGGAGCCATTTATTGATACCGTTGTTATTTGTACAATGACAGCTTTAGTAATAATTATTTTTAATTCAAATGGTGCATTCTTATATGGTGGAGATGGACTTGGGGGAGTTTTAATTGATGGAGAGACTTATGAAGGTGCAGGTATAACATCGAAGGCTTTTGCGGAATATATTCCTTACTCATCAGAGTTTTTAACGATTGCAGTGGTATTGTTTGCTGTTTCAACTATGATCTCATGGTCTTATTATGGGCTTCAATCTTGGAAATATCTTTTTGGAAGAGGGAAATTAGCTGATATGACTTACAAGGTTTTGTTTTTGATGTTTGTTATTATTGGTGCAGCAGCAAGTATGAATTCAATTTGGGCTTTTTCTGATGCGATGATTTTTGCAATGGTTTTCCCAAATATGGTTGGATTATACCTCTTATTTCCAATTGTAAAAGAAGAGCTCAAGAAATATATAGAAGCTATAAAGTCAAAGTGAGTACTTTCTTTTTTTGATTAAAATTAAATTTTAATTATTTATGGATTCCATTAATTAATAATGTTCTACATTTGCCATCCAATTGAAAGGAGGTAGTGTCTTATGTTAGTAATACAAATTAAAGAAGGAGAAGGAATCGATCGCGCATTGAAGAGATTCAAGCGTAAATTTGATAGAACGCAAACTATGCGTCAACTTCGTAAGCGTCAAGCATTTACTAAGCCGTCAGTTAGTCGTAGGGCTGAATTTATTAAGGCCAACTATGTTCAAGGCCTGAAAATCAAAGAGGCAGAATAGTTTACAAGAAAATATTTAAAATTGCCCCAAGAAGCTTTACCTTCTTGGGGCTTTTTTGTTATCAATGATTTTAAAATATCAAGAATACCTTCTTTTCGAACGTCGCTTATCAAAGGCGACGGTTATTGCTTATGTTAAGGATATTAGTCAGTATTTGTTGTTTCTAGAATTTCAAATAGGTTTAAATAATCCGGCAAAAGCAAATAGGCCTCACGTTAGATCATGGATTGCTTCCCTAGTAGATTTGGGCTTAGATCATCGTTCGGTTAATAGAAAGTTAAGTGCTCTAAAAGGCTTTTATAAATTTTTAGCTGAAGTCGAAGAATTAGATAAAAATCCTACTCAAAGTATTCCATCTTTAAAAGAGAAAAAAAGGCTTGTGCGAGCTCTAACTCAAGATGAAATGAATTCGTTATTAAATGAGAATTTATTTCATGACGACCGGTATGGCAGGCGTGATCGATTTATTTTATTCACCCTGTATGCGTTTGGATTGCGGAGATCAGAACTCTTAGGTCTTCAAAATATTTATATTGATACAGGTGCGTGTAAGATAAGAGTTCTGGGTAAGCGAAATAAAGAAAGAGAACTACCATGTATTCCTGAATGGTTAGAATTATACAAAATTCATTGTCATGATTGGCCTGAACTTCAATCAAAAAAAACCTTGTTTTTTGATGAAAACGGAAATTCTTTGGGTCCGAGACGTCTTTATTCTATAGTTCATTCGTATATTAAGAGAGTTAGTAATATCGATTCAAAAAGCCCACACATTTTGCGTCATACTTTTGCAACACACTTACTTGATATGGGTGCGGATTTGTCTTCAATTCGTGAATTATTGGGTCATGCGAATTTGTCAGCTACTCAGATTTATACTCATGCATCGATGGAGCATCTTAAAAGTGTGTATCTAAAATCGCACCCAGGAAGCTAACATCATGACTAATCAAACTTAACAAGTAACCAGAGGAGAATTAAATAATATGAATATATCGATAAAAACAATCCATTTCAGACCAAGTTCGAGTCTTATTTCCTTTGTCGAAAACAGAATTAATACACTAAAAAAATTCAACTCACGCATAGAATCTGCTAGAATTCATCTGAGATTGGAGAAAGATCGCAGAAAAAAAAACAAGGTTGCGGAGATTTGCATGCATTTACCTGGGAGAGATCTTGTTGTTAAGAAACGCTCCGAAACCTTTGAAAAGTCATTGTCTTCGGCTCAATTATGCATAGGTCGACTCTTGTTACGAAGTAACCGAAAAGCAAAGACTTTGAAAAAGCAATAAAAGACGCTTGCGGAGACCCTTTTATTTTCTACATTTGCAGTCCGTTTGAAAATTCGGGGAAGCTGTTGTGCAGCAACGTTCTTTATTTAACGCTCTTCAAAGAGGTATCCAACTCTTTAAATGCCTCCATAGCTCAGTTGGTAGAGCCACTGATTTGTAATCAGTAGGTCGGCGGTTCAAGTCCGTCTGGAGGCTCACTTATTTCTTTGAAGTGCGTTAATGCTTTTTTGGCAAAAAATAAATAATTGGGAGTGTCGCATAGTGGCTATTGCAGCAGACTGTAAATCTGTCACCTTACGGTATCGATGGTTCGAGTCCATCCACTCCCACAGCGTTTATATTTTTAAGCGGAAGTAGCTCAGTTGGTAGAGCATCAGCCTTCCAAGCTGAGGGTCGCGAGTTCGAATCTCGTCTTCCGCTCAAGACACATCAGCCGATGTAGCTCAGGGGTAGAGCGTTTCCTTGGTAAGGAAGAGGTCACGGGTTCAATTCCCGTCATTGGCTCGAAAACAGTTTCTTTTTTTTCTTTTGGTTCAATTTCAATTAATAAAATAAATATCATGGCTAAGGAGAATTTCGTGCGGAACAAGCCGCACCTTAATATTGGTACCATCGGTCACGTTGATCATGGTAAAACAACTTTAACTGCTGCTATTACTACGGTTTTAGCAAATGCAGGTCTATCTGCTCTGCGAAGTTTCGATTCAATCGATTCAGCGCCGGAGGAGAAGGAACGTGGAATAACTATAAATACAGCTCACGTTGAGTACGAGACGGCGAATCGCCACTATGCTCACGTTGACTGTCCAGGTCACGCTGACTATGTTAAAAACATGGTAACAGGAGCGGCTCAAATGGATGGAGCAATATTGGTTGTTGCCTCTACTGATGGGCCGATGCCTCAAACGAGAGAGCACATTCTTCTAGCACGTCAAGTAGGAGTGCCAAGAGTTGTTGTATTCATGAATAAGGTTGATATGGTCGATGACGAAGAGCTCCTTGAATTAGTTGAGATGGAAATTCGTGATTTATTATCGTTTTACAAATATGATGGAGACAACACTCCAGTGATTCAAGGTTCGGCCTTAGGTGGTTTGAACGGAGAAGAATCTTGGGTTGGGAAAATCATGGAATTAATGGAAGCATGTGATTCTTACATCGAAGAGCCAACTCGCGAAATAGATAAAGATTTTTTGATGCCAGTTGAGGACGTATTTACTATAACTGGTCGTGGTACTGTTGCGACGGGTCGAATTGAAACTGGAGTTGGTCTAACCGGTGATGTTGTTGATATCATTGGTTATGGTGACGAGAAACTTTCATCGACTATTACTGGGGTAGAGATGTTTCGTAAGATTCTCGATCGAGGTGAGGCAGGTGACAATGTTGGTCTGCTTTTGCGTGGTATTGAGAAATCAGATATTCGTCGCGGCATGGTTATTTGTAAGCCTGGCTCTCAAAAACCAGCGAGTAAGTTTAAGGCAGAAGTCTATATTTTGAAGAAAGAAGAGGGTGGTCGCCACACTCCTTTTCACAATAAATATCGTCCACAATTCTACTTACGAACCACCGATGTCACAGGGGAAATTATGCTTGGCGATGGTGTTGAGATGGTAATGCCAGGTGACAATCTAACAATTGAGGTGAATCTAATTGCTCCAGTTGCTGTAAGTAAGGGTCTTCGTTTCGCAATTCGAGAAGGAGGTCGTACTGTCGGTGCTGGTCAAGTAACTGAAATATTAGGGTAATATTCAAACACCGGAAATGGATACGAAATTTGAGTTTTTTTGAATTTTATATCCACCTACGGGTGTAGTTCAAGGGTAGAATAGTGGTCTCCAAAACCATTGATGGGAGTTCGAATCTCTCCACCCGTGCTAAAAATGTGTAATAAATAAACTGATGGAAACAATAAGCAAATACATTAAAGAATCATATGTTGAGTTTGTGCAGCGTGCAACTTGGCCTTCCTGGATGAGTCTACAGAGAAGTACGATTGTTGTAATTGTTGGTTCTTTAGTTTTTGCTTTGGCGATTTTTGTCATGGATAAAGTAATTACCCAAGTCTTGGATTTCATATACACTCTTTTTGCTTAAGTATGATGACAGATACTAAAGAAATGAAATGGTATGCTCTCCGAGCGATTAGTGGAAAGGAGACGAAAACCAAACACTATATTGAAACAGAGATGGCGAGAACTGGAATGACTGATTTGTTGGGTCAAGTTTTGATACCTACTGAAAAAGTATACCAGATACGAAATGGAAAAAAAGTTTTAAAGGAAAGGAATTTCTTTCCAGGATATATAATGATAGAAGCAAACCTGACAGGTGAATTTGCTCACACTTTGAAAAATGTAACGAATGTTATTGGTTTTCTAAGTGAGACTAAAGGAGGTAAACCAACTCCCTTGCGGGCAAGTGAAGTGAATCGAATGCTAGGTAAAGTTGATGAATTAGCAGAGTCTGCTGAGCATGTGACTATTCCTTTTGTTATCGGTGAGTCAGTAAAAGTTATAGATGGACCCTTTAGAGATTTCATTGGTTCAATCGAGAAAATCATGGAAGATAAACGTAAGTTGGAAGTCATGGTTAAAATATTTGGACGTCGGACACCTCTCGAATTGAGTTTTATGCAAGTAGAAAAAGAAAATTAATACAAAATGGCAAAAGAAATTAGTGGATTGTTGAAACTTCAAGTTCGTGGTGGCGCAGCTAACCCATCACCACCGGTAGGTCCTGCTTTAGGTTCGAAAGGTGTTAATATTATGGAGTTTTGCAAGCAGTTTAATGCGAGAACACAAGAAAAAGCAGGAAAATTACTCCCTGTAGTAATAACTGTTTATTCTGATAAATCTTTTGACTTTATTGTTAAGCAACCTCCTGTTGCTGTCCAGTTATTAGAGGCATCAAAACTAAAAAGTGGATCCGGTGTACCAAACCTAGAAAAAGTTGGCAAAGTTTCATGGGCTCAAGTCCAGACGATTGCTGAAGATAAAATGAGTGATCTTAATTGTTTTACTACAGCATCTGCTATGGAAATGGTTGCTGGAACAGCCCGAAGTATGGGGCTCACAGTAAGTGGATCGAAACCAAGTTTTAATTAATTCGACTATGGCAAAACTGAGTAAAAATCGTAAGGCTGCAGAGGATAAACTCGTTCCTGGTAAGCTATATACTTTAATGGATGCTTCAGCTCTAGTTAAGGAGGTCAGTACGAGTAAATTTGACGGCTCTGTTGACTTAGCTATAAGATTGGGAGTTGATCCCAGAAAAGCGAATCAAATGGTTCGTGGTGTTGTTAGTCTGCCCAATGGCAGTGGAAAAACAATTCGCGTTTTAGCCTTAGTTACTCCAGACAAGGAGGCAGAGGCAAAAGAAGCTGGTGCTGACTTCGTTGGAATGGATGATTATTTGGCTAAAATTAAATCTGGTTGGACTGATGTGGATGTGATTATTACCGTTCCAGCAGCGATGGGTAAACTTGGTCCCCTGGGAAGGGTGTTAGGACCTCGGGGTCTAATGCCTAATCCCAAATCAGGTACTGTTACTATGGATATTGGCAAAGCTGTACGTGAAGTGAAGGCCGGTAAGATTGATTTTAAAGTAGATCGTTATGGAATTATTCATGCGGGGGTAGGCAAAGTTTCATTTACGGCCGACCAAATTCATGAAAATGCTAACGAAGTTATTTCGTCAATAGTGAAAATGAAACCAACCTCTGCAAAAGGAACCTATATGCGCAGTGTTACATTGAGCCCAACTATGGGACCCGGCATTGCTGTTGAAGTTAAAAACGCATAAATAGATATTCTCTTATGACACGCGAAGAAAAAAACACACTGATAGATAGTCTAACATCAATTTTAGAATCATCTCCTACGGTTTACATTACCGATATCGAAGGGTTGGATTCTAAAAATTCAAGTGATTTACGTCGTGCCTGCCACAAAGCAGATGTAAAAATGACCGTTGTAAAAAACGCACTTTTAAATAAGGCGATGGAACGATCCACAAAGGAATTCGGTGAGCTCGCATCAGTTTTAAAAGGAAATTCGAGTATCATGATTGCTGAAGCAGGAAACCTTCCGGCAAAATTGATAAAAGAATTTAGAAAGAAAAGTGAGAAACCTCTGTTGAAAGGGGCTTATGTAGAAGAGTCAATATATATTGGCGACGAGCAGCTCGAAATGTTAACTAGCTTGAAATCTAAGAATGAACTTATTGGGGACGTTATCCTGCTCTTGCAGAGCCCAATTAATAATGTGATTTCTGGAATTCAAGCCGGCGGTGGTCAAACTATATCTGGATTGATCAAGGCGCTTGAAGAGCGCAATTCTTAAATCAGCTTCAATATTTTAATAGTGTATATAAATTAATTTTAAAATCAACCAAAATGGCTGACATAAAAAACCTCGGAGACTCTTTAGTCAATTTGACAGTTAAAGAAGTTAAAGAACTTGCTGACTACCTCAAGGAGGAGTACAGTATTGAGCCGGCTGCTGCTGCTGTTGCAGTTGCTGCAGGACCGGCTGCTGGCGGAGAATCCGCTGCAGAAGAAAAATCATCTTTTGATGTTATCTTGAAGAGTTCAGGCCCTTCTAAGTTAGCTGTAGTTAAGGCGGTTAAAGAATTAACAGGCCTAGGTCTTAAAGATGCTAAAGACGCAGTAGATGCAGCTCCAGCACCGATTAAGGAAGGTGTAAGCAAGGATGAAGCTGATGCACTCAAGAAGCAACTTGAGGAGGCTGGAGCTGAAGTTGAGCTTAAATAATTAGAACATTAGCATTCGGGTTTAGGCTCTTAAAACGCAAGTTTTAAGTCCTAAACCTTTTCGTATTTCATTAATATTCATCAATAGTCGAGTTTTATGGCGCACGTTCAACCGCGAATTAACTTCACCTCTACTTTCGCTCAGGCAGATACTCCTGATTTTCTTGATATTCAGATCAAGTCATTTAGGGACTTCTTTCAAATCGATACTAAACCTGAAGACCGTTCTGATGAGGGCCTTTTTAAAACGTTTAACGAGAATTTCCCAATATCAGATTCGCGAAACCAGTTTGTTTTGGAATTTATTGACTACTTCGTCGATCCTCCAAGGTATCGGGAAATGGAATGTATAGAGCGTGGACTGACCTTTAGTGTTCCTCTAAAAGCTCGATTAAAATTATATTGTACTGACCCAGAGCATGAGGATTTTGAAACAATCGTGCAAGATGTTTACTTGGGTACAATTCCATATATGAGTCCTCGTGGTACTTTTATTGTGAATGGAGCGGAGCGTGTGATCGTTTCACAACTTCACAGGTCACCTGGTGTTTTCTTTGGACAAAGTTTCCACGCCAATGGCACAAAGTTATATTCTGCAAGGGTGATACCATTTAAAGGTAGTTGGATAGAATTTGCTACGGATATAAACAATGTTATGTACGCATACATTGATCGGAAAAAGAAATTACCAGTTACAACTTTATTTCGTGCAATTGGTTATGAGCGGGATAAGGATATTCTCGAAATATTTGATCTTGCTGAAGAGATTAAAGTCTCCAAGGCTGGTTTAAAGCGTACCGTAGGTAGGAAATTAGCTGCTCGTGTTTTAAAAACTTGGATCGAAGATTTTGTTGATGAGGATACAGGTGAAGTCGTATCAATTGAAAGAAATGAGGTAATTCTCGATCGGGATACAATACTTGAGAAAGATCATGTTGCAATGATTCTCGAGGCAGAAGTGCCGACTATTTTATTGCATAAAAAAGATGTTATTGAAGGTGAATTCTCAATAATTTATAATACACTTCAAAAGGATCCTACAAATTCTGAAATCGAGGCAGTAGAGCATATTTACAGACAATTACGTAATGCTGAACCGCCCGATGAAGAAACGGCGCGTGGAATCATTGATAAATTATTTTTCTCTGAACAACGATATAGCCTAGGAGAGGTTGGACGTTATCGACTGAATAATAAATTAAATTTGGATATTGAAAAAGATCAACAAGTATTAAGTAAGCAAGATATAATTTCAATCATAAAATACTTAATTGAATTGATTAACTCCAAAGCTGAAATTGATGATATTGATCACCTTTCAAATAGAAGAGTCCGCACTGTTGGTGAGCAAATGGCGAATCAGTTTGGAGTTGGTCTTGCTAGAATGGCGAGAACTATCAGAGAAAGGATGAACGTAAGGGACAATGAAGTTTTTACTCCGGTTGACTTAATCAATGCGAAAACATTGAGCTCAGTGATTAATTCGTTTTTTGGTACCAATCAATTGAGTCAATTTATGGATCAAACCAATCCATTAGCAGAGATTACGCACAAACGTCGTCTCTCTGCTCTAGGACCTGGAGGTCTTAGTCGGGAGAGAGCTGGATTTGAGGTTCGTGATGTCCATTATACTCATTATGGTCGGTTATGTCCCATCGAGACACCTGAAGGTCCCAATATTGGATTAATTTCATCTTTGTGTGTCTACGCTAAAGTTAATAGTATGGGATTCATAGAGACCCCTTACCGATCAGTTGACGATGAAGGAAGAGTTCAGCTTGATACCGAACCAGTTTATTTTGCAGCAGATGCAGAAGAGAGTAAAGTTATTGCTCAAGCAAATGCTCCGTTGAATTCGGATGGGACATTTGTAAACGATAAGGTAAAAGCGAGAGATGAAGGTGATTTTCCTGTTGTTGATCCGAAAAAGGTTGACCTGATGGATGTCGCTCCTAATCAGATTGCATCTATTTCAGCCTCCTTGATTCCATTTTTGGAGCATGATGATGCTAATCGTGCCCTAATGGGGTCAAATATGATGCGACAAGCGGTGCCTCTGTTGAGGCCTGAATCTCCAATTGTTGGAACAGGATTAGAGCTTCAAGTTGCACATGATTCTCGCGTTTTAATTAATGCCGAGGGTCCCGGAGTAGTAAGGTACGTGGATGCGAAAGAAATTCAGATTGATTACGATCGCACGGATGATGAAGAGCTAGTAAGTTTTGATTCTGCTACGAAATCCTATCCCCTGACTAAATTCTTAAAAACAAATCAGAGTACAACAATCAATCTTAAACCAATTGTTAAAAGTGGCGAAAGAGTTGATCGTGGACAAGTTTTGTGCGAAGGATATGCTACCCAAGGAGGAGAATTAGCTTTAGGGCGAAATCTTTTGGTATCATTTATGCCATGGAAAGGTTACAATTTTGAGGATGCTATTGTAATTAATGAGCGAGTAGTAAGGGAAGATATATTCACTTCTATCCATATGGATGAATATACCTTGGATGTTAGAGATACAAAATTGGGAATGGAAGAATTAACTTCTGATATACCAAACGTGAGTGAAGAGGCAACTAAAGATCTTGATGAAAATGGTATTATTAGAGTTGGAGCTGAGGTTAATCCTGGAGATATTTTAATTGGAAAAATAACCCCGAAAGGTGAAAGTGACCCTTCTCCAGAAGAGAAACTTTTGCGTGCGATATTTGGAGATAAAGCAGGTGATGTTAGAGATGCTTCTTTGAAGGCATCACCATCATTGCATGGTGTTGTAATTGATAAGAAACTTTTTAGTCGAAGCGTCAAGGACAAGCGTCAACGAATTCGGGACAAAGAAGAGCTTCAATCTTTAGAATCCAAATTTAATTCTCAGCTTGATAATCTGAGGGTGGTTTTAATTGAAAAACTTGCTAAACTGGTCTCGGGAAAGACATGTCAGGGTGTTACTAATGACCTAAATGAAGAAATTGTTCCAAAGGGCACTAAGTTTACCCTGAAGATCTTAAATGGAATAGATGATTACACTCACCTAACCGGTGGGACATGGACTACGGACGACTCAAGAAATAAATCAATAGATAACCTTCTTCATAATTATAAAATCAAGGAGAGTGATATGGGTGGTGTCTACCGGCGCCAGAAATTTACTATTTCTGTTGGAGATGAATTACCAGCTGGCATTGTGAAAATGGCGAAAGTTATTATTGCTAAAAAGCGCAAGCTTAAGGTTGGGGATAAAATGGCTGGACGTCACGGTAACAAGGGTATTGTAGCAAAAATTGTTCGTGAAGAAGATATGCCTTTCCTTTCAGATGGAACTCCAGTTGATATTGTCTTAAATCCTTTGGGTGTTCCTTCTCGTATGAATATTGGTCAGATATATGAAACGGTTCTGGGCTGGGCTGGGCTAAAAACAGGAGAGAAATTTGCAACTCCAATTTTTGATGGAGCAACTTTGGATGAAATTACAGGCTACACCGAAGAAGCTGGAATTCCAACGTTTGGCCATACGCAGCTATACGATGGGGGTACAGGAGTAGCTTTTGATCAAAAAGCTACTGTGGGTGTTATTTATATGTTGAAGCTTGGCCATATGGTTGATGATAAAATGCATGCACGTTCGATAGGGCCATATTCCTTAATTACGCAGCAGCCGTTAGGAGGTAAAGCGCAGTTTGGAGGCCAAAGATTTGGTGAAATGGAAGTTTGGGCTTTAGAAGCATTTGGGGCATCAAATATTTTGAGGGAAATTCTTACTGTGAAGTCTGATGATGTTATCGGGCGTGCCAAAACATATGAGGCAATAGTGAAAGGTGATCGTATGCCAGAACCAGGAATCCCTGAGTCTTTTAACGTATTACTTCACGAATTACAAGGACTTGGACTTAAAGTCAACCTAGACTAATTGAAATTATTGAAAATCATATACTGATAGTAGAGCTATGAGAAAATCAGAAACAAATACAACCGGCAGCTTTCAATCGATAACGATTGGATTGGCATCACCAGAGTTCCTTTTGGAACGCTCAAGTGGGGAAGTTTTAAAGCCAGAAACTATTAATTATAGAACACATAAACCCGAACGTGATGGTTTGTTTTGTGAGCGTATTTTTGGCCCCGTAAAGGATTTTGAATGTGCTTGTGGAAAGTATAAGCGCATTCGATACAAGGGTATTGTTTGCGACCGTTGTGGTGTCGAAGTTACCGAGAAAAAAGTGCGTCGCGAACGCATAGGTCACATTAATCTTGTTGTACCCGTTGCTCATATTTGGTACTTCCGGTCTTTACCGAATAAGATTGGTTACCTGCTTGGAATCCCAACTAAAAAATTGGATATGATAATATATTATGAAAGATATATTGTTATTCAAAATGGTTCAGCTGTGGATGATGAAGGTAATGAATTTACTCACATGCAATTCTTGACTGAAGAGGAGTATTTAGATGCCTTAGATCGACTCCCTGCAGAAAACATGTACCTAGATGATACCGATCCAACTAAGTTCATTGCTAAAATGGGAGCAGAAGCTTTATTGATGCTGATTCAGAGACTTGACTTAGATCAAATGTCATATGATCTCAGAGATAAAGCTGCTAAAGAGACATCTCAACAGCGTAAACAAGAAGCATTGAAACGTCTTCAAGTCGTTGAGTCTATGCGTGATGCTAATTCTCGAATGGAAAATAAACCTGAATGGATGCTGATAAAAGTTGTACCAATCATACCACCAGAATTACGGCCCCTTGTACCTCTAGATGGTGGAAGATTTGCGACATCTGATCTTAATGATTTGTATCGAAGAGTGATAATTCGAAATAATCGATTGAAACGTTTGCTTGAAATCAAGGCTCCAGAGGTCATTCTGCGTAATGAGAAACGTATGCTTCAAGAGTCGGTAGATAGTTTATTTGATAATACCCGAAAAGCAAGTGCTGTCAAAACAGAGAGTAATCGTCCATTAAAATCACTTAGCGATAGTCTCAAAGGTAAGCAGGGTAGGTTCAGACAGAATTTACTAGGAAAACGTGTAGATTATTCTGCACGTTCGGTTATTGTTATTGGACCAGATTTAAAACTACATGAATGTGGACTTCCAAAAGGAATGGCTGCTGAGTTATATAAACCATTTATTGTCCGTAAGCTTATTGAAAGAGGTATTGTTAAGACCGTTAAGTCAGCAAAAAAAATTATTGACAATAGGGAAGCAGTTGTTTGGGATATTTTAGAGAATGTAATGAAGGGGCACCCAGTACTACTGAATCGGGCCCCAACTCTTCATAGATTGGGAATTCAAGCTTTTCAACCGAAAATGATAGAGGGTAAAGCAATTCAACTGCACCCGCTTACTTGTACTGCGTTTAATGCAGATTTTGACGGTGATCAAATGGCGGTTCATTTACCACTAGGACCTGCTGCGATCTTAGAAGCTCAGATATTAATGCTTGCCTCTCATAATATATTGAATCCAGCAAATGGTTCACCGATAACAGTTCCATCCCAGGATATGGTATTAGGCTTGTATTATATGACGAAAGCAAAAAGAAACCTGCCTGGAGATTCTGTTAAAGGCGAGGGGATGACTTTTTATTCAGCTGAAGAGGTAAATATTGCCTACAATGAAAAGCGTGTTGATTTAAATGCATATATCAAAGTCAGAACTTTGGTTGATGGGGAAGATGGTAACCTTATTTCCAAGGTAATTGAAACTAGCGTAGGCCGCGTGTTATTTAACCAAGTTGTTCCGGAAGGAGTTGGATTTATAAATGAGGTTTTAACAAAGAAAGCTTTACGAGATATTATTGCTGGAATTCTAACGAGAACAGATGTTCCAAGAACGGCTAAGTTTTTGGATGAAATGAAGAACCTAGGTTATTCAAATGCATTTTTTGGAGGCTTGTCATTTTCACTGGGTGATATTATGGTTCCGGAGATAAAAGAATCCTTGATTAGTGGAGCTGATACTGAAGTAGAAGGCATACTTACTAATTATAATATGGGACTGATAACGAATAACGAGAGGTATAATCAAGTTATTGATGTTTGGACAAATGCAAATGCTCGGTTAACTCAGTCAGCAATGTCTCAGTTAATAAATGACCGTCAAGGCTTTAACCCAATATATATGATGTTAGATTCTGGTGCTCGTGGTTCAAAAGAACAGATTCGTCAGTTATCCGGAATGCGTGGTTTGATGGCGAAACCTCAAAAATCCGGTTCTAGTGGTGGTGAAATTATCGAAAACCCTATCATATCTAACTTTAAAGAGGGGCTATCTATTCTTGAGTATTTCATTTCAACTCACGGTGCTCGTAAAGGACTTGCTGATACTGCATTAAAAACGGCAGATGCTGGGTATTTGACTCGTCGTCTTCACGATGTTGCTCAGGATGTCATAGTGAATGAAGATGACTGCGGAACGTTAAGGGGGCTGGAGATTCAGGCATTAAGAAAGAATGAAGAAATTGTAGAGTCTTTATCTGAAAGAATAGCTGGACGTGTTTCTCTTATGGATGTTATTGATCCTCTTACAGGTGAAACTTATGTTGAGTCAGGTGAAATGATTTCAGATATTACGGCTGTTAAAATAGGTAAATCACCGATTGAATCTGTTGAAGTTCGTTCTCCTCTAACGTGTGAAAGTAAACGTGGGATTTGTGCAAAATGCTATGGTCGAAACTTGTCTACTGCTAAGTTTGTTCAAAAAGGAGAGGCTGTTGGTGTTTTAGCAGCTCAATCAATTGGAGAGCCAGGAACACAGTTGACATTGCGTACTTTCCACGTTGGTGGAACCGCTGGTAATGTCTCTGAAATAAGTAATCTAAGTGCGAAATTTGACGGTACAGTTGAACTTGAAGAGGTTCGTACTGTTATCGGTGAGAATAGTGACGGGAAAAAGTCTAATATAGTTATCGGTAGGACTGGAGAAATGAAGGTAGTTGATTCGAATACAGGTATTGCCGTCATGACTGGTAATATTCCTTACGGATCGAGCTTACTTGTGAAAAGTGGAGATAAAGTCAAGAAAGGCGATGTCATATGTTCGTGGGACCCGTATAATGCTGTTATTATTTCAGAACATGCGGGAACTATTGCATATCAAGATATTGTTCAAGGTGTAACTTATAAAGTTGAAATTGACGAACAAACAGGTTTCCAGGACAAGGTTATTTCTGATAATCGAAATAAGAAATTAGTATCGATGCTAAAAGTCATGGACAAGAAAGGTAATGAAATAAAGCATTACACCTTACCTGTCGGTGCGCATCTTATGGTTGATGAATCAGAAGAAATAAAAGCAGGAAAAATATTAGTAAAAATTCCTCGACGTGGAGCAAAGGCTGGGGATATTACAGGTGGTCTTCCTCGTGTCACAGAATTGTTTGAAGCAAGAAACCCTTCTAACCCTTCAGTAGTTGCGGCAATTGATGGTACTGTTTCTTATGGTAAAATTAAGCGTGGAAATCGTGAGATTATCATTGAAAGTAAGACAGGTGAGCAAAGAAAATATTTGATAAATTTATCAAAGCAAATATTGGTTCAAGAAAATGATTTTGTTCGCGCTGGATCTGCTTTGAGTGATGGAGCTATTACGCCTGCAGATATCCTTGCTATACAGGGCCCTACTGCAGTTCAAGAGTACTTGGTAAATGAAATCCAAGAAGTTTATCGTTTGCAGGGAGTGAAAATTAATGATAAACATTTTGAAGTGATTGTGCGGCAGATGATGCGTAAAGTGGAAATAGTCGATGGTGGAGATACATCTTTCCTTGAAGGCCATTTGGAGCATACAATTGATTTTATAACTGAAAACGATTCAATTTTTGACAGAAAAATTGTTGTTGACGCTGGAGAGAGCGATTCATTAAAAGCGGGAATGAAGATATCTACCAGAAGACTCCGTGATGAGAATTCCCTCTTGAAGCGATCAGATAAAATTATAGTTGAAGCACGAGATGCAGAGCCAGCAACGGCTAAGCTTATTTTACAGGGTATTACCAGGGCTTCTCTTCAGACAAAATCTTGGGTCTCTGCTGCATCTTTCCAGGAAACTACTAAAGTATTGAATGAAGCGGCAATTGCTGCTAAGCAAGATACTCTTGAGGGATTGAAAGAGAATGTGATTGTTGGTCATCGTATTCCTGCAGGTACAGGTCTTAAAAAGTACTATACTTCTGTCGTGGGAAGTAAAGATGAATATGAGGAAATGATGTCAAGAAAGACAGTAGATATTGATGTTGAGGATTAATATGTTGATGGTATGAGTGATGATAAAGAAAATCAAGTTCAAATTGAACTAAGTCCGGAAATGGCTGATGGAATTTACAGCAATTTGGCTGTGATTAATCATTCACCTTCAGAATTTGTTCTAGACTTTATTCAGATGATGCCAGGTTTACCGAAAGCGCGGGTAAAGGCTCGTGTTATTTTAACCCCTCAGCATGCTAAAAGACTAATAAGCGCTCTTGACGAAAATGTTGCTCGATTCGAGACTGCACACGGAAAAATATCAGAAACTGATCACCCCCAAATTCCAATTCATTTCGGGGGACCAACGGGCCAGGCCTAAGAAAATAGTTTGTTCGTTTATCGCTTTTGCTTTGTTAGTTTTCAAAAAAACTATCGAGTATAGCGACAATACCGCGGATAATCAGTCCGGCACCGACAAACATGCTAATGACTATAAAGGCTGTCCATCCCCAATTTCCCTGTCTTAGAGCTGGTGCTCCGATCCAAAAATAAAATGCCGGTCCTGCAAATAAAAACGGAAATGAGAATGCTAGGATCATAACACCCTTTATTAAACTTGGTTTTTTTGTTGTTTTTTTTGGCTTTTCCATATTTTATAATTCGTTTAGAACCTGAATCAAATTTGAGGTAAAATATTTTAGTTCTTTCTTTTTAATGCATAACGGTGGTGTTATTCTCAATGCTGTATCCTCAAAAAGAAAAAAGTTTGTAATTATTTTTCGTTCTATTAATTTTTTTTGAATCTGAAGAACCACTTCTGGACTATCCAAGAAGATTGAAATTAATAATCCCATACCCTTTATACTTTTGACTTTGGGGTGGTCCATTAATGTATTAGTTATAATTTCACCGAGTTCATTAACCGAACTCATCCAATCCGAAGCAATCAATACTTCTAACGCTGCTTTTCCAGCTGCACAGCTTAAGGGGCTCCCGCCAAAAGTTGTTATATGGCCTAGCATAGGGTCATGGGCAAGATTTTTCATGTTTTTTTTGGATGATATGAAAGCCCCCAAGGGCAGTCCTCCACCAAGAGCTTTTCCTAAACAAAGAATATCAGGTGTTACTTCATACAATTGGTGCGCGAAAAGTTTTCCGGTTCTTCCAAAACCAGTTTGGCATTCATCAATAATTAGCATAACTCCGAGTGCTGAGCATCTTAGAGATAGTTCGGAGATAAATTCTTTTGTGCCTTTGGTATATCCAGAACCGGCTTGTATACATTCTACGATTACTGCAGCGGTGCGAGAAGAGATTTCGTCTAATGATTTAATATCATTATAATTTAGCTGCCTGTGGCCCGGGATTAATGGTCTATATGCTCTCTTATATTTTTCATACCCCATTGCTGAAAGTGCTCCTAATGTTGATCCATGATAGGATCCTTTGAAGGAAATGATTTCAGATCTACCAGTTATTCGTTTTGCTAGTTTGAAAGCACCCTCTGTCGCTTCAGTTCCAGAATTAACCCAATAAACACATTGTAATTGGTCAGAAAGTGTTTTTGTCACTAATTCGGCATAGGTTACTTGTTTTTTTTGAATAAACTCTCCATAAACCATTAAGTGCATGTGAGAGTCAACTTGCTCATGCACCGCTGAAGTAACATCGGGGTGGCTATGACCGATATTAGCCACTCCAATCCCGCTAATCATATCTAAATATTTATTTCCTTGCGGGTCAAATAAATAAATTCCTTTTGCCTTAGAAAATGTTAAAGCCATGGGTGACTCAGTTGTAGGCGCTAGGTGGTGCAGAAATGATTGTTTTAAATCCATAAATTATTCATGTGATTTTAAAATCAGTAAAAAAGTGATTTGGTATAATGTTATAAATTATAAAATCAACGCTTTAATACTCGCTGCACTGCAGAGATTATGTTTTTTGCGTCAAGGCCATATTTTTTTAATAATTGATCAGGTTTACCACTTTCACCAAATGAATCATTCACCGCAACCATTTCTATGGGACAAGGATTATTTAAAGAAAGAGCTTGAGATACAGAATCTCCCAGTCCTCCATTTCTCTGATGTTCTTCTGCAGTTACCACTCTACCTGTTTTTTTTGCACTTTTTAGAAGAGTTTTAATATCTAATGGTTTAATAGTTGAAAAGTTAATTACCTCTGCTTTTATGCCAATTTCTTTAAGGCTATTATATGCTTCAAGAGCTTCCCAAACCAGATGACCATTTGCTATTATTGTAACATCATCACCTTCAGTTAAAATATCAGCTTTACCAATTAAAAATGGTTTTTCTGGTGCTGTGAAATTAGGGACTTTTGGACGTCCAAATCTCAAATATACAGGTCCAGAGTGATTGGAAATAGCAATAGTTGCTGCTTTGGTTTCATTGTAGTCACAAGTTGAAATCACTGTCATACCGGGTAGCATTTTCATCAGCCCTATATCTTCAAGAATTTGATGAGTTGCACCGTCTTCGCCAAGTGTAAGTCCAGCATGTGATGCGCATATTTTGACATTTTTTCCAGAGTATGCAATACTTTGACGTATTTGATCATAAACACGACCAGTGGAAAAGTTCGCAAAAGTTCCAGTAAAAGGAATTCTTCCCCCGATAGTGAGTCCCGCAGCAATTCCAATCATATTAGCTTCAGCAATTCCAGTTTGGAAAAATCGTTCTGGAAACTCATCAGCAAAGGCATTCATTTTTAAAGACCCAGTTAAGTCAGCGCATAAAGCGACAACTTTAGGATTGATCTTACCAAGATGATAAAGGCCTGAGCCAAATCCTGATCTAGTGTCTTTATGTCCTGAATTTATATATGAATGCATTTTATTTGGATTAATTATAGTCGCACTAATGTTGAAGTGCCTGATGAAACATTGAATTTTTTTGTTTTTGAATAAGACGTTTGCTGTGAACTTCCAGATCTAAAAACTAGCATATATTGACCTGGTTGAATTGCATATCGTTGTCGAGTAAGTTTGTCATCTAAGTTAGTTACCCATTTTAATTTTTCACCATCAATCTCAAAAATTGCTCCATACCCATTAGTTTTAAGTTGTATAGTTACATCTCCCGGTGCAGGAATGCTGAAATCATGAATACCTCCAGGTTTTATTTCAATTTTTTCGTTATACCTGGGAAGGGTGAGAATATCTAATTCATATATGCCTGATAAATATCTATTTGATGTATTAAAGACTTGGACATTTAATATTTGAGTTTCTCCAGGTCTTCGGATCAAAGCTATTGGTTTCGTTTGAGAAGGTTTTGCCCCTGGAATGCTAAGATTTAATTGCCCCATAATCACCCGTGTTCCAACTTGATTATGCTTACCCGCATATATATATGTTGAATCTATTGTAACCGGAGGTATAGAATAGACCAACCCATTATATTGAATAAGAGGATCTAAAGAGAGTGTGTCAGGTAAGTTTTTATAGTTTAAAGTGTGAATGAACAGTTTTTCAACTAAATCACTTTCTGCATTTCTAAGAATAACGGGTAAATTGCTCTCAGACGCTAGACCTTGATTATCAATGAGGTTTACTTGGGCTGTTGTATTATCTAAAACTTGAGTTACAATGACCCCAAGAACTTTTTTGAATGCCACTTCATTTTTTGCATCATAATAAGAGCCTACGCAGTCAAAAGATTTTACAAGCTCAGGGTCTAGACCAATGCCAATAACAAAAGGTTTGAGTGTAATACCTCTTTTTTGAAGTATTTTCGAAGCTGCGCAAGGATCTTCCTCACAAGCCTCGACTCCATCAGTTATAAGTACTATTATATTTCGACAATTTTCACACTTTGGAAAATCACCTCCAGAGCTGAGAATGGACCGAGCGATTGGAGTGGTTCCTAAAGGCCTTAGTTCTCGTATTTTTTGCTTTATTCGAGAAAGATTATTGGGGCCAAACGCAACCTCTAACTTTGTGTCATTGCAATCTTGCGGAGGGACTGGTTTTTGGTGTCCATATACTCTAAGGGCTAATTCGAAATTTGGATTATCTACATCAGACAGACTGTCTATCATTTCAGTCATTAATCTTTGAGCAACTTCCATTTTTGTTCCATTTTCCCAACGACCGTACATAGAATTTGAAGCGTCTAGGACAAATAAAATTCTACTTATTTTTTCTGGGCCAAAAGATTGCTCTGTCGATCTTGTTTGGCAGAGGATAACACTATGAGTAAATAGTGCAGTTGTTAAAAAAAGTATAAACTTCATTAAAGGGGGTAATCGCCTAAAGTTTCAGGTAATTGGCTTAAAGCATTTTCTAATTGCTCATCATTCGGGGCAATTCCGTGCCATTTGTGAGTGCCTGACATAAAGTCAACGCCTGCACCCATTTCGGTCTTCATAACAATACAAATTGGTTTTCCTTTTCCTGAGTGTTTTATTCCAGATGTTAAACCATCAATAACTTGAGATAAATCATTGCCATCTATTATTTGAATAACCTGCCAACCAAAAGCTTCAAATTTTAATCCTATATCTCCCATTGCCATTACCTCTTCAGTAGAGCCATCGATCTGTTGCCCATTCGCGTCAATTGTTGCAATGATATTATCAATATTTTTAGATCCTGCGTAAAGCGCAGCTTCCCAAACTTGACCTTCTTGGAGTTCACCATCACCATGAAGAGTAAATACTAAGTTTTTATCTCCAGATAGTCTTTTTGCTTCAGCAGCACCAATTGCTACCGACAAACCTTGCCCCAGACTTCCAGATGCAACTCGTATACCTGGGAGACCTTCATGTGTTGTTGGATGACCTTGAAGGCGCGAATCTATCTTCCTAAAAGTATTTAACTCCTCAACTGGAAAATATCCTGACCTGGCCAAAACGCTGTAAAAAACAGGGCTTATATGTCCGTTGCTCAAGAAGAAAAGGTCTTCATTTTTTCCATCCATATTAAAAGGTTCTGGGCTATGGTTGAGTAATTTAAAATATAAAGCAACAAAAAATTCAGTGCAACCCATCGATCCCCCTGGGTGTCCTGATTGTACGGCATGTACCATTCGAAGTATATCTCGTCTTACCTGAGATGGAATGAGTTCAATAGAGTTATTCATAAAATAGTTTCATCAATTCATAATACACAAAAGTAAGGTCTTTAAGGGAGTACATTTGTGCAAAATTTAAGATTATGAAATGCGGGATTGTAGGCCTTCCTAATGTGGGTAAATCAACTTTATTTAATTGCTTAAGTAATGCTAAGGCTCAGGCAGCAAACTTTCCGTTTTGCACTATTGATCCCAATGTTGGTACGGTCAATGTTCCAGATGTAAGACTGGAAATGTTAGAGTCTTTGGTGAGTCCTGAAAAAGTAATTCCAGCAACTGTGGAAATTGTTGATATTGCCGGCCTCGTAAAAGGAGCAAGTAAGGGGGAAGGACTAGGGAATCAATTTTTGGGAAATATTAGAGAGTGTAATGCGATTTTACATGTTTTAAGGTGTTTTGATAACGACAATATAATTCATGTTGATGGCTCAGTAGACCCCATAAGGGATAAAGAAACTATTGATATGGAATTACAATTAAAAGACTTGGATTCTCTAGATAGGCGCCTGGAAAAAGTTCGTAAAATATCAAAAACTGGAGACAAAGAGGCGATTCGTGAAACAGAAATGGCGATTGGATTAAAGAAGCACCTTGAGTCCGGAAAATCTGTTCGCTCATATAATAGATCACAAGAAGAATCTCAATGGATTCGAGAATATGAGCTCATTACAGATAAGCCAGTTTTATATGTATGTAATGTCGATGAATCTTCCGCAAAAGATGGTAATCATTATGTAGATAAAGTTAAACTGATGGCTGCCGAGGAAGGCTCCCATGTTATGCATCTTGCTGTGGCAATTGAGTCGGATATTATTGAATTAGAGAATTATGATGAAAGAACTATGTTTTTAGAGGATTTGGGATTGACAGAGCCAGGTGTAAATAGAATAGTAAGAGAGGCTTATTCCATGCTGAATTTGCAAACATATTTTACAGCTGGGGTAAAAGAGGTTAGAGCCTGGACTATAAAAAAAGGAAGTACAGCTCCTCAAAGTGCAGGCGTAATTCATAGTGATTTTGAGAAAGGATTTATTCGAGCAGAAGTTATTTCTTATTCAGATTATATAAAGTTTAAAAATGAACTCGCGGTAAAAGAAGCAGGCAGAATGAGAGTTGAAGGGAAGGATTACTTAGTTCAAGATGGTGATGTAGTGCATTTTAGATTTAATGTCTAAACAAGGACATTCTCACATTCGAATACTATTTTTAGATCTTCTTGTTAAAAACTTATGCTTTTAGTGAATTAAAAGGTCCGGATTGACTAAGCTCAGTTCTCAAGTCTTATGTAGATTCGCAACATAACTATGTCTGAAAACACGGAATATACTGAAGATAATATTCGGAGCTTAGAGTGGCAGGAACATATTAGGCTCAGGCCTGGTATGTATATTGGTAAATTAGGTGACGGGTCATCAGCAGATGACGGTATTTATATTTTAGTAAAAGAAGTCGTTGATAACTCTATTGATGAATTTGTGATGGGAGGAGGTCGGACCATCGAAATAAATATCAATGAAGGTGCGGTAGAGATAAGAGATTTTGGTAGAGGTATACCTTTAGGGAAAGTTGTAGATGTTGTTTCTAAAATGAATACCGGAGCTAAGTATGATTCAAAGGCATTTAAAAAATCTGTTGGACTCAATGGGGTAGGAACAAAAGCAGTTAACGCCTTGTCAGAAAACTTTACTGTTGAATCATACCGTGACGAAAAGAGAAAATTTGCAAAATTTACTAGAGGTGTTTTAATTGATGAAAGCGATATCCTGGAGAGTACCGCAAGACGCGGAACAAAAGTAGAATTTAGACCAGATTTAAGAATCTTTCATAATTATAAATATCAAATTGAATATGTTGAGAAGCTAGTTTGGAATTATGTTTATCTAAATCCAGGTTTATCGATATTCCTCAATGGGAAGAAATATTTTTCAGAGAATGGATTGAAAGATTTGTTAGAAAACAACCTTTCTGGAGAGATAATTCACCCAATAATTCATCTTCAAGGAGAGGATATTGAAATTGCTTTGACTCATGCCGATAGGTCCCAAAGTGAGCAGTACTATAGTTTTGTCAATGGTCAACACACCACTCAAGGTGGAACTCATCAGAGTGCTTTTCGTGAGGCATTAGTTGCTACAATTCGTAATTATTTCGGTAAACAATACGAAGCTTCAGATATTCGTCAAAGTGTTATTGGTGCAATTTCGTTGAAGGTAATTGAGCCAGTTTTTGAGTCTCAAACAAAAACAAAATTAGGAAGTAATGATATGGGGCCGGGGGGCTCAACAATTCGAACTTATATCCTAGATTTTCTGAGAACGAAATTAGATAATTTTCTTCATAAGAATATAGAAGTGGCGAACGCAATACAGAAAAAAATTATTCGAGCTGAGCGTGAGCGTAAAGAACTTTCTGGGATTCAAAAATTAGCAAAAGAGCGTGCTAAAAAGGCTAATCTTCATAATCGAAAACTTCGAGATTGTAAACTTCATTACAGTGATATTAAAAACGAAAGGAGGCTTGAAACAACATTGTTCATAACTGAGGGTGACTCAGCATCAGGGTCAATCACTTCGTCTCGTGATGTTCAAACACAAGCCGTTTTTAGCCTTAAAGGGAAGCCTTTAAATTGCTATGGTTTAACAAAAAAAGTAGTCTATGAAAATGAGGAATTCAATTTATTGCAGGCTGCTCTCAACATTGAAGACGGTTTAGAAGATTTGCGTTATAATAACGTTGTAATTGCTACCGATGCCGATGTGGACGGAATGCATATTAGGCTTCTTTTGATAACTTTTTTTCTGCAATTTTTTCCGGAATTAGTGAGTGAGGGACACCTCTATATTCTGCAAACACCTCTTTTCCGGGTTAGAAATAAGAAAAAGACTCTATATTGTTATGATTCTGGTGAAAAAGAAAAGGCTATGTCTGAACTAGGGATGAAACCGGAGATTACTAGATTTAAGGGTTTAGGTGAAATCTCACCAGGAGAATTCAAGATGTTTATCGGTGAGAATATTAGATTAGAACCCGTTATGCTTGGCAAAGAACATATTGACTCTTTGTTAGAATATTATATGGGAAAAAACACACCAAAGCGCCAAGAGTTTATCATTGATAATTTAAAGGTTGAAAAGGATATTGCCGATCTATGACAAATTTAATCGAGAACATATTAGATAGTGATCGTGATAATTCTAATGGTGATTCAAAACCAATTGAATCTAGAGTTCGAGGAATGTATCGCGAATATTTTTTAGACTATGCTAGTTATGTCATTCTCGAAAGGGCAGTGCCATCAATCATGGATGGGCTTAAGCCTGTGCAGCGCCGACTACTTCATGCTTTGAGGGAAATGGATGATGGTCGCTTTCACAAAGTGGCAAATGTAATTGGGCAAACTATGAAGTATCATCCTCATGGTGACGCGAGTATAGGTGACGCTCTAGTTCAGTTAGGGCAGAAGAATATCTTAATTGATGCCCAAGGGAATTGGGGTAATATTTACACAGGTGACTCAGCAGCAGCATCGAGATATATAGAAGCTCGATTGAGCAAGTTCGCTCTTGAAGTAGCATTTAATCCGAAAATTACTAAGTGGCAGTCGAGCTATGATGGAAGAGGTCGTGAACCAATTAATCTCCCGATGAAATTCCCGTTATTATTATCTCAAGGGGTAGAGGGTATTGCTGTTGGATTGAGCACAAAGGTTTTACCACATAATTTTATAGAGCTAATAGAGGGTTCAATATCAATTTTAAAGGGTAAGAATATTCAAATCTTCCCCGATTTTCCGACAGGTGGCATTGCTGATTTTTCCCAATATAATGATGGAAAAAGAGGAGGGCGTGTGCGTGTAAGAGCAAAAATATCTGTACTCGATAAGAAGACTTTGATCATTTCTGAATTGCCATTTGGGCTAACTACTCAAACATTAATTGATTCAATCATCAAGGCAAATGATAAAGGAAAGATCAGAATCAAGAGAATTGAGGACAATACTGCGGAAAAAGTCGAAATACTACTACATCTTGTTCCAGGTGTCTCCCCAGATCAAACTGTTGACGCGTTATATGCATTTTCTTCTTGTGAGACATCTATCTCTCCTCTTTGCTGTGTAATAGAAAATGATAGACCATTATTTACGGGAGTTTCTGAGCTTTTGAAATCTTCTACTTCCAATACAATAGAGTTACTTCGTTCTGAATTAGAAATTAATTTAAACGAACAGCAAGAGTTATGGCATTTTGCAAGTCTTGAGAAAATATTCATAAATAATAAAATATACAGAGATATTGAAGATGCCGAGACCTGGGAACAGGTTTTAGAGAATATTTGGGAGGGACTGAAGCCACATATTTCTCATTTGATTCGCGATATCGAGGAGGATGATATCATCAAATTAACCGAAATAAAGATCAAACGAATTTCAAAGTTTGACACCGGTAAAGCAGATCAACAACTTTTGGTCCTTGAATCTAGAATTGTTGAAATAAAAGGTAATCTAGATAATCTTGTAGCCTATGCAATTCAGTACTTTAAGAATCTTAAAAAGAAGTATAGTGAGGGTCGGGGACGGCACACAGAAATTAGATCTTTTAATTCTGTAATCGCTTCAAAAGTAGCTTTGGCTAACGTTAAATTATTTGTGAATAGAGAAGAAGGTTTTATTGGAACTTCTCTGAAAAAACAAGAATTTGTTTGTGAATGTTCGGACTTAGATGACATTTTAATTATTCGAAAAGACGGAACGCTTGTAGTCACCAAAGTTGATTCAAAAAAGTTTGTTGGTCTTAATATTCTTTATGCTGGAGTCTATAGAAAAGGTGATGATCGGACGATTTATAATTTAATTTATCGCGATGGACCCAAAGGTTCAAGTTTTATAAAACGTTTCGCTGTTGGTGGTGTTACGCGTGACAAAGAATATCCTCTTACTCAGGGTAGAAAGGGATCGGTGATTCAGTATCTGAGTGTTAATGCAAATGGTGAAGCTGAAACTATTACCATTCAATTAAGAGCATCTGCGAGATTAAAAAAATTGAAATGGGATATAGATTTTGCGGACATGAGTATAAGAAGCAGAACGACTCGCGGAAATACGGTTACCAAAGAAACTGTCAAGCGAGTCGAGCTTAAGTCAACAGGAATTAGTACGTTAGCTGCAAGAAAACTATGGTTTGACGATACTGTTTTGAGAATTAATGATCAGGGAAGAGGAAGGTATTTGGGAGCATTTCAAGGGGATGACTACCTTTTACAATCTGATATAAAAGGTAGGTTTAGAATTTATATTCCTAATAAAAGAACCCATTTTGATGAAGTTCCATATTATTTAATGAAATGGAATTCGTCCAAACCAGTAGGGGTTGTTTATTATGATGGAGACAAAGGAAAACATTTTGTGAAACGATGTTTATTAGAGTTTAAAAATAATCAGTGGGAACATATAATCAATGAACACGCCAAGTCATCCATTGACATCATTAGTCAATTTGACAAGGTTGACTTTGAAATTATATATTCAAAAATAAAGGGTAAGGAAAAAATCTCCGAGCGGTTCATTCTCTCGGACTTAATAAATATTAAAGGATTTAAAGCAGCTGGAAATAGGCTTTCCTCGTTTCAAATTAAACGCATTAAGTTGGTCAGTGAGGAGAATATTCAAATTGATGAAGCCTCTAAAGATTTTATTCAGGATACTACTGAAATAAATAATATTAAAAAAAACATAGGTGATGGAGCTCAAGAACCTATGTCTATTGAAGAAGTTGATATTGATAATATTAATCCTGAGAATGAACGGATTGACGGTGATCTTCAAAAAACGGAGGGCAAGCTAGAGGAAGATTCCCAAGATGAAGGCCAATTCACATTAGAATTTTGATGAGTAAATATCTATCCATAGTCTTTATCTGTTTTGCTGTTGGCTTAACCGCTCAACCAAATAATGACAGTTTAAATGTCATCAGTAAATTACATTATCCTGTTTCAGATTGGTTAGATACAAATGCCGGAGGACTATGTTCTGATGTCTGGGGATACGCTGATTCTTCGACCGGAAAGGAATATGCTCTTATTGGTAATTATAATGGTGTTTTAATAGCCGAGATAACAGCTTCAAGTCAAGTTGGAGATTCTTACTGGTTTTCTGGATCTCCCTCTATTTGGAGAGATATTAAAACTTATGGCCATTATGCCTATATAGTTCATGATGTTCCCGATGTTCCAGTTTTCGATGGTTTATTAATTATCGATTTGGATAGCCTTGCTTCGGGTAGGTATAAGTTTGTGAAACTTCCGATACCAAGAGGCAATGGACAAGTAGATACATTGGTTCGTGCTCATAATCTCTGGATTGATGATACTGGGGTTCTATTTGCATTTGGATCTAATGTGGGAGTTGGTGGCGCTTTGATGCTAGATTTAGCCTCGGATCCCTGGAATCCGTCGTTTTCAGGAATTTATGATAATCACAGCTTTCATGATGGTTATGCAAGAAATGATACAATTTATGGGGCAGCTCTATATTCAGGAGTTGTTGCAGTTAATGTCTCGTTAAAATCAAATCCTCAATTAATTAGGACGTGGCCGACACCAGGAAATTTTTGCCATAACACATGGTTGAGTGATGATGGAGATATTCTTTACGCAACAGATGAACTTTCAAATGGATATATAAGTTCATTCGATATTTCTGATCTAAATAATGTAAATGAATTATTTCGACATAATGTTCAACCCAATACTTCTTTAGTCCCACACAATACTCACGTTCTAGGAACAAATCTCATAACATCATATTATACTTTTGGGTTACATATTTTAGATGTTGAATTCCCTGAACTCCCGGTATTATCAGGATATTATGATACTTCTCCAAATTCTGGAGGTGGATATTCAGGAGCTTGGGGAGCATATCCATATTTACCAAGTGGTAAGATTTTAGTATCAGATAGACAAGAGGGTCTGTTTGTTTTAGAGCCTGAATATCCTGAAGTGAGCAGATTGCATGTTCAATTAGGACATATTGATATAAGTGGTGGTAATGTTGTTTTTGGTAATGCTAGTGGAAAAGATTTTGTTTATTGGAAAAATATTGGAGATACTTTGTTTGCTGATGATAATGGTATTGTTATTTATAGTTCTCCCATGGAAACAGATGATACGCTTATTTACGAATATAATCCACTAGCCGGAGGAGTATCTGGATCAGATTCATTAATTGTGAATTTGGGTTCAGGTATCTATCCACATGATACATTAATTGCGTCACCCGTAAGTCATCTAAAAGAACTTGACCAGATTCCATTTAAAATTTTAAATGGAAATGAATATTGGAGATTGATCAGTGCAGGAGATCATTATCAAGGGATGTTAGTTCGTGTTCTGGATTTAAGTGGAAAAGAATTATATACAGATCATTGGTTAGAGGAAGAAACTAAGTCAATTCCTATGCCTCCAAATTCTGCAATCTATATTTTGAATTATAAATTAAAAAATGGTTTAGAAGGTGCGGTTCGCTTATTTCGCCCTTGATATTCTTTCAAAAATTTGGTTTTAAAAGGTATTTTTCATAGAAATCATTTATTTCTTTAACAGCCTCTTCTGGGCTGTCTACAATACTCAAAATACCGAGATCATCATTGCCAATAAGTCCGTTTTTCATTAAAGTATTAGTTATCCAATCTATTAATCCAGACCAATATTCTTTTCCTACTAAAACTACAGGGAACTTATCAATTTTTTTTGTTTGAATAAGAGTGAGTGCCTCAAAAAGTTCATCAAGTGTACCAAAACCTCCAGGCATTACAACAAAGCCTTGTGAGTATTTGACAAACATCACTTTGCGAACAAAGAAATAATCAAAATCCACACTTTTATCAGTATCAATAAAGCCATTTGGGCTTTGCTCATGTTCTAGTTCAATGTTAAGTCCAACCGAAGGTGAATTAACTTTTTTTGCTCCTCTGTTAGCTGCTTCCATAATTCCAGGACCTCCGCCAGAAATTATACCATATCCAAGTTCACCTAACTTTTCTGCAATATTTTGTGCTTTTAAATACCATTGATGATTTTCTTTTAGTCTTGCCGACCCAAAAATGCTTACGCATGGTCCAATGCGCGACAGTCTTTCATAGCCTTCTACAAATTCAGACATTATTTTAAATATTGCCCATGAGTCATTGGTCTTTATTTCATTCCAGGTTTTTGAATTTACAGTTTTCAATATTGATTTATTTTAGGTTGTGTCGTGAAGTTAATTTCGGAATTCATGCCCTTACCACATAATCAAAAGATACGAATTCTTTAATTAAGACTTTTTTTTAGCGATTCTCTTAGGAATGGAGCAGTAATACTTTTAGCACTTTTAGAGACAACTTCCGGAGTTCCTGAAGCAACAATTTTACCACCAGCTTCTCCACCGTCAGGTCCTAAGTCAATGATATTATCTCCTTGAAGCATAACATCTATATTGTGCTCTATGATAATTGCTGTATTTCCTTTGTCCACTAGTTTATTAATAACTTTCATGAGTATTCGTATATCTTCAAAATGAAGCCCTGTAGTTGGTTCATCTAGTATATATAATGTTTTTCCCGTGTCTCTTTTACAGAGTTCAGTGGCTAGTTTAATACGTTGAGCTTCGCCACCACTTAGTGTTGTCGATGGTTGACCTAGTGTTATATAACCAAGACCAACGTCTGTCAAGGTTTTTAAAACTCTATGTATTTTCGGGATCGACTCAAAAAATACATAGGCATCGGAAATAGATAGGCTTAATATATCACTAATGCTTTTTCCTTTATAACGTATTTCTAGGGTTTCTCTATTAAATCGTTTTCCTTGACAAGTTTCGCAAGGGACATAAACATCTGGAAGGAAATTCATTTCAATAGTCTTCATTCCTCCCCCTTGACATGTTTCACAACGTCCGCCTTTCACATTAAATGAGAACCGTCCGGGTGCGTATCCACGAATTTTTGCTTCAGGTATATCTGAAAACAGTTTACGGATATCATTAAAAACATTTGTATAAGTTGCTGGATTTGACCTTGGAGTCCTACCAATAGGACTTTGATCAACATCAATAACTTTATCGATATATTCAATTCCTTTTAAGTATTTGTGCGGTTCGGGGACTTTAAGGAGGCCATGTAAGGGACCAGCTATTGCTGGATATAATGTGCTATTTATTAGAGTAGATTTACCAGACCCAGAAACTCCTGTAACAACTGTTAAAACTCCTAGAGGGATTTCTAGGTCAACATTTTTAAGATTATTCCCATTTGCGCCGGTTATTTGAATATATTCCCCGTTACCAATTCGTCTTTTTGGAATTGACATTTTCAACTCATTCCTCAGGAATTCTCCAGTTAAACTCTTGCTTTTAGATATAGTGAGATAATCTCCCTGTGCCATTATTTCTCCACCATGAATTCCAGCATTTGGACCAAGATCTATAATATGATCAGCGGACTTCATCATATCTTCATCGTGTTCGACAACAATAACTGAATTACCTATATCTCTTAAATTCTTGAGACTATTGATCAATTTTTGGTTATCTCTTTGATGAAGTCCAATACTTGGTTCGTCAAGTATATAAAGGACATTTACTAATTGAGATCCTATTTGAGTAGCTAGTCTTATTCTTTGAGCTTCTCCACCCGAAAGAGATCGGGAACTGCGATTTAGGGAAAGATAATGGAGCCCGACATCGGTAAGAAATTTTATTCGAACTTTAAGTTCTTTGATTATCTCTGATCCAATTCGCTTTTTGGAATCATCTAATTTACTCAGTATGGTCTCCGCCCATTGCTGCAATTCCCCAATACTTATTTGCGTTAAATCCGCAATGCTTTTGTTTTCTATTTTAAAATTCAAAGATTCGTTTTTTAGCCTAGCGCCATTGCAAGAATCACAAACCTCTTCAATCATGAACTCATCTGCCCAGCGTTGTAAACTTTTGCTTTTGCTTTCAAGCTTTTGGGTTTGAATAAAATTTATTATTCCCTCATAATCGATATTAATTTTTCTAGTGATGCCAATAGTTTTATTCTCAATTTGAAATTTTTCTTTATGACCGTTTAAGATTGCCGATTTCCCTTGGGCTGAAATCTTTCCCCATGGAGTATCTAAGTCAAAATTGAATCGCAATCCTAAATATTCCATCTGTTGAAATATCCATGATTTTCGATATTCTCCAAGAGGTTTTAATGCCCCGTTTTTAAGTGAGTTTTTAGAATTAGAAATTACTTTTAATAAGTCAACGACTTGAACCCTACCTATTCCGTCACACTTAATACATGCACCTTTAGGCGAATTAAAACTGAAAGAATTTGGTTCAGGCTCAAGGTATGATATACCAGTTGTTGGGCACATTAAGTTTCGACTAAAGTTTACACTATTAGAGCTTTCATAATCAGAAATAATTATGCTTCCTTTGCCAATTCTCATTGCCAGAAGAATACTTTTCTTTAATCTGTCTTCAATGTTTTTCGTGACATCAATCCTATCGACAACTATCTCAATATCATGTGTCTTATAACGATCGAGTCTCATGTTTCTAACTATATCCATCCATTCATTATCGACACGTGCTTTGAGATAACCTTGTTTCGCAAATGTTTCAAATAATTCTCGATAATGTCCTTTTCTGGAGCGAATAGCTGGGCCAAGAATAGCTATTCGTTTACCCATATATTTTTTTAATATTTTTTGTAATATCTCCTCATCAGTATAACTGATCATCTCTTCTCCAGTATTTAGAGAATATGCGGTAGAAACTCTGGCAAAAAGAAGGCGAAGAAAATCATAAATCTCTGTTACCGTTCCAACTGTAGACCTAGGATTTCTATTGGTTGTTTTTTGCTCAATTGCAATGACTGGACTTAATCCTTCGATGGAGTCTACATCGGGACGTTCCATTGTACCTAGAAATTGACGGGCATAACTTGAAAAAGTTTCCATATACCGTCTTTGACCTTCTGAATAAATGGTGTCAAATGCAAGGGAGGATTTTCCACTTCCGCTGAGCCCAGTTATCACGACAAGTGAATTTCGTGGAATACGTATGTCAAGGTTACGTAAATTATGTTCTCTTGCTCCGAGAATAACTATGTCCTCACTCATAAACCTATTTAATTTTTTATTTTCAGTTTAGGATTTTTGGAGGGAACAGATATTTCATATTGCTTTTGAAAAGAATTATTTAAATATGAATCTCTTAACCACGGATTATGAATTTTTAATTCTTTATATGACCATTCGTAAAGATGTGCAAACTCTCCCCAACTAGTTATATTACTATCAATAGTTATTATTTGATCATCCCAAGGGAGAAAATAATCATTTGGAAGAATATCAAACCCGTAAGCCCTAGGTTCTTTAAAAATATATTTAAGAGCTAATATTCTATATACATAACGTTTTGTTTCTTCATTTAACAATAGATCATAGTAATTAGATTCTTTTTGCCTAAATAGTTGCTTTTGCAATCCAGCCATTCCCATATTATACGATGCGGCAGCAAGGGTCCAAGAGCCAAATTTCTCTTTCGCATCTTTAAGATATGCGCATGCAGCTCTTGTCGCTTTCATAATATGGTACCGCTCATCTATTTGGTCATTAACTTCAAGGCCATAATCAATGGCAGTACCTTTCATTAATTGCCACAAGCCTGCAGCACCAGCTGGAGAAAGAGCTGGAGATAGTCCACTTTCGATAACAGCTAAATATTTGAAGTCATTGGGGATTCCTTCTTCTTGCAGAATTAATTCTATTACCGGGAAAAACCTACCGCTTCTTTGTAACATTTGAAGGGTATTACTATGCCAAAAAGAATTTACCTGCATTTCCCTACTTAATGATTCTCTCGAATTTATATTATCTGGCATTGATTCACCGGCAAGACTAATTTCTTCAGGTAAAGGAACGACCATAACATGATTAGATGTAGAAAGATGCATCATTTTCTCGCCACGAGTGAAGGTATCCGGAATTGCAAAAATTAATAAAGCGCCAATAAAAAGAGAGACGACAATGAATTTTGATTTATAAAATTTCATTTGTTTATAAGGTGAAAGGACTGTTAAAATCATCTAGTAAAGGATATTCTTGATCTTTTTGAGTCAACAAAAAATCAATTTCTGGAATGCCAGATATTTCGCTCCAATTTATATCTAATTCATTGTCGCGATACGAAATTCCACCCTCGTTTTCTGAAGAATAATAATTTGAGCATTTGTATTGAAATATAGTATCATCTTCCAAGGTTATAAAACCATGTGCAAATCCTTCTGGAATTAACATTTGCCTCTTATTTTCACCTGATAGGACCTCACCATGCCAATTCCCATATGTCGGAGATCCAATTCTTAAATCAACGGCAACGTCATATACAGATCCTGAAACAACTCTAACAAGCTTAGTTTGTGCAAATGGTGGAGATTGAAAATGCAGCCCTCTTAGTGTCCCCCTTGAGCTAAGACTTTCGTTCTCTTGGACAAACTTGTATTTATTTAAAGTAATTATGTTTGAACGAAAACTTTCAAAAAAATATCCTCGGTTATCTTGATGAACTTTAGGTTCAAGTATTATTAAACCCTCAATTTTATTCGTTGCAGTTTTCATGATTCTATCTTTTCAAAGTATTCCTCGGTCCAATTTGCGAGTGTAGCGAAACTGGCGGGATTGCCAACTACAATATTACGAGCAAAAAGCAAGTTTCGATCTGAAATTTCTCTAGAGTCAAATGTACCAACAATACCACCTGCTTCGCGAACTATTAGCATGCCTGCAGCAATATCCCATGGAGCAAGTCCATATTCAAAGAAAGCAACAAACTTACCCTCAGCAACAAGACACAAATCAATTGCTGCAGATCCAAATCGTCGAACTCCACGAGAATTCTCAAAACATTTTTTAAGAACTTTTAAGTATGAATTAACCTTAGAGAAATCATAGTATGGAAAGCCAGTGCCTATAATTCCTTCTGATAATTTACTTCCATTAGTTATGTCAAGTGGTATTTCGTCACAAACTGCTCCTTTCCCCTTTTCAGCCATGTATATTTTGAATGTTGACAGATCTAGGATTGTAGACCAAATGATTTCATTATCTAGCATTAACGCTACGGATATTGAATAGGGATTCAAGCCATGGATGTAGTTTGTAGTGCCATCCAGAGGGTCAATAATCCAGTTAAAACCATTTAATAGCTCAACCCCTCCACTTTCTTCAGCTATAACTCCGGAATCAGGTATTATTTTTTTTAATCCCTCGATTAATAATTTTTCCGCCTCTTTATCCACATAAGAAACGAAAGAATTTAAACTTTTAGTTTTTATTTGTTTCGAAGATAATTTTAATTTTTCTTCATTAATCCAGATACCAACATCTTTGATTAATTGCAAAGCTTCTTTTTGCCAATTCTTTATCATGCCGTCTGCGTGACCTGAATATGGTTAAACTCAAAGCAGTCGTCCGATTGAATTTTACCAATAATCCCATATTCAACAGTACCTACTTTTTTCAAATTGAAAGGAGCTGAGACACGGATATAATTTTCAGTGTAGCCTTGCATACGGCCACCTCTATCGGAATCTTCCCAAAGTACTCTTCTCATGCTGTCAATATGCGAATCAGCAAAAAACTTTGTCTTTTGAGCACTTAAGAGTCTTAACCGATGGTTTCTCGCTTTTCGTTCAATCTTTGGAATAGGGTGACTTAAGTCTACTGCCTCTGTACCTGGTCTCTCAGAATATGTGAATACGTGCAGATAACTTATTGGTAAATCTTTTACAAATTTATAGGAGTCTAAAAAGTGTTCTTCCGATTCTCCTGGGAAGCCAACAATCATATCTACCCCAATACAGGCATCAGGCATTACTTTTTTTATTCTATTGACTCGCTCCAGGTAAAGTTCTCGTTTATAACGCCTTTTCATTTTTCCTAATATTTCATTATTTCCACTTTGCAAAGGAATATGGAGATGAGGAACAAATTTTTCACTTGTTGAAATAAAATCAATAATTTGATTTGTCAGTAAATTAGGTTCTATGGATGATATTCGAATTCGGTCTAGATTTTCAATTTTATCCAGGGCTAATAGTAGATCTATAAAATGATGTTGATGCTTCTTATTACCAAACTCTCCTTTACCATAATCCCCGATATTGACTCCAGTTAAAACTATTTCTTGAACTCCTTTTTTTACAATATTTTCTGCTTGAGAAACAATTTGATCAAGAGATGCCGACCTGCTTATACCCCTTGCCATTGGTATAGTACAGTAGGTGCATTTATAGTCACAACCATCTTGAACTTTTAAAAATGCACGAGTACGGTCTCCATGGCTATACGCGGCTTCATAAGCTTCAATATCACTAATTTCGCAACTATGAATCTCTGTTTCAGGAAATTTTTCTAAATCATTTAGGAATCTTCTTAGGTGTAATTTTTCAGCAGCTCCAAGTACGATATCAACGCCATCTAAATCTGCTATTTGACTAGGTCGAAGTTGGGCATAACAACCGGTGACAACAATAAAAGAATCTGGATTTGCCCTTAGTGACTTTCTTACAATTGAGCGACATTCTATATCAGCTTTTTCAGTAACTGAGCATGTATTAATTATAACTAAATCCGCTCCTTGTTTTAACTGTATGGTTTGCATTCCCGCATTATTAAGGTCTCGAGCAATCGTACTAGTTTCAGCAAAGTTCAGCTTGCAACCAAGAGTATGAAAAGCTACTGTTTTTCCGTTAAGATGCATCGGGCAAATTTAGGACTTTTGATCGGCTATCTTTGGTATTATGTTTAAGAAGGGTTTTTTTTCTTTAGTTATTTCAATTATGATTTTTATTTCCTGTGGTGACCCAGGGAATAAGATAATTGGGGATGTTTTTCGCTATAATGAGGCAGGAGGTATTTCATCTCTCGACCCAGCATTTTCAACAGACCAAGCGAGTAATTGGATAACGAAGCAAATATTCAGTACTCTAGTGGATATAGATTCTTCTCTTCAAATATTGCCAAATCTTGCTCTTTCATGGGAAGTTGATGAGACCGCTAGAGTTTATGATTTCCTTTTAAGATCAGATGTTGTTTTTCATAATTCTCCATGCTTCAATGGACAAAAAAGATTCTTAACAGCAAATGACGTTGTTTATTCATTTGAACGATTAATGAACCCAATGACAGGATCACCTGGCTCTTGGGTTCTTGAGAATGTTAAGAATATAGAATCCAATGGACTTTTTCATATAATTGTGACATTAAATTCTGCTGACCCCTCTTTTCTTTCAAAGATTAGTATGCCTTACTGCGGAATTGTTCCGTTTGAGGCTATTGAATATTATGGAAAAGAATTTTCTTCAAATCCAGTTGGTACTGGACCATTTTTTTTTAAAAAATGGAAACGCAGTGATAAGCTTGTTTTACGTCGAAATAATTTCTTTTATCAATTTGATGATTCGGGTATTTCACTACCGTATTTAGAGGCAGTGTCAATTAGATTTATTCCGGATAGGCAAGCAGCATTTTTAGAATTTGTAAAAGGTAATTTAGATTTTCTAACAGGAATTGACGCGTCATATAAGGACCAATTATTCACAAAAAACGGTCAACTTAAAGAGCGTTGGGTTCGTGAATATGATCTATATCGTGCACCGTTTTTGAACACCGAATTTATTGGAATCCGAAGCACAAACCCAAGGCCTTCATATTTGGCTGATTCAAGAGTGAGGCGAGCATTGAACTTGTCCATTGATAGAACTAGTATGATTCGTTATTTAAAAAACGGAATAGGTAAGGCCGCGTATGGTGGAGTTATTCCTATTGGCTTAATTGGTCATAGAAAAGAGTCTGATTGGCTTAACCCTTTTCAGTATGATCGAGATACAGCAATTAGTTTATTAAATCAGGCAGGTTTAACTTTCGGATTAAATGATTCTACATTGGATCCCATAGTGCTATCAACAACCTCAGGATATCGTGATTTATGTGAATATTTACAGAATGTATGGGGAAACATTGGAATTCCGGTGGAAGTAAATGTTATGCCTTCGGCTTCATTTAGAGATGATAAATCGAATGGAAGGCTTGCCGTTTATAGGGCTAGCTGGATAGCGGATTATCCTGATGCCGAGAATTATTTAATGCTTTTTGAAAGTAAAAGATCAGCACCTAATGGCCCTAATTCATCACAGTTTAAAAACGAAAGTTTTGATTCTCTCGTTGGTTTAGGCAAATTTGCCATCTCAGATTCAATTAGAGCTAGTTCATTTCAGCTGGCAGATAAGCAACTCCATGATGAGTCCCGATTAATACCATTGATTTATGATGAAAGTATACGTGTTCTTAGAAAAGAATGGAGAGGATTACCTACTCACCCTATGAACTGGCTCGATTTGCGACGCACGAGAAAATCCTTGAATTAATTATCCTATTTAAAAGGGCTAATCTCAACAATTATAGGGTTATGATCACTCCATTCCTGTTTTAATGTTTTTGCTGAGTGAATATTTATTTCACTGGGACATATGACCCAGTCAATTCTAAGTGGAAATCCCCAAAGATTTGTGTAGGTTGAACCCAGTCCACTTCCCGCAAGGGAAAATGCATCTTTCATATTTTGAGTTACTCTAAAATATGCATTAGATGTTGGGATTTCATTAAAATCCCCAGAAAGAAAAACTGGATGATTAGAATGTTTTTTCCATTCTAGTATTTGATCTAGTTGCTGACTTCTTTTTTTTGCAGTTTTCGTAAGGCTTAAGAAACTTTTGTAAATGGATTTTGAAACATCTAATTTTTCGTTTCTATTTATGGCCTCATTTTTATCAAAAGTGGTTGTTACTAGATGAATATTTGTCATTCTTAAGGTATCAATATTACCCTCAGGATCACTAATTTCAATATCTGCCCAAATAAACCCTTTATGACCAGGATATACAGATGAATAAGGTTCAAAATCCCATTGTAAAATTGGATACTTTGAATAAATAGAAAGCATTTTATATTTTCCTGTCACATTATATGGGAAACTATTTTTTAGCATTTTTGAGGCCCCTTTAGAATTATTTTCTTGAATGCATAATATGTCGGGGTCTGTATTTAAAATCCAATTACCCATGTTAGTCTCGGTTAGCTCTACGTCACTCCAATTAATATTTTTCCAGTTATGAACATTCCAACTTACTATTTTAAAAACTTTATTTTCTTTTTTATCGGTTTTATGGTAACTGATTATTCCTTTAAACTGAGGATAAATTAATGCTATCAGGATAATGCCGAATAGGGATGCAGGTTTGAGTCTTAAAATGGAAATAAGAGTCCAAAATAAATGCCAAATAAAAAAAATAGGAAATGCCAGTGCAAATGGTGATATAAATGGGATTGGATTTGGTGAAAAATAAAACCCCAAAGCAGATAGCATAGTAAACGGGAGAATAAGCCAATGGGGTATTAGCCAAATATTCCAAAGCATATTTTTAAATGATCTATTTCTCACCATATTTTTTTAAGAATGTTTTTTCTTTAGCGGTGAGTTTTTCATATCCTACTTTGCCTATTTTATCGAGAATCATGTCTAGATGCTGGGCTCGATCAAAACTTGTTTCGGGTTCGTTTCGATCAATATAAATTTTTGATTTTGTTTTAAAAATTGACTTAATACTTAAATTCAATTCATTCACAAAATCTGGTCTTTTTGCCAATATTAACCCCAAAATTCCTCCACCAATATGGGCCCATTCCCCTCCAGAATTAGAACTATTAAGACCTGATATTGATAAAAGAAGTAAACCTGCAGAAATTAACCATAATGGAATTCGAAAGATACCAAATAGATATACTGGCATATTTGGTGAAAATCGTGTTGCCGCAAATAAAAGGGAAAAGACTCCAGCCGAAGCCCCAACTACAAGGCTAGGTCCACTAATCAGAATAGTTCCTAACAGAAAATATATCCCACCCGATATTATCCCAAATATGAAAAGATGAATCACTTGTTTAGGTCGCCAAAATGTTTGGAGCATTTGAGCCGAAAAGAATAAAGTAAAAACATTAAAAATAAAATGAAAAAATCCATTATGAATAAATCCATAAGTAAATAGACTATGAATTTTCCAACTTAATTCATTTTTTAAACCAAACAGATTAAGAATCCCTTGCTCAAAGGGTATATTCAATGACCATCCTACAACTTCAAGTATGCTTTGAATTCCAAAGCAAAAAGTCAGTATTCCAATCCATTTATTTATGATCGATTCTTTGAGCCAGTTTCTTAATTGATCTATCATTATTTAAAAACGTCTTTGTTTTCCTTTCCAATACTTGATTAGAAGGAAACCGAAAATCATACCCCCAATATGGGCAAAATGAGCAATATTACTATCGCTCCTAGCAAAACCACTAAACAACTCGAATAAACCGTAAAATGCGACGAAATATTTAGCTTTTATCGGCATCAAAAAATATAAATAAATCCTTTGATTGGGATAAGTCATCCCATAACCTAAGAGTAATCCAAAAACAGCACCTGAAGCCCCTACAGTAGGAGTCCAAAGTAATCTTTGAGCATTAATAGCATAACTATCAATACCGGAAATATTGTAAGAATTCAGGTAACTATAATATTCGAAAATATTTACACCAAGATGGATTGCTGCAGCACCAAATCCAGTTACAAAATAGAATATCAAGAAGCGTCTTGACCCCCAAAGGTTTTCTAGTGGAGTCCCAAACATCCAAAGCGCAAACATATTGCCAAGAATATGATTAAAACCAGAAATATCATGAAAGAATAAATGGCTAACTAGCTGATAGGGTTGAAATAAATCTGATTGGGGAATATATAAACCCAAGAGTCCTAATAAATTAATACCCATTCTCTGAAATATAATAGCAGCAAAAAATGCTAGTCCATTAATTATTAGAAGATTCTTTATTATTGGAGGTAAGAAGGAAAATGATTGAGGTCTGAAGTTCATATCAATTAAATTTTTCGAATATAGCTTTTGAGTCTAAAATCTGTGTAATAAGTTTATCATAGGGATCTGTCCATGGGTTATTGCATTGAAACAGTGCATCTAACATATCGGTGATATTGGAATCAATCATCGCAGAATACTTATTCTCTGAATTTGAAAGCCAAGAGAGCGCTAAATCCTGGTATAAGTAATCATCAGGATCTTGTTGAATGATTGTTTCAAGCCAACTAATAGATTCGGATTGATTTAAAAATAGGGGTCCTGCAGTGAATATAAATTCGTTTTCTTGCTTTTCCCAATGAAATCCCATTTTTTTCAATTGCGTATTCCATATCTGGATATTGTTGTTATAATTCAATTGAATTTTTTCAGGAAACACCCAGGATTGTCCACTTAATTGATTATCGCCGTTAAGAGTAGAAATCAATTGATCGAATAAAATTCGTTTTTTAGCTCTTTTTATATTTATGATTACTAGGCTGGTCTTTAAATTGGTAATTATATAATTAGGAGGTAAAAAGAAGGAGGTTTTATCTGCTTCAGATTTAGACTCACCTTCATCCCATGAGCTGGAAAATTCTAAAGGTTTTTGTTCAGATTTATCATTTGACTGAAAAAAAATATCTGTTGCAGTTTTACTTTTTTTACTTTCAAAATTGAAAGGATTAAAGTTTGAATTAACGTTTATTTTGGGAGTTGAAAGTACCTTACTGCTCTGAGTCGAAATGTGTTGATCTAGATTGTTTTCGAAATCCATGGTTGGAGCAATTTGATGAATTCCAAGAGAGCGTTTAACTGCGGAGCAAAGAATCTTGTATATGGTTCGCTCATCCTCAAATTGAACTTCGGTTTTTGAAGGGTGGACATTTACGTCAACTCTATCCTCTGGGACTTTTAATTTTAATACATATAATGGATGCATGCCTGGAGCAACTAAACCTTCAAAAGCTTCAACAATTGATTTATGGAGATAGTTATTTTTTATGTGACGTTTATTAACATATAAGTATTGATTTCCTTTTGATTTTTTAGCATTACTTGGCCTCAACACAAAGCCGTCAATTGATACTACTTCGGTTGACTCTTCAACTGGAATTAAACTTTCGTTTATTTTTTTTCCTAAGACATGTGAAATTCTTTGTCTTAAATTTTCGAACTCAAATTGAGCTTCTTCCTTATTATTGTGTTTGAGAGTGAATTTAATTTTGGGATTAGCAAGTGCAATTCTTGTGAATGCTTCACTAATATGTCTAAATTCTATGGGTTCGGATTTTAAAAATTGCCTTCGAGCAGGAACATTATAAAATAAATTTTTCACTGTGATTGTAGTGCCTACTGAGCCAACGCTGTTTATAATTTCCCCCTCTTTATTTTCATCTAAAGTAATTTGATAGGTTGCTTCAGAATCGGTAGTTCTACTTTTTAAATTAACCTGGGAAATTGCGCAAATAGAAGCAAGGGCTTCCCCTCTGAAACCCATGGTGTTTATAGAAAATAGATCATCTGCAGTATTTAATTTAGAGGTGGCGTGCCGAATGAAAGCTAGTTTTATCTGATCTTTTTCAATTCCATCCCCATTGTCTATGATTTGAATACTTGTCTTCCCAGCATTAATTATATTCACCTTTATCTCTGAAGCTCCAGAATCCAGCGAGTTTTCCATTAATTCTTTGACAACAGACGCAGGCCTCTGTACTACTTCTCCGGCAGCAATTTGGTTCGCTACATGTTCAGGGAGTATTGATATTTTTTTCATGAATTTAGTTGTGGAGTAATTAAGATATTGCATTCGTTATTGTAGAACGCTCTTGTTGTAACCAGCAGTGTATTCAATAACTACGGCTGGTAGTAGTTTGAATGACAACCACAGGGTAATTATTGCAGTCAGGATAATTAATAATCTCTTGTTTTTTTCATACTTCACATTTTTTCTTTTTTCTTTCCAGGCTTGTCTAATTTTATTACGCCTTTGTTCATTAATCTCAACGCTTTTATTTTCTATTTTTTGTAAGCGCAATTTTCTTTCATCATAATAACGATGTTGCAATTGAAAACCCTTCGGTTTGCGTTGTTTAGAAAAAGAGAAAAATAATCCCATTATACGTCAAAGGTAAAGCCTTTTTTGAGGTACATTTCGATTATGCTGCGCTACATGCTATTAACATTAATTCTTCTTTTTACTTTTTTCATCTCAACACCGATCCAGGCTGATAATGATTTGAATTATAAATCTGAAACATCACTTTCGCTGATAGTAAAGTCTATGCCTTTAGAGAAGTTATGCGGTCAAATGATTATGGTTTCTGGTTACAGTAATTTAGGTGACAATCATTTTTCTATGTTGAAAAAATGGGTCAAGAAGGGTCAAGTTGGAGGGTTGATTTGGATGCAAGGTTCACCAAATAAACAGAGAAATATGATTAGAGAACTTCAAGATGTTTCTCAAAAAAACAATGGGATAAATCTGCTAATGGCTCAAGATGCGGAATGGGGAGCAGCTATGCGATTAGACTCTCTGGATCGTCTCCCTTGGCCGTTGACCTTGGGTGCAACAAGAAATAATAAATTGGCAAATGAATATGGTAAGTCCCTTGGAGCGGAGTCTAATTATCTTGGAATTAATGTAAACTTTAGTCCTGTAGTTGATTTAAATACAAACTCAAGAAATCCTATTATAGGACAACGTTCATTAGGATCTGATTTATTTAATGTAAATAATTTATCTACCCAGCAGATTTGGGGCATTCAGAGTCAAGGTGTAATGGCTTGCGTAAAGCATTTCCCTGGCCATGGTGACACTGAAACTGATAGTCATAAGACATTGCCAACATTGAGTCATGATCTTCAGACGCTTCGGAGTAGAGAAATGGCTCCTTTTGTAAATGCAGTGTATTCAGGGGTATCAGCGATTATGGTTGCCCATTTGAATATTCCAGCTCTTGATTCGTCTGGTACACCGGCATCACTCTCGAAGCCTATAGTCACTCATTGGTTGAGAGATAGCTTGAATTTTAAAGGGCTAATTTTTACTGATGCTCTTAATATGAAAGGTATATCTCAAGACATGGCTCCTGGAGAAATTGAAGTAAGGGCCATTGAAGCTGGTAATGATATTTTGCTTTTTGTTTCAGACCCTAAATCTGCAATTGATGCCATTACATATGCAGTTAAAAGCGGGCGTCTTAGTCGAGAGGAAATAGAAGGTCATGTCATAAGAATACTTGAATCAAAGTTCAAGTATTTATTAAGTGATAACCACAAAATAAATAATGAAGACTTCGCAAGGATTAAAAAAGCCAGGAAAAAGCTAACAAAAGCGATTTATTCAGGCGCAAATACTTTAGTGTACGATAATTTGGGGTTGCTAGATTCAAACAGTAATTCAAAAGTTTATTTTAAAAGCTATTATAAAAATTCAAATAACCTCTTAGGTTCTAAAGATATTTTTTCTGATCATGAAATCGGTCTGGGTCAAATAGATGGAAATGGTACTATTTGGTTTTTAAATATAGAAAAAACCAGTAGTCCATGGAAGAGTGGAAGGATTGGTATTGATTTATTGAAGGATGCTACGGAATTTAAGGAAAAAGGATTTAAAGTAGGACTCATTCAAATGGCAAATCCTTATGGATTGATTCGAAGTTTGAATTCAATTGATTTTACAAAAGAAATAACAAAAATTTTCGATGCAGTGATTATTGGTTATGAGGGAGAAAATAATGCTTTGAGAATAATCAAGAAAGTTGTTCTACAACCTATTAAAAAGAGTTTTCCCGGATTTATCCCTGTTTCTGGAATTAATCTTAATCCTGAAAAAAGTATATATTCATTTTCGTCAACTGGCTTGAAGGCCAAACTCATAGAGTCAATAGATTCAATAGTAAATGAAGGGATAAATGAGGATGCCTTTCCAGGTTGTCAAATTTTTTTATCCAGGTATGGTAAGGTTCTTTTGGATTCGGCCTGGGGGACATTAGATGGTTTCAATGAGGTAAAAACTCATCATCTTTATGATGTTGCCAGTCTGACTAAAATATTGGCATCTCTGCCCTTATTGATGCAATATTATGAGAGATATGGTGGTGATGCTTTTTTAGACAGTCCCATTTCGAGATTATTACCAGAGTTTATAGGTAGCTCTTTGGATTCTCTCATAGTAAAAGAAGTTCTTGCTCATCAGTCAGGTTTGCCAGGATGGATACCGTTTTATCAAAAGTTTCTATGGAGTGATGGTTCTCTGGACAATAAATATTTCAGATCCATTAAAACTCCGGAATTTAATATCTCTATTGCACCAAAAATATATGGATCTAATATTATTCGCGATAGTATTTTTAAATCAATATCATCGGTTGAATTAGGAGATTTAATTTATAAGTACTCAGATCTTGGTTACTACCTTTTTCAAAGATTTATAGAAGACCAACAAAAATCAGGACTAGATGAAATTGTACATTCCCAATGGTATAAACCCATGGGCCTATCCATGACATATAACCCACTTGAATATGGTTACAAATATTTTGATATTGCTCCTACCGAGAATGATTTAGTTTTTCGAAAACAACAAATTCGCGGAACAGTGCATGATCAAGGGGCTGCGCTTCTTGGTGGTATTGCCGGGCATGCAGGGATATTTTCGAATGCTTTCAGCGTTGGTCAAATAATGCAACTTTATTTAAATGGCGGCAATTTCAATGGTTATAAATATTTGGATTCTAAAACACTGAAACGTTTTGTTGCATGCTATTCATGTGAAACTGGAAATAGAAGAGGACTAGGTTTTGATCGTCCTCAAAAGGAGGGCGATGGGCCTACATGTGGGTGTGTAAGCGATAATAGTTTCGGACATACTGGATTTACTGGCACTTTTGCTTGGGCTGACCCTGAATCTGGAATTATCTTAGTATTTCTTTCTAATCGTATTTTCCCTAACGCAGAAAATAAAAATATATATGAACTTGATATTCGGACTAGGATTCAGCAGGTCATTCAGGATTCTATTCTTTAGTTTTTTCATTAGTGCCTATACCCTTGATGGTCAAATAAATAAATATGAATTTAGCTCATCCGTAGATTCTACTTTTGTTAATTATTTTGGCAATGGGAAGCCACAAAGGATACAATTATTCGAGTTTGGATTGTTAAACGGACCTTCATGGGAGTTTCATTCTTCGGGTCAAATAATGATACATAATCAATGGTCTAAAGGTTTGAGAAATGGACTAGAATTAACTTTCGATCAGGCAGGAAAAAAAATAAAAAGCACAACTTGGTTAGACGGCAGATTGGATGGAGAAGAGCTTGTTTATTATCCAACTGGAGTTGTTCAAAAGAGAACAATTTGGTCTTTGAATTTAAAACATGGTTTATCAATTTGGTATCATGATAATTCTATCGAGGCTGCGATTTATCCATACAGCAGAGGGAAAATAGATGGGGATGTGATTTATTTTGATTCAAATGGATTAGAGGTATCTCGGAAAAAATATCAAAATAATGAGCTCATAAAGAAAATGAAGAGATGAGAATAGGCATTATTTGCCATCCGACTTACGGAGGTTCTGGGGTCATGGCAACGGAGCTGGGGAATTTTTTAGGTAGACAGGGTCATAGTATCCATGTAATAAGCAATGCTTTACCGGTTAGATTAGATCAGTTAAATGGAAATATAAATTTCCATGAGGTTATGGTAGATGCATATCCTTTGTTTCAGTATCAGCCTTATGAATTAGCCCTGGCAAGTACAATTGTTGAAATTGTTCGCAAAGAGCAACTTGAAATATTACATGTCCACTATGCTATACCGCATGCTTACGCTGCATATATGGCAAGGGAAATTTTAAAAGATCAAAGTATTTTTATTCCAGTAATTACTACGCTGCATGGAACTGATATTACTCTTGTGGGTAAAAAGCCAGTATACAAGGCAGCAGTTTGTTTCTCAATAAATCATAGTAATTATGTTACGGCAGTAAGCAAAAGCCTAAAGGAGCAAACCGAAAGTCTTTTTGAGATTAAAAATCCAATAGAGGTCATACCAAATTTTGTCAATATCGCAGGTTATGGCCGCGCAGATAGAGAATTAAGACAATCATTTGCATCTAAAAATCACTCCATTATATGCCATGTTAGTAATTTTCGTCCGGTTAAAAGAATTATGGATGTCATTAAAATTTTTAATAAAATCCAAGAGGAAAAAGATTCTATATTGCTAATGGTCGGTGATGGTCCTGATAGAGTAGCTGCTGAGCAATTGGTTGATCAGTTAGATATAAATGAAAAGGTGTTTTTTAGAGGTAAAACTTTTGATGTGAAGTCGATGCTGGGAATATCTGATATTTTTTTGTTACCCTCTGAAACAGAGAGTTTCGGGTTGTCGGCGTTGGAGGCTATGGCTTCCTACGTTCCCGTAGTAGCTTCACGAGTTGGCGGGCTTGGTGAGGTAGTTGATCATGAAATAAATGGATATCTGGAAAATATTGGAGACATAGATGCAATGTCGAAAAGAGCTTTGGAGCTTTTAACTAACGAGAGTAAAATGTCAATTTTTTCTGCTTCGTCAAGAGCGAAAGCAGAATCTTTCTCCATGTCGCAAATTAGTGAAACGTATTTAGCGCTTTATAAAAAAATTATAGATGAGAAAAAATAATAATTTTAAGTCTGGACCTCAAAATAATAATCCTTTTTCTGAAGCCCTAGCAAATGCATTAGGAAATGTTGATAGAGTATCAATAGTTCCCTTGAGTACAGAAGAGAATGACATTAATAAAACTGAAATTTCTTTAAAGGGTTTGGTGGAGATTTATTTTGAAAAGAAAGGTCGTGCCGGGAAAACTGTTACATTATTAGACTTCAGTAATGCAGAAGGAGACGGTTTGATTTCTTTGGCAAAATCCATAAAAGCATCATGCGGTGTTGGGGGTAGTTTGAATGGTGTTGTGCTTCTTTTACAGGGAGATGTAAGAGATAAGTGTGAGAAATACTTGATGAACTTAGGATTAAAATCAAAAAGAATTGGGGGATGATTTATATCGAGAGCTTACATAATGATAGAATAAAAAAGTTAGTTCATTGGTTAAATAAACCTGCCTTAAGAAAACGAGATCAAATTTTTTTGGTAGAAGGAGAGAGAGAAATAACTCGTGCTATTCGATCGGGTTACAATTTAAAAGACTTATTTATTTCTAAAGAATCAGAATTGATCAATGTTTTCCCAGTAAAGAATCCAATAATCTGCTCAAAGGAAGTATTTGCAAAGCTTGTAATCCGCAGAGGTACGGTTAAATCCTTAGCTGTTTTTTTAAGACCCAAAAATGGTTTGGCTGATTTAAAATTATCGAAAAACCCGTTTCTTTTAATTATCGATGGTATTGAAAAGCCAGGGAATATCGGTGCTCTAATGCGAACAGCAAATGCCGCAGCTGTAGATGCAGTAGTATTTTCATCTTTAAAATGTGATCCATTAAGTTCACATTCCATAAGAAATAGTTTAGGGGGGATTTTTAATACTCCGTGGTTTGAATCGAATAGTTTTGATGTCCAAAAATTTCTAATAAATAATAATTTGAAATGTTATTTAATGGATCCAAATGGTAAAGATTTATCTTTAGATACAGACCTGGGGGTGCCTTGTGCTATTGTTCTGGGTTCAGAAGATAAAGGGTTGGGGGAAAGTTGGGGAAATAATAATTTCCAAAAATTAAAAATCCCAATGAATGGTATTGTAGACTCGTTGAATGTTAGTGTTGCAGGTGCAGTTATGTTGTATGAAGTTCTAAGACAGCGCAGATTAAAGAAAGTTGGCTGATTAAATCCATGAATATTTCTCTTTTAAAGATTTTGAATAAACATGGATGTAGGAGATTTAGTTTCTTTCCGAAATTTTTCAAGTTCACCTTGGAAAACTAAGTGCCCACCATCTTCACCTCCTTCAGGACCTAATTCAATTATCCAATCTGCGTTTGAAATAACATCTGTATGGTGTTCAATAACTAAAACGGTATGTCCTAAGTCAATTAACGCATTGAAAGAGTCAAGTAGTTTTTGAACATCATCGAAATGAAGTCCAGTAGTTGGTTCATCAAAAACAAAGAAAATCGGATTAATTGAGTTGCCCTTTGACAAATAATATGCCAGTTTAACTCTTTGACCTTCACCTCCAGATAGAGTAGAACTTGTTTGTCCCAACTGCAAATAGCCCAACCCTACATCAATGAGTGGCTGAAGTTTTATTGAAATTTTCGATAATTCACAACTCTTGAAGAAAACAAAGGCTTCATCAACTGTCATGCGCAAGACATCTGAAATATTCTTCCCGTTAATTTCGACACCAAGAATCTCATCTTGAAATCTATTCCCATTGCAATGTTCACATTTTAAGTTTACATCCGCCATAAATTGCATTTCGATGGTCACAAATCCATCTCCTTTGCACATATCGCATCTTCCTCCTTCAGTATTAAAGGAAAAATGCTTAGATTTTAAGCTTCGGATCTGAGCACTTTTTGTTGATGCGAACGCTGAACGAATATCATCGTAAATCTTTAAATATGTTGCTGGGTTAGATCGAGATGACTTCCCCATTGGATTTTGATCCACAATTTCAACTGAATTAACTAAAAATATATCTCCAACTAAAGATGAATACATATCTGATTTCATATTGGAATTTCCTAAATTCTTTTCAAGAGCAGGTATTAATACATTTCTAATTAAAGAAGTTTTACCACTTCCACTTACTCCGCAAACTACAGATAGAAACCCCAAAGGAATATCAATGTCAACTTTTTTTAGGTTATTAAGAATTGCTCCACGAATACCAATAGTTTTTGCATTTTTTATCTTTAAATTAAGCCGTGATACTTTTTTTTCTCCTTTGAGGTAGAGAGCAGTTAAACTATTTTGAGAATCGATATCATTTCCCGGTCCAGAATAAATTACATTTCCCCCTTTAGAACCTGCATTGGGTCCAATATCAATTAAAGTGTCAGCAGCTTTCATAAAAAGAGAATCATGTTCTACTACTACTACGGTATTTCCCATATCTCGAAGTTGAAACAGTACTTCAAGTAGTTTTTCTGCATCTCTTGGGTGGAGTCCAATGCTTGGCTCATCTAAAATATAGATGGATCCCACTAGAGATGAACCTAGACTTTTTGCAAGATGTATCCGTTGAGATTCTCCTCCAGATAATGTAGAAGACGGCCTTTCTAAAGTTAAGTAGTGAAGCCCTACTTTTTCTAGAACATTAAGTCGATTTTTTATCTCTAAAATTAATCTCTCTGCAATTTTAAAATCATTTCCTACTAATTCAAGCTGATTGAACCAAATCATTGCTTTTGATATAGACCATGATAATATTTCTGTTATCGATGACCCATTAATTTTTACATAACTAGCTTCTTTTCTGAGTCGTTTACCCTTGCAGTCAGAACAAATTGTTTTCCCTCGATATCGGGATTGGAGAACTCTAAATTGAATTTTATATATTTTGCTTTCCACATAGGTAAAAAAATCATTAATCCCTTTAAAATGCTTGCAGCCACTCCATATTAAATCTTCTTGTTCTGGGGTTAAAAGGTTTATGGGTTTGTGAATAGGGATATTAGCAAGTTCAGATCCAAGAATTAACTGATTTTTCCATTTTGAGAGTTTTTCACCTTTCCATGGAGCTATTGCATTGTCATATATACTTAATGTTCTATTTGGAATTACTAAGTCTTTATCAATACCTATTTTTGAACCAAAGCCTTCACATTTTGGACAAGCTCCCTGAGGAGTGTTAAACGTAAATAATGATGGAGAAGGTTCCTCGAAGTCTATTCCATCCAAACTAAATTGATTTGAAAATCTATTTTCCACGTTATTTTCCCATCTCAATATTAATTCTCCCTTACCTTCAAAAAAAGCAGTTTGAATAGAATCATTGGCTCGATTCAGGGTCTCTTCATTAAGGTTTGTTAAATGAAGTCTGTCAACAACAAGAGAGAAAGTATTTATTGCATCTGGTATTTTTTCGATGCGGTGAATATCTCCTGTTGAATCAATCACTCTAGAATATCCTTGCTGGCTCAATAAAGATGACATTTCACTTTTAGAGCGATCATGGAAATCAAGTGGACTAATAATGAGAACAACAGAGTCCTTTTTTTCCTTAACTTTTTCCTCAATCTTGTTCAGAACATCAATACTTTGATGGCGTCTTACCTCTTTCCCTGAAATTGGAGAATAGGTTCTGCCAATACGAGCAAATAATACCTTCAGGTAATCATGAAGTTCTGTAACCGTTGCTAACGTTGATCTTGGATTTTTTGATATTACTTTTTGCTGGATTGCAATCGCTGGGGCAAGTCCTTGGATACTATCTACTTCAGGTTTATCTAACTTTCCTAAGAATTGACGAGCATATGAAGACAGTGACTCAACATATCTTCTTTGGCCTTCAGCGTATAGTGTGTCAAATGCTAATGATGATTTTCCACTACCACTTACACCAGTAATAACTACTAAGTGACCATGTGGAAATTCGATATTAATATTTTTTAAGTTATTGACTCTAGCGCCTTGGATACTTAAGTAATCTAATTTTTTCATAGTTGAAATGCAAAAATACCCTTTGTTTTCAAAGAAAAAATGTTAAATTTGTAAAAAGAAAAATAATATTGCCTATTTGATTTAAACCCTACTCAACTTTTTAAACATTCTTGGTTTATGAATAATGTAGGTAAAAGCGATGCCGAATTGGTCTTGCAATACTCAAAAGGCAATGAGATTGCTCTCGAAAATCTTGTTAGGAGGTATTCTCCATCCGTTTTCAACTTAATTTTACAGAAAGTTCACGATGAGGAGTTATCTAATGATATTTTGCAGGAGGTTTGGATCAAGTTTATCCGAGTTTCAAAAGCTAATGAATACAAGGAATTAGGTAAATTCTCTGGTTGGATTCATAGAGTTGCAAGAAACGCGGTTATGGATCATTTTAGAAAAAAAAAACGGTCTAAACTCATTGGAATAGATGACTGTCGTGATTCTATTTTGGGTATAACTGATGAAACCCTTAATTATGAAGAAAAGGATCTCCAAGATCAGTGGTACAAGGATATTAAAATTGCTGTTGAGCAGTTGCCTTTGGACCAGCAAGAAGTAATCAAGTTGCGTATGGTTTCGGGATTAAGCTTTAAGGATATTGCTGATGAGACAGGTGTAGGTATTAATACAGCTCTTGGTAGAATGAGATATGCAATTATGAACTTGCGTAAAATATTGCAGATCGACGCATAATAATTTAGAAGTAAGTGCGTTAATTTTCTATTAACAAAGCCTATGGGATAAATTTATACAAAACTCAGAATATTTAAGCCAACCTTCAGCAAATACAATTCAACAAATATTAAACTATTCAAAAAGTATAGCCTTTATAAATTTAGGCTCTGCAGAAATCCCGAATGAATTAAAATGGATTTATAAGAATTGATTTAAAGAACTGAACATAAAAACTTTAATCTTACAAGGCGAAGCTCTTCTTCATTATAAGTGTCTTCAAAATAAGTAAGTGCCTCATTTATATCTCCTAATTTAGACTCTTCTGAAAAGTATTCCAGTATTTCATCGATTGAGTCATCATCATCAATTATTTCCTCGATAATATGATCAAGGGAGAGCCGTGTTCCATTTCCAACGATACGCTCCATTTCTTCAAGTAGCTCATTTTGTGAAACACCTTTGTTATTTGCCATTTCTTCCAAGGACAACAAACGATCAATAGATTGAATTATATATATTTTGAGAGACCCCTTTTGACCTGCACTTCGAATCTTAAGGTCTTCAAGTCTCTCAATATTATTTTCATCGCAATGGATCTTAATCGCTTCTAGGATATCAGTGCCAAATCTTTTTGCTTTTCCCTCTCCAACCCCAGGTATCACCATTAATTCATCTTGAGTAAATGGATAAGAGCTAGCCATTTCTTGTAAAGATATTTCTGAAAACATTGCGTAAGGAGGTATGCTTCTTTCTTTCGCTAAAGTTTTATTTATTGATTGTAGTTTTTTATAAAGTTCAGAATCTAAAACAGAATTACTTTGTTTATTCTTTTCCGCTAAGTCAATATTTTCAGAAATTTCTCGATGTGGTTTAGCGAGAAACTTTACGTTATCATTTAAAAAAGTTTTACCTTTTTCCGAAAGGCTTAGGATGCCATACCGCTCAATGTCTTTTTTGATGAGATGTTTTAATGAAATTTGACGTATCAAATCTGACCAATATTCTGATGTTCTATCTTTTCCTAAACTCCATTGAGGCAATTTATTAGCACCAAAAGTTTTTAGCACAGAAGTTTCATTTCCCATTAAAACATTCACGACTTGCTCAGATCTGAAATTATTTTTTCCCTCTTTTATTACCTTGAGAGATAATTTTACTTCTTCTGAAGAATCTATTCTTTCAGAATTCCTGATACAATTATCGCAATTTCCGCAATTTTCGTTTTGGAATTCTTCTCCGAAATAATGCAGGATGTATTCTCGTCTGCATGTTGAGGATAACGCATATCCTTTTGATTCTTGGAGTAATTGTCGACCAATCTCTTGTTCGGAAACAGGTTTTTTACTGAGAAATTTATCTAGTTTCTGAATATCTTTTTCCGAATAATAAGTAACACAAATACCTTCTCCTCCGTCTCTTCCGGCTCTTCCTGTTTCTTGGTAGTAACTTTCTATACTTTTTGGGATGTCATGATGAAGTACAAGTCTGACGTCCGGTTTATCTATTCCCATTCCAAAGGCAATAGTGGCAACAATAACATGAATATCTTCATTTAAAAAAGCATCTTGATGTTTAGATCTTGTGCTGCTGTCTAATCCTGCATGATAGGGTAGGGCTCGAATGTCATTAAGTTGAAGAATTTGAGCAATTTCTTCAACTTTTTTTCGACTAAGGCAATAGATAATTGCAGACTTTCCATCATGCTTTTTAATCAATTTTATGATGTCTTTCTCTACTTCATTCTTCAAGTTAATCTCGTAGAATAGATTTGGACGATTGAACGAAGTTGAAAAGACATTTACCTGCTTCATTTCAAGGCTTTTTTGAATGTCAGAGACAACTTTTTCCGTAGCTGTGGCAGTCAATGCCATAATCGGCCTATTATTGATTGAATTGATTGAATTGATTGCTGCACGCAGTTGTCTATAGTCAGGACGAAAATCATGACCCCACTCCGAAATACAGTGGGCTTCATCGATAGCGTAAAATGATATTTTAAGATTTTTTAAAAAATCAATATTTTCAGATCTGTTAAGAGATTCTGGTGCCATATATAAAAGTTTTGTCTCCCCTGAAGAGAGATCTTTACGAACAGTCACCATTTCCCTTTTAGTTAAAGAGGAGTTCCAAACATGGGCTATAGAGTCATCGGCAGCAAAACTTCTTATTGAATCTACCTGATTTTTCATCAATGCTATTAACGGTGATATCACTATTGCGATTCCCTTCATTTGGATAGCTGGAAGTTGATAGCATAATGATTTACCTCCACCTGTTGGCATTCGAACAAATGTGTTATTCCCATTGAGGATGGAATCTATTGAGTCTGCTTGATTGCCTTTGAATTCGTCAAAGCCAAAGAAAGTCTTCAATAAGGCTTTGCTTTCGTTAGTTGTTTTTTGAATCATCTTTTTTGATGAAATAGAATTTATGAAGTTACGCTATAAACTACTTTTGCATATCATGTCAGAAGGAAATTCAATGTCTTTTTTAAATCATCTCGCAGCATTGCGCAAACATTTGATGCGGGCTTCTATAGCTGTGCTAATATCTGCTGGATTGGCTTTTGCCTTTAGAGAGACTCTATTTGATGGTGTCCTTCTTGCTCCTAAATCATTAGATTTCATCACTTATCGTGGGCTTTGTCAACTATCGGATATTTTGAATATTTCAAGTTTGTGTATTGATAAAATTAATATTGAATTGTTAAATACCAGGATGGCTGGCCAATTTTCCCTTCATATTTCTTTGTCATTAATGACAGGTTTTATTTTGGCTATTCCATTCGTTTTGAAAGAATTGTGGATGTTTGTTTCTCCTGGGTTGACATTTGGCGAGAGGCAAAAATCTGTTGCTTTCATAAGTATTTCATCTATCCTCTTCTTTTTGGGAGCTGCTTTTGGTTATTTTTTAATTGTTCCTTTAAGTATCCAATTTTTATCAAACTATGTGGTATCTAATCAGATTGTAAATCTTATTGAAATGTCATCTTACTTAGCAACGATAGCGAGTGTAATATTGGCTTGTGGATTTTTATTTGAATTGCCCATCGTAGTTTATTTTTTGTCACGTGCAGGAATTATTACGCCTAACGGTATGAAGATGTACAGAAAGCATGCTTGGATTGGGATTTTGGCAGTTTCTTCGATTATCACACCACCAGATATATTCAGTCAAATTATTGTTTCTATCCCAGTTGCTGTATTGTACGAATTGAGTATGTTTATCAGCCGAGTGGCCCAACCAACAAAAGAATGAGGTATCAAAATGAGACTTGAAGTAATTAAAATATCAAAAGATTACAGTCGAAAAAGGGTTGTTGATAATGTCAGCTTCCATGTTGACCAGGGAGAAATAGTCGGATTGTTGGGTCCAAATGGTGCTGGTAAAACAACTTCTTTTTATACAGTAGTGGGTATGGTTAAGCCGGATTTAGGGGAAGTTTTACTGAATAATGAAAATATAACCCGACTGCCAATGTACAAGAGAGCTCAGAGGGGTATTGGTTACTTAGCTCAAGATCCATCGGTTTTTCGAAAGATGACAGTTGAAGATAATATTGCTGCAGTTTTGGAGTGGCGAGGGTTTAATCAAAGCGAAATTAAGTCTAGAACAGATTTTCTTCTTGATGAATTTGCATTAACACGAATAAGAGATACACGGGGTGATCTTCTTTCCGGAGGAGAACGCAGAAGAACAGAAATTGCCAGAGCTCTGGCTTCAGATCCTAAATTTATTTTGTTAGATGAACCTTTTGCGGGAGTTGACCCCATTGCCGTTGAAGATATCCAGTCTATTGTAGCAAAACTTGTAGATAGAAATATCGGAGTTTTAATTACAGATCATAATGTTCAAGAAACTTTAGCAATTACTGATAGGACATATTTAATGTTTGAAGGTAAAATACTAAAAAGTGGAACAGCTCAAGAGTTATCTGAGGATCCTATTGTTCGTCGAGTTTATCTGGGAAAAAATTTTGAGCTTAGAAAGGATATGCGGCACGCTCCAGACGATCATTAATAGCCTTTCCGAGCCCTTTTTCAGGTGCGCGTTCAATATAAATTTTCCCTATTTTAGAATTGTCTAGTTCTCTTAATATCGAAAATACACGAGATGCTCCAGATATTTCGGATCCGTCCAGACTGAGAGAATTATGGCTTGACTTATTGGGTTTCCATGTAATTAAAACATCCGGATTTACTATTGGCGGTAACGCACCTTCAAATGGGATGAGAACAATTTCTTTTCCCGGCGAGTAATGTCTTTTTTCTTGTCCAGGTAGCACATAATTATCACTTCTTGTTTTTATTACAAGAGGTTTTCTCAGAACCTCTTCAACTGATTCAATGGCCAAGCCACCTAATCTATAGATTACCGCCATATTCTCTTCAAAACCAATAATTGTTGATTCTAATCCGATTTCACATTGACCTCCATCTAAGATTAGTGGGATAGAGCTTCCAATTTGATTTTTTACGTGTTGTGCGCAAGTTGGAGATACATATTTGTAGGGATTAGCACTAGGAGCTGCTAAAGGGTATTTAATTGACTTTAAAAGCTCTAGGGTCATTGGATGGGAGGGCATTCGAACTGCGACTTTGTTTAATCCAGAAGTCAATATATCTGGAACCGATTTTTTTTTTGGAAGAACTAATGTTAGTGGTCCAGGCCAAAAAGCATCTATTAACTCTTGTGCTTCTTTGGGAATAGTACTGCAAAGAGATTTCAGCTGTTCAATTTTCCCAATATGAGCAATTAGAGGATTGAAATACGGTCTATTCTTTATTCTAAAAATCGAAGCAATAGAATCTCTGTCCATCGCATTACCCGCCAGACCATAAACTGTTTCGGTCGGAATAGCGATTACTCCTCCTGAGTCGAGGATAGTTTTAGCCAAGTCTAAATCATCAGTAATCACAGTTTGAAATGTTTTTGTTAATTTAAGCTTAGGCCTATGTTGCCATTTGTGAAAAATTTTTTGCATGCAATAACCCGGTCATATCTTTTACCCCATTCACGCATATAAATAATACTGGTATAGTGATTTGGGCACTCCCAGTGGTTACCTTCTGTCCAAGATAAATTCCATGGTGGAATTCCATTTTGATTTTGATTTTTTTCTGCTAATGTGTACTCTAAATAACCTTGCTTGACCCGAATTAATCCTCTGTAAGCTTTTTCTTCAGGGTCATATTCCAGCTTACAGTCTTCTATGGCTCGATATTGATTAAAATCTCCAATTACATAAATTTCTCTATGTCCAGAATTTTCTATATCCTCCAAGAAAATATCTAAGATCACGTAGTCTGCTTCTGTCTCGGGGATGTTTGAGTTCTGTTTGCGAATGCTGAAACCACCACGAGCATCTTCTTGAAATAGAAATGGATCTATTCCTCTTGGTTTCTCGTTTCGTACTGTCGCGGTCCAGAGTTCTTTTAACTCAAAACCTCTGATTCTTAGAGTAGGGACCGGGATGTTTTTCGAATCCGCAAAACGAAAAAC